>OMLO01000034.1_pt1 | contig 48707 bp, 29 predicted proteins | sample 1674811 | NCBI WGS metagenome assembly OMLO01 (sample SAMN06265003, study PRJEB25207) | coral metagenome | isolation source: Coral host | place: Mexico:La Bocana,Puerto Morelos, Mexico | collected 2008-11-13
CACAAAAAGCAAGCTGGCATTCAAGTTTTTTTAAGCCATGCATTCATGTACAATCATACTGTAGCATGCAGTCACATGAGGTACAAGCAGCAGTAGAGAGTACAATTTATTTAATCAAGTAGTTCTAGTTTAGATGACTTCAAATCATGCTGTCATGTACTGTCTAATACCATAGAGTTTGAATTTTCAAAAGTAACAGATTGGAACACTCTGCATTTATTGGGGTGAAAGCCTTCATTTCCATAACTTCTTAAGGATGGTTACTCTGTAATTCAAGGGTAAATAATGTTGTCGATGATGATGATGATGAAGGTGAGAAGGAGGAGAAGGATTACAAATATTGGATACTCAAGTCATCTCAAAAGTGTTCATACTACCAGTAGATTATGAAATAGACCATTTACAGTTGTCTGCTCAGTGACCTGGCCTTTGAATGGCAGCGAGGCTTGAGGTAACCTTGCTTTGAGACAGACCTCTCTGCTTTTGTCATGTAAATACACCTATTTAGCATTAGAACAACTTGATTCACACAACAACACAACAGTGAGGTATATAATTTTAACAAGTACTAAAACAAGAAACTTGATGTGCTTTACCTGGTGTGTTCCTATGGTTTGTTGGTACATGAGCTTTTCTCTTATTATCCTTTGAAAATAAAGCCTGATGTCTTGTGTCTTGATTTACTCCATTATTCTTACAAGGTTGTTTACTTAATGTACTCTGCTGTACCTCTTCCTTTTCCTTGGAAGAGTAAGACACTTTTGCATCCCTCACTGATGTTGGTGATGTAAGCACTTCAAACAATGTTGTTAAGGGCACATAAACTGTTTTCGTTAATATTTAATTTTTATTGCCAATGAAGTTTACCCCTAAAAGATAATATAATAAATGATTGTATGTACATCAAAAAATTAAGTGTTCAGAGGTGTCTTGTATTTTTCATCATCTTACAAGTGTGATCCAACTGATATTTCTCTTTACAATATTCAAGCAGTCACGAGGATAACAAATATAAATATCATCTTGACGTACACTGTACAGAACAAATGTACTAAAGGCATTTGCAGTCAAGTTTCAATCCATACCATAAATTGACCCTCAACTAACACTCGATCAACACCTTGATTGACACTCCATCTACATCTCAACTAATTTTTGATTGTTGGTCGACAATTGGTGGGCTACTAAGTGACTGACTGTTGATCAAATGTCAATTGAGTGTTGACCAAGTATCGATCAGGATGTCAATCATGTACTGATCGAGATGTCAATCAGGGGTATTGATGGAGGGTATCATGGACACTCAATGTGGATGTTTTCACTACCAAATTTGACGATCCAACATTGAATAAATTGAAATGACAATCAATGGGGATAATAATATTTCAAACTTGGGAAAGAAAGGGAAGCACTAAAAAGGATACATTTTCGTTCGGCCTCAAGTTTTTTAATATACTCTTCCATGGTGGCCATTCGTGCTGCACAGATGAAATATAACATTACACTGATTAAGATAAACAGGAGACAGTGTTTTAAGCTTTTCATTAATCTTATCTACCGGTAATCAGGTATCGTTTCAGTACCATTGGCTTGATAAGCTTACATGTGTACGATCAGAGTAGCTTAATTCAATACTGACCGGCCATTTCTTCCATAGTTGTGTCTGTTGTTGTGCCAGACTGAGATTGTACTCCACCTTCACGATCAGGTTGTTGTGACTCAGTAGCAGAACCCATTGTTGTTGATTGTGGGGAAGTATTCGAAGATGAAATCGCTCCGCCGATAATGTCGTCGCCAAGTAATTCTGAATCACTGTCGACTAGACATGCTAGAAGATCAAGGTCATCTACATCTTGTTCTAAGAACGAGTTAAAAACACGAACCAAACAGAAGTTGAAATTATGCTATGAAATTTACAAGGTACAAGCCCTGTATTTTTCATAAATCTCTCAATGCAATCCCACGAAAAACGAATTTTCTTCGCAGCAGAAACAAGTCATCAATGCACTGAAATTTAAATAAAACAAATAATGTTAGTTTACCGTCCATTTCTTCAGACATTTCCCAGAACACGAGTAAAACAACGCCACCGCAATCGAACAAATTTTTCCCGCGTAAATGGTAAATCTGCTGGTTTTAAGTAGAGCGGCTCAAAAAGATTAATTTATGCCCACGCGCAGTGACCGAGCATCTCATTACCGCCCTTAGCAACCACATGGCAACAAACGATTAAAAGAAGAAGCCTTTCATCTCCGGAACCTCAAATTCTTGGATCGCATTGTGGACCTTTCTTGCAGCAAGGAAAGGCTAAGCGTGTAGTTGAGAATGGAGGTATTTTGGTGTAGAGGGATCCTGACAAGTTTATGACAGCTAGAATAACGTGGAGTTCCCTGGACTGCCAAATGAGCGACGAGGAAATTGTTGACTTATAGACTTCATAACACGATCTTCCTCTTCTGTAAAGGAGTTGTTTAGTGTTTGCGGGATTCAAGGACTCTGGGAAAGGACATTCTTGGAAAGAACTCAGCGTTGGGCAACAGCGGGCAGGTTTGTTTAAACCCATTTTCGGCATAGCTAACAGATATTCATCATCGGTTGAATTGTGAAGGAAAGCCCCATTTTCACAAACTGCCGTTACAGCTATGGTTATGGACAAGAAATTTGACAAGGAAAAAGAAGATCACAGAGTCACCTTTACGCTGACTTTGGCTTTGGCCTTTCCGACAGGTTCGTGTTTTGCAATATTAAATTGGATTCCACTGTAAAATTTTATTATCATGATTGTGGTGTCAAGTTACATTTAAGCTTAAGTCTTAGTGTTGTGCTATTTCTAGTAACACAATTCGTATTTACATATCTTGTTTTCATAGTAAATAAACTTAATCTTTACTTTGTAGTTTAATATTTCTGTGGTTATGGATATACACTTGAGTATCACAAAAGACATGTAAAATATTCTATCCAACCCCTATACCTTTCAACTTTAATGATTTAATTATTAATAAATACTGCTACCGTAAATACTCGCTTCTGATTGGTTGGAAGCGGATCAATTTTTTTCGAAATTGTATCAGTAACTGAACTATTTAATATTATTGTATCAGTCACATTTGAGCGATGGAGTCAGATAAAACTTCCAGGTTTTTCATTTGCGAAAGGAAGAAGTTATTTTACTGAGAACTTTGGCCAAAAGTGTTGAGAAAACAATGTTACAAAACTAAAATATTCAATCACAGTGTGGCTTTATTTTAGCAACTCTCTATAATGAAAAGACATTAGATAGAAGCTTGTATTTACGGTTGCCTTATTATTAAAAGCAAATCAATTTTTTTTCACTTGTGAACAGATCAGAGTGGCTGCGTCCAATCTGTTCATATGTACAATTAATCCCTTATTGTTCCTTGAACAGATCGATTTCCTATACTAATTCTCTTTCCTTTTATGTTAAGGTCTGCAAGTATGGTGATACAAAAATGCATGTTAATCAGCTGTGTTAGAAGCCTAGAGTCTGCAATTTTCATTGACCTCTTAGTTGTGCCATGCTTTCATCCTAATAATAATCCCAGTCAAATCAATAGGAATTTCTGTTAATTCACGGTAACGGTGTGTGATTTATTGACCAAGCATGACGTCATTTTATGATTTTCTTTGTGTTAATGGTCCAAGATGCACTCAAAGCCCAAAGACATGCAAAAAAAATTAAAATGCTTGCAGTGTCATTATCTAATCATGTTGGCCAGCTGACAAGCTTGGTCAAGGATTATATCTCGTATACTTCAGGGGGATACAGTGAGTTAGATAGCCCTATCTTTCCTGCTCACATAGCTAATCACATCACAGGATTTGACTCACCTTGCAGAGTTAGCCATGACTTAAAATATGTCTGTGTGTGTTTCTTTTATTCAGATGAGTGTGACTATAAACCTCTTACACGTGGATTTCAAGGCTTGAAGGGGAAACGTAAATTATATGAAGCACCAAAACCGCAGTACTACTACCATCTTGAATACAAGCTATTTCCCAATGACCCTGATCCAGTCAAAGCTGATGTTGTTACCTATGGCATCGCAGCCAAGATCTATTCAGAGAGCGATTCAAAGGTGCTGAAGACATGGGAGGATGGTGAAAGGACCTGGGTTACCTGGACTCACAGGTTGGTTAAATGCATTATTGCAGGAAAATCCACTTCCCCAATGGATGGACACAGTTTTTAATCTCCCCTCTGCCCGCCCCAATTTTCTGAAGAACTAGAAACCCCCTCCCACCTGGATTTCTAGATCTAAAAGTTTGGGTTTACATTTGGTTGAAAAAACCCTCAAAAGAAGGCTGTTTAGGTTCAACCTCACTTCCTACCATGTACTTGGATTTCCACAGCCTTTGAACCCCCAACCCCCTTGTAAGAGAATTTCCATAAAGCCAGCTGTTGTGGGTTTTGGGTGGTTGGCCTGGGGAGGGGGGCTCAAAAAAGTTTATATGGGGAGGCTCCGCCCCGAGGTCCAACCCCTTACCCTTTTATATACCATTTTTTTCAGGAAAGGCACCCCTTTCGTATACCTTCTTAAGAATAAATCGTTAAAACAGAAGTCTTCTTGTCATTTTTTTTTCACATAGTGCATATTAAATTAAATTGAAACATTCATAAGTTGCGTCTGCTTGATCTGTTTTAATTCAAGGCTCTTTTTAATACCCGAACGAAGATTTTCCTACCCTTTCATATACCTAAACTTTTGAAATCCCTACCATTTTATACATGTATACCTGAAGCCTGAAAAAGGTACCCCTTTCCCGTATAGGCCATTATAGGGAGTGACCCCCCCCTCTCCTCCTCCGCCCCGGGTGGTTGGTAAGGTTCAATAATAAGAATAATAAGAATAAAAATAAGTAAAGCAAGCTGAATTTTTGATTTGACATGTTGATTGCATTTTAAATGTAACAGCTTCTGATTAAAGTTGTGTTGTATATTTTTGTCATTTAGCCACACTGCAATGATGACCAAGGATATGCTTCTTCAGCTTTTCAACCATAACATGGAGCTTAAGATCTGGGACACAAAAGACAAGGTATCCCCACGTGCACGGTTTGATAGACCCAAGGCATTTCGGATCCCGACCTCCAGGGGCCCTGAGGATTCAGAGGGAAGTACTGGAGGAGTCCAACAGATTGTCATGAGTCAACAACAGTCATTTGAAAACACTCAACCTAAACAGTCACGCATTGTTTACTCAGGTGAAAAAACCTGCTTTGATTCTTTTTATTAATAAGTGCCAATCTATATTTAGCATGCCTTGCCAGAGCTTTAATTGTCTTGAGTACCAGCTGGGTGAATATCTGAAATTTAGGATTTGAAACGCTTAGGGAGAAGGGTACCCTATGATTGATCATTGCAGTTATATGAACACAACTTAAGCAGTTGTGAAATTAAAGCCTGAACAAAATTCAGGCCTGAATGGGATTCGAACCCATGACCTCTGCGATACCGGCGCAGTGCTCTACCAACTGAGCTATCAAGCCAACTGGGAGCTGGTCATGTTGTGAGTATATACCTGTAGAAGGTGCAGAATGTAAATGAATATATGAAAGATCATACATTTGAACTGCAGAGAAAGTTATGAATTTGTGACTGATCATCGCAGTTGTGAAATTAAAACCTGAAAAAATTCAGGCCTGTACGGGATTTGAACCCATACTACACATACAAACTTAAGATTCTTCAGAGAGACTTTGCCCATGGCCACAACCAACAAGAAAATGCAGCTAGATTTCTGAATACAAGGCCACTTCATTTACATGTCATTGAATATGAATAGCAACTATTGTTATATACCTTGTTCTTCAAAGCACACCAACATATGTTCATGTAAATGAAGTGGCCAGGTATTCTGAAGCTGCTCCAAAAATGCTCTGCATCCCTTTTTGACAATCATTGATTTACTACTTAAAGGTAAAATCGTTTAGAATAAGATTCAGCCATTAGGTGCTCAAGATACCGATTCTTTTCTATTCTTGCTCTTGAAATCCTACCCTTCCATATCCTGTACACTGTGCCAATAATCTCCAGTCTCAAAAAGTTATCACATTTTGGTGGAGCCTCCCATTTAGTCCATTACGTTAAATACAAAAATGTAAAACTATTAGTAAGCTATGTCTTTCATCTTCTTTTTTAATTCCTCAAATGAAGATGCTGATGGACCTAAACGATACTCCAAGACTGCACAGGATTTCCATCCGGTTCTACCTGATGTGGGGTCTATTTCTGATGCTAGCAGAGCCATAACTGCCCCACCTGTAAGATATCAACTAAATGTTTTACATGTATTACATCTTAAAGCGTACAGTATAAGTACATGTAGGTTTTGACACTCAAAACTTACATGTATAAATGAAAAAATGTTTATTTAGCTATTTTTGTTGTTGGAAATGGCGACACAAAATTATATTTTAACTACATGTACAGTAACCTAAAATAAATTTCTACTAGTCAGAAAATTTGAATGAAACTCCAGACCTATCTGGTCACGACTCAAACTTTTTGTGACCTATTGCCACTGAAAATGGCATTGACAGAGCAACATTTTTACACTATGGGAACCTAAAAGATACCTACACAGCTAAAAATTAGCGGCCTTTATTTCTTAAACATGAGACCCAAATGTATTATTTCACCCCTAAGCAAGATAAAGAGCATCTGCAACCTTGCTGTATGGGAGTCGTCCCTCCTTTCTGTCGTGCCAAATACCTGTTCAGATTTGCATTTTTGATGTTGTTTGCCAACAGACATTTCACACTCAATCGTTAACTACCACTTCATCAACTGCTACTGGTTTTGCCAGTACGGTGAAAGTTCAAGTACGAGTTAGCGAACAGGAGATACCACAGTTCAGTCGCTTAGCATCACTGGCTGGTTTAACTCCACCCATGACAGAGGCTGAACTTCACAATGCAGAGCAAAAGCAAATACGATCACAGTCACGTAGAGAGGGGCCTCACTCTAAGATGGATGTCGCAAGTAAGTAAAGACTACATGTAGTTTCTGTGTGCATTGTTTAACAATTCAGTAGATAATCCAGATCAAGTCTCTGTAGCAAATTAAATCAGCACAGAAGTAGCATTTGTGTGGGTTCCTGATTCAAAGAATGTTTTTATCTATGTATACTCCACACCTTTTTGTCCACATTTTTTTTTGCACAAAGCACAATAATGAACTCTATCACCATAGGCCTGCAATGTGTGCAGAGAGCTTTACTATCTATTGTTATTTCAGCATGCTTTATTATCTTAGCTCTCTGCATATATTGCCCTGTCTGGTTCTTATCTCGTGCACTTCTCCTGACCATAGGTACTGTACACAAAGTTCTTGTGGAACATGTTTAGAGTGTTAGTCTGTGGTCTGGGTGCTGGCTGGCAAATACAGTAATTATGTACTGCACAATCTTAAGTCCTGGCCTATTTGAAGTTGTCAACACCACAAGTCTTGCTTTAACTTTTTACTTGCCTGTTTGTTTGTTGGGTAGTTAGTTGTTTAAGCTACTGTACACTCATTAAATATGTTTATTGAACATTTTAAAATTTGTTCATTTTCAGAAAAGAGGTCTTCAATTTATAAGTTAAAGGGAGGTCCTTCGAGGAAAGAAATTGTATTAGCAGAAGCACATAGAAAACTCCACGGCACTGCAACACTTTGTGTGAAGATGTATACGTTCTTTGCTGGAGTGAAATCAAACACCACCAAATTAGGCAAGCCTGCAGGAAATGTTGAAGAGTTGCTGCTTTCTTTGTCCATTGATAATGATCTTCTGCCAGAACCTCTGAAGAAAGAGTTGAACCCCATGGTTATCAGAGTGTCGTCAGCTAGTGAGCTTCCAAACAAGCCTTTGACATATAAGCAACTAAAAGAAAAGTAGGCAGAGATTCTTATATATCAATATTGTATATGTAAATTTATGCAAATGAATATATAAATCTGGACCCTTTTGGGACCACCAGTTGATTACCGGTAGGCGTAAAGCAGGGCAACATGAATTTCTGATGTAACTCTTCTTGTTCCAACGTGAAATTTTAATTTCAGTTGATCTTAAATCCAAAATTATGCCACAGGGAAATGTTATTAGAAAAATTTTTATACTTTTTCTTTGCCACAGATGCAAGCCTGTACACGTGTCGTACCAATTTTATAAACAGCCACTTCATAAGAGTGCAGGACGGGATCACGGCAGTGATGTCTTCTGGGAGGATGTGAATGTAGTCCTCTTAGGAACACTGGACAAGGGTGGTCTCGCAGAGTATCTCCAGGGGCCACACTTTCAAGTTGATGTCCATGACAGGGACCGTAAAATTGAAAATAAGAAACTGAAGCCCAGTTTGTTTGGCGAGAACCCCGAGGATGAAATGATCAACAACGTTAGTTTGGTGGCAGGTAGGACATCATCCTTGAATCCTAAGCTTATGAGTAAGAAAGAGCGGTTTTCCACACCATTACTTACCAATTAAAGTACTCAGCCAGTCTCCAAACACTGAAAACCAAAATCAAAAGCAAAATAATTGCCCGATTACCTTCAACACTCGTATGAAAACTGCTCTATTGCTGCATCTACACATGTAGATGTGCATTTAACTTCTCTTGGCTGATATATTAGTGCATATATGAACGTTATCAGAGATGCCGACCTCCCTCCCCCTCCCCCTGAAAAAGAACTGATTTGGGAGATCGTTCAAAACTGAAAAAAAGTTGTTAAAAGTGAGGTATGCATTTTATTATTAGTAAAATAACCAAATGAATACTGATAAAACTGAACTGTTTAATTCCAGGTCGCCGCACCACTCACAACCCATTTACCAGTCGTGATAAGCCATGGGACCCATACGGCATTGCTAAATTTGATCTGTCAGGGTTGTTGCTTGGTCAGACGTATCTGTGCCTGAGGTCTCCTATCCACTGTTGTCCTTTGCCGGACACTCATTCTGGACTCCAGAAACCTGATGGGCCTGTCGTGGGTCAGCCGGGGAATGTGGATGGTCCTGGTAAGTCTCTGAAAATAACTTCTATACACGGCACATTGGCTGTCGCGAGTGCTTCGTCTCGCGATTCGAGAGACAAGAGTCTTGTCTCACGATACAAGAATCTCGTCTCGCAAGAAGGTGGTAACATAACTTTTGAGCGCCAGTTCCGTATTATGTAACGTTGGTACACTGTACATGTATGTTTACAAAATAAAATATACATAAAGCCATATGAAGCAGTGTAAATAAGCGACTTGAATCAGTGATTAAAGCGTTGAGATTTTCTGGAGTTCTGCAGCTGCAGCCAAATGTCAGTCTGCGAGATATGATAATACATCGTTATGTACACTCCTAGCAAACAGGCGCACCAACATTTTGGCAGTTCGACATGTATTAACCACCATAAAGAAGTTAAGCCTTGATTTTCCATCAGATATACATTTGAAACGTAAAGGTTTCTATAGAATAGAAAAAAATATTTCATTTGAAGAATGTTCGTCAAGCAAGCAGATGAAGATGTCAATGATTTGTGACTGGTTTTCCTTAGCTGTTCGTAAAAAGCAGTAATGAAATGACGTTGTTTTTCAGAGGATAAACCCATGCCTGTCGCGAACTACTTAGAATTTGGCAGTGAACTGAAGATTAAGGTGAATTTAGCTTATCCGCTGAATGCTTGTGAGGAAGATATGAAAGAAGTAGAAGCTGCACAAGTCGATGAGGTATGAGGGGTAATATACATTCAGTAAAGCATGAATTAAGCGGGCACCCTATATTACACCAGCTTGATCTAATTTAAAATAAACCTGCGTTCAGCGGACACCTCTGTTACATGTAAGTGGGCTGTGGACTTGGACAGCAATATTAAGCCATTTTGAAGACGTGATTGATCATCGCAGTTACGCGCAACGTAACCAACTTTTTTCCAGGCTTAAATTTTACAACTACGACGATCGGTCATGTCTTCAAATATTTCTCCACAGTTCAAATGTACGATCTTTCGTATAATTTATTCACTTGCATTCGTCATCATCTACGGGTATATTATACGAACTCACAACGTGACCAACTCCCACATGGCTTAATAGCTCAGTTGGTAGAGCACTGCACCGGTATCGCAGAGGTCATGGGTTCGAATCCCGTTCAGACCTGAAGTCTTCAACTGTATAACTGCGATGATCAATCATGCCTTCATCCCTTTCTCCGCAGTTCAAATATATAATCTTTCATATATTCACAGGCGAAACATTTGGGTACGTAGTTAATCATCATGTTTTATCTTTTTACAGTGTCCGTATGGTCGTGTTGTTTACATATTTGAATACAGGAATGCTACTTTTCTCCGGCGACTGCAATCTGAGATCACGGCCGTGAATGCTGAGGCACTGGAACTAGACACCTTACCACAACACGTGATCGAGGCTGCTCTGTCAACATACAAACTGTCAAAGTAAGTAGTCATATGGCTTAACGCTAAATGGAGGATTTTGCAATGGCTTTCGTGACACTCAAGCCCGCGTGAACTTAGAACGAGTTACAACTGTCTCAAAAAACAAAACAAACCAATCAGAATTTTACAGGTAAATATTATACCACTGCCAAGCACAGGTCGGTGCAAAATGCGGGAAACAGGTAACCAGTACTAATCGCGGGAAAATCATTGATGCCAGGCGCGAGAAAATGAGTAGTTCTTGCCCAACGCGGGTAAGCTTATAACTTACGGGTGCAAAGCGCGGGAAAATCGTGCCTTGATTTAAATTACTATTCGATTAGGTCTTGTGTCTGATTGGCCTCTTACTCGGTTAGTAAGGGGTTTGTACTTTCAGAACTTCAGTCTTAAATGATCGGTACGTATTTTTATTTCTATTTTTCAGAGAACAGAGACAGAATAAAAACCTGGACATCATTACAGGATTTCAGGTTTGTTTTCAGATTCCTATGACATTTGTGTCATCGAGAGAAATACTTTCGCACAGAGAGATCTTGACGTTTTGATTAAAAAATTATTTGAAGTACTTGTCCGTATCAAGAGAACTTTTCTTGATCTTTTGCCCATTTATTCAATAGGTTTTGGATGGCCAGTATCACATGTTTGTCTTAGAAGGCCTCGCCGAAAAGGGCGTCAGAAGACTGTGGGAGAAACTTCCCAGACCCCAGGAGGACGGTAAGTTTTTAAGGTCATAGCGCTGGGAAAACGATAGTGATGTTGATGTTGCTGAGGAGTTATTGTGAAAAACGTATGTAAAACTGCACGAAGATTTTCCTGAAGGTCGCCTCCAAGAGCATCCGGTGTTTTCGATCTTTTTTCACGCGCCCGATAAGAGCCGAAAAAACTCGATGTTCTCACAGACTAGATTCAAAAGTATGATGGACTATTGGACTTGTTCTTGATTAGCTAGAAAAAGTAAGGAAGGGAAGCGAAACATCTCTCAAAAAGTTTATCCGTTATTTGTGGCAGCCGTAAAGCTGCTGACAACTGCAACCATGATTTTTTTCGACAGTTTATCTAAATGTTAAATATTCATTGTAAACAGCATTTTTACTTACACTGATTTATTTTTCAATTCCTTCAGATTTCACGAAGTTCAATGTCCTCTACAACTCGGAGCTGAGGTTTCATGAGCGATTGTACGCGTCACTCGATGTGGACTTGTGCCGAGTCAGACTTCACGAGCCGTTGGAGGTTATCGTTCAGAATCCGTTGCTGTACGTGAGGGATCTGGTACCTAGACCTTGTTTTGATGCGCTGGCAAATTTGGCCCAGGTTTGGAGTTTTTTGTTTATTTGTTAAATAAGAAATTCTTGGACTGTTTAGCATAATATTTACCTTCATCAATTTAAGTCTTAATTTTCGTTTATTTGAGTGTACGCTACGGTTTTGCAAGTAATGTGTTCATGAAAATATCCCTTGATTTTATTTTAGCTGTTTTGTTTCTTACACATTCCCTTTGATCATGCCTAACAGATGTTAAAAGTCACAAAACTCCGCGAAGTGATTCGTAATAACTTGTTTCCGTCCGCTGACATGGTCGTCTCCATGAGCCGCGAGTTTGGAGTACCGCTGACCGCTGAAGATTTTGGAGGTGGGTGTGCAGTAGTTACCAGGCCTTTACGAGTATGACCCTTTGCAGTTATTTTCCTTATTATATGACCAGCTCCGTGAGAGGGCAAGATGAACCGAATCTCACGCTGTGATTAGCTACCGGAGCGGGCAAGATGGAGCTAACTTGCCTGCTCGGGATACGGGCTTTGTCCCGCAAGGAAAATTATCATGTTTTGGTGTTTTATCCCATAAAATCAGTAAATCCTTTATTGACCAAGCGTAAGGTCAAGATGGCTGGATATTGGCCAAGTTCTTTTTTTGCGTGTTTATGGACCGCTATGGGAAGCTCAGTCTGTAACTCTTATTGACTGGATAATGAGGACTCCTGCCACGATAAGATCTTTTTCATACATATAACAGCTCATTCACTCTTCAAGAATCTCCAATTTCCTGATCTTATCTTTCTTCATTCAGGCTCTGCTTTCGTTTTGGATTCTGTGGAATACTTTGTACTTTGCAGCCTCTGAATTTTGACACAGGAATTCCTTCTTCTTTTGATTTGTCTTCTAATTTTCCGGCTTATCTGAGTAAAGCTTATAAAGATAGTGCTTCATGTGCGCTGGCATTTAAATTCTTCAAAGGCCAGGGGTCTTCTTCTTCCTAAACGTCTCATCAAAGTTTCTTCCACGTCCACTCTTGTACCTGTTAAAAGGTCAGTACTGAACACATCAGCCTCATTCTCTCTTTCTTTTTCACTCTCTTGCTTTCTCCTTTTTTATATCATTTCGTTAAAATCTTCTACTTTAGTGCGGCAAAATTACAGATTGCATGTTGTTGTAGTGTGTAGATTTGTTTTTGCACTTTTTCCTTTGGTGTTCCGTTTGGTTAACCTGAGTACACTTGATAACTGATTCTGAAAACGCCTTCACTAGCCGCTTACACTGAAGAACAATGAGTAGAGCAATGGTTATGCACGTGCGTTATATATCTTTGTTCTTTGCCGTCCTCTGCAAAACAACAAGGTGAAATAACCAATTTTTGCGGGGTGTTAGGAACGCGAACGGCGACGGCTAATTTTTCGTTTTTCCATTTGGAATCGAACGCTGTCATTGCATATTAAGCCTAAGAATGTTTTTGGAGCCATTGGCGTACTGAACAGATCTAGACAGCTGCGACTTTCGCTGGTAAAATAAAAATTCAGTTTTGACTAGATGTCATTCTCGGCGACGGTGTTCCTATTGGCGTTTTAGGTCGGTCACCTTCAATTCTGTTGGTGTTCTTAGCGATTTTATTTGCTATATTTTTTGAGTCGTTACTTTGTGTTTTTACACCTATTGTTTGCGTTTGTTTCATCAGAATTGGAATCAAGCAGTGGCTCTGAAAAGGAAGAGGCTAAAACAGGTAACCTACTGGAGGAGCCTAGACCCAGGACCACCCGGCCATGGACGCCCTTGTCTCTTTTCAACTCGGATTACGTAGCGCTAATCAAAGAACGGGAACAGACCCTTGTAAAGCACGACTTCATCAGGGAGAATATTGTAAGTCAAATGCACATTATTACAAAATCAGATAATACTCTCCGAGTTGTTTCGATATTGCAAATTAGCTTGGTCAAGAGTAAAACCCGGGGCCCGAAGAGAGACGCAATTTAAAGCTTCTCAAACTCATTATTAATTTATCATGTCGTTTTTTCCTTAGGTTTAGTTTCAATTAAGAAGATATGTCAAACACTCAAGACAGTGTTTGACCAATTTCCAACACCTCGAAGTTCGTCAAAAATACTCATCTGTTTCGCAATCTTCCTACTCATGAATTAGGAAGCTATTTTCATCTAACTTGTCAAATGTTTTGATTTCAGTTAAGAACGCAAACAACAGAACCTAAGAGGAGACCACAGACCATTGCTGTGGACATGACTGAATTACATCAACAAACCGCTCACAACTATAGTATACAGACACTGAACTCTACTGAACTGGCCAAAGGAAAACTTAGACATGTTCTTGCAAAGGTACGTGTTTCCAGTCTACTCTGAAGTTGTCCTTAAAGGCTTCTTGAACGCATTGATCCTGCGTGTATTCCTCGCACGCACGCACACACGGGCTCGAAACTCGAGCGTCATGTTTCGTGGAAAAAGTTTGCACAGAAAAAAGAAAACGCGCGAAAATCGTGGCACGCGTCGCCAGGGTCAAGTGGTGATTGGCTCCTGTGTAAGCCGGTCAAAGAATATCTAAGTGACAGATTATGGGTTAATTTATTAAACTGATACCGTGACTTTGTTGCAGGATAAAGACCGTCGTTTCACATACTGTCCTCTGTACAACTCGGCCACCGTTCTCCCCATTCACCCGGAGACTGTGAAAAAACAAGACCTTATGGACTCTAAAGAACGGTGGAGAACTGAGAAAGGATTCATCTTTCCTGGGAAGAAGACCTCTTTAGTCTCAAACATGCATCCCAAGAAACCAGACTCAGCTCGGGTGGACGAGTTAGAAAAGGTACCTGAATAGATATCTAGAAACTTTATGCGAAACTTCCTCAAATTGTCCGTTTGGCTTGCACCAAAAATTGGAAAAACGTAAGCCTTGTCCACGCTACGCCATAGAAATAACAATTTCAGTTAGAAGGCTTGAAAAGACACAACAATTTTGTTATATAATTACTCATGACCCATCGCGTCGGCTTACATGTTAGGAATCCGCCATTCCCAAGATTATCGACGAATTTAAATAAAGTACCTTTGAGCTTGCTCTAAATTTATATTCTTTCCTTTGCAGCCATGGAAAGAGAACATCTTGCACGCCAACATCCTGAAACCCACAGTAGACAGGTAGGTTTGCGTGACAATTTCTGTCACCACCGACCCCGAGGATCCAGTTGATCAGGCCCTTGCTGCCGTGATGTAGTAAAATTTGTAGCGATAAGGCCTAACTTGTGATTGGCGTTCTTGTGTCACCTTGGCTAGTCTAAATCAATAAGGACAAAGGTGTTGTGTTTTCAGCCAATCAGGTGCAAGACCAAAAAGCAAACACAAACTTGATTCTTGGCTTTCACCGCGCTTGCTATTGTTACGTTATATTTTTTAGCAAGACCCCTTACTCTAGCAGTGCCTCTCCAACCCGGGTATATAAATGTGGAGGGGGGGGGGTAACCCTTTGATGGACTAGCTTCCCATTCAGGGGGGAGTAGAAATACTCCTCTTCATGCTACTGAAACGTGAGATAAACTCCGGCCTTATGGTCCACTTGGCTCCTATGCAGACGTTACGGCTTACGTTGTTTTCTTTTACCAACAGGGAGAATTTTCCATGGGATTACAGAGATGCCGATTTGAACTTACTTGCTGTTCCACCTCCGTCCTTTGACAAAAACGCTGTCCTCTCTATACACGCCGCTGGTGATGCCAAAGAACAGGAACAAAACGAAGCAGCGGAGAGATACACGCGTCAATGGCAGGAGAGAATTGTAGTGGACGATACTGTTTTTCATACACATCGTTGTTTAAAGGAAACAGAACTCAGGGACCGAGGCATTAAAGCCTCAAATCAGCTCGCGAAGCTGGAAGGACTTCTTAAAAACCACCCGAAAAAATTCTCACTTTCGAGGGCAGGACTTACTTTAGAGGAAATTCCACCATTGGCTGTTGTCGCTAATCCCAGCGTCGACACCCCCGCGAGGAAAACTGGGAAATTAATTCCCATCGCGAGGGATCAAAGGGAAGAGGGAAGCTGGGGATTTTATCCGGGACCTTTTGAGAAGGAGGGCTGGCTGCTGGAGAAGAATAAGATGTCGATACCTGATCAGGAGCACGAGAAGTTTAGGAGCCTCAAGGGCCACGATTTTAGGTACTTGTGCTTACGTAACCCAAGTGCTATAGGTTGTCAGTGATACACCTTCAATCCGACTACCGGCGGATGCCTAAAACGTTAGTATTTGAATTTAAAGGTCGACCAATTTACGTTTAAGTAGGGAAACACTTGCATGTTTTTTTTTTCCTGGGAGAGTCAAAAATGTTCTGAACACTCTGACGTGCTGTAAACGAGTGTTTCTGCAGCTTTTTCGAGTTCTCACAATAAAACATTCCGGAGTGTTTCTTTATTTTTCCTCGAGTCTTGAGTTCTCTTAAATTGTTATGTGACAATCACACTGTGCACGGGTTTTGCTGTTTCCATAGCGTAATGGAAACTGGGCTTTTGGCCAATCAGAATGCGTTTTTCTACTAGACGACCAATCAGGGTAGGCGTTATATTATCATAACAATTTCAACATTTTCTCCTCTCTTATTCTTCTCCAGGTTGTACTACAATGATAAAAACATTGTCTCTCGCCGACCTATCGAACCTCTTAAAGACGAAGAAAGGGACAACCATCTTTTCCCTGTTGCTGACATATGCAGTTGACAGTTTCTACCAAACAGTTTTTGCAGTGAGGGCAATCATCTTTGCCTACAGAGTCGCTGAATTCATATATTCTGTGTTCTAAATTATTTGAAGAGATTAACAACACAAACGTTTAGAATTTTCGTCATAAATCTATCTTTAATTCTATTATATGTACGTACAAAAATCTGGCCCATTTTACTTTAAGTTATGCGGCATATGTACAGCTTCATTTATCACGTAAAATGATTGCCTTGGCCATAAAAAAAATGTATTATTAATATATTTTTGCATAATGTGCAAAAATGCTCTGTCGTTTTCACCAAGGTTGCCTAATAAAATATGCCTTTTGAGAAATCTATCTCATCTAATTTTCTTTATACATGTATATAAAGACTTTTTTTTAATGTTCCCCTTTAAACTAAAATTTATTATTGTTGTCCTAGACGATAATATTTCTGAGGTCATGGTGTTTTTTTTGCAAAAAAAAACCAGAACAATAAATTCTCGGTGGCAAAAATTTTACATTCGATGCTTGTTAAAATTATTCATAATATAGTCAGATTCGTTGTATAAGAGTCATAATGTAGCATAAATCATTAATTTATTTTAGAGACTTTGTATACGTGTATTACTAGTGATTCTTGTGCCCAGGTCCCTCATGACTCGATTTATTATGACCGTAACGCTGAAGACGATCTTAAATTATAACTTTGAAATTATTCGATGTAATGCAATTTACTATTCATAATAAATTGACAGCCAATTCGTGGCGAAAGCAAATGCTGTCAAACAAATGCTTAAAAAAAATTTACACATAAACGTCTGTGGATACTGACCGACTTTTAAATTTAACAAGTTTAATATTTAGATTTAATTTGAATATCAGAATGAAAATGGACGTTTAAAATTGTGTGACACAATTTGAACAGCATAAAACCCTGTATCCACCATGAAACTCCCTCAGCCAAGCAGACTCTTTCCAGAGCCGTGACCAGAAACAAAAACTTAAGAGGCAAGTCCACGGTTGAGAAATTTTGCTCCAAGTTATTAAGAGTATTGATGATTATAAATGTAATAGCAAAAACGATAAAAATGATTAAGGCAAGTGGCTCCGTTTTCCTGCTAGAAGTGACGGCCATGTTTTCTGAACGCAAAGTTACGTATTCAGTTTAACGAGCTGCAGCTGCATATACAAGATGTAAGTTTAAAACTAAATCATGCGGATTGTTATGCTTTAACAACATTGAAAGATTCAAATTTTTTGGTCAGTTTGACCTTTCTCTTGCCTTCTTTCCTCTCATTGTGACCTCAGTTTTTTTTACAATTATTGGCATTAAAATCAGCCCTGGTGATTGCAATTGCGTAACCCATAGTGTTCCAATGAGTTAATCTTGTTACCGAATTTTTTTAGCAAATGGAATTCTAAAAACAAAACGAAGAATTATTTACAGTTTAAAATTCCTAAAGGTCTTTTGCACAAAATTTGCTCTATTTCGATCTACAAGTTTAATTTCTGGTCCATTTCAGCTGGTCTTATTTGCATCGTCGCAGATTACTAGATGAAATTTTCGGTTTGGCACTTCGGGAATGTTCGGCCATTCGGTGTTGTGAAACACTTGCAGCTTCACTAAATGCACCTTTACTTCAGCAACCATGGCTATAGTCATTATCTATGATAGCGCACTCGTGCTCTGTCTTGATCAGGGTCGACTTCATATTCAGCGCTTTGTTGCTTAACACAACAACACAGTCTACTGAGCAGTGATTTCCTCTCAGCCTTTGCTCTAGCCTTTTCATATTCAGGCTCAGGATATCTATTACGTACATCTCTTCGCTGCCCCTTTTTAGACCTCGCTGTTCTCCTGCGCTTTGCCTCTCTCATAATCTCGTTCTTCTTCCTCAGCAGCGTCCCTGTGCTGCTCAGCAGATCCACACCTTCGGGTCTCGAGTCTCCTTGCGGGGGCAGCGGACTCTCGCCCGAGTCTTTCAAATCGATATCACTGAACGCGCCATTAACACCGGTAGCGCTGTACCCGCCAACGTCCACAGCCCTCTCGCTGTAGAAAGGAAAGTCTGTCATTGTTCCTGCCTCAGACGTCGATTTTTCAGCCTCTGGCGCCGGCTTGTCCTTGTCTTTTGGTTTTGTCAAAGTGAGAAACTGGATTTCGTTTTCTTGCTCTCTGCATGTCTCCTCTATTCGCTTTTGTTTACTGAGCAGCGCCTTCTCTCGAAGTTGAGAGCTCTCCAAACAAGCCTCAAAATCCTTTTCTCGTTCAAGCGCATCACTCAGTTCATCCAGAGCTTCTGTCAGATCGCTTTCTAAAATTAATACTTTTTGCTTGAATTCCTCAGTTACCCTCTGTGATATAAAAAAGATATACATCAAAACGATGACGTGAAATAGTAGGTTCGTTGTGCGTACAAATTGAAAGAGTCACTGTAATCATTCTGGGTTGAAGCTATGGAAAGTAATATTTACGTGACGATGAAACAAAGTAGGAAAAATGAAAAAACTAACGTGATTCTTGCCCAATGATTCTGCTATAGGTTGCCCAATAGGTGCTACAAGGATAAAGATTCCTCGCCTCCTTAGCTAGAATGATATAAAATTTCCCAGAATCTATGTCGAAAATCCTGTACGACAACCAGAAACGATAACAGCTTTGTGAAAAAAATGTTTTCTTCGATCACTTTCATTCTTTTCTCTGGCTTCACGTGGTTCAAAATGGCAGCCAGCTTTAACAGACACGTCAAATATGGAAAGCTTAGACGAAGCAATGTAAAATCGAACTGGGCAATTTAAATTGGACACAATCTCAAAATTTCATTTTATCCCCGAATTGCTCCTATGTACTTTGTATGCTTTTGTTTGTTTGTTTGTTTGTTGTTATTTTGCTTCCTGTTAATCTTTCTAGCACTAGAATGTCTTCTTTTCGAAGACGCCTGTTAAGCCTACGCAATTAAATATTTAACCTTCAGTTACCTCTCGTTCTTTTTGTTCCATATAGAGTCTAAGTTTCAAATCGAAGTTCTCTTTCTTCAGTTCTTGAATTAACTGCAAAAATCAAAGATTAAAAGTCAGTGACGCTTAGTTTACTTTATTTAAAGGTAGTAACGGACTGCGATTTAAATTGCAGCTGAGGTTTTGAGCATCAGTGGGTGTCAAAGTTATTTACAACTTGTATAGTCACTGCGGTATCGCTTAGTGGCTTATACATATAGCTTAGTTTGACGAAAAGCGCTATTGACGATCGTGAAATACTTTCAACTAATCAAGTCATAAACAAATTATGCCACCATTTTATATTTATTGAAGAGGTTTTCACAAAAAATTACGTTGAAAGGCTGTATTTTTATTTAAAAATTATCGCAATGAAGTACAAAGACACAATTATAATTCCCGAACAAAATATGTCAATTGATGACTTTGCTTTTCTACCTGTCAGTAATATTAAAATCTGAGGTTTTGTTGTTTTTTAGGAAACATACGATTGTGGTTACAATTCCAAAGAATCTTAACAATGTTATGGTTGCGTAGCTATCGTTAATTTTAATAAATTATCACAAAAGGATAGCGATTGATTTTGCAAACTCCACATCGCGAAGATAACTTTAATAATAATGTAAAGTTGCCTTTAGAGTGAAACAGTGTTGTTGAGTGAAAATTAAAACAATGAATACAATCTATAGTTACTCTTAAAGCAAAACTCATGTTACATAACCAGTATTCTCTGGCATAAGACTATACTATAATTATTGATGACATTTCCGAGATGATATAACAAGGCTTTTAGTTGCATTGGCAACTAGAAATCTAAAGCTGAGCAGTTTGTAAACACTCACCGTTTCATGGTCCTTAATCGTGTGACCGCTGGGTGAAGCAGCTAGAGAAAAAACAACATTACATTGCCGATGAGCAATATCAAACTACTGACACACTAACTTGATGTGCATAAGAACAAGTTAATTACTACAGAAGCTAGCTTTAGGAATTATTATTTTAAAAGTTTCAGTTAGCTTTTTATTAGCAGTGGTAACGCTTATTTTATTATGTTAAATTATTTCAAGAAGCTGTTATGAATTTTCTAGAGTTTTGTAAACAAAGCAAAACGTCACAATGGCATATACGGCCATGTTTTTACACGAACTTCTTGCAATTTTGTGGCTGGAAACTATGGCAAAATGTTCGCTTATAGTTCCCAAAAACCAACTGCTGAGATGATTTCGTTCGTGATTCCTTCGTTTATCGTTAAAAGAAATTATACTATTAAACATTGACTTAAAATCTTTCTTTGTTGATATACTTACCGCTCAAAGCTTCAAGCTGCTCCACACTTCTATAACTTTGCATTTTAGCTTTTTCTAATTCTTCTGTGAAAAGAAAAAACAAAATAAAAGATTGGTCAAAATTCAAGCCACCATTTATTGCGTTACACAAGAACTGATTCTCAAAAGAAAGTTAGCTATAGTGAGTATGATCTTTGTAACAATAATATCATTCATTAATGGGAAAGAAGAATTGTTAAGATTGAATGAATTTAGAACCCATATTGATCAAGAGCAATTTCGCGCAAAATATCGTACAAATCGCCAAAATGGCCGAACAGCCCTGTCACCGAATGTGGCACGACTTAAAGTCCACTGAGACAACGGTTATTGCAAATATAAATCGTTTTACTTACGCGAAATTTGGGACCAGCTCGTCTAATTTCGCGGCCTAGTTGACTTATGAATAAATGTTTCATAAATGCTGCTATTAAATTGCGCTTACAATTCAATCAGTCTCCTGCCCTGCGGCAATCAGTCAATTCACCTCCGATGCGAACCCCAATTCCTTCTCGGATTTCGTGTCAAGGATGTAAATCTTGATCCTAGTTACATGGTAGCCTCGGTATAATATCATTGAATCGCTGATTTTTTAGTCAACTGCGCTACAGACTTTAAACACCACTGACTGCATGCAAGGAATAATTTGGCCCAGGATATTTTTTTCCGCTTGGTGAGTCTGCCAATGGCCTCTTTCTCTCCAAATCAATTATGGCCAATAATGACGGTCAAATGTCTTCCTTTCTCCACCACAGGTGGGTGTCGAGAATCTAGTTTTTTCGTTATTCTCAAAACTTAGCTAACAACGTACAACATTAGGCAAAATTGGTGGTCATCATGGTTATATCAACAACGATTTCTCCGAATCATCTTTCCATTTTCGCCATTCAGTTCCCGTGACCGACCTATTTTTAGACGAATAAAACACGATTATCGTTTTCTTAGCCTATTAGCCATTGGGAATAGTTTTTACAATCGTTGGCTTAATAAACACAAAGTTCATTACGAGCCTTGACTTGTCGTTTTGAAAGAAAGCTGACAATGTCTGGCGTCAATACAAGCGAGGTGTAGTAATCTGCTATTTTCGATAACCCATAGAAACTGGCCTAACACATGATTTGTTATTCACAATAATGGGTAACTCAAAAACCAAGATGGCATTCTCGTTGCTTGCTTACTGGGTACGAAGATACCTTCGCAAAAAAAATTAAAAGATATTATGATTCGCTGTATTGTAAGCTAAAGCAATAACTTGTCCGTGATCATGAAGGTGCTAGATAATCTTCATTTTACGCTTTAGTCGCGAAGTTTCGATGCCAAATTAAACGCCTACCTTTCTTACGTTCATCCATTGTAACCTGTCAGTCAGTGAAAGACAACACACGAAACGTAATAATCTCTAAAATGGTAAAGATCCTCGCTGCCAAAGCGAACACAAACTTGTCTCCGAAATGATATTGGTTGCCTTTTCCGTCGGGCAAGTTTCTAGCACGTAAATTGGGCTTTGAAATGTGCAGTCTCGATATTGAAACTTTATTTTAATTTATTCGTTTCTGTATAAAAGGAAGTTTTTGAACGGACAATAGTGAAATATTATACAGCATCGAGGTATTTTACTGGTCAACTACTTCAGGAGACAACGAACAAAGATATATAATTATAAACGGCAAATACAATCTAAGGATGAAGTAATTTGATAAATTTAGACAAAAGTCATTTGACGCATATACATATATTTCGCGCGCAAAAATTTATTGGCTCACTAACAAAACACTAAATATATACGATTAGAAGGAATATATACATATACATATATATATAGATATAATATTGCCGAGAAATCTCTTGAAAGTAATAGTCAATTTGAAAGAAGCTTCTTTTTATGATGGGCAAGTTTAAATTCTAGCTACGTTCATAGCTAGCGAATTTAAAATCACTGAATTTATAACTGTGCCAGCTAAATACACAAACTATAGATCTGCCTTACTCAGATGCACATTTCAGAGTATTCATCGGCTAATTTGCGGTTGAAAATCCTTATTTATATTTCTATATACGTGCATTGTAGTCCTAAAATATTCTCCGTAGCAACATATGTATCAATCAGTCTAATATGCGTTTTTATGGCCTGAATTAAATATACCGCACGCTTATCTCAATAGACCTCCACAAATGAGCCCCAAACATCTTTTAGTTTAGTATACTGGTCTTTTTATCTTCTTTAATTTTCCTAGCCATTATTAAAACGTGTAGATGTACAATAGAATAGGAAATTTGTTCTTTCGTACGCGTACAAAAGAACAGGTAATAATTCCTTGTGTAAATCTGTGCTATATTGCAGAAATTTCCCGTCCCTGCGAAGATGCAACAACGAGACCGTTTTTTTACATTTTCTAACCCTTACAAAATTATACGCTAGGGGTAAATTGTGCTTAGTCTATGAAACAAGTATGTAGGCTTGCAAGTATCTTGTACTAATTTTCAGATACACGGAACGGCTAGTCCGTTTACATTACGTATCGCACTATGAAGAGGTCTTTTATCAGAAATATTTACCCGAAACGAACCTGGCCTGTTATCGTGAATTTGCATATATATAAGTCTAATGATGATTTGTTTTTCGTATTGATAGCGCCCTGAATGAAGAAATACTTGTAAAATGATATTGAAGGTATAACCTTAGCGAGTTTTGCTATCTAGGTATATGTATATACACACTATACACTATAGGATGTTTTCAAGAGACCACTTTCACAATCAGTCGCTCGTTGATTATTGTCATTTAAAATTCGACACTTGTTCATCGAAAGTACAATAACTCACAACGTATCGAAGACAGTTCCAAGTTTAATTTATTCGCGTAAATTTTTTTATTAAACGCCGAAGAAGATCGGAGGAAAATTACTTTCTGGCGTAATAGCACTTACGCTACAATCACTCAAGCGAAACGCAAAAACACGGCGCCAAGACACGCGTAGAAGGATAGTTAAACAAATGAACCAGTGGGCTCCCACCTGGTTAGATTCTTGTTTTCTTTTAAAGTTGAATTTTGAATTAAAAGCATCAGAAAGGTTTTCCACAATAACGGAGTGGAAGATAAAGTTTTTTTCGTCTACTCTCGTTGCAAAATTGTTTTGTGTTCATTATACAAAGCACAGTTCGCTCGGTCGGTCGGTTTTCCTCAAAATAAACGCGGTATCGAATTTTAATTTTAAATAACCGATTGCAGACAGGCTATTTTTTGGACAGGCAAATAATAAGACACTCTAGTTTTCTTACCTTAAATTATTCCGTGTAGAAAACACATTTCCCAATGATAAAAGCTCAAATTTACGTCCCAGATATCCCAGATACTTCCGTAGATATCCTCTTTCAAAACCACAGTAAAACCGTAAATTAAAATGTGAACTAAACCTGAAATATTGATGACGATTTCGTAAGATATATAAAATAACCTGTGTTATTGTATTTTTAGCCAATCAACGGGCGACTTAACGAAAGCCTTTTGTTTTTTTTCCAGCTGAGTCAATTCCTCGTCCCGAAGAGAACGCTGGGAGATATTAGACCTGCCGACGTCTTTTCTCACGTCATGTTGTGTATAATGGTACATTTCATTACTAAAACGTCATCGTTTATTTGGATATACTCCGTCGTGGAATATATATTCCTAGCCTATAAGCTTCCGTATAAAGTAGATGAATCGCGTTTTAAATATGCATATAAAACGTCAGAAATCGGACATGAAATTAACCATGCAATGAATTTTGGTAACAGGAACATGGCGATATACATCAGAGGCGACAAAAATGGTTTCCTGTAAGTAGCGCAGCTTAGCAACAAGAGCTTCCTCGTAGCTAAACTAATTCAAAACAAGGGAATATTTCTGGCTTGAAACTAAAATAGAGTTTACTTGGAGAATTTTGACACAGCGATTGTAGTAATGATGTATATCTCTTTTTTAGGTAAATGAATTAAAATGAAATCAACTCCAGTTGCATTCAAGTCTAACAACATGAATTATTTGGGAAAGCTCAGCAAAAATACGAGTAGCATTGTTTGGAAGAGCTGAGTTTTATACCGTATCCACCACGGAGCGTGTTTGTATTCCCTTTTAACACGCAAAAATGGAAAGAAAAATTCGCTTTTTTGAAGAACTGAACCTTAAAATTGAGAAACAGACGGATAAAACGAAAGAAGCAAACCTGGTACAAATTGTAAATAATCACACACATTAATGTTATCACAGACAAATTCAAAATTGTAATTCCAGGGATAATTTCTGTTGAAATGGACAGAGGTTTGCGTTCGCCAGTTTTTAAGGCAAATATTCAATGATTTAAAGCATTTTTCCCAATCAAAGATATCTCTCACTGACGGTTCGCTTTTGTCCCTTTGTTTTCACCCATAAATTGAAATTTATATACTGCTTTTCGAAGATATCAGGCGACGAGGGAATGCGGGAAACAAAAAAAATCAATTAAAACTGCCGGAGCACCTTTACGCACTTCCGACTAAACTGATAATTATATAGATTCATTCATCCTATTCGGTGGCCCATTCCCTTGAACCGCGCGAACCTTGTTGATTAATATTGGCAAAAATATACAAAAATATACAGAGTATATCCAAAATTACACTCTCGTGCTCGAATGTTCCTTGGTGAATGATTGGTAAGGATCAGAAGCGTATCACATATTCTAGGTGATATGCTTCTGTAGGTTCTATAGACTCGCATAAATGATGTCAGAAAAATAATTCTGCAAATCTAATGAGCGATCATGGTTCACTTTAAACGGGTACTGGGTCGGTACTCTATATGTATATTCTCGCCTAGCCTAAATATCACTGACTCGAAGGTGGTTAGATAAGGGTTAACCCTTACAAAGAACGGTACCCCACATTGACTCTTAGCGGTTGTGCCATTTCGTCATTTCGTGTTTTTAATACGCCCGTTTGGAACATGTGCCCTTGTTTAAGAACAAATATCTTCTGCAAATACTGCCTGACTTGTACCCTTCTATTTAACGGCAAAAAAGCTTTAGAAAGTTTTCACGGAACTTCTCATCTAAAATAGAAAATATGTACAACCTACCCAGAAGTCCAAGATTTTCCATTGATTTTGTCGAATAAAAATTTCAAACAACTCACTATATAACACGCGAGACGAACTGCAGTCTAGTTCCCATGCGCAAGGCTTTGGTAATATTAATTCATGAAAATCAAAGACCATTTTGTTAACGTGGCAAATCTATGGTTTGTGATCGAGCCAGTGTATGTGGAAAAAGCAAATGGTTGCATTATTCGACTCGTGTCGCAGATTTTCAAGACTAAGTACGTAAGTCACTGCGGACCGTAAATCATAGTATGTATTGAATACGGTTCCAAAAATAGGACATTGTTCGTAGGGCACTGCACTAGGGGAGTGGGAAGTGTAAATAGATAACTCGATCCCCGTTACACTCACTCGCATCCCCGAAAAAAATATACCGGAAATTAAATCTCCGTATTCCGTCGTTCCGGTATTAAGCAAAGAAGCGTGTTGTGATGATTCATGTCAAGTCTGCCAAAGAGTTTACATACCTTCTAAGCATACCTATTTGCTAAATTAAAGCATTTTACATCCTTTCTCTTCATCGTGTAACGCACTCACGTCACGCTCATCACGTGTCACGCGTCGCGTTCTTTTTCCGGCTGGAAGTTTGCCTGTCTACTACCACCGAACACAACTTAAAAATTACCATATCAGCGCCGTTTCAGCTCTCCTGAACATACATTAACTTAACGTAAGGCTGAACTATACTTCTTCTAAAATCCCGAGTCGCGAACATCTCCTGGTTAGAATTTTCACAGTAGCGCGGGCGATCAACGATTAGACAAAATTTCCTTCAATACAAAGGACTCGCTATAGCTATCAAAAGTATCGCCAAATTAAACAAAAATGTCTGAATAACACACATATACATTGTTAAACTAAATTTTACCTCTTTTGTCCTTTTAGAGCTGTCCTAAATGTAAAATCATCAAAACAAGTTCATTGTGTAATAAATAATGGTCCGTCTGGTCAGATTTCACAGCACGTATTTTAGCCGGAAATGACAATAGCTATCATGTGATAGGGAAATTATTAACTACTGAAATATCACCTTCTAACAAATAGAGGAAGTAATTTTTGGTTATTCTCCAGAATATATTGCGCGCGCATTGACATAAGGGTTTATTTTTAAAGCAATTTGGCTGCCAAAACAATGAAACAAACAAAAGGAAGAATAAACCTTGGCCGTAAAAAATTAGACGTGCGCAGGAGCCCATTGGGCTCCTGGGGTGCGTGAAACAGGAGCCAATGAATTTATAGGATTTGAGGAGGTGCGTGACTTCTAAAATTACTAGAAGGAGTTTATAGTTTTCTTGTACCTTGCAGAAGACTACGAAGATTAGTAAAAGTGAACCCTCTCTTAATATTCCATCCAGTGTGACATGACTTATCTCGTGAGAGGAAAATTGGCAGCGCGCACACATATGGGAGAGTCTTCCCTCTTAGGGGCTGAGCCGACTTATATGTAGCTCTTTTCTTGACACACAGGTATGTCTGATATAAAAATATGAAATGCGAAAAGAGAGCCGGAGCGCGAAAAAGAAAAATCCCTCGAACTCCTTCCCCCTCCCCACCTCCCGCTAACAAAATGAAAGTCTCGCTTTGGATCCCCCTTCGTCGAGGGAATCTGGGTGCTAACTTAGCTTCGAAGTTTCCTTCCGGCCAGCAAGATCTCGTATCTGCTCGAAGTTTGGTCTCAAAACAAAGAGTTCTTGATCTAAAAACCGACCAAATTCTGGCAGATTCCTTCCTCGTAAAAGTACAATCGTCTGGTGTCAAGATGGCGTAGCGACGCACTCGTTTTAGAGGCTGATAATGACGTCGAGTGGGAAGAAGGGCAAAGCGGCCGTCTTAGAGTTCGATACTCAATCGAAAGGTTAGTTTTTATTTTGTCCTGTGTTGAAACAACGCTGCCAGAGGCGGGGAATAAATGAAGAGTTGATATAAAACACGTTGATACCGAGAAAATAATCGAGATGTACGCCGTTATGGCTTCCGGCAAGCTTACGCTTACGTAGAATGAGGGGGCAGTTCTGTTCTCGTACTTTTGAGTTACAGCGCTGACTGCTGTTGAGCGCACTTTGATTTCTACTAGACGGTCGGTAAATATTGGGCAATTTAACTTGTTATTTCTTGTTTAGTGGCGAGATAAAGTCCTTTTTTACGAAAGTGCAAAATTTACGAGTAGAAGGCCGTAAAAGCTCGAGATTTCTTTCTAATGTACATGTGATGGTGTTATTGAAGTTGTGGAGGAGTAAATTTCATCGTTTAAAGAAATACGGGTTTACGTTGTGCTATAAAACAAGCAAACTGCTCTAAGTGTGTAGCTTACAATCAAAGGATGTGTTTAGTCTTAGGAAGGCATATTTGTTTTCAAAAACTAGGTACACTTTGGTTCTCTTAAATCTTCCTTCATCTTTCATCGATTGCTGTGCCAAGCAATTTGCTAGAAACGCGATGGAAGCGTATTGAAATTACTCTCCAATTTCATTTAAATAAATAGTTTTTCCTCGTGGTCAGAAACGGAGAGGGCTTCTTTTAAATTTGTCAATTTAAATGTGTTTAGAAGCATTAAATATTTAAACCTCTTCAAAACGAAACGTTATTGCAAAAACTTGAAGAGCTGTGTTAGAGATAAGAGACATTTTGGTTGGTTTGGGCTTGGAAGATCACGAAAGCATTCACAAACGATCTTGCTCCAGTTGGTTGGACCTTTGCTTACAAATTCGTTACTTTTGCAGTTTGACAACTTGCTTTGTCGTCGTGTGATAATAATGGCTTCTCGACTTTGTCGTGATATTAGAACGTAGTAAGTTCTAATTATTGTGTGCTTAATTTTAAATGTTATTTATTAAACGCTTTTCTGAAGTTTGTAACCTGTGTTCACCGGCACTCAAAATTTCCTTTTTCAAGCCATCATTAGCAAATTTGTGTAAAGGTATTCGCTTTCAGCAGAGTTGCGTGTCAGAACGAAGACCACTTCATAAAAAGTGGAGAGTTCTTCTGTTTAACCTCATCAAGAAATATAAATTATATACTGTGAGTAGTGTTTGTATCACGAAATGACAAAATGGCGCATTTACACCTTCGACTACCGTCAAAATCACGGCGTTTAGTTGAATAATTACGGAGTTTTACAAAACACGTGAAGTTTACTGAAGAAATTGAGTTTTCAAACTCATATTTCATCTTTCTGTACACAACCATTTGCATAGTGCAATTATAAACATAGTTTATTTTTAGCTTTTCATGAACGATACATGTACAAATGAAATAAATTTTCAAGCTTTTAAAAAACGATCCCGGTATTTACCATGTAGTTTCAGCACTGCTCTATAGCTCGGAAGTTTCAAGATTATTGTAGAACACATTCATGCTAGTATTGTTTTAAGCTATTGTGCATGATGCTGGAAATTGCCGCATGAAAATTGCTATTATTTTGTGCTATTTATTGCAGGTATAATAATAATTGTAATATAACTCAGTCCACGGTTGCAAGTGGAATTATACAATTGCAACGTGCATTTTACACACAAGTTGGCTGAATTGCTTTCTTCAAGCAATGAATTACGTCTAAACATTTTTAGTCAAATTTAAAGCGTGACATGTTCTATCTAACAGTGCACTTGAGCTAGTGATTGCTGTATTGCATGTTCTTGAAAGTAAAATAATTTTCATATGATTTCACAGATAACAGTTGTTTGTTTGCCCTTCATACTAAACTTCAGCCCACTTCCTGTGGCATATCCTTGCTTGCTGAAATAGACATGACATTTTATCTGCTTCTTAAACAAAAATCTTCAGAATTCCTGAATTTGAACACAGCCTGTGTGCTAGAGGCAACTTCTTGCCCCCTTAGTGTTTTTTTTTTGTCCAGCTTTTGACATGTGTACAGGAGTTAGTGTTCAGAACAGGAAGTTTCCATCTTTCTACAGATCTTGTTACATTTGTACTTCCTTCTTAAATGTAGGGTTTGGCTTGACAGTGGATTGAATTACCACCAAAATAACACTGGAGCTCTGATCTTATTCAAACTAGGCTCACTAAATACAGACTGTTCCATTCTTGGTTATCAAACTTAATAAAATTGTTGGATTTCTGAAAGATAAAAAAGAAAGTCATTAGAAATCCAATTAATTGTTATTTTTTTCCTTCTCTAAACATGTGTTAATTATTTTATTGACATTTTACCATATTAGGTCACAAAAATGTGAAAAACATGATCCCATATTGCACTGTCCAGTTATATTTTTTAATCATTTTCATTGACATTTTGTGATCAGTATTATTTTCTGATGATGCAGGATGCATTTCAAAACTAGAAACTGAAATAGTAGAAAATAACATGATTACCATAGCTGAAACTTAATCCCTTATTCAATGTTTATCATGAAGTACACATGGACATTTTGCTCATTGTTTGTTTTTAATAGCACATGTACTGTACTACACAACTGATGAAATATCCATGCTTATTTTTTTCTGAAGCATCTCAGCGGTCCGGAATCCTAAATCCTTGAATCTGATTGGCTAATTCTGCGTACTCAAGTGGTCCTGATTTTCCCATACGAACCGCGCGTACGGACCACTCCGAGTTCTCCAACATTCGCGGCTATTTTAGCAGCTTTTTGTTACACTAAAAATCTCCATGAAATGTAAATCATTTATTGCTCAGTTTGAAATAAGCAAAAACTGAATCTCTTCTGTTTACTTGCCCAAGCGCAAAATTGGGCAAGTGAAACCACCGTAAATTGGGACAATCCAACCTGGCTTTTTTCCTGTTCTGAGGTGTATGACTGTATAGTTATGCGTACAAAATTTACATTGTTAATAATTATAATAACAATGAAAAATCCCAACTAGTAGAAGGGACAACCTTGGGTGAGATATAAGCAATGGACCTGTAATTGTTGCTGCAGAAAGCAGTAAAACACAGAAAACAAATTACATTTTTGTAGGCTTAAAGATTGTCTCAGAATACTCTCAATGTAGTGGTCTGAAAATGTTCTGTTGCAGAGACAAAATTTTGTCCCCACAACATGTGGCATGAAATTTAGCTGGTTTGAATTTGTGCATCATGAACCAGGAACAAAATGACCTCTTCAATTTTCATTACAGCATCATATAACTGTCTCTGATACAACACATGTTATGCCTCAATGTGCTTTGTGCACATCAGCTTGCATACTGTCTCTGCAACATGCATCCTCTGCATTTATTTAGGGGCTTGTCTCCACATTACGTCTTCGCAACATGCCCCCTAGCATTTGGCTACCCTAAATTGCTTTACTAATTCAACTTTCATTTTTTTTTTTCAGAGGTACGGCAGACCCTGATTGAACAACTAAAATGTTTTGATAGCAGAACGGAAGGAAAGCTTCTTTTTCTGGCCGATTTGCAGGAGTTTTTCAGGAGGCTATCAGAAATTGAACTGGACTACTCCAGAAACTTAGAAAGACTTTCAAAAATGTATTTGGACAAGCTCCAAAGGCATAAAACCCAAAGGTACTAAAAACAACTATGCCTGCACTCATATCATGCTGTACAACAATGATTTAAAAATAACTTTAGAAATTCTTGCGTGTGTTGTAGTTAAAAGTTAAATTCAGGTAAAAATTGAATTCCTTTGTCTTATTCATTGATTATGAATAGTTAGGGTTAGAAGACAAAGGAAATTGAGAATCAAACCAGGTTAAAATAATTTTGACCTGAATTTAGAAGACAAAGAAAATTGAGAATCCAACTAGGTGGAAATTATTTTTACCTGAATTTAATTTTTAACTGCAACATGTGCTTATCAGTTTATCAGGCCGGAGCTTATCCCAGTTTCTGTAGCATTAAGCGACTAGGAATATTGCTACTCCCCCCTGGATTGGATGCCAGTCTATCGCAGGGTTACCCCCAGCATTAAATTTGCCGGTACCCATTTATACACCTGGGTGGAGAGAGGCGCTGTGAGAATCAAGTGTCTTGCCCAAAAACACAACACAATGTCCCTGGCCAGTGTTTGAACCCGGACCGTTCGATCCGGAGTAGAGCTCACTAACCATGTGGCCACCGCGCCTTCCACACATGCTTATTGGCTAAGTTTTATTGTCAATAATTGGACTAAGGCATTAATTTGTAATTTATGATGTGATGTCGATGCAAGGAGTGAGAGAAGACAATTTCAATTGATAATTTGTTATCGTAAAAAATCAAATTGATGTCAGTTTTTCATGCGTCTGTCCTGTTCTTGGCAATAAATTAATATTTTCAGCAAAGTAGTGTGTGGATCCACTTGGTTATTGCCTCACTGATCCACAACTTCATGGACTTTTTCAATTTATATGATAATATAATTCATGATCCATAGAGTTTAAGTAACATTACCTGATTAAGAAAATATGATTGATCATCGCAGTTATACACAGAACTTAGTTTTTCTGAAGTATTTTTTTTTTCAGGCATTAAGTTTGCATAACTTGCCTAACTGCCTAAGTTGTGTGTATAACTGTAATGATCAATCATATGTTCATTTCTTTCTCCGCAGTTCAAATATATGATCTTTCACATTTTATTTGCGTTGCCTGACCAAGTTAAATTGTTTTTTTTTTCCTTTTCAGGAAAGAGAAAGGAACCACAATGGATTTATGGCAGCAAGTCCTCATTGAAACAAAGAACAAATCTAAGATGCACCTTGGCCTCAGTGACAATGTTTCCAACAACATTGTGAATAGATTTATGATTATAAGTGACGACTGTCAGAGAATATCCAAAAAGGTAAATGTAACTACACAGTAAATACACAATAAATGTACATGTCTGCCAACAAGCTAGCTACTGGTACTCTTAAGCCTAGCTCACACTAGCGACATAAGAAGGGTGTTACATGTATGTCATTATGTCTGCAGTGTGAACATTTTTAATATAATGGTGTAAAAGCAACATAACAGCATAAAGTTAACAAGACTAGGAAAAAAGCTGCTCTTTTCCTTATGTCCTTATCTATGTCAATGTCCGCTTTTCTGATAGAATGGATTAAGTTATGTTATATGTTGATATGTCGCCAGTGTGTTGAGGTTGGATTTTTCAAAATTTTTCTTGAAATTCAGTGTTGTCATGGGGAGTAAGGTAAACAATGTTGATTAGAATGTAATTTTTCAAGCCACTGATTGTTGGCCTCCCATGGACTTGAACTGAAAGTTATTTCTTCCCCTCAGTCACTATAATTATACTCCCAATTTCTTGATTATCCAGTTTTTTTAACCAATTTTCATTTCCCTTGGAAGTTTGAAAAAGCTGGATTTTGTTTTGCACAATGTATCAATTAAAATTATTTTTATTAAAAATTAAATTTATTGTATTGTAGTTCAAAGATATTGGCATATGTATTTTTGAATGACTAAAACAATTATAATAAATCACTCACTCTCCTTTTCTGTCTGTAATAACTGATGAGGGTGCTTTCATGCTGTGTAAATTTTAAACCCATAATCTAATTATTGATTGCAAAAAATGCATTGAGACAAGTCTATAAAATGCGTTACATAATAATTATGTTTACTAATGCTAGACAACTGTTTCTGTTATGCAGTGCAGAGAAACTGCCACCACCCTGCAGGATGAACTCTTAAGATCAGTTCAGGAACTTAACAGGGTGAGTACTGTTATTTAATCCTAATACAGAGCTTTTGTATAAGAGTACTCTATGTTCAGCTGGAATTTAGGCCAACTTTTGCCTGCTATTTTAAGGTCTTGAGTAGAAAGTGTTTTCTCTATTTCTTTATAAAAATCAAGTTCTGTAAACTACACGCTCTTGTGTGATGAATTTCGTCTAAAGAAAAGTACCATCACATTTTTTATATTTTCTGCCCATGGATACTGTTTGTTAGCTTGTTGTTGATGACACACTACAAGTCATCCTTTCAGTTATAATTACGAAGAGAATATAAAAATTGAAAAATGTTGTTTACATACAGTCATATACATTTAGCCAGGTTACACATGTGGCATTGTTGTTCCCTGAGCATACAGTAGGTTAACACATTAATTTTAGGGCCTTTCAACAAGGTGCAGACTCTGAAGTAAAAAAAAAATCTTTAGTGTTAGTTAACAACTGCAGTTTTAGTTGCTGTCCAGTGAACGTCTGTTTCCTGAGAGATGTCTGGTAAGGTCACTGATGGTAGCAAAACATGAGACCACTGATTGGACATTAGGTTAATTAAGTTTTATTGAAAGGTCAAGTAATCTGTAAAACATCTTAACTGAAGTTTGTGTCATAATCATGCTCATATTAGAGACTCCATCGCTATCATAGTATGGCCGTAGAGAGCAAGAGTGCTGAGCAGAAACTTCAAAAGATGGAAGATTCACGGCGGAAGAATGAAAAAATGGCCAAGCAAGTAGAAAAGGTATTAACAGAATTACTGTACAAGTTTATTTCAAGTTTATTTGATGGTGTTTAATTTGCATGTTGAATGTTAAGTTCTTTGGGGACTTAATTTGATCTTTCCTTTTTTGTGTGTAGCATCAACAAAAATTTACAGAATGCAAGAAGAGGTGTGTGAAAGCAAAGAATGATTATGTTTTATCCCTGGAGTCAACAAACCGCTTCGTGGAAAATTATTACAATGGATTCCTCAGCACTTTGGTGGATGTAAGTATTATTATCTGTACATACATGTATATATGTACAGTACATGTATATTTCTTGAAAAGAAAGAAGTGAGCAAGGTAAAATGGCAATGCAGTATTATATTTATTTAATAATTTTTGACAGAAATGTGTATTGTTTGTGTACTTTCATAAAGCAGGCCACTTGCACATTGTTGTCATCTACGCTGGTTTTTACCAGCAATGGAGCCATAGTTGGAGTTGTAATCAGAGGGGTAGATCAATACGATCAAGTGACAATCAAACCCACGGATGGAAGCAAAACACCCATTCCCTGTATGAACCCATCACTTACATGTACTAACTAGTGAAAACTGCTAAGTCTGTTAGAGTCCAAAGCAGAAGCAGAAGAATAATCCAATCAGAATGTTCTATTCTGGGTCTTGTGAAAGGTTGGTTTGTGCACTTCAGCTTAGACTTTGACAATCAAGTTTTCACTGGATCATACGAAACCGAGTCATAATCAGAATTGGAGGAAACCAAAATGTTCTGACTCTTCCGACTCTGATTACGTCGAGCTTATCAATCTGCTTACAACTCAGACTTTCAAGTTTTACTAGATGTACATGTAGGTCGTAAGTGCTCTTTGAACTCTCACATCCACTCTGACTCCGGCTCTGTTGCTGTTGAAGGTGGCCTTTATTATTCAAATTTCTCAACCACAGTAGGGTTTGGTCCAATTTTATACGCTAAGTAGAATTTGTTGTTGTAATTACTTTGGTCCGATGTATGGTAATATATTTAATAACACTATCCAACAAAGGGAAATACTGAGGATGAAATTGAACAACAACATAACAATAATATTGTCCTGATTAGAATAAGAAAAAAGGAAAAATTACGGAATCTCGCAATTGTACTCAAATGTAACTGTAATGCAGTTTACCAATTTGCTGTCATTGAGACAACATCTCTAAGTTGTTAGATAAAGGTGTTATAATACAACTGTTAATTAATTAATATTGGGTTTTTTACATGTTCGTTGCAATGTTAGAACTTCTCAATTTACATATCTAGGGTTTTGACTGTAATTACCATGAGTCATTCAAGCGAGGAGTAGAAGCATATGTGACAGCAGAGGCTAACCTTGCCAGTACAATCATTCAGTCTGCTGATAGCTTGCGTGAAGCCAAGCTCTCTGTTCAAGCTGATAAAGACAAGCAGTACTTCTTTGATGACAATCAAGGAACTTTAACCCTGCCATTTACTTTTGCTTACTTGCCCTACAATGATGAAGAGGTAGGAATCTTCAATACTTGTACATATCAAAAAGCATACATTCAACCCTCCTGCAACTACAGTGGAACATACATAAATACATGACTGTATACTTACAAGTGCGGGGATGTGAAGTTATACTTCAAGTGTTTTTCACAGGAATTACAGCAGGATGATTGGTGTCCTAAGACAAAAAATGGTAGCCATGTTGATAAAGGTTCCCTTCACCAGTCCTGTGGGAGTTGACCTTTTTTCTTATGTGACAAACACTTTCTTTTGTTCCAATGAATTTGTATGGCTACTGAGTTTTTTTTTGTTTTTATTTACAGTTGAATCAGGTGTCACCTCAACAGATTGATGTAATAGAACACCATTATAAAGTGTATGAGAGACTCCAGAAAATCAAGGCAGAAACGGAGGAGGTTAGTGCTAACAAGTAGAAATATGAACTTGTTAAAATCCCAAAACAAGAGGCTACCATTTTGTATAGTTACAAAGCACGGTGGAGAAGTTGCCTAGCTGCTATTCAAAGGCCAGCTGACTGAACTGAGAACTGTAAATGGTCTATTAAATTTTGAATGAAGCGTTAGAGGACTGGTTGAGAATTATTTTTCAAGTCACTAAGTATATCATAATTACACGAAATATGATTGTTAAAAAAAAACTGACTTTAAATTTAATTAAATTAAACCTTGCGTTTTTTGCTAACTTCTGTAGATTGAAAAGACAGCAGAGGCTACATGTGACGCCCTTAGTGAAATGCACAGACAGTGGGACAATGAGATGATGAGACTGGCCAATGGTGAAGTGGACTCCAGCAGTGGAATAGCAAGCTGTCAATCAATCAAAAACAGCAGTGAAGAACTAGACATGTATTATATTTTGGTATGCAAACTTAAATATTCACACATGCAAATCTACCTGTATCTGTATATACATGTGTACAGTACAGTATGTGCTGTTGCTGTTTGACAATTTGCTTACTAGATGTTATTCATGGTACGTTTGAACATTTTTCTTTCAGAAAATGAGGGAACTCATTCTTACCAGTAGTTTGAAAGTCAGAATGGAGGCTGAGAATGATAAGCTGACTAAAACACTAGGTCAGTGGTTCTGTTACCCATGACATGTTAATTCTTGTTTATGGTTGCTATGCTTTTGTCCCAAACTTACAGTCTAGAGCCGGGGTTTCATCAATGCTTTCAGCAGTAGGGCAACTGATTTTTGAACTAAACTTCTTAGGAAAAAATAAGAAAAACTAAGTTAAACTAGGTGGGCAAAATACCACTCACAGCTAGTCAATTAATTTGCCCAGTGCTTGGCCTTTAATTGAACCCCTGGTAGAGGTACTGGTAGAGGTATATCATTACAATATTGTTAAATTCACTTGCATTCTAAACATGTAGTCTGTATTGATTTTGATGCTCATTAATCTTGGGGTTGAAGGGTAAAATTATTAGTGGTCATTGATTTTACTACTGTCTTTCCAAATGTATTACCATACATGTATTTTCAGAGACAATCTGTATCCGGTCTCACAGATTCTCCCTTATTGCCTATTTATGCCCCCGCACCACAATAATTTGTTGACAACTGGGAGTTAGTCAGAGAAACCTACCTTTAAAATGGTAGGTTAATGGAAAATTAATTTATTACATGTAATAACTTCTTTTTCTTGTTTTATAGGAGAAGTAACACCAGACATAGTTGGAGCCAGGTACTGTACTACAAAAATAAAAAATTACATGTATTATTGTGAAATTTGTTTTGTAAATTTATTCTAATTAATAATAATAATTTTTTTGTGTGTGTGTGAGGAAGTACTGAAGATTCAAACTCTATTTTTTACAAAGTTGTTGCAGATGAACTGGGGTTGTTTGTTATTAAATTTGAACATGCATGCTAGCAAGACTTATATCTCTTGACTAATACATCTCTGTCCATTACCAAGCAGTTGTTGTTGATCAGTTTGTGTAACTATCAATGCTAATAAATGAGTGAGCATTGCAGTCAATGGGAATTTTATGGCTGCCAGCAGGTGTTATTAACTTCAATCTAATTGCGCTCCCCCTCCCCTTGTGCCCCACCTGATCTTTCCACCCCTTTCCCCCATTTTAAAGTCTGTCATGCAGGCTAATGAAATTAAGGACACAGGAATTAACATTGTTATGTAAAATCTCTCTCTTCTAGGCTTAAAAGGCCACAATTGGACATGTCATCCAAGGAAGCTTCCGCTATCCTGGAATCTGTGCACAAGAAGACCAAAGTGTTTGGTTGCAATTTAGCAAATTATATTGACGTAAGTTTACAGTATTTTTATTCATTTATTTATTAATTAAGGTGCTAACTGACTAGTGGAGGTAGCATGGCTGAGTGGTTAGGGCACCAGACTTGAAATCCAGAGGTGGTGAATTCAAGTCCTGTTGTGACCACTAACTGGTGTTGTTCTTGGTATTCCCAATTTCAATATCTAAGCTATGCTTGTAATTAACCAACTGATCTGCCTAATGCCAGTTGGGATTTTTAACCTGGATGCTATGTTCAGTTCAAATATATGATATTCATGTATTCATTTGCACTCGTCAACGTTTACAGGTATATTACGAAGAATGTGACCAGGCCCCAGTTGGCTTAATTGCTCAGTTGGTAGAACACTGCACCAGTATTGCAGTGGTCATGGGTTCAAATCCTGTTCAGGCCTGAATTTTTTCCAGGATTTAATTTCACAACTGCTTAAGTTGTGTGTATAACTGTGATGATCAATCATGTCTTCATATTAATTTACAATATTTGTTTCATTGTTTGTTTTGATTGGCCCTGAAAAACCTTAGGGGTGAAGTGAAAAATTAATATTTATCTTTGTTCATGTATTTTTTTATTTATTTATTTCCATTTGTGTGATTGATTTGAACTGAGGAGTATCACACTAGAGTATTCAGTGCTAAACAATGTATTTATGTAATGTACTTGTCCTCCAGAAGTTACATGAAAATATTCAAAATCTGTTTTTATTTATAGATTACAGGAAGAGAAATTCCTGAAGTAGTAGAAAGTTGTGTCAAGTTTATTAAAAAGTTTGGTAAGTACATTATTTTAACTGTTTGTTGATGTCATTTGTGTATTTTTTTTGGTTTGTCCAAGTGAAGCCAATAGTTGTATAAACTTTCCTTGTCATGAAATTTTCTTGGCTTTCTTCATCCCAGTTGGTTATCTCACACCTGCTTTGGATCCCTTGTTGTTGTACTTGACTTAAGCTTGCAGCTCTTTACAGCCAATCACGAGTTGCTTCTCTGAATTCCCTTCTTCTCTACCAAGGTAGAGCAGATTGGAGGACTGTCACTTCATAGACCAGTTATTTAACTTTGACTGTGTAGGCGCAGTTACAGCAAGCACTCAGATCTATCCTTTACCCCCCCCTCCTCATACGAGAGAGACGTCAGAGATTGGACTCGAATAACTCCATACTGATGACGTGTCATGTCCTAATTAGTTGTTACTCTGCTTTGAATTTTGAGCTCTTTACACGGACTCTTTTAAAGCTGCGCCAGGAGATAACATGATTTTCTCAAACTCATGAAGTCATCAAGTTTAAACAAAAGAAGTAGTGACGAGGACGATGTTTGGATGTGTGATCTTAATTAGGATAATTGTTACGATTTTATTACTTCGTTTTCTCTTTAGTTTACATGCCTATCGAGAAGAAACGTGGCCAAACTCTGTCTTTCGTGTGTGATATTTATAAAGACGGTTTTAATGTTTAATTTATTATTTTCAGGTCTAGATCACCAGGGAATATTTCGATTATCTGGATCTACAACGGAAATAAACGACATGAAACAGTTGTTTGAAAATGGTAAATATAAGCTAGGAAGCCAGGAGAGACGTCGTTGACTAAGGAGACAGTTTGTAGATTTTGTGTCGGTAATCGTATGAGGCCTCGTGCACAGTACTGTGGAACAATTTGTAAAGGGGTGGTTTCACTCTGAAAACGCATCAAATGTTTTCCACCTACACAACGCTGAATGCATTTGAAATTCAAAACGCTACAATCACAAGTCACTTGAATTGGTTTTGAGGAAAACTGGGGCAGGCACGTGATCATAGTGACGTCATCGTTTTCCAAAAACTCCGTTGTCCGTCCACGCTAAACCGCAAACTCAGCGTTTTTTTTAAATTCCTCCGGTTTGAAGACTTCAGTGCTTTTTCGAAAAGCTCCGTTTTCGTGACGGATTAGCGACAGATTATTTCCCCAATTAGCTCTTAGCTTGGAGCTAAATACTTATTGACACTTCAATAAAGTTTGTTTGTTTTTTTTGTTTGTGGAGGAAGACTTAACTGTAGAAATAAAATTTGTCTGGCGTGGCGTGGACTGGGTATGAATGCGGATGAAATTTAGGATTTCACAACGAGTGGCATTCGAAAAAAATACTCTCAGAGTTAGTTTGATACCTATTACTTCTTAGCTTAAAGAATTCTTATATTTTCTTTAGGTCGTGATCCTTTAGCAGGTCTGAATCACTGGAAAGATATCAACGCTGTGGCTGGTTTACTGAGGGTCTACTTCAGAGAACTGGAGGACCCGCTTTTCCCCAGTTTACATTACAAAGAGTTCATCAAAGCGAGCTGTAAGTATCACATTGAGGTACATGTACATAGCACATGCCTCGAGTCAAAACCAAGAGAATTGCGTTACGCAATGAGCCAGTTAAAACCTAGTCAAAGCTTTATCTCTGCTTCCAAGCGGGAAAACGTGACTAACAGTGCAAAGCGCGGGAAGACGTAGAGCCGGTGCAAATTGCGGCAAAACGTGGAGCCAGTTCAAAGCGCGGGAAATGTGGAGCCAAATCAAAGCGTGGAAAACCGTTGAGCCAATGCAAAGGCTGCGTAAACGTAAAGCCACCGCACGGGAAAACGGAGAGGCAGTGCATGGCACGGGAAGTGATACAACCAGTGCAAAGAGGGCGAAAACGTGGAGCCCGCGCGGTAAAGTCAATGTAACCAATGTAAAGCGCGCGATTAAGGAAGTTCGTAATTACCCTTGGGTATGGTACAGTATATTTTGTCCTGTAAAGCAATCTCACTTTACTAATCCTTGTTGTATTGTTTCCTCAGTGTCTTCTTCAGTAGAAGACGGTGTGAAGGAATTAACGAATGTCTTGAATAGTTTGCCCCAGTCAGTTGTTCGTGTTATGGAGTACCTGTTCTCTTTCCTGAGTTTGTAAGTATCATAAGTACAGCTTGGTAGTCAGGTTTAATAAAGCGAAAGTCAGACTACAAACCTAGGTGGCTTACCATGCTCTACCTCTACTCTGGGTTCTATAGTATGAAGTGGCACTAGGCGGTTTCTTAAGCCCTACCCTCCCACCCCTCCCCTCTGCTGATGGGATAACTGGTAACTGTGCCATCCCAGCTTACTGCCTCCCTTCCCCAATGGTTCTTCAGTTTGCGCCAGCAATTTCACGGTTATAATTGATCGCCAAGTTTGTTTTCATATTTAAATCACTCTCTGATAGTTCTGGGAACCGATCTGCCATTTTTCACAACAGCGTGGTTTCAACTGCGCATGATCAGAATATTATTTGCAGCAAAACACATTTATACGGTATTACGCATGAGTAGACCATTATTTGTAAGTACATGTAGTTATTTGCAGGTCACTCGGTGTGATCTCGACCAATTAAACGGAAGGAAAAAATGCATTGAATGATAAAGTGATATATTTAGCAGCGTACTTTGTTCTGTGCAGGGTCGCTGAACACAGCGATTCCAACAAGATGGATGCTCACAACCTGGCCGTAGTATTCGGACCGACCTTATTACGGATCCCTTCTGAACAAGATATGATAGCTTATCAAAGCCAAGTCAATGGTATGATGGAGCTCATGATCAAACACTGTGTTGAGATATTTCCTGGGTCAGGAGAACCGCTACATGCACGTCTCTCCGAAACTGAAGATAGTGACAGCGAGGAAGGTATGGCCCTTTGAAACATCTCCATTAAAATATATATATCTTATGAAAAAAACTGTGTTTTGCGATATTTACCGAAATTCTCACGCGCGTATTTGCTAATTATCACTGACAGGCATATTAATTTATAATTCATGCGATGTGTGTACGAGCGAAAGTGGACAATTTGTAAAATAAAAGCAAATTGACGCAAGTTTTTCATACGCCTGTCAATTATTGACAATGAATTTCGTCATGACATTGCCATCACCTCGTGGATCCACAGCTACATTGACAGTGTTTTGACGAAATTCATGATCAATAGCAGGACTGACATATGGATAACTGATGTCAATTTTTAAACGGAATTAGTAAGTGTTTATGATAGAGAAACTCAAACGTGATAACCACATCCGTCTGGTAGTTTTCGACAGAGAGATGGCCTGCTCAACTAAGGGATGATTTATTGATTGGCCTACCAGATATACAGAAGATTATTGTTTTGAAATTGAAACTGATAAACATAACGTAGAGCTTTCAAATAATGGGCCGGGAATTAGTTCAATGCAGTGGTGCTTCGATTTAACGAACAACTATATAGAGAGGTCCTCGGTAGAACGAATGGTATTCTGCGTCCCACTAATAGCTAACAATTATTCCCCGCAGTGGAGGTGACTTGTGTAGAATATTTACCTCTCTGCAAGGCGGCGAGGTAAATGTTTTAGTATACACCAAACCAGTTAGAGATAATATTCGCAAATATTGACCCAGAAGACTGCAAAGGCTCTTACTTCATAAGTTCGCGCGCAAAATGTGCAACAGCGCAATAAAAGTCACGTGATACATCAGGTGATCGATCGACAAGAGGAATCATAACGTGTCTCAATTCATGGTGAACAGAGCGAAAAGAAGTGGTCAGTGTCTTCACCTTTTGGAAAAATCATTCAGTTTAGTCCTTAGAAAATCTTCACAAATTTTGATGAAAACATTGAAGTTGAAATTACAGTTGAGGAACGTGCCTTCCGGAGCGAAACCTTGGAGCAGGCACTGCGGTTTGTCTTGATGGGTTGTTCTGCCGACATTTCTTCTTGCATTTGAAAGTATTTTGTAGAATATTTTATAGAATTTCATTGTTGACATTGTTTTAATTTCGCCACCTCGAAACTTTTACGTAAGTTAGCACTTGTAAACAAATCGTTTTCGGTTTAGGCGATAACTATACGGCTAAAGTAATAAAACCTCTAAAAACCGCCAAGCTGAATTTTGTAGCCATCGTGGTGTTCTCAGGGACAGTGGCCTCGTTTACTGCTAAAATTTGCCATTTTACTTACGACCTTCGCCGAGTCACCTTGGAATACAAACACTATTCCGAGTTTGAGTAACCAATCAGAGTGCGCGAAAAGCACTATCCATTGGTTTGGTAAATAATTATATGGAAAAGAAGCTAGATATAACGAAACCTCATTATAGCGAACTTATATTTGAATTTCCTGACCTTTCTTTATCTCCGCCGTATAAAATCTGTGTCTCAGTAACTTCTAAAGCTTATTTGGTTAATTTTCAGACTTTGAACCAAGAGATGCTGAAGCACTGTTTGACTACTCAGCTCGGTCATCAAAAGAGCTTTCCTTTAAGAAAGGCGACATTATCCGAGTATTTAAAAGGTTTAACAATGACTGGTGGGACGGAACTATCAATGGAACAGACGGCTTTGTTCCTGCGACATACATCCGTCTGCCGACTGACGATGAAGTGGATATGACCGACGGTGAAGGAAGCATTTCCGTGTCCGGCGAGCTGTCACCTTCTCCAAAAGTTTCGTCCAGCGGAGTAGACAGACCGAAGGACTTTAATGTGCCTCCAAGGATCCCTAAGAGAGAGGGCTCTCTCAGGGGGAGGGATAGTCTTCCTTCGCCCACTTCCGATCTAACGAGCCCCTTAGGATCGAGTCCCCAGCCTCCTATTCTGGGAACGTCTTCGTTTAAGAAGACAGGATCACCAGCATCAACGGCAGCAGCAGCACCGCCGGCGATTTCCTCGGAGGACATTGTAAAGCGACAGTTGACGCTGTTACGCAAGGCTCCGAGAGAAGATAGCGAAAGCTCTGTTGACAAGACACCTGATAAAGAGCAGACTTTTAATCTACCGCGGCTTCGGAGTATCTCACCATCTAGGAAATTATATCCATCGGATCAGGAGAAAGCAGAGAATACTGAGGCGACAAACAAGCCTGTAGAGACACCGGTAAAAGACGAAAAAGAAGGAACTCCTTCCAAAGAAGAACAACGTAAATCAAGCGAAGGTATATGGCAGCCGAGGGTGGAAGCTAATTCCCCGGCAAACCCCACTCCCCCAGACAGTCCCCGGACAACCACTGGAGCCAAAGTTCCCCCAGCGGTTCTACCTAAACCTAAGAAAGGCAATCCGGCAGCCCCCTTCCGTAAGAATTCTGATGACTTGTTAGCTTCTCTACATGCCGGACAGGTCGTGCAGAGTCAGCGGGCTAGTGGAAGCGGGGAAGATCCAAGGAAGAGTAGGGGCTCCGTGGGGGATGATACGGCCTTTTGAGAGTATGGAAGAGAAGAATGAGAGAAGAATGAGATGTGATGTAAACAGAGACGAAACCTTAAACCTTTATGGCATGGCCATAATTGTATCTAGAGGGAGGTGGGTTCTTGTAGGAAAGGTACAGAGACTAGTTCAGATTTGTTGACAGGGTGTGGTGGGAGTTTTCTTACTAAGACGCCAGTACCAGTTCAGATTGGGTGCATCTGGGCTCTTGTCCCAAAGAAATCGAAAGCAGTTTAGATTTGTGGGTGGGGGTGGGGGTAGGATGGGAGGGGGTGGGGTGAAAGGGATTGTTCCGTTTTATAATGTTATTCGTAAATTTGTACTGTGCAAGGAAAGAACGAAATGCGAAAACCATTTTAATTTTGAAAAATAATCCAGAGTTGAATTCTAATGGTGCTGTAAATATGTAATTTTTTAAGTAGACATACGTTTTCTGGTATAAAATTGGAAAGTTCCCTAAAAGTATTGATTTGTCATGCTAAGTTTTATCAGTGATATGATATATTTATGATTTGTTTTGGTTTCTGATGTGCGGACAAAACAAAACGATGTTTGCCGCACTTTTGACTTGTTCAACCGGATTGCCATCCTCTTGACTGAAATTTGGTGATCAAAACCTAATCTCTCTATATTTTTATTAATAAGATCTAGAGTCAAGTTATAAGAATTAGCCTCTCATTTATCATTGGAAAACGTCGACCAAAATCTAAATTTCTCGACCTCTAGTGGATTTGTAAAGAATATGTGATAACAGCAAGGTACATTTTTAAGTTGATGGAGATTGGAGATGCAATCTTCCTCGTGGTCCATGATGTATTGGCAATCTGTCCGAGTCCGTTTGTTCTTTTCGATAATATTTTAGCCTCCCTGGGCAGAAGAGCTCTATTTTGCGTCCAGTTTATGCCGTTATTGGGGCTAGACCAAATGTAAATGGGAGAAAATTGGCACGATCGAATTGAAGGCTTCATCAAGCCGATTTTTGCGCGTCATATTTTCTCGCGCCGATTGAGAGTAGCATGGAGTTGCGAAATGATATCTTGGTCATTTAAGTTTAACAGGCTAAGTTTTGCCGAACCTTAACCTATACAAGAACGGTCTCCATTTTAATTCCGAGATCTTTATACTTAATGGTTGTTTTCCATTTTCAAAAAGCCGGTTGGGGTGATCGTTGAGTAATGGAAAGGAGTTTTCCAAAATCAGCAAACCAAGCAAACGATATGGCGCTTACCATAAACAACTGTTTTAGGCTGAGGATACTGGAAACTGAAAAATTTAGCGAATGGTAAAGAAATTTTATTGGAAACTGAAAATTTTAGCGAATGGTAAAGAAATTTCCATAGTTTCGTTCCGAACAGAAAAAGAGGGCTACCTCTGGAGGTGGTCCGTAAGTTCTGAACGGATTTTCCTGAAAATTACGGTTCATCGACTTTCCCGGATTGTTTGGCTTATTGGCAAACAAGCATGTGCTCGCTTTCTGTTTTTTTTCCATTTTCTCATATTAATCGGTTAAAGAAATCACTGTTAGGGGGGTCGTATGTTTTGCAGTGATACGCAAATTTGATTATTTTCTTTGTAGTTAGAGTAAACTGCGTCGAGAAATCACCGAAATGGTATTAAATAATAATCTAGAGATTCCAAAGGAAAAAGACAATGTGAAGAAATATTTTGTTGTATGTAATAACGTTAGATAAGTTATGAAACAATGAAGTCAATAAAACCAGCGTTTTATAAGTTTGGAACTCTGCAAATGCAATTTGCATTGGTAATTGTGTCCTGGGGGGTATAAAAAGAATTCGCGTGTTCCACCCCACTCTAGTCGAGGCTGAGAAGGCGAAGAGGTTGACTACCCAGCACTCTCCCACACAGGGGTAGGCGCCCTTTGTCGAGTTTCCGCTTCTGTTTTCACCTGGTCATGGGCTTGTCCCTGGCCAGAGCGATTTCCCATACGTAATACCCAGTGTAGAATATTATTCTCCTGGGTGATTGAGTGAACATTGTTTCAAGAAATTACGTTTTAATTTTGCGTTTTCAAATAAAAGAAAGCCTGGTCAGTATTAACCAATCTTATCAATCCTTGACTAGGCTTTTTTGGAGGACATTTAAAGAAATCTTCCCTGGCCAGTTCTAGTTTCGTCCATTAGAAATCTGACGCTCGTCATGTAACAACCTCGTTCCCAGGGTCCTCTCTCTTCCTACCTCGAGAAAGAGAGAGGACCCTGAGAACGGGGTTGGTCAAATACTCGCTGTTAAACTATACGTTTCGGACGTAGCCCTTCTTCAGTAGGTGGAATTGTTTACTCTTAACGTTACTTGAATTGAATTAAGTCTAGAGTGTTGTGCTACTTGCCTTCAACACACCCACCAAGTGCAGACACCAAAAAATGCTGAGTAAAGATAGATGACGCGGCCATGCTGATTAAGACTTTCTTCTTTATGACAAGGCGGCCGTACTTTAGAGGCGATGAAACCACGATGTAATGCGTCAGCGTGAAGGATTCGGAAGGATGCCCTCATAGCAAAAGCACCGAGATACCTCAGTTCCATCGCGCGTTTAAGAAAGTAAATGATTCTCCCATACAGACTGTCTGAGCTCTCGTTTAATAAGATGTTTATTATATGACAAATAGGAAAAATTTAATTCGTTTAATGTAACTGGTTTATACTAGCTATGATATGTTGCGTGTGATCGGCGATGAGCTGACTTAAATCTGTCGAAGTTTTGGTTTACCTCGGTGTAAGCCCGGGGGGGGGGGGGTACTCCCTTATATGGGCTATATAGGTTTGTGCGGCCCCCAAAAGTATGGTTTTTCAGCCGTTTAGGCCATAAATAGGGTATCAAATTTTGGTCAGGTCATAAATAGGGTAGGGAAAATCGCTGATTTTGGTCATAAAAATGTCAAAGAAGGAAATGAGAAGTAACAAGCCGTTTGCCACCATGTTTATAAATGAAATTATTTTGATTATGTAGATTGCGCAAGACCTAAAGCAAACTCGAAGAACTCATTGTAACGATTGACGATGAATGCTGACGATGTCGATATTGGATGTGGACATGCAGACCACTTTCCAATGATATTTCTTTTAAGGGTACAGCTCAGTGACGCTGTAATTTCCAGTTTGGTGAAGACTTTGCCTGTTAAAGGTGGGCTCAGCTTTCTGAATTAAAAGAATGAAATTTTGAAATTTCTCAGGCCAGCTTTGAAAGGATATAAAAGGCGACACTTAAATGCTAAATTAACACAAGGTGGGTGGTAATTCTGTTTAAAGGGAATACGTTGGAGTGTCATTTCGAAAACAAAATATATGCAAAACAGAAATACCCCAGCAGGACATGAAAACAGACTATTCTCAGAATCTAATATCCTTTTTAATGAACCACGAAGTGTTTAAAACGGAGTCCGCCAGAAGTTCTAGTAACAAGTGTGAAACCTTTGAAAGAGTTGGTGAAATAAAACTGATGATGAAATTCTCCCTGTGCTTGCACAATTTTTCGGAACTTTGAAATTTATTTTCTCGAGTTCCCCTTTGAAATCGTTTCCAGTGTTATAAATTATTTCAGGCAACTGTTTATATCTTAAGCTTAAAAAAAAATGTAAAAAGGACTGTAAAATACCGAACATTATTCTGGTACAAGGTTTTTGTCCGCTAATAGCTGAACCTGCTCGATGTCCTACTGTGTTTCGTCTGAATTTTTTCGGCCACCTACGTGAAAAACGATTCAGTCTGTTTGTTATCTTTGAAACGGACTTTTCCGTCTGCTGGTCAGAAATTGACAAACTACATGGTGGAAATCATTTTAACTTTGTTGAAAGCTAGACGGATACAAATTGATCCAAATGTAGTTAACTTCGATAGAATGTTAAGTCGTGGTAGCCTCTGTTAAGTCTTCTGTCCCGTAGAGTATCAAGCACAACTGTTGACATCTTTAGCGAGGATACACTGCCACTGTTAGAGAAGGTGAGAACAGATCGTTGTATTGACCTCAGTAAATGTCAGTTGAATTGGTCTGTTTACGCTTCCTGAGTCACGGGTACCGGTATTATGAAAAAATGTGTGGAAAAAGGCAAACAAGTGAAGCTGGAGCGGAGATGAAATTAAAAAAAACGTCATAAATAGAAAACAAATACACGAAAAGGTGAGTCCGAAGCACGTCCTAGTACTTCATGTAAATTAAAAAAAAAAAAAAAAATTTAACTGTAATTCCCTGCCCTATAAATATATTTTTGCATGTCATGTAAGCTAAAATAAATCTTTAAAAAGTTCTGAAACCATGTCGTTTTTACGACTATTTTGCAGAAATGCAAAATAGGAGTTAAGTGAGCGAGCGCGAATTCACTCGCTTGGTCGGTTGGTCGGTCGGTCGGTCGTAAACTTTTGTTTGCATTTCCGCTGACCAATGCCCAACTTGACTTGACGAAGAGAAAAATGTCGTCAAATGGTTCGGCAAATGTGAAACATAGTTAAATAATAATTAGATA
>OMLO01000035.1_pt1 | contig 48332 bp, 20 predicted proteins | sample 1674811 | NCBI WGS metagenome assembly OMLO01 (sample SAMN06265003, study PRJEB25207) | coral metagenome | isolation source: Coral host | place: Mexico:La Bocana,Puerto Morelos, Mexico | collected 2008-11-13
ATGAAGCCTTCCTTGGGGTGAATCCTGAAAGGTTGGCATTTTCTGCAGATGCACTTCTGATGTCCACTCCAGCAACACAGCCAACACTTCAAAAATGGCGGGAAAATTCACCTGAAGAAAGAAAAATTAATACAAAAAATAATTTAGCAGGGTTGCCCATTAATTTCTGACCTCACAAAAAGTCAAATTTAAATTTTCGAAAAGTTACTTTGTTCTTATGGAAGAAGTAAAACAAGAAAACATGAAGGAAGATCTTTAGAACAACATCTTTATTCTATTTTAGTTTTTATCGTTATATCATGTTTTTTAGAGAGGATTCCTTTGATAACAGTACTCTTGCACTGAAGGGCTATCCTGTATAAATATTGGTTGTTATTATTATTATTATTAATAACAATTTATTGTTATTATTATTATTATTAGTTAATAAAAATTTATTTATATCTTTTAGGTATTGGTGTAACTTATAAATAGGAATTTGAGCTTAATAAAGTATTATTTTATTAATAAAAATTATTATTATTATTATTATTATTATTATTATTATTATTATTTAGCTGAGCTATTATCTGCAAAAAGCAAGAGAGCTACGCCACAACAATATCATGGGTCAGGGCGAAAGTGTCCTTTGCAATTTTGCGGAGCGTGCTCCTATGCCTAAGGGGATCGAGAACCCCGACAAGGAGGAACTTAGATGTTAAGGACAGGGATCTAAAAATAGAGAAGGGTAAAGCAGGACTTCCCTAAACTCAACAGTTATGGATGCTTTATTAACTGTTTTTTATTTTAATGAAATGTATTATTATTATTATTATTATTATTATTATTATTATTATCAATATTGTTATTATTACTAAGAAGTAAGCAGCCAAAGCTGACAGGAGTGTTGATGCTACTTCTTAGAATTCATAATTGATATTACAGAGAGTGTTAAGAATACCAACAGTCGTAATGTACTAACTGTTTGTCTGTCTGCTTTTCTAAGAAAAACAAACCTTAATTTTACTACAAAACATCATGTAATGTTTCTTAAAAACAACTGCTATATCAGCACAGTTGAGAGAAAAAGAAAGGAATGAAAAATGCACATTGGGGGTAAAATGTAAAACCATTACAATGGAATTACTGCAAAAGAAAAAAGTCAAAAATACCTTGTTTTGAGAAAAGGAGACAGTCTTGGTCACCACCTCTGAAAACAAAATAACAGATGAAATTATCAAGTAATACAAGCATTTGAAAAGGACAGATAAATGCAAAACCCATACAGAGGTAATTACAAAAGGATGGATTACAAGGATTACAATCTGTCAGTGAGGATACTGATTTCCACTGTTTTATGAATTCAATAATGTATACAAAGCAACTTGGAATTTTTACTTCCTAAAAAATTCTTGACATTCAGATGGGCACTTTGAGAGTAAAATCAAGAAAAACACAAAATTCTGTTCTGTTCAACGTATTAAATAGTTTATCAGAAGCCAACTATGCTACTCTAATATATACTTGGAAGCTTATCAAAATAAATATTTTCCTGGCTAAAAAGTTATTAAATGGGTTTAGATGAGCATTTGTCTCTAAAGAACTTCAGCATATGGTAATTAGGCACAATTTTGATCCATTATAGTGTAAGCTCTCCCAAGCGACCACCTCCTGTAAGCGACCACCTCCCATAAGCGGCCACCTAGGTGATCGCTTATGGGAGGTTCAACTGTTTTGGGAAAAATAATGATGGAAATCAAATTGCAAGCAGTCACCTTCTTTTCCAAGCAAAGTGAGCTTGTTATTTCTCTGTTTTTCAATCTGTTTATCTTCTGGTTTCCTCTGTAAAAACTCAGTTTTTCTCTGGATGGCAACAAGAAAAAAAGAAACAGGTTAACTCAGGTTTTGCATTATTACCGTCCTCTTTGTTAGTGAGGTAGGTAAGGTCTGCATACGAGCCAAGTGGCCCATAAGGCCTAAACTTATCCCAGTTCTGTACTCCCCCTGGATGGGATGTTTGTCCATTGCAGGGTTACACCCCAACATTAAATTTGTTGGCACCCATTTATACAACTGCGTGGAGAGAGGCACTGTAACAGTTAAGTGTCTTGCCCAAGAACACAACACAATGTCCCCGGCCAGGGCTTGAACCTGGACAACATTCAGATCCAGAGTCACGCACACCAATAATGTGGCCACCATGCTTCCAGCTCTCTTTGGTAATGTAAAAACAAACTAGGCAGATCGTAATGTGAAAGCTGAATGCAGCCTGTAGAAATGTACAACTCAAAATCACTGAAGTCAACCTCTCTAATACCTACTGCAGGTTTCCAGATCTTACGAGAGCTGTAGTGAGGTAAGCAGAAAAGCACTGTACCTAGACCCGATAAGCATTAAATCTTGGTGGTTTAAAAAATGTTTTGGCTAGTAACATCTGATGTGTCACTAGCTAGCAGACTCATGTGCTCAAAAGTTAGTCTTACCCGTATGTCCTTACCAACCTGTAAATTAGAGAGTCTATGTTGTACACTGAGGGCTTGTGTCTCCAACTTTCGGTTTTGTTGCTCCAGGTCAGTGATCTATGATCACAAGAAAGAAATGCACATTATCACAATTTGATTTAGCACATCCTCATTGCACTTTGCATCCCCCTCAATTAAGCACCTCCAAGTCAAGGGTTTTTCCACTTGCAATAACCACTCAGTCATATTCATTGGCATCCCTCAATGACTAAAAACAGCCCCCTTTTCTGATAAATACTACATGCTGCCATCATCTACCAATATTAGTGCCAGTTTAATTTAGTTTTATTTGAATTGAGAATGATTTTGTTTTTTCACTTTAGAATTAATTGAAGTCTACTAGTCAGGGCAAATTCAGCCAACATCAAAGTTAACTGCCCTGTCTCTAATACTAAATAGCACATTCCCTCGGAATACCGAAAGTTAATAAACACTCCAAGCATTAGATCCAGTTTTTATGATTATCATTCTGGTAAGAAAGATCTGGAATGGTCAAACATGTGATAACCTGTTTCTTCAATGAATCATTTGCAGTTTTTATTGTATCAAATGATTCTTTCATCCTTCTTAGGTCTTTAGTTTTCTTGTGGATAATTTCTTCAAGTTCTGCTTGTTTCTGTTCATATTCCTAGGGTTGTGCAAATAATAAAGAAGACATCAAAATTGAAATGACTGCCAATGATAAAAAAGAATGAGTGAAAATATATACAATATTTCATGAATACATGTATGGCCTGTTTGTGCTTTTCACTCAACAACTCGTTTGTGACTTTGTCTTCATCATAGAGTAGCTGGCTACCAGCTCATTTTACTGACTCACCAAATGACATTTCACTAGGAATAAAGCATTTGATGCTAAAAAAGCTGTCAACTTTTTTTAATATCCGAGCTACTTTTTTCATAGCTACACACCCCCTTGACTGACAGGCTTAAAAGGGGTATTGCACTTAAACAAAATAGCCCTGATCTTAAGGTTAAGGAAGGGAGGAGGGAGGTTGCCTCAGAGAAAATCCTTTGTGTTAAAGCGACTGGCTGTTTTAATGAGGAATCACCTTCTGATCAGGCCCTAAACAAAATTTGATAATAGGAGGTGTTTTGTTGATAGAGTGCATGAACAATACATGCTCTGAAAAGACCTGAGGTGAAACTGCTGCTAGTAAGTAAGCAGAAGCATAAATGATACCTTAAATGCTTTAATACTTAATATACGTATCAGGTACCACAGGAGTTTCACCTCAATAACAGCCTGGCAGCGATTCTCAACTTCTCGTGTCACTACTTTGTCTATAATAATGTCTGTTGTGTGGCTGAGTTTCTCTGCATTGCGTAGGGCCCTCTCTCTCTCACGCAGCTGAACTTCACGTTTATGAAGTGCTTCACTTTCTTTCTGATGTAGAAAATCATTATTAATTAAAATAAAATGGCATCAAATGCTGAGTTTCTAGCCAGACATTTGGGTACTGTTGTATGTTCCAGATGAAGGCAACAAAACAAAAATAAAACCAATTTATTGTGCATCTTTCATGACTAAGCTTTATCTTAAGATACGCAACAAGTAGTCTTGTGCACTCCCTTGAGGATGAAATTATTATTAATATTTTAATATTTACCTAATTTTCTTAATTTCTCAGGAGTGGGAGGTTGTCTTAACTCTTGCTACCTCTCATTAACTTTCCCTCAGGTTTAATCTGCTGTAAATATGATTGAATACAAGTACATACGGTATCGTATGCTTAAATTTTAACTGCAAAATCAGTGAATTTAAAACGTGTATGAAGATACATTTGCAGATGATTTGAGGCATGTTCTTGTTTCAAACAAGCTTAGGAACAGGGTCCTGGTGAGCTCCATTTTCTCCTCCCCAGACCACTCTTGACATGCTCCACGTGATCTCTACCAAACTCAGCTACCTCCACTTCCCAGTTTCTTTTTTTTATTTTCACAGGCTAGTTTCAAATCAGACACATCCCAGTGCTAACCTGTAGCATTATGCTTATTTTATTCAGCTCCATGTGAACTCTTTTCATGTTGTCTGCCTCTAAGTGATGCTGCACCTTTTTAAAAAAATACAATCATGTTTCTTATTTCAAAACAACAATGACCCCTAATTATATTTCAGTTCCTCCTCTTAGGGTTACTGCCTGCAAATTTAATAATCTTGAACCAGGTGAGTGCTCATATGAAATGTGAAATGTACTTTACTCGATGAGTAGATATTGGCCAATATAGACATTGTGTACATGTAGTTCCAGAAAATGTCCATACCTCGCCCACGAAGGAACCCCACCTTTGCCTTCTGGAAATTCCAATTACCAGTAAGCTTCATACATTTCTTTATATTTTCTTACAGACCCCCGTCCCCACAACCCAGGAAATTCCAATCCCTTCTGATCTGTTCACATTGACAAAAAATATAAAATGCATATAAATGTTGAAAGTTTTTGATTCCCCACAGTATAATAACGAAAGAGGAAAACTCAAAAGTATACACAAATTACAGTTTTAAAGTTCACCAAACAATTGCTTATCTGCTGAGCAAGTTATTATGAGGAAACAGTTGATAATTACCTGCTAATAAAAATAAAACTACTTGTCAAACCTTTTATAAAACTCACCTCTTTTTCATATGATTTGGATGTTAATCTTTCTCTTGGATGGGAAGTTGAAGGCACCATATGACTTGGTTGTTCAAGTTCTGCCAGTGAAGCAACAAACAAAGAAAATAGTTCTTACTTTAATCGCTACATGGCATTTTTATAAATACATACACACAATAAAATAAGTCTTGTGTGTCTTGACATAAGACTATAGCAAACATCACCACTAAGCCTTTCTTTGAGAATGAAAATTGTAAATTTTATCATCAACAAATTCATAAAGCAGCAAAGATGAAATGAAGACCCATGTGTAAACAACACAAAGGTGCCGGAAGTTTGAGAACAATTAAGGCAAAGCAAGCTTGGTGGCAGATTTTGAGCATGTGACATTATGGATAAGATCTATTCCCATGAAAAGAATTTCAAGTCACAGTAACATGCTCTGTACTAGTACTGCACAACGTCTTGAGTTGAATGAGCTTGACCAACTTAGGCATATTACCTCATCAACACCATTACCTTATCAACCTCATTACCTCTAACTAGTTTGGCGTATGTTTATATATATTATTTGCAGTTATGTTGCCAAAGTTTATATATGTCAGGATAGTTTAGAAACATATTCCAAACACAATGCCCTTGGACAAAACGTACCTTGAAATGACCAACCAAATACCAGATCACATGATACCACCATTAACAGTTTACTAAGGTGTGACGATATTTTGGTCAACAGGTTTTAAAGTGAAAAAAACTTGTTGTCATGGGCAACTGGCTCCATTTCCAGTGGCAACTTGTCAGCCTTTGATGTAATTGGCAAAAATTAAGCATGCAAAATTCTAGACCATGCAACAGGCAATGTGTGGCTGTTGATATTGATGTACAACATCATAATTTTAAGGTTTAAACTCTGTCACCAAACTTCTACCGTGCCTTGTTTAACTGATAATCATGGTGAACCGGTATTCAATTTCTCCCAATGAGGACCTTCTGTGAAAATATGCAAAGAATTTATTATGCTCTTATAAGCATGAAAGCTATGCACAGGCGTTTGTACTTGGACAATATCACTTCTTTGAAATTGACAATATTTTTCTTAAAAGGGCTCTTTTTATTTACTGTTAACTTTTCTGAACAGATAAATATTTCTAAGAACAAATATCTGTGTGAATACTGTTACTCATGTAAAAATACAAACCATCAACATCATCTTCAGTTTCAGATGTCTCAGTAACAGTCTCGGGAATAATATCGTCATCATCCTCAGCCACAGGTTGCTCCAACCGCTTGGAGCCCAAGCGAACTATCTCATACATGGCTTTAAGAGCTTTGTTGTATTGCCGCCTCTCAGAACTGGTAATCTCAACTGTTCCATCTCTGCCAGAGTGGGGTGGAGTGAAAAGATTTTGTTCAGGAGGGGAGGAATATGTCTTCTCTGCTACATGAGGAAGTAAACCATCCATTCTAAATCAAAACCATATTAAAATCATGTTAGAATGTTAAATAAATTGTTTATTATTTTAAGTCCATACACTAAAAGGATACCTATCCTGCATTAAAAACTGTTTTAATTTGTCATCTTTATAATCTTTACATCTCACTGATAATGTTAGTATTTGAAGCCATATTTTGCATGGATACTGTTCTTTGTTTTGGAAATTCATTGAACTCATCTTTAAAAATAATTATGAGTGCATTTTCCCCCCTGGGGGTGACTCTCATATGGAATGGATGGCGATGCTCATTGGAAATTCTGAATTTAACCCCTAAAAGAGACCAATCTGGGCGTGGCCGAAGCTTATACAGACCCCTAAAAGAGTAAATATAAAGAATCAAAATTCTTTCTGTTTTGTTATTTCTTCACACACAACCCTTAACGAGACCTTGACGGCTAAAAATAAACACCCTAAGCGAGACCAAAATCCGAAATTTAAACCCCTAAGCGAGACGATGAGCATCCCCGTCCATTCCATATGGGAGTCCCCCCTCCCGGGCATTTTTCCAGGTACTATAAGCTTAAATCAAGCCATATGAGATCTGTTCTTCTGGGTTTAGTAGCCTGTAGTTTCACTAGTCAGAAACCAGGCAAATTGACCGGCCATGAGAACGATTTCCCTTCCTAGTTGGACCGTGTCAAGAGAAGTTCAGTGTTAAAAGTTTTGCTTGGCTGTAAAAGTCGATTGCCCTTCTGCTGAACTACCATGGCCAAATAATTCACACATAACTCAAGATGTTTACTTTATTCAAAATAATTAATACAGACGATGATCTCTTTAGCCAACGAGGTCTACAAAGGTCTACAAAGGACCATTCCATTTTTTATCCACACACCCCCTGCTGACGAAATTTCCTGAAAGGGTAAAAGGGAAGGTCGAATTCGTAAATTAAAGTCACGGTCTGTAGATGAAAATTTCCGAAGACGCAATTGAGATTTTCTGATGGACAGTATTGGGAAGAACTAAAATTTCCAGACAGTCACTAGGTTACCATGGAATTTTTGGCGGATGGGTCCTGAAAAAATCGTGTGGGCACTTTTGTTTTCTTCTTTTACTAATAGGGGGCTGGTGGATATGAAATGGAATGACACAAAGCTGCACAAAGCCGCTAGCTCGCTACGTCTCGATAAAAAAAGTACAGAAACGATCGTCATGAGTACGACGACTAAATTATAATCTTACCTCGATACATGAGAAACAAGAGAATCAAGGAAGCTTGTACATCTCGATTACCTTCGCTAAAGAATGCTCATTTTGATCAAAACGAAGTACAAATCAAATATGGCGGCAAAAACAAGGAGCTTGGTAGCCAGGCCAGGCAAGCAAAGTGCTCGCGAGGTACTCGCGGGCGACCTTCGCGCTTCGCGCCGGCTTGAAATCCTCTGCTCTTATGCACTGTAGAGTTCCGACATAAACGAGCCCCGTTACATTCGGATTAAGCTGGCAGAAGGGACCACTATTTTCTGGTAGCCGTTAATTACAAGTAGTCGTTACTTTCGGATGGTTATAATAAAGGGGGTCAAGAAACGTTTGTACGTTACATAGGGTAAGGGTTTTGGGAAGCGGGCCGCACACCACTACCCAATTTTTCGGGGAGTACCCCCACCTCCCCGGGGGGGGGAAGTAAGAGTCACGCACGTCCTAGTCTGGGGATCTCTGTCCGAGCGTGGAGTGGACGAGAGAGAGACTCCCATGTGGGTGCCGTGCTAAGTTTTTCACGCGCTTCTTAGAAGAGGACGTGCAACTGCTACAACGACAAAAATTAAAGGATGGGCAGTGGACAATAGAAGCGGAAAAAGGAAGTATAGAGCACCAATTAAAAGAGGACTGGACAGGATCCAAATGCCCCCATGGTTATATCCACTATTCCTCTTTTCTTGCACTGTATTTTAGCAGATAAATTTCTGATCAGCGTTCTCATGGATTATTATTTTGTGCGGCCTTGATTTTACGACGCTCTCTGGTGTGTGGTCTTGTTCCTCCCCGCAGACGATGCTGTTTATCAAATATAATTACTATTCAATCACCTCCTTCTATTTCGTTCGGCTGGCGAAGGAGGGGGGGCTGTGGTCTCGCTGATCTCTGCAGAGAAAGAGCGAAAATCTGCGGCCAGTTTCCATTGCAAACCCCCCCCCCCCCCCCCCCCCCCCCCCCACACACACACACACACACACCCCGCTCCATAAAACAAAACAGACCACAACTGGACAACTTCCTTCATACAAAATTGTTCTATTCATCAGGTTAAAACCTTGGTATTTTACAAGCTAATGATAAAGTATCATCTCTGGAAAACGAGTCAGCTCATGGACCGCGTTCCATTCCCTTAAAGCTTTCACCAGTAAATACTTTTAAACTTAAAATCAGCAAAAGCCTGGACTCTGATCTCCTCATTAATTTTATACATTCTGGAAACTTTAAAACATCGCAGTAAGATATCGCCGCTTATTTACAAAAATAGAAAATCCTCTCTATGATATATCATATAGTAAGGCTGGCTTTGTTATGGGTGAAAATCTTTCGCAACAAAAACTACTGACCCTTCATGTCTAGATGAAAACTGAAAAACAAAAGGACATTGCTGTATCAAAAATCTTCTAAAAGAGCACTTCAAAACCCTGAGGAGCTCAATTTCTAAAGTAACGAAAAAAAAATCGAGATATATTTGTAATCTGTTATCACCGCAAAATTTAAGAGTGTATCTGCGCGAAGAATTCCCCACTGAATAGGACTGTAACACGTTTACAATATATAATTTGCTATACATCGATCTCTAGATTGGATTCATTGTCTGATATTGACGGCGAGTGAGTCAAGTCTGAGTTTGAACCATCATGCGAGTCTCTACGTAACTGCAACACGTGCACTGAAGACGGCCGCGAGCCTGACTTGGGTGTGGCCCCCACAGGGGGCGAAAATACCGGGGATGAGGCACCCGTGTCCAAAGGAGAAACCGACGGAGAACGAGTCACTAAAGGCGTAATGGCAGGAGTAAAGTTCGGCGAAAATGCCGGCGAAGTATAGCGTGTAGACGGAGGACTAATAGGTGAGCGAGGAAGTGAAGAAACTGAAGACAGCATGTCTGTTGTCACCATTCCTGTTGCAGGGTTCCTTGCTCCTTGACTCGAAGGCAAACTCAAGCTCAAAGATTTCTTTGGAGGGGCGTCGTCTTTCATTTTTCCAATTTCAAAGAACACGTCCGCTAACGGCTGAAACTGCGGGCCCCAGTCAAGCAAATAGTCCCAGTTATAACTTCCAGTAAGTTCCTCACGACTGCCCACGATCGAACTCAACGAGCCACCGTAAGAAGGATGATCGTGTCCTTCTTCGACAAACGGTCTCATGCCGTCGATAATCGATTCATCCTCGTCGGCGTCGACTTCCGCAAGCTTAGCGTATAATAAATTGCTCACGTCAACTCCGCCGTCCGCCTCTCCGCCTCCTTCTTCACCGAACACGTGAAGGCTTTCTTGACTTCCCAGCCGAGCGAGTAACTTATCGATTTTGTCCGTTTGTTTATCGATTGCGAGGCCTTCCCCTTGCATCATGCTACTGCCGTCGCTAATTGTAAGCTGAGATACTTGATCAGAATCCTGTTGAATCCCTGAATCTGGTCCAACCAAAGTTTTGACATAGTTTTCCGAATGCAGACTTCCGATATCTCCGTTCACGTTGACCGGCGGATGACTATCCTCGAAATCAACACCTTCGGATGATCCTCGGCCGCTCGACGCGCTGTTCGGCGTATCCGAGGATTCAGTTCCACGAGCAGGCGAGTCACTCGGGCCGTTCAGGGGGGAGCACTCGTGAGAATAGCCCCGCGGCGTGGAGACGTTATCAAGGGACGAGTCCACATGGTTGATATTTCCATTTGGAGCTTGTGGATGCACGGTGATCTCATCGAATGAGCCATCGTAACGTAAGCGTGGATGCTGTCGATTCCTCTTCTTCTTCTTTCGCATATAAATAGCCATCATAACGACGATAAAGGCGATTAAAATGACTCCGGCCAGGACTGCCAAAGCAATAATTATAGACAAAGTGCTACCGGCTATCCCTCCGTCGTTTTCATCATCCTGTGCTCCTGTGGTCGGACATCCAGGACAGGTAAAGTCTATTGCTACTTTAACCCAGACCAAACCCACTTTTGAGTTTGCTTTACCGCTATCGGCTCGAACGCGTAGTGTGACACTTGTCACGCCAGTCTCTCTCCTAACTCTTTGGCGTGACCCAATCATTTCTTCATCGACTAAATCAATACTTTTTCGCCTGCGCCTAGCATTGTTGACTTCCTCGAGCGACTTGTTTACGAAAATGACACCGGAAGTTCCATTGATTGCAAACACATCTGAACTACTAAACTCAAATGAATAACGTACGATTCCATCTTCACCTTCATCTTCGTCTGTGGCGACAACCTGCCCTACAACGTCGCGGATTTTCGCGTTACCAGGGAGATCAAACTCGTAACTACTCTTCTCAAACTTCGGGTCGCTTTCATCCACGCTCTTAATGTAAACTGTCAGGTTTACCTTACTTTCCAGAGGCGGGCTTCCTCCATCTTTAGCGTTGATTTCTAGGAAGTAACGATTGCGTATTTCGTAGTCAAAAGTTGCGTTGGTCTTGAGCTCTCCGCTGAAAGCGTCGATGTCAAAAAGACCCCAGCCACTCCCCCCGAGGATGCTGTACTTGACCGCTCCATAGTTCCCAGAGTCGCGATCTATAGCAGTTACTTCGTAGACGGATGTTCCTACGGGTGAGTTTTCCTCCACTGCCACTTTTTCAGGATGAGGGATGTAAAATTCGGGAATATTGTCATTTACGTCGCCTACTTTGATTCTCACAGATGCAAGACTTGTCTTTGGCTTAAAACCTGAAAAAGGAACATAGACAAGTTTTAACTTGAAGATAAAAACAGATTGTTTTGATTTGGCGAGAAACAACGGTTTGTTTCAATATTTCCTCCCTAAAAAGAAAATAAAATAACGCTAGCCTTACAAAGGCGTAGAAACCTATCCTCCTTGAACCACGGTTGCGTGACAATTTTCCAACTGGTGCAAAACGTCACGCACACCCCAATCTATCATCTCTGGATTTGATGGTAAATGCAGGGAAACACACTCTTGCTACTGCAAAATCACTTATTGAATTAAACACGGTCGGAGGTACCCAGTCGTGAGTACCCGCTTAAAGGTTAAATAAATTTCCTGTTTTCTTTTTCCAAAATACAAAACTACCTTTCAAACTTACGAAGCCCTAAAACTAACAGTTGTCTAATGAACAAAAGCAGCGAGGAAGTAACGAGTGAGGAAGATTAACACGGATTACGAACGATACACTAAACAATTATTGGATGAGGTTTTTGTGATATCCAGAATAATCAAGGTCGAGGTAGAGGTTATCAGTCGAAGCCGAAGGCTGACGCTCATAACCCTTACCGAGACCTTGATTATTCTGGATATCACAAAAACCGAATCTAATAATTGTTTTATTATATATTGAATGAAACAAAAAAAACTCATTTTTGTGCTTCTTCACTGACGGCAAGCAAAACAAAGCGAGCGAACTTGACATGATTACCCTTAGAAATCATGCACCGCGGTCATACACGACATGATTACCCGTGACCTTGACATGATTATTGTATAATCTGCAGTTATGACGTCACAGGCGCTGATTTCGAAAATTCACTGTACGCTTTCGGCCAATCAGAAAAGAGATAGTGAGTTCAATGTATAATAATAAAAATAAATCGTTGGTTGTTTCAAGATTCGCCGTCTGTGATCTGTCCCAGTCAAGAATATTATCACCCGGTCCAGCACATCACTGATAACTCCTACTTCAAGACAAAATAAAAAAAAAGTTTTCTTACCTTCGTCTCTAGCTTGTACCGACAGCTTATGTTCCTTGATACTCTCAAAATCCAACGGCTTGATTGTCACTATTTCACCAGTCGTTCTGCCGATCTTGAAAGACTGTTTATCATTGCCTGACGATATGGAAAACACCACGCGTCCGTTCACTCCCGAGTCTTTATCCGATGCATTCACTCGGAGAATCATCGTACCGTTCGGCACGTCTTCGTTGACTTCTTCAATGTAACTTGCGGGATCGAAAACCGGTGGATTGTCGTTTACATCTGTGATGGTAATGTTTACTTGAACTTCAACACTCTTATTTGTGCTGTCATCGCGCGCTTCAACACCGAGTAGGTAATTCGTTTCCTTCTCGTAGTCCAAACCATCTTTATTCACCTCAATGACACCACTACGACGACCAATCCTGAACAGTGACTGGGGATCACCAAATTTAATATCGTAGCTGATCTTGGCAACGTTCAAACCAGAGTCATCGACTGCCGAGACCGTCACGACCGAAGTACCCGGTTTCTTGTCTTCGGAAATACTCGCCTTGTAAACTGACTGGCTGAACTTTGGTTTCCGGTTGATTCTGATTTGTACGGTGACAAACGCACGCTGAGCGGGAGTACCATGGTCAGTGGCCGACACGATCACGAAGAGCAACGATTCTCGAACACCAGATTCGATCTCTTTCGCCGTGTAGATGACGCCGGAGGAAGCGTTTATCCGAAATTCGTCGACGGAAGTGTCAAACGCATAACGAAGCTGCCCGTTGGAGCCACTGTCTTCGTCTTCAGCGCTGACCTGCAGGATGGAGGTCCCTTCCGCCGTTTTCTCAGACAAAGTCGCCTGATAGGAACTGTCCAAAAATTTGGGCGCGTTGTCGTTGACATCCTTAACATTCACAGACAATGAAGTTTCTGATTGGTGGATTCCGTCGCTGCAGGTGATATTTAGCACGTACGATTTGGTGCCTTCATAATCAAGAGACCCCAACAAGCTAACGTCTCCGGTGAATTGGTCAATATGAAACAAACCTTGGCTGTTCTTGCCGTCACTGAAGGAGTACGCCAAATTTAGATTTTCATCCTTGTCAGAGGCACTAACGCGCTTCAAGATGGATCCAACCTTGAGGTCTTCATCGATGTCCACAGAATAGGCCCCTGAGAATACTGGGATGTTGTCATTCAAGTCAATGATTTTGACAAACACGTGACTAAAACTGGACTGCGGCGGGGTCCCCCCATCAGTTGCCTTGACAACCAGGTCGTAAAAGGTCTTATTTTCACGATCAATTGGGCCTTGTGTGGTAATCACACCCGTCTGTGGATTAATGGAAAACCGTCCGTTCACGTTCCCTCCAGAGATTTCGTACCATATTTTGTTATTATCTCCAGAATCCTTGTCTGTCGCCGTTACTGAGGCGACTGTTCGTGGCACAAAACCGCTAGAGAGAGACGCATTGTCCTCTGTGAGCTGAACGGAAATATTTGCAGGATAAAACACGGGTGCGTTGTCGTTTACATCTGTTAAGTTGACGTACAAGGTTAAATAAGCATTTCGTGACGAGGACCTTGACGCGATGACATAAAGGCGGAAGTCACGCAATCTCTCAAAATCGAGTTGCGCTTGGTTTGCCACCGTCACGACACCTTTTTGAGGATTGATATAGAAAGCGTTTCCAATGTTCCCATCAACTATGCTGTACGCTATATCATTCGATGGAGTCACCACCAGCACTCGGGTCACTTGGTGATTCTTCGGGCTATTTTCGGGAAGGGAAACGAAGACTGGCGTGCTGTTCACGAACTGAGGTGGAGTGGCTGAGACGTTCCCAACAACAATCTCCACTATTCCTCTTCCGGTCAGGTTGCCGCCATCGTCAGCGAGGATGTTCAAAATATACGCACCATCTGGAATGCTGGAAACATTTTTTATTCGTAAATGTCCAGTGTTGCTCTCCAAGAGGAAGTACTGAGGCGAAGAGCCTTTGGCAAACCTATACGTCATTCGAGTTATTGACGAAGAATCTTCATCAGTTGCGGTAACTGTTACCAACAAAAGCTCTGGGCTGATGTCAGAGCTCTTGATCGTTTTGACATAAGGTATCCTCTGAAACTCAGGGGCGTGATTGTTCTCGTCGATGATTGACACCTTCACCTCAACTGATGCCTTCCTCGGGAACACACCTCTGTCAGTTGCGTGACAGAGAAAGTTGTAGACATCCTTAACCGAGTAGTCGAATTCCTGCACAGTGTAAATCTCGCCTGTCTTAGAATCGATACGGAAAACGCCAAATGTTTTGTTGCTCAAGGAGTACACCACTTCTCCGTTCATGCCCGAGTCGCTGTCAGCTGCTTTCACGGTGAGGATAGCAGAGCCAGTCTTAGTTAGCTCGCGGATCTTTACATCGTAAGAATCTTGCTCAAACTTTGGCGGATTGTCGTTTATGTCACCAACAATGATTGTCACGCGAGCAGTGGAGTTATGAAAAGGTGATGTGACATCGCTTGCTTCTATTTCTAAATCATAGCGGGCTTTATCTTCTCTATTGAGCCGAGCTGTGGTCGACAGCGCACCTGACAACTCTCCAATAGAAAACTTTCCGTCTTCGTCGCCGCTCTTTAGATCGTAGCGTACGCGGCCATTTTGGCCGATATCTTGATCTTGAGCTGTTAAAGTGTGAAACACGAAGGGGGCTTGCTCTTCCAAGACAGTCAAATTAAAGCGAGAAGGGTTGAAAACAGGACCATGGTCGTTCTTGTCCAAAACTCTTATTATCACACTGCAAGTGCCGACGCGAAAGGGGAACGCATTGTCAGTGGCATACACAGTAAGCTGATACTTATCTTTGGTCTCGCGGTCAAGCGTCGAATTTGTGTAGATCTCGCCACTGCTTTCATTGATGGCGAACTTGGACATCACCTTCCCCCTTGGGATGCTATATGTCAGAGCTCCGTTTGTCCCGCTGTCCAGATCACTGGCGCTGATCTTCATCACAGTGGTACCCATAGGTACGTTTTCGCTCACGTTGCCAAGGAACAGACTCGACTGAAATGCCGGCGCGTTATCGTTCACATCGACCAGGAAAATGGTGAGAAGTTGGTAAGAGGACAGCGGCGGAGACCCTTCATCTGTGGCAGAAATGTTCAGGACATACTTGGGTGTGGTCTCGTAATTCAACGCGCCCTGCAGCATTAGCAGACCAGTGTCCGCCTGTAAAGAGAACTTTCCAAAGCTGTCTCCGCTGCCACCTTGCTCGATTCTGTACTTCACTCGACCGTTGCTACCCAAGTCCTGATCAATGGCAGTGATGGTGATGACAGGGTAACCAAACGGCTCGTCTTCCATCACATACGTGTAGTTAGGCGAGACAAAGGCTGGCTTGTTGTCATTGATATCCTCCACGATGATGAAAACCGTTATGGTGCTCGATAATCTTTCAGATTCCGTGAAGGCTTGATCGGTGGCTCGGATGTTCAATGTGTACTCGTCAACCGACTCGCGATCGATTTTTCCAATAGTCTGAACGGTGCCCGACGACGGGTCCACTTTAAATTTTGGAGGTCCCGGCGACTGAGAATCGACTGAATACCGAATCCAGCTGTTCTGCCCAGAGTCATAGTCATGAGCTGTTATAGTGGTCACGTTGTAGTTGATTGGCACACCTTCAAGCAGTTGTACCGTGACAGGGTTCCTGTCAAACGTGGGTCTGTTGTCGTTGGAATCTAACACAAACACCGTGACGTACAAAAAGCTACTCTGGCTATTTTGTCCCTGGTCTCTGGCTACAATCCTCAACTGGTACTTGCTTCTTCTCTCGAAGTCCAGTAGTTTGCGCAGAATAATAACACCGGAAGTCACGTTAATTTCAAATACTCTTCCAGCGTTACCTTGATCGATAGTGTAACGCACTCTTCCATTGTTCCCAGCATCTTTGTCCTTGGCTGTCACGGTAGTCACGACAGTGCCGACCGCCTGTTTCTCCGGCACATTCACGAAGAAGCTGTTGTTGACAAAGCGAGGTGGATTGTCATTAATATCCAGTACGTGAATAGTCACGAACACAACAGTGGATTGAGGTGGGGTTCCTTGATCGCTAGCACCAATATTCAACGTGTAACGCTCGTTCTTCTCACGATCCAAGGGAGCTGCAGTGGTAATCAACCCAGTCTGGGCATCTATACTGAAAATACTAGTTGTACTAGCTGCAAAGTAGCTGACCACACCATTGGACCCTACATCTCGATCTGTTGCTTGCACAGTAATGACTGAAGTTCCAACAGGAATGTTCTCATACACAGCTTTCTCATAAGACAGTTTCTTAAAGATGGGTGCGTTGTCATTAAGATCTTGAACGGTCACGGTGACACTGGCCGAACCCGTCCTAGGGTTCTGTCCATGATCAACTGCATTGATCAGGAAGGTGTAGGATTTGTCCTGTTCTCGATTCAAGACTTTGTTAGTTCTTATAATACCTGTGTTTCCATCGACCACAAACTCGGGGCTTGGAGAAATCAAAATATATGTAATCTTGGCATTACTTCCAGCATCTTTGTCTGTTGCAGAAACTTGACCTACAAATGTTCTGTTCGGTTCATTCTCATCAACTGGGAATATGTATGAAGACAGAGTGAACTTTGGATTATTGTCATTAACATCATCAACATAGATAGTTACATCAGCCGTCGAACTCTTAGGAGGATCTCCTTTGTCAGTTGCCACCACAGTGAATCTATAAACTTCTTGATCCTCTCTGTTTAGTATTTGCTTTATGAAGATCCAACCGTTTGGTCGCAAGCCAAACAAGGTGGTATCCCCTCCTGATTGAAAGGAGTATGAAATTCTAGCATTGTCCCCTGTATCGGCATCAGATGCTGACATATTCAAGATATCGCTCCCTGCTGGTGTGCGCTCACTAACATAAGCAGTGTATGATGAGTTGGGGAAGATGGGTGGGTGATCATTCACATCCACAACAGTGAACCTAAAAGTGGCAGTAGTATTCAGTGGTGGAGAACCACCATCTTCTGCTAAAACTTGGATTGAATACTGTCTTGGGCCTTCAAAGTCAATAGCATGTGTCAATGACAGCGAGCCTGTTTCTCGAACCAGTTCAAATGTGTTGTTAGGGTTTGCAAGAAGAGTGTACCTCACTTGGCCATAAAGACCACTATCTGGATCCTGTGCAGTCACATTATAAAATGTGTGTCCAACTTTGGTGTCTTCTAGAATGTTAACATCAATTACGCTGTTTCCAAATGATGGAGCATTGTCGTTAAGATCAATTATCATCACACTCACATTTGCAAAGCCATACAGAGGAGGCTTACCACCATCTTTAGCTTGAATGTTAAGCCACATCTTTGGAGTAGTTTCATGGTCAATGTTGCTCTGTGTAAATATTGTTCCAGTAGAGTTGATGCTGAACACACTATGGATGTTGCCTCCACTAATCGAGTAGTAAATATCAGCATTGGTTCCCAGATCCTTACTTGCAGCATAAACTGAACCTAACACTGTGTGTAAATCAGAATTTTCAACTATGGTGAAGTTGTAAAAGCTGGGTTGAAAGACCGGAGGTTCATCATTTACATCTAAGACTGTCACCTCTACAACTGCTGAATTTTTGGACTTTAATCCACCACCATCAGTAACCTGTACCTCAAGTCTGTGAGAGTCATTTGTTTCTCGATCGAGGGATTTAATCAGGTGTATTACTCCAGTCGATGATGAGATTTGAAAATGGCCGTCACTGTTCCCATTTGAAATTGAAAAATTCAGTTGTGAGAATATACCGCTATCGTTATCTCTGGCAAAAATTGTTGCTACAACATCCCCAACTGTCAGATTTTCATACAGTGATACACTGTATGTTGTTGGGTTAATGACAGGATAGTTGTCATTCTTGTCCACAACTGAAATGTTCAAAACAGATGCTGCACTTTGCCCGCCTCCATCAGAAGCCACAACATTAAATACATATGAAGGATGAAGTTCGTAGTCAATCGGTCCTGATGCTGTGACAAGACCACTTTTAGAATTTATAGCAAAAGGAATATTTCCTTGGTTGGTTTCCAAGGAATAGTGTACAACTCCATTAAGCCCACTGTCAAGATCAGTTGCTGAAACTAGTACGACGCTGGTGTCATGAGCAGTATTCTCATCAACTGTTGCGAAGTAAACTGGTTTGGTAAAGACTGGGTAATTATCATTAGCATCACTTATGTTTACAATAACTGTGCAGTTAGCACTCAATGGTGGAACACCTGAATCAGTCACAGTGACAAGAAACTTGGGTTGGGGGACTTTCTCACGATCCAACATTGCAGCTGAACGGATTTCTCCAGTTGACGGGTTGATTTGAAACCATGTTTTGAAAAGAGTATCTTGCGGTGTATAGGAGATGTTATACACTAATTTGGCATTTAAGCCTTTGTCCTTGTCAGCAGCACGAGTGACCACGACCCTTGATCCAATCGTAGCATTCTCTGACAGCACAGCAGTAAACACAGCTTGATCAAATTTGGGATGGTTATCATTGACATCTCCAACATTAATGATAAAACTTTCCTGTGAGGTTTGTTGGGGTTGGCCTCTGTCTTTAGCAACAACTTTTAATGTATAAGTTGCTTGTCTTTCTCGATCCAATGTTTTAGCAGTTGCAATAATGTCAACATTATTACTGGGGTCTGACTTAGCGCTGAAATGTCCATTTCCTCCTTCTAAAGTGACATCAACCTCTCCATTACTGCCCGAATCTTCGTCAGAAACATAAATTCGTGCGACCGAAGTTCCAATACCGGCGTCCTCAGAAACTTGATAGCTTCCGCCAAGCTGAAATTCTACTCTAATATCAGGTTTGTTGTCGTTAATATCCAAAACATGAATGGCCACAGTTGCCAAGTCAAACTTAGATGATCCCAGAACGCCAGGGTTTCTTGCTCTCACTAAAATGTTGTAATCATGTTTCTTTTCGTAATCCAGTAGTACATTGTTGACTACTACTCCAGTTTTTTCATGGATGCTAAAGACACGATTAGGATCCGAGTGCGAGCCACGTTCGATCGAATACAAAACTTCACCGTTCTTGCCAATATCATTATCAGTGGCAAAGACTTTCAAAATCGGTGTGCCAATTGCTGAATTTTCGGTTATGTTGGCTGAATAAGAACTGTTAGCAAAAACAGGATCATGATCGTTTATATCTAGCACAGTAATGTTGAGTAAAGCAAAACCAGTACGCCGTGGATTTCCTCCATCGCTGGCAGACACATTCAAAATGTAAGCGTCACGCTTTTCTCGATCGAGGAATTTTCCCTGCTCCAAACCAAGCTCTGCACACAATGCACCGTTGTTATCCACAATTTCAGTAAGTTTAAAAACACTGCCAATGTTCCCAGATAATATAGTATAAGTCTGCGTCGAATTTGAGCCGAAATCTTTGTCCAATGCCTTGATTCGCTGCTGCACAGAACTTTCCTCGTACAGCTTGAAGTTGTAAACATCGTTCGCAAATTTCGGAATGTTGTCATTAATATCAGTAACATTTACTAAAACTAACAATTTTTGAAATGGAGAGGCTTTCAATAAAGTGATTTCGTAGCTTGGAACGGTTTCGCGATCCAAAACAACGTTTGTAGTAATGATCTTTGAAATAACGTTCAAGTCACTAGCTTGAGGAGTGATGGCTGATACGACGTCGAAGGTGACGTGTGTCAGGTTGCCGACAAAAGATCCTTTTGGAAGTCCTTCAGAAATATAGAAAGTGGCTGTTGATGCACTGGTGAAGCAAGGATGGAGATCAAACACACATGTGGTCCATAATAACACAATGTACCAAAGCCACAGTTTAGTTTTGAATCGGCATACATTCCATGGAATACATGTCCGTTCGGAATGACTCATGGTTCATTTCTTGCCGTACCACGGAAACTAAAGCTCTGTTACATCATCCAGCGTTGAGATTTGAACAATTTCCAGCAATTTTGAAGACCATCCATAAGCCGTACGGCAGGATTCTAAGCCTTGAATTTACTAAACGACGCCACCATAAGCTCGATTCGGCACTCGCCAACAATAGAACAACCATCGACCAGAACGAAAACCGTTCGGCTCTGTGAAGATCGATCTAAAAGACGAAAAATACCGTTGAAATCTCTTAAGATCTGCCGTGGACGCCCTAATCTTCGATGGAAGTTCTCTTTTGGCGGTTACAAAGCTCCCGAAAAGAGGGTATTCAACTAAAAGCCCAATAATTTTAAGGATATTACTTCAACCGTACTTGGTCAGCGTTCTGTATGAAGCGTATGTCATGTGACCAAATGATGTGTAATTGAATAGTTTCAACACTTGAATGAGTTTCAAGAATGTCATTTCAAATTTGCGTCCCTAATGAAGAAAACATTTGTCGGCCGTGAAACAGAAACTTACAAAATGGTATCTTAGACTCCAACTGTGAATTTTTTAAATTCTTTTCTTTGAACGATCTTCATTTTGTGTTTGCATACTTTAAGGAAAATAGCATAATTCCCTTGAGAGCTAAAGCTTGATAATGGCGTTAATGAATTTTTCGCTTTAGTATAAATATGAAAACGTGAGAGACGGAATTTTTGAGTGGTACAGCAACACAAATATCAAGCTCAGACTCGCCTTGACGAAAGAAGAATTTGAAAACCACTCCAGCAGATGAATTGATGAATTGCTCTCGATGTCAGACCATTGATTGCTTAGCCATTAACCAGCAAAACTCGTTATTAATTCTGTGGACTCTCTCGACAGCAAATACAAAAGCTGTCAAAGCTGGGCTGCATGGACGTTTACAGATAATGGCTATGTAAATCCTAGATCGCCCAGTTGCCACGCAACCAATGAAAGATGTACCTTAAATATATTCCGGCAGAAATACAGGCATTTCCACTTTTAACTGCGAATTTCACGGACAAAAATAGGAAGGCATATGGTTAGGAGAGCTCTGCCCAAAGACGCCAATTTTCGATATCAATTTGATTTCTCTGAATATTAAATCTAAGTGCATAAATATGTGTTAAACGCCCTGGGGCATTTAAGTGAAAAATGACTCTGCAGCTAACCGCGAAACCTTTACGACCCTGTGGCAATAGACAAGCGCACAACTCTTTCCCTGTCTGTGTTTCGTTTTGGAGCAAAAACGCATGAATTTCGTTTCGATTTATAGCATGTCTGTTTGTTTAGGTCTGGGACAGAATTAGAAAACTAAAATCTTAGTTTTTTTTTTATTCTGCAATTCCTCTCTTTAAAGACCATCGCGATTTCCCATCAGAACTGAGCTCTTCGGATTTTATTACTATGTTTTTAATAAATCAGAACTGTTTTTCTTTGAGCCAGAAATTGAAGACTTTTTGTAATTATTTTTAAATTCTTTCAATTACGTGATGAAATTGCCATTCCATTCCCTTCTTCAGTGGAAATCGACACTGGCGGCGATATACATGTCACACCTTGGGCTTTTCAACGCTGTATGCAGTGAAAGTTTAAAATCAACATTGTCTGGTCGTGCTTATGTAACAAATGGCTTTTGTTGAAATCTAATTCTAAAAGCTTTATCAATGCGACTTTGTGATTAGCCGCATGCATGATTTTGAACAATTAAATTCAGGCCAACATCATGAAATTATGTTTTCCTTAAGACTGATATATTTCAGAACTGACTCTCCGTGGTATATTGCAGAAACCGGCCGCCGCAACTGAATGAAAGGTTATCTTAAATAGTGTCCATAAAACAAAATACTTTTTTACTTACTGAATAGATAGATTCAAAGTCGTTTAAGTTTCATAGCAATGAGAAACTTATCATAGGTAGCAATAAAAGAATATTAAAATCTGACCCGCCGAGACCTATCGATCTGTTCTATCTGTTATCGGTCAATTTCGAGTGGCAATATTTCAGATATATTTGAATTCTTTGGGGATTTAGACCATAATTAAATAAATCTCGATATTCTAAGCTTCTTAGCAACCAAACACCTGAAAACAGGCTTGATTCAATCTCCACTGAAATGGACTCTTACGAAAAGTCGGAAAATGGCGTTTTACGGCTAGTAAAAATTGTCGTTGGTATATTTTAAACAGTCACCTTCCCACGACACTGTAAATAAACGATTTATCACAATGAAACGGCGAGTTTCGTTCCGTGTGCGTGATCACTGTGATATGTCTCGTCTTCTGAAATACAATTGCCGACGATATCCCATTTTAACGGCTTTGCCCTATTAAAGCAACTAGTTTTGTCACGCGATAAACAATTGCAACTCGTTTGACTGGAATTGGATTGGAACGATACAAAATATGGACACAAAATAGATATGAATATTACCTCATCAGCGAAGATTATAGAAAACTATCTTGAAACCACTAAGGAAGCCGGCACTCGAACCGAAAATGAACGTCCCTTGCGTAGCCCGATAGTATTGTCAGAGGGCATCCAAGATAGTTAAGTTCGCATCCAGCTTCAGACATTTAACACAATTATCTATATTTTAATCGGAGAGAAAAAAAAAACAATGCTGCTATATAGGTGAATCGGCAAAAGTTTGTTCTGTATTCTGCGGCGATTTTAGTGACTGAAGCCTCAAAACCTTGAAAGTCTCTCTTCCTCTATAACACCGCAAAGATAATATAACATTGCCTCGTTAATTGTCCATATAGCTCTGTTCTGTTGCCTTAACCAACTGGGTGAGTTTTCAGTCCGAATTTAACTGTGTCAACCTAAATTGGACTTGTAAATAGTTGACAAATTCGGGCATTAGAAACTTTTCAATGTGAGACGTCGAAAGAATTATGAGTTCCGCATACAATCTCGACCATACATTTCGAGTTGATCTTGATACGTTAAGTAAAACTCTGGAACATTCTCTGCATAAATACTGTGGCTTAGTGAATTCTTACAGCACACTAAGTAGACGCATCAACACTGAGAATAAGTTACACTAGTGTGGAAAATAGCAACATTTGGTAATCTACTTAAAGAGGTTCTCAAGATTTCCAATTGTATAGGAAGGAAATTAAAACCGAACCCACACCTCAAGTGTATAATAATAATAAGTCACCACAATAATAAGCCAGGTGATAATTGAGGACTTGACCACGCAAGAAAACCAAGTCACGGCTGCTATAGGCTCGGGTTTTATAGCGTGATTGACAGATGACCACAACACTGTTGTAATTGGTTTACCAAACGGCCAAAGGTATCCGAAAATGTAAGGAAACAGAGCGTTTTCCGGAATTCGTAATCTGTTTTGGTTGAAAATGCCGCCAACAAAAACAACAACAACATATCGGTAACATTCTTCTTTAACATTAGAAAAATCGAAGAGAGTTTAAGAGTGCAAAAGACTTGATTTGAAGACATCACACAAAGTCAGCCCCTAGCCCCTTCCGTACGGAATATAATTCCCTGCCACTCAAAAACCCAAAAAAGAAAAACGTGATGAGAATCTGGAAATGAACAGTAATTGATGCGAAATACTATACTAAATTAACAGCAATTAAAAATATGAAACATGCAAGGTATTATTTATAGCAACCAGGTCGAGAAAGAGTAAGTGCAGTATTTGTACAGTTTGGTTATGTAGATACACACCTTAGGGACGTTCTGGCGCCAGGGTTACTTGCGGTTTCTAAGGCTGCAATCATAATATGTAATTTGTATTTATATCATTCATCTTTTTGAAGACAACTTAGCTGTAACATGAAGTATTGTGCAGATTGAGATAGTGCGAATAGGCAACTTGGTTTAATAAATTGCCTTTACCAGTGCGCGAGAATCCCTGTGCTCGATTATATTGCCCGCTTTTATTTGTAAAGTGGTGCGGCATAAGAAAATACAAAATTGGCCTCTTGGTTAATTTCAGAATGTATAATTATCAGCCACTGCCCATGACCACATCCTTCCTACCTTTCCTTCAGCTTTATAACTCCTGAATTTGCGTGCAAATCATGCAGCTGGTTTTACACCAGGAAATCAAAATCTTTTAGCTAGAGGAATGTTTCGATAAAAAAGTCGAGATTTTGGCGAGAAAACGAATCGATCGACTTCAGCGAATGTGGATCCTAGGGTATTTGAGGGGGGTTATACGTTAATTAGTAAAATTGCTATGGTATTTATTATCTTTATTATTTCCTTCGGCGGTGGGTTAGGATGAAGTTATATTTTGAAAAGTATTTTTAGCTGGCTAATTAAGTTTAGGATAAAAGATCAGATTGAAAAGATAGTTTACTCAATATTGTATATGTAATACACAGTCTTTAAAAATTACTTCTTTCTTATGTTTTTATTATTCATTTTATTGTATTTACATGTAAATTATTTTTGATACAATAAATTTCAGTTCAGGGATATGGAGCTAAATACAACATGATTTATTTGTGGTTATTGGATTATACAGCCACACCTCCCCCATGATCTGTAGACATCATTTAATAAAACTAATTTTTCTCTATTTTTCTTGAATTTACTTAGAATGTAAATGGCTATAAATATAAAAATCTTGAAATTTGCTTCCGATAAGTGGTGGCGAAGATTCTTGAGCCAGTTGGAAGAAAGGAAAGGACGGCTTAAAAACACTACCTCTCGGATTGGACCGGAAAGAATCCGTTGAAAATGCAGTAGATCTCAAAAAAGATCAGACGATAAGAAAACATTTACAATCCGCTAGAGAACACAGGAATTCCGGCGGAAGTCAGCATACTTCACCAGCTTTTCCACGGTCAAGGTGATTTGGAAGAGTGATCAGTTCTCTCGGCGTGGCCTGGGGCGGGGACGAATGCTCCAGTTCAAAGCGCGACAAACAATCGCGTCCGAGTCCATGATAAGGATACAAGTATTCGTTAAATATCTTTAATATCCAATTTTCTAAGAACAAGTGCTATAACAAGCTCGGCTGTTGTTCAGTATAGTTTTAAGCTATTGGAATGTCCATCGGTGCAAACTGGGGTCAGTGAAAATTGAATTATAGCGTTCAGACTTGGCAAGTTTGGCTGCCAAAACATCCTCAAACATGTGCAGTCATGAGGCGTCTTCCGGGTATAAATTCGGCGGATGCGCTCACGGAGAGCCAGGCATCATTTGTAGGATTTTAACACGATTCTGCACCCTAAAAATGCCATTTGTATTTTCTGAACGTTTCGTCAAAACCACAAACCGGTAATGGTGACAGAAGCGATGTGGTTTTTCGACTGTTGCGGACAGATTTCGAAATTTGCCGTCGCCACTTGAAACAGCCAAGATGGAGATGTAGTAGAAAATTAAGACGATTATCACTGATCACGCGATCCTTGGAATAACAACGGGATTAAACTGATGAAATCACTTCATATTTCTGATGATCATCTTATGCTCCACTATTGGATTAGGGGTGTGTGAGGGTGCAAAACAGAGGTTTGGTAGTTGCATAGCGGATTAACAATTCGAAAACAAAATCGAAACGATCACGATGTTTGAAAATGCTTTTAATCGCCTTTTAAAGTTGTTGTTGTGAAATCGCTGTCCTTTGTTCAACTAATTTGCGTGTGTTTGGGGTTTTGTCTTTTTATATCTGCGTCGAACTAAATCAATATTTCCATGTTTTGATTTAGCTTAAAAATGACACGCAAGCAAGTTCTTTCAGGTATTTCTGTCCTTGGAGGCCAAAACTGTGTTTCGCCTTACATTTCGAGTGTGCAGACAGTGCAGATAGCAAAATGACGTTTCCTTAAATGTTCGGAAATACGTGCTTCTTGTGAAGCCTTGAATTTTAAGTGCATCTGCCACTTACACAGTTCACGCAATCAACACCGACTTCTAGGCTTCTGGCGAGCTAGTATTTACATTACTTTTCAACGACTCAACATTTAGGAAACGTAAACACCACAAAACAGTTTTAAAATTGGTGCAGGCTGTCGTTTCTTCATTTAGTCCAGCTCTTGTCGAAAATATAAACTCCCTTTGAAACTTACAGCAGTTTCCAGATCGCAAACAATAGGTCCCGCAAAACTATTATTAAAAAAAAACAATTCCCTCTGGGTAGAAAAGAAACTTTTTGGCATGTAAAAATGCCAGGCTATACTTCCTTATTAAAAGCCGAAAGCCACACTTACGCAGCAGTTTCAAATACGGAAATTGGACAAATGCTTCGTTCTCACCGTTTTCCAATCCCACACAAGTTTTCAAAATTTCAAGTAAATCTTACTCAAGTGTTCAGTTGAAGTCAAATATCTTAAATGATTTTTGGGGGACTTTGGGAAAAACATCAAAGAAAGAGGCCGTAGGTTCACCTTGCCTGTTTTCTTTCTCGAGTCCTCTGCTTGGGGGCTTGGGGACAGGATGTGTTTCACTGCTCGTAAACTCTGCGTAGTCGAAGACCCGAATCGACGATGTGGACCCAAAATGGTGTTGACTCGAACAAGCTATTGGCGGTCACGCCAACCCCTAACTTGACTAGTCAAGTTCTCTTGAAGGACTTTGCGCGACTGACAGTCAGTAAGGTTTTGAGACTATTAAATGCCGGTCAGCCGAGACACGATACGACTGAAATGAATAAAAAAAAAAATGTGATCATGATCGTCATCGTCAACATCATAACTAAATATGTCATTCTCAAAGCGCAGTTCTGTTTCTAAATTCTGATAATGACATTTAATAAAACTGAGCGAACAAATAAAATATCTCTTAAAAATTACCCGTGAACCCAAAAACACATATTCAGAACGGATCTTTTTTTTTTTTTTTTTTTTTTGGGGGGGGGGGGAAGGGGCCGTAGTGTATTCACCTCCTCCCCCCACCCGTACTAAAGCGTTCGACGGAACATAGAGAAAGTCGACGTAATATCTATCGCCTTAGTTAAGACATGCTCGTTCGGAAATGTTCGACCTGGAAACGACCAAAGAACTTAATCGAGTAGAAAATATTATTAAAGGATTAAAATTGCCTTCGGAAGTTCCTAATGGTCTTTGTGAAAACGTCGCTTATTGAGAAATTATTCATTTGTGGCCAGTGTTCAGTCAACATACAGGATATAGGCCCTGTCAGTCCAGACCATGCCGGAGCAACAATCAACGGTCATTTTGCATTATATAATTAAATTATATAATTTTTTTTTTCTTTCTTTATACAACTTTGGGTTCACGCACACATTTTAACGAGCGCTTGCGCTCCTAGGTGTCGCGTGGGTAAATAAAGTATTGTTGTTGTTATTGTTGTTGTTGTTGTTGTGTTCGAGGAAAACTCGGTCGAAGAAATCTCATTATTAGCCATGACGTCATCGTTAGTCCAAGCTAAAACGTAAGCCAGCGTTTTCAAACTTTTCGGGTTTGAAGCGCGTTTCCGAATTCTCCAAAATCTTCCATTTTCGTGTCAGAGGGTGGGCCTAACAATAGAAAAAGGGAGCTTTTTCACATTTTTCTGGCGTATTGTGCACGGGGCCATTTTGACTCCTGAATAACTCCATGTCCCGACCTAAATTTATTCATCTCGATGCTTTGGCAATTTGCGGTTTTTGCTTTGCTCACCCAAGCCCAGAATATTGCTTTTTCAATGGACAATAAACAAATACTAAAATAATCTTGTACAAACAACGACGATCTTTTCAAAAGTAAAAAGCGGTTTCCGGTGATTGAATTCAAATCGTTCAGTGCCTCTTGATTGCTCTTCAAAATGAGATCCAGAGATTTAGGTAGATTACATAACTTCCATCAAATTGCTCCAGCCGAGAACGTGATTCAATTCACTGAAAACATCACTAAGAAGCCCACTTGTCTAGATATAGGTTTTCTGTGAACATCGGTGGTAGAATACATCGAAACACTCAAGCAGTTCTTAGAATATTGTACCCCCCTATACACTTGCTGAACACACTTGATCGGATGGAAAAACTTTGTCCTTGTATTTGGATCGATAAAAGAACCGCGGCCGCGTAAAATGTTAAAACACTCAGCCTGGGGGATGTTCTTGACTCGGCCTGAGACTGATGAAACATTATCAGTAGTCCTTTCCAAACATGGTGGGTCTAGAATTCATTCCTAACTGAGAAACATTTAATTCCTCAAACGAAATGAGAAACAAAGCGAAACTTCTGTTAACTTCAATTGAAACTAAAAAACTGTACGTGTGAGTATTCAATACAAGGGCCTATATAACAAAACTGAAGTTATGTGGAAATTGTTTGGTTGTACATGAATCTGTTGTTGGTTCAACGGCCACAAAATCAGCGATACGTAGCAGTTTTTTCTTTATTTCTTCCGCTTCAAGTATTCACCGATCCGATCATTAGAGCAATTTCCTCAATCAGTTAAATTATTGCCGAATATTTTGTCTCAGTTCTACTTGTTCCATCCTCTTGAAATCTATAATCACACTAGTAACAATACAGGCGAGATACCCGGAGGAGACTGGGTCACTGCGGAGATTTTGATTGAAGCAAGACTGAATTGTAATTACCGGCAACTAATATCATCCGCTGTAATTGCGCGTATAGCATAGTTCAACTGTGTTTTCATTGACAATTGTGTTTTACGTTTCGTTTTCACGCAACCCTAACGGACAATATTATAGCACTGTTAAAAGCACGTCTATTTCTTGAACTGGCTTTGCGGTTTTCAAGGGGTTTCTGTTGACACCTTATGATATACTCCCGGAAACAAGATTCGCTCAACGACGTCTCCTTTTAAACCAATACAACATTTACAGTCCTTGTTACACTACATTTTATCTTTATTTTAGCTGTCCTTGCAGAATTAAGAATGTACTAACTACATTTATCTTTCACAATCAAAATACTCAGCATGACTTCCTCCCAACCGTTAAGAAGATTTATAGAAAACGAAAATAGATTTGGCAGGAAGAGAACTCTCACATCGTAAGTGTCTTTTTAAAATGCTAAAGCTCCATCAGAGACACAAGAGACCGTGTTTTACCACCGTACGGTTCCTAACACCGAGATAAGACGCACAGCGTCGTAATATCAAAACTGAGAGAAAACCACGCCTTTTACCTTAATCTTCTAAGTACCGATAATTCCTATAAATGGCCATATTAACCAAGGAAGACAAATAATAGCCTTACAGGTCTTGTTAAATAGAAAAATACGCATTAAACGACAAACGAACTAATCAACTTATTGCGCATTAGAGACGCATGAAATAGGCACATCATCAGTTGTCTCAGGCAAATAATTCAACCATATAAATATGGTTTGAATTTTGTAATCCAGCGACCAACAGTCTCTCACAGTAGAATATTTGCCAAAACACAAGTTTTATGCATCTCGTGGTTGCATTTTATAATGTTAGCACTACTAGACGTTTATCGTCTTCCTGGGTAAATAAGACCAACAATGCACGCATAAGCCACACATAAATATGTTCCCACTAACTACTTAGAAAATAATAGTTTACAAGTTCCTATCCAAACAATACATCGTTCCCATCGTATGCTCAGAGCAACTTAAAACTTACTATCGATGATTGTTTCAACAAACTGACGAATTTCACTCGACTAGATATCAATCGTTGGACCAGCAACAACTCTGTCTTATAAATATGAAATCTATGAAGATGAAGTTTAGTTACAAGTAAATAAAAACTACAAAATTGAAGCAATTTTTATCAAAATAAATAAGCTTAGAGTCGCTCGCTCCCAAGCTGAATTTTAATATATCGAAAACAGTCTATTAACACGTCCCCATAAGAATATTACTTAGTCCGTCTTTCAAACATCTTCCATGAATTGATCTCTTTCCTTGATCTAAATAACTTACATAAATGTGAAGTCTAAAAATAAAATCCTGGTCTCGTGTGGGCACGGAACCGTGAAGTTTCTGCGTGTTTTTCAATAGAAAAACGTTTTTCGTGCCTAAACCGGAACTGGCAGTTAATTTTAGCGGTATTTGCAAACGGGAAAGTGTTGAGCAGTGTAAGGTCAGGTTTTCGCCCCCTTTTTTTACCGTAAGGCATACATAGACACCTTCCTGGCGTTACTCTAACTTCTTTAGTTGTCACGCCAGCTGATGTGCGTTAGAGTGTTACTGCAGCTTCTTTACTGACCAGGTGCAGTGCATTAGAAGGGTTCCAGTCGCACTCCATTTCCCACCAAGGAAAAGGCGTTCACCTTTGCCCACATCAGCGCGTTGTTTAGTGACATTACGGAGCGTCCATCGTTCAAGAAAAACGCCTGACCCTGAAAAGCAAAAAAACGACGTGTCAGCGGGAAAGAACGAAGTCCCCCGCCATTTGCATGCAGTTTTCAGAAAGACATATTCTTCACAAGAAAACTAAACGGGAAATTTGTATCAATCAACAATTTTCCAAGTTGACAAGACTGTCACTGCTTGTGAAACAACATAACGGCCGAACTGATCAGCAGGTACTATATTTATCTAAAGCAAATATTTCAGCAGCAGATCGATATCAATTCTTTCTCCACTCAAAGAATGACTGATGTCATCGTAAAAATTGTATACTAGGACACACATAACCTGTTAAGTGTTTCTAGGTTACAGAGTTTTTTGACCAATCAGGCGAATCTGAGATACGTCATCTGCAGACGTCTTTTTCCAGCCTCGTTTTAAGGTCCTCTCTCCTCCTCGACGAAGGAAGAGTGCCAAGGGAACGAGGTTGTTCTTTCTCGCATTGGAAGAATTGTACACGTCAACAAAGACAGCTGTTAGCTGATGTGAGAACAATACAACACGTCCTCTACGAGTGAAGCGTGAGTTTCTTTGTTACCTTGATTCGCTCTCCAGTCAAACAAGACAGTTGCACATCCGAGTGACTGGGGAGAAGAGATCCTGTCACCATGTCAACACCAACCTCGCACATGGAGGACTCGGTCCCTGACAGAAAACAAAAAAAGATTGAAATAACCTGCATCTTAACCTAACAAGTTTCATTTTCGGAAGGAATCTCGTTTCTAAGAATTGACTCGTGACAGTCTCCACAATTTTTTTTTCAAACCTTGAAGTTTCGACGAGTTCAATGTTTGATCGTTTAGGGATCATGTCGTAGATTTTCCGAAGGTCTCGCTTGCTCCCCTTATTCAAATGATACACCCACTTGAAGCTTTGCAATCAAAATAGAAACGTTGTCCTTATGTCGTAATCAATAACTCAAATATGAAAATATGTCATGTCACGTTGATAAACTTCTTTGCACATCATCATTTCTTACCAACACGTTTTAGTAACAAGTCCCAAACGGCCTTCTGTTCGGGAGTGGGAGTGACTGAAGGACTGGAAACAAAAAAAACAAACATCACACGCTGCTGGTGCTATCAGAAACAACTCATGTTGTTACAGAGTCGCACCAAACAACTGACAAAACATGTCTTCTCACTGCTTTAGTCCCAAACATTCCGTTTAGATCTACTTCACAGAACTGGATTGTAGGACGATACAATTTCCCTTCGACTGGTTAGCTCATAAGCTTCAAACTCGTGAGGAGAAATGAGATGCTGAAATGAAACGACGATTAATTTACACGAAGTACTTACTTAAGAGGTTGGTTGAACGCGAGCCATGCTTCAGATTCGGTTTCTATTTGAGATGCTGTGACCGCCAACTCCACTTTGTCTTGATGAATTAAATGTCTAAGATTAAAAAAAAATGCAGCCGCGTGTTACACTTCTGGTAATAAAGGAAAACAGTGTAACTTCACTTCGCTTTTAGCCATAACCCCCTGGGAGTATTTAGCCGGTAACTATCGGTTTCATTAATTAATAAATAGTTTTTTTATCGGATGGGAATTAGCCTTATACCCAACCCCTAACCTGGTTTTTTTGCTGACGGTCAAGAAGAAGTGCTTGTTAAGCAAAGGTATCAATATTTTGTCTCCGCACCTGGCGTGTTTGAAGAGAGGGTGGATGATGGGTGTGTACTTTCTCCTTATTGCCAACAGTGCTCCAAGATATGCACTGAGTGCCAGCAGTTCCTGTCTTTGTCTGCGGATAAATAACAGAATACATTAGACATGTTTACATGCGGGTGTGAGGCAGTGAATTTACAATTACTCTCAAGAGAGGATAAGGCAAGAGAATTCATCCCCCATATATGCCTTATTCCCAAGGTAATCCCTCTCAAGTTATTTTTAGATATGGTACCCAGTCCTCTCGCGGATAATATTACCATGCGCTCTGCGTCGATGATTAAAATTTGCGTGACATGATTGGCTACTTCTATACTTCCTGGGATTTTCGTTGGCGATCTAAAAACAATCTGGGAGGGACTACCATGGGATTAATCCCTATATGGGGTATTGATTCTGTTACCCTTTAGCCTCCTTTGTTACAGTATATCCATGATAAAAGACATTTCTCTCTGTTCGTTATTCGATGGAAGGGAGTTTTTGAATCCATATAACAGGCGAATCATTTGATTTTGATTAACACATGAGGGGAGGCCATCACAATTATTTTATTGAATGTCCTGCTGAAATGGTAGCACTGACTAATTGTTTTAGGAATTGTTTCATGTAAAATAATTACTGCTGTTATTATAGTTAATGTATTTTTTGTAATTTTTCAAGCGACTCCTAAGAAGACCACTTTTATGATAAGCTATCGTGTTCAAATAAAGATTGACGATGATGATGACATTTCAAGGAAGTGCAATAGTTGCAATAGTTTAGTCCAGGGTATATGGACCATAAGCTGCTTTTACTGGAGGATGTGACTTTTCACTTCCACCAACAATATTCGAACATCTTCTCTTCATTCAAACTTGACGACAACGACTTGGCACAAAATTATGCAACGTAACATTAAAAGTGGCTAGTCTGCAACTGCAACTGCAAGTGACTCATACTTGGAAGTCCTGCTTTGCTGTAACCGGTCTGTCCTGATACACGACATCCACTGCAGGACGCCTAGTACTTCATCTAACACCCAATAAGGTTTACTCATGCCATCTGAAAGTAAAGTTAATACGTGCTCAGACTTCTTGCGGCGAACGCTCACACTAAACTCTGACTAACTAAGAGGAAGTTGGAAAATGTCAGGGTTCCGCCACGAGTAATTGTCAAACAAGGGTTCTTAAAAGTTTAACGACAGCAAATTTTACAGTTCAGTGCTGGATGATCAGGCCTTTAAAAAGAAGCGAGATTGGAGTTGACTTTGCTTCCTTTCAAATGTAAATTATTCTTGACTCTGAACATGACTTCCGTTCAGATTGTCGAAAAGTCAGTCACCAATAACACTTCTTTTCAGTGCTACCCTCACCCGGACGATCACACAAGACGAGCTACTTATACTCCTGTGTTCAAAGCATTCATTATGTAAATTGTTCTGCTATCATGCTGACTAGTTTCCAATCCATATCATCAGAACCCGTACTTCGCTTTCGTGCTGAGGCTTGGTTACATTTCACAGAACTGTACAGTAGTCTAATGACAAAAACTACTCTCTAGTGACTGGGACAATATAAGCGATCCTAAGTCGGCCTCAGTAACGAAAAGAAACAACGAGGCAAATATACTAACTTAGCATTTAACCCGATACGCCTATAGAATATAAATGTAGGCGCGTTTGTCAGAGCAGGTTCTAAGCTAGCCATACCTCGTACTAAATTAAGCCCAATGTCCAGCGCTAACTCAGGAGAAGAGGACACGAGGTAATACTTCATGGCGTCCAGGAATTTGCTCTCTTCATACAGCTGCTCTGCTTTCCGCAAGCATTCCTCTACGCTTGGTAACCCTGCCTGATAAGACCAAGACAAATAACAGGAGAGAGTCAGTACAAAAGAAACCAATCACTGACTTAAAAAGCTACCAAAGAAAGCCGTTTTCTCCAAAAAAGGCGACTGTGGTTTTGTCCTTTGAGGGGAGAACTTCGTCCCGGATGAGAAGTAAAACACGGACTTTGATCTCACTTAGGATGATCAAAACCAAACGTCACTATATTAAGCGGTCAAGGTATCTTTTACGATTGCACTCGAAGAAATACTAAACAAACGGTGAAATGTCCATTTTAAAATATCTTTTAGGGGCCAAATAAAACTCGGGCCTCAACCAGATTGGTCTCTCTTAGGGATGCTGGTTTTGGACACTCCAAGAAGTTCTTTCGATGTTTGACGTCCTGAAAGGTGTTCAATTGTGGAACAGTACGTTTTTGTACGCATCTTCTCAAATCTGGTGAATTTTCGAACATTTGCAACAAGACAAGCAACGAGACTGAAGACTCGAGAATAAAGGGAACGAAATGTACCCAGTAAACATAGTTTTGAGAATTCGGGGGCACATATAAAGCAAAATGACCGGGAAGGAAATAATATCACAGAAATAAATATTGATACTTTTATGGAAGTTAAAGGTACGCAGTCAGGGTATTTTGAGTTATTTTTTAGTTATTTTATGTACAAAATTAAATTTAAACTGAAGGAAACCTGAAAAAAGTAGTTTATTAGATACACTTAATATGAATAACTAGACACTAAAGAGATACTAATAAACCACAGGGAAACATGGATTAAGCATGGAGAGCATTAATAAGGATTACGAACGACGAAAGTGAAAATTTAAACTAAGCTTTTCAAGATAAGCAAGCAGTTACTTGAGTCACCTTTTCGTGTAATTCATTCACTTCTGCGACAGTTCCTTGACATCTCGCACACGATTTGATGAGATGGTTCTCACTGCCCGACAATAACTCCAGTAAAGCGATGCAAGTGTCCCTGCCAAACAATAACGTTATTTTAGTCGACAACTAAAAAAGCAGTGAAAGAAAATAATTTCAGAGCAAACGTGAACAAACTACTACTACAGCAAAACAAACCAATCAGAACGCCAAGAACACACACGTGACTACTGGCAAGCACGCGAGAGTAGGTAAACTGCAGCAAGCGCGGAAAATCTCATAACTAGATGCACCGATTCTATTTCAGTTCTCTAATTTAACCAATTACAAAAGACTTCACAACGCAAGTATGCTGTCTAGTGGCGGTAAACGTTTTTTGTCTAATTGACTGCTCGGTATTTTGGACTGAAACTACCTTGCTATGGGGGCTCATTTAAATATATAAATATCATTTGCATTTCAAAAGACTCACCGCATTAGCCTCATTTGCAAGCTAGTTCCAGTCCAATACCGGGATTACCAATACGGCATATTAACGTAATCCTCAACGCGAAAGATCTACACCAACAAGTGTTTATCAACAATAGCAAACCTAAGCAAATCGCAAATTAACTGTGAAACGAGTTTGTAAAACATTTACTTACCATTTTGCTAATCTCTCACACTTTCTTGCCAGCAGTTCCACAGCCAAGTCGTACATGTGACTGCTGTCGTTTATCACCATTCCCATGCTGACAGCCAATTCAAGCTCGTTCCCTCGAATGAGTTTGGACAACGCCATCTATGACGAAATGAGTCAGTCAGCATGTCTAACGCAACGATATGTCACTTTATTGCATACACACGAGTGTGGAACTGGAAAATACACCACTCATAAAATTCATACGAAACTGCCTCCGGATCCCGCGTGGCGTGTTATTAATATCCTCACTAGTGGAGATATTAATGACGTCATTTCTCGCTTTTTCACGGTTGTTCATGCAAACATTCAGTTTGACTACGCAATGAAAAAAAAAACAGTACACGGTGGCTTGAATAAACGAATTATATTTTCACGTGTTAAAAACAACATTTTTCTTGCTCGCTGCGCTCGTTCGTAAAATATTGATTTGACTTCAGGCCGTGTAATATCTTTTACAAGATAAAAACAGTAACAGTGGTAGAATTGTAAAGAGTGCTGACAACGAGACACTACATTCAGGAACACCACACATAAGGAACTGCCTAGAGTCGAAAGAGGAGAAATAGAGAGATATTTCTGCCTGTGCTTCAAATCTGCAAGTCTAACCTTAACATCTCCAACAGCTAAGTGACAACAAGCGGCCAGCACAGGCTGCCCACTGTAGAAATACCAGTCTGCCAACCCTGTGCTAGTGGACTGAAGAAGTCTGAATATAAAGCAAAAGAGAAACTTGTGTCACAGACATCCCACTGGGCGACCTTATTACTGCCCACAAGTCTCAATAACTATGTTTTCTTTCTATGTTTTCTTGCTTTTATCCAGAAAGCTACCAGTCCCAAGTCTTAAAAATACTTTTCCTATTTTCTTAGCATCCCCTCCCTCCTTTTAATCCCCCCCCCCACTCCGCGCAACCTAAATGCCGCACACCTTTGCTGGACTCAACTTCCTTTCCCTTCCCCTCTTCGTGTCTTCCTTCCACATTTCCCTTATTATCTGTTCACATTTCACTTCACCCCAATGATACCCTTCTCCACAATGGCAGTTACTTACCCTTTGTTCTCGTCAGTCATATAATTTTTCAGTGAAGGCAAGATGTCGTTTTTCCTCAGATCAAGAGGTTTTTTCGCTTTTTCCTCTGGTAGGGACAGCCCACCCTCACACGCTACCTGAGCAACCAGTAGGGCGTCGTGAAGTTGACCACGTGAAGTAAAGAATTCAACGAGCTTTAAGACAATATGGCGACAAACCGAACATAAGTACAGTACAAGCAGTTTACTAAGATACTAACATTTTGCAATCGATTTTCTACACTCGCTTGACCTCATTGGAACTTATTTTCTTTGTAATGTAATTTGAATTCATTTTGACCTATTTCCAAAGTTCGTGAAAAATTGTGGGCTGTCAGGAAACTGCGACATAAGTAGCCAAGTTTCTTGTACAGCACGCGTGACAGGAAGCATTGCCTTCCACAATATTTACATCAACGTTGCAACAGCTTTTTAAGCTTTGTAGTTGTGTGACACTCATTGCATAAATAAACAACACAACACATTCAGTATCAAGTGTACACTAAACAGCAGTGACGAAAATAGGGTAAGGCTTATCGGTAGATCTATCACCGAAATATTGGAACAATCGTGCATAATTCTTGTAGTAAGCTAAATCATGGTTTCTAGTGGCGGTACCTTGGTCACATCTCCCAACGCAACACAGTAAGGGACAGCAGCGTCATCATCTTCTCTCATGAGCTGAGTCGTTCGCCTGGAACAAGATCAACCGGGATGCGGTCAAGAAATAAAGTTAACACTGTAAAATAAATACTTAAAGAGAGAGCCCAGAGAACCCAGAGAACAACCCTCGGAGCAAGGCGAGAACCAACAACCCACGAATGGTCCCGGGCCGGAATCGAACCCGAGCCACATCCATGCTCCCTCTGATATTGTATAATTCATATTGTATATTGATTTTACTCTGATCTACTAAAAATAGGAATTCAAAAACAACGTTAAAACTACCTTTCCACTAGCTCTCTCCAATAGTCTACGGAAACCCCGGGAGCCATTGCGAGTGCTCTGTCCCACTACAATTACAACAAACGACAAATTCAATAAACATGTAATGAGGTCAAATAACAGTATAGCCAGACTCCTGGCTATTGGTTAAACATGGTTGGATTGTTGAAAAATCTTCCAGCATAGTTTGCCGTCAATGCACAACAATCCCAGCAGACTGTGTTTCTCTCTTTCCTTGGGGTAGCATGTTAATAAGTACGAAACGTGGTCTGGTAAAAAAAAAGGTGTTTTTACTGTTTTTGCAGTTACTGAACATTTCCCCGCGCTTTTCGTTGCTTTTTTGACACGATTGGCGCCAGTCACGTGTTCTTTATCCGCTTTCTTATAGATTCGTTGTGTTTTTAACAAGTGTCGAACAGTCAATAGCACTTCTGTACTAATTGCGGGCACGGACAAAATAAAACAATACTGTGAATTGAACAGAAACTATTTACAAAGCTATTTACAAAGCGCGGAGGAGTTGAATTTGGCACCACCAAACGCAAATCCATCTGGTGGCCGTGAGAAGGATTTGGACCTGGGACCTCTGGATTACAAATCCAGCATCCTAGCCAACTACGGCTATGCCACGCTCCTTCCGCGTTTTTAATAAGTTTGTTGCGATCGGTCATTCAGATTATTTTGCTTGTAGTGCTACGTACCTCTCCCAGTTCAACCATGAGCTCACAGTATCTCTGCAGCTGACCAATCTTGACATGGAGACTGGACGCCTCTCTAATTCTGTCCTCCCTCTTGGACACCAATCCGTCTGTTCGCCCTGACGAAACCCGCACTGTCTCTAATTCCTGTGCCTCTGACTAAAAACACACACAGCAAACAGAGTGGAGTCGGGCTCATTCAAAAGTAACCCGTTCAGTCAAAATATATATATTCTCCCCTTGGATTGTAGGCTCGATCACCAGCCGCTGTTCGGGAAAGGAGCCCGCGCTCCTCCCCCGAAGGAGGGACACAGACCAGACACGAGAAAGCGGCGGAAATCGAGACTACTTGGATTGCCGTACCTTGCGCTTGCACCTATGTTTGCGCTCGTGTTGAGAGAACTGAACAGGTTAGTGTTTCAGTCATCCTCCGACGTCCCACTGACACAGCCCAACAGTTTCTTTAGAAAACAATGCCATTTCCTCATGGAAATGACCAAAGTTGCCACATGTTAACTTACAGTATATTCAGTGCTCGACGTTGCGACCGCCATGTTTGCTAATGCGACCAAATTTGTTTCACTGGGGACTAACTTCCCATGCTTTTCACTGATTGAAATATTTTTGCTGGCGACTGTATCTGAAAACTTAGCAGCCAGCTGGCCACAAGGTTGTTTTCTGAAAGCAAGGCTCTATACTCACCGCTTTGTGTTTAACAAGATGTTTTGTATGCATAACACCTTTGCTGTAAGATGCTGGTAACAAGCTGTCGTCACCATCCTTCAACACTAGCACCAAGTCCCACAGGTTTCTTGCTCCACATGGGGGCTTAAAGATAAATTAATAATCATTTAAGACTGATAATATCAGTTATAAGACCTAACAAGCACTTAAAGTGATTCTCAATTAACTGTCAAAAATTCAAAAATTATCAAATTATTAAGGAATAACGTTCGAAGGACTGTAATGTACTGAAAATAATTCTGGCATTAGGTTTTCATCCTCTCGAATAAGCACCCGCTGTCTTTTATCTTAATTTGAAATAAGCGCCCCAGGTGCTAATTCGATGATTTACGGTATGCGGGGAAACGCGGGTTCGAATCCTGCTAAGAACACGAAGTTTTTCTTTCAGAGACATGTATCGAAAGCTCCCTGTAATTTGTTTACATATAACTATCATTTTTCAAAGCGAGCAGCATTCAACAAAATAAGGAATCGGGTCACGTTAATAAATCTACATACTCCTCCAACTATTACAGAAGAATTATATGGATATCAATAGAGAGAATTTGCATCTAGATCTTACTGTAAAGAAGTTAGAGACAAGTTTAATTGCTGACAAGTGAGCTGCCTCTCCTTTGACTGCAACAGTTGCTGTCAGTTCACGAGAAGCTCTCCCATTCAACAGAGGTAGGCCTCCGGTTGACATGGCTGTTTCTGCAAAAAAAACAATATTTTATTAACGAAACACGAGAAGATAGAAACCAATCTTAGAATGCTTGGTTATAGTTTGTTTCTGTTCTTACACAAAACAAAAAATATCAAGACTCTAATTTTCATAACTACCATGACAAGGTGTAACAGAAAAAGAACTGTTCAGTGGCCCACAACTATTTTTCTTTTACTTCTTACATGCAAACAAAGCTTTCAGGTACTGGTATCAAGATGGCAAATTATCATTAAAGCTGATATTAAAGAAAGAAAATGACTTAGAGAGATGTATTATTCAATATGAGACTTATGTACAAGTTGATTGACATCACAACAAAAAAAATAGATTGAATAGAGCAGACAAATTGTTCTCTTGATGGTGGATAATCAAACAGCTATGAATGATGACACTAACCATCATCACCCCTGTGAGGATACTACAGTCAAAGTTCCTGTATGCGGACTCCCTTAGCACCAGGAAAGTGTCTGCTTAAAAGAGGCGTCTGCTTATGTGACTGGGACCATAGTTAATAGAGGTCCCCCTCTATTAACTATGCTGGGACCATTATTAAGTATCCACTTACAGGTGGTGTCCATTAGTGGGAAGCTCGACAGCACAAAATCAATATACTTGCATATTGGTTCTTTCGTTTGAATCAGTCAGGGGGTTAAGGGTTAAGCAAACTTCTAGAAAAAACTCCTGCAAAGTTCCTAATGCCACATACCAGTATTGTTGGTGACAATGTCATCCAGTGGACGTCTAGCCAGCACGTCAATCTGCAAGGAACACGCTTCATGGGCCAGAGACCAGACTCTGACAGTGGAATCACGTGAACAAGACGCCACAGTGAAAGGCCTGTATCTATGACAAGTCAAACCTACAAATGATGGCACAGCACATTATGTCACTGTAAGTTATACATTGATGTGAATTTGGCTGTTATACTCGTGAAAATTACTAAACAGAAAAAAAATTCACATTGTTAAATCCATACCATAGACATCTGCTCCATGATCTAACACAGTTTCCAAACAGGATCCATCTCTGTAATGGTACAAACACATTGCTAAATGGCAACAAGATTAGCTTTACACCAAAAAACCTTTCAACTACTCTTCTTGTAGTTCTGACATGGCATACATTTTGAAAGTATCTACTGTAAATAATCTTAGAATTTAGTGTCCAAATTTTGACAGTTATGTTCTCAGGATCAAAGAGAGTCCAAATCAGACTCAGGTGTGTCTTCATATCACAATTAATTTAAAGAACCATATGTATATATTTTGCACCTTAGAATTGCAGACTAACTTAACATCATATGTATGTAAACCTACTGGTATGAGCTCAATACATGTACAACCATGCCTGATTGACCTTGTACTTGCACTTATTAATCCCCAAGTAATCTTTTCAGTGACAGGATAGGTTAATGTTCATTATTGTGTCATTTAACATGCTCAGCTTGCACCTTTAAATGAAGCTCTTCAAACCACTTTAAATTATTTGTATTTTCACACAAAATTTTCAAGCCATCCAGAGCACAAAGTTTGCTCTTGACTAATTTATTCTGTATGCATAAATTGTCAGTTTAAAATTATAAGACAATCAAAATCAACATCAATGATATGCACAATTTTGTGTGCTGGTGGCCATACAGAGCTCAGTTCATTCAAATTAATAAAAAAACCTTACTAGATATACAGCCAATTACCTCGTATCCCAAATTCTTATTGCATAATCCCAGCTTCCTGAAATCAGAAGATATGGGAGCTCTGGGTTCCACAGCAGACCTCGCACCGGAGCCTTGTGACCTTCTAATGTGTGTACACAGGAATCCTGATCAAACAAACAGTGACTGAGTTCTTTCATAACAAATTACAGATCACATGTGGTGGAATATTTTATAACTGGGGAAGTCTTAAATTTCGCTTCTCAAAGTTGTACAGCTCGAGAACAAAGAAGAGACTCAGGTCTCTTAACATTTGCATGTGAAAAAATAAATTGTCTTACCTCTGTGTAATCCCAGATTTTAATGGTGCTGGTAAAATGACAAAAACAGATTTGTGTTACTGGTGTGACTACCAAGTAAAGGGTCTCTAAAAAGTAGCTATTTGATAAATTAAAAGTACAGTCTGTATAAATTCAAATACTTGTCCAAATAAGACAGCAAGACATTATGCCTCTCTTGAAATGAACAGATACAGAGCTGCAGGACAACATGCTACGACACCACCCTGTCAACTTATTTTACCCATTTTGAGAGCCCTTTGGTGGGGATTTTGTCCAAAAATTCTCCTAAAAAGTCAAATGCCCTACATATGCCCAGAGGAACCAACATCAGGCTTAACATTGATGAATGCATTTAATTAACTTGAAACAGGACATTTTGACTTACCCATCATCTGATCCACTGCAAAGAATTGCTTCTCTTATAGGACTCCATTTCACATGGAAGATCTTTGCCGAGTGACCTTAGTACAGAATCAACCATCATAAAATTAAATTCATAGTGAAACAAGATTATCTGGCAAATGCAATTTAACATTGTTAAACACTTAACTACCGGTAATCATCTACCACTTCAGGTATGTGGCCAAACTCAAATCCAAATGATGTAACATTGTATTATTCATTGAAAGGTATTGGTTTGTATATTTTGCAAATAATTCACCAATAACCAAAAAATGTTTCAAGCCTCTCTGAACTAATGCTTATATAACGTTTCAGATATTAAAGAAGTATAATCCTTACCAGAGAATATCTTTAAAGGAAGATCTGTACTTGCAGCAACATAAAACACTCTGACACATTTGTCCTCACAACCTGTTGCAATCATATCTCTACAAAACAAAGTGAAACAGTATTAGACTATATGTGCAAGATGTGGTGACACAATGTAGACTCTGCATTGTCAAAGCTGCATCTTAGATTTCTATACAAAAAATATAAACTTAAAATTGGGTAAAACTCCAAAATCAAGTCTACCAGTCTGACAAATAGCTAGGTTGACAAGGTAATCATGTTAGCACCAAGTCAGGGCTTAGAGAGATACATTTGAGTGTACCCTTTAATTCATTCATTACTTAAAATGAAATATCTACTGAATTGATTTACTTTTATTTAACGATCTGACACACACCTGTTATTGAGGCTCCAGTCACAGCCGTATACTGGCCCAGGATGTTTGTATCTTTTGACTAAAGTTCCATCCACCTGCCTCACAACACTGAAAATAGAAAAGAAATGCACATACAGTTGAACCACCTTCCCTCCAACTCTCAAGGAAACAAAGTGGAGGCAAGGATTAGATTAAGCCAACAGTAAGTGACAGAAAGAAAAAACATGTCTGAGGGAAAGTTTTGACACTGTGTTTGAAGGGAAAAAGGAAGTTTTAAGATGAACAACATAAATGGAGAGGTAAAGATCAAAGATTTCATATGTAATAAAAAGCTTTACCATGATCCATCTCCACTGCAGGAGGCAATTCGTCGTGAATCCTTGTGATTCCAGCTCACATTGTAAACATTATGCTTTCCATGCTGAATAAGAAGAAATGGGAAATGTTAGTAAGATCTACATGTAAGTTAAAAAAAAATTAATCAATCAAACAAAGCTGTGGATACACTTACAAAAGGGTAACAGTTAATAAGTTCACTGAGTGGCAATAATGAAACACCTGCACACATATAATTATATTATACCATGAACCTTTTATCACTGACAAAAATGATGGAGATCTGGAGATCAGCTGCAGTCCTACAGCAATCCTACGGTAAACTGTTAATGAATCCCTCATCCTATTTAACATTTTAACATTTTTCGTGTCATTTGATCCTGAAGGGAAGGGTAAACCTGATTTCTTTGATCTTTTGTATATTCATTTGCAAAAGAGGGAGTTACGTTGGTGACAGGCCTAATATTTATTCCCCATTTAAAAATTCCTTCTTGAATTTCTGGAAATTTCCAGTGACAGTGGGAATACCAAAATTTCCGGATTTTCACACCCAGAATTTCTGTCCCATTCGATTTTCCTCCCGGTTTTTATAGAAACACTCCCAGGAAATTTTTGTACCAGTTGAAACCCATTCTGAAATTTTCAGAATATTTGATTGAGTGGAAATTGCACCTATAGCCATATAGTCCCATTTGTATATCAACACTCGACATGTTATGGGGATGGAGAATATCTTTTAATGGCATGAAGGTTTTTCCTAATAATCACCTCAGTAAATCTCTTAATGATTTTTTCCTTGGCTATATCCCATATGAACACTCCATTCTTTGCAGTTGCTCCACATATACAATTAACATCTCCTGCAAATTGTCAAAATTAAAGTCTGACTTTCAATCCAAAGGAACAGAGTTTTATATGTTGCAGTAAGTAACAAGAAGTACTGTCTAACAATTTTCTAGTCAATTCAATTACTTGATGAGGCAGCATGGCTTAGTGGTGAGGCACTTGATTCGTAATCCAAAGCTCCCAGGTTTAAATCCTTCCCCCCGCCACTAGTAACTAGCATTTGGTGGTCCAAGTTGAACCTCACCATTTTGGACTCTCAGGGGAAATGAAAACTCCCGTAGTTGAGATAGCTGGAGTACATGAACGAAAGGGTGAATCTAAGGCAAGTGGTTTTGAGTTCAAAATAAACAGTTGTAGTTTGTATAATCACTCAACATTTTCACTCATTTTGGCTTGTCATATGGCCTTGCCAAAAACATGGAACAACCCGTAAACTGTACACCTATGCACTGGCATGTCCAATATGTAAATTACAACAGCTACAAGAGGCACTTTGAGTCAAACACTGAAAACTAATTGGGAACCTCATCTTAGAAAACAACATATTGATCTCAGATTATGGACATGTAGAATGATTCAAGATCTGTTATTTCAATAAACTACAACAAATTATTTAAAATACCAGGTGCCCAGGAAAGAGCATAAATGATCCCTTCATTCCCAGGAGAAGAATGCACCTGTGAAATTAAAATTCAATTGTTGGGTGAATTTTCATAATAAATTCACCAGCTGAGAAAGAGGTGCTTGCCAGCTGAATTTTGGTAGTTGATCACTTGGTAAAGAACAACTTACAAGTTTAAGGTTACGCATGTACGATCATTATTTTGATATCTAAACCATATCAAACCATCTTTATGAAAAGTTTGAAATAAATCTCTGACTACCTCTAGGATTAAATTGCTGCCACTATAAGAAGTTTAGCATGTTCTCTTTCCATGTACTGAGTTCACCATCTTGTAAACACGAGCTTGGTACATGTAGTCCCACATTCAAGATTGGGGACAAAAATTTTGTTTTAGGTCTCTCACAAAAAATGGTGACCAGCTCAACAAAAACTTAGCTGGGAGACTTATTTCATAGCTAACAGTGCAATCCTGAGTTTTGATCAAAGTTCAGGCTGTTTCAGCACAGAGGAAGAAGAAACCACAAATACAGGTATTTGTTATTTTTTCCTTCCATCAGGTTGAAGCAACTTGAACTTTGGACATGATGATAGATGCAACTGCAGTCATAAGACTACTGAAAAATGACTTGAAAAAATTATACCATTACATCCACTGAACATATGGGGCTGACCCACATGCAACCACTCTCTGTGATAGCTCAGCTGGGAGAACATTGCACTGATAATGCAAAGGGTGTGTGTTTTAATCCTGTTCAAAGCCTGAAAATTTTTTCAGGTCATTATAGTAATATGGCTGCATTCACATCTGTCATCATGTCTACCTTTAATTGCTTCTCTTGGACATCCATTAACAACTTGAACTTTGATCAATCATTGCTAAGCTATTTCACAACCCATAAATTAATATTTCTTTTTGGCACATTTTCAAGACAATGTTTATGCTTTCACGGGACCTTTCTCTTAACAGCTACGAATATACACAATGTAAGCCACAGCCAACACCAACAGAATAGATACTTACAGCATTCATTGTGTTAACATCCCAGACTTTGATTGTCCCATCAAATGATGCTGTCGCTAACAAGTCTGGACTTTCTGGCTTGAATTTGCAATCAAATATTGTCTCCACATGCCCCTGATTTTTGTCAAATTAAAATGATTAAAATCCACTACTGTTAATTAAAATGGTTTGAAAGATTTGATGTTGTTTTATGTGTCAAAATATAATGAAAATTGTCAGCTTTATATTTCACTTTCCTATGTCAGCAACCAGAAACAGGGGGTAATACATTGGTAACAAAATGAAATATTGCGCGACCTCTTTTTGCGGAATTGTATCTCTGAGAAACTTTCTGTACCAGGCCACTAAATTCAACAATAATCAAACACCATTTCTTATTCTTCCCAACTTCCAGCCGTGTTTCTATAACTCAAGAGAAACATGGTACATGTTTTCTATTTCTTTAATCAGGAATCATTACCACATAACATTGTATTTATTTACTAAGCTAACTCACCATTTCTCTAAGAAAGCTCCATTTCCGTTTCCCCAAATCATATAACCCAACCCCACCATCCATAAAGGTACATAGAATGCTTGCAGGAGGTAGAGAGTAGGTGGTGTGATTTGGCTGAGATGGTGGCATACGCGCCACTGAAGTCGATGAAAGTCCACAAGATGTTTCAGTATTGTTGGTTGATGTATTCTGAAATGGTTCTACTACAATGAGTGCATGAAATCCAGTCCTTTTTAATTTAATGCTGATCATAGGAGAACTCTTGGATACATTCCAGACCCGCAGAATGCCTGCTTGAGTGTCTAGAAAGTATCAGAGATTTATAAATCATTAGTTAAATTTTCTAAGTTCATAATTCATCTGCAGTGTCTAATAATATTATTTGTCTATAAATTTTGTGTCACTGTCTTGAATGTGGGGGCACGTATTGGCAGGCATAGGAGTCCTCATTAGACAACAGCACTAATACGTCATCAGTGAGAAGTGTTCTTTAGGGAGCAGCACTTGTTGGTAGGAGGTCTAATCGCTATCTGATACTCCATGCAAAGTAATAGCCTTGTCTATTACTTGTATTAAATTCAAAATTGAGAAGCAAAGTTTAAAAATACATTCAATAAATAACTTCTGATGAAATCACATTTTCTTTTCTTAACAGATTGTTAAACATAGGTATTCTGTATACAAGCCAAGTGGCCCATCAGGCCAGACACTTCAGCCAGCTTCCATAGCGCGAATTCTACTTCTCTGTGAATGGGATGCTAGTCCACCACAGGGTTACCCCCAGTATTAAATTCACAGGTACCCATTTATACACCTGGGTGGAGAAAGGTATTGTGAAAGGAAAGGGAATTGCCTAAGAACACAGCAAAATGTTGCCTGCCAGGGTTGAAACCCAGACAGTTCAATTCAGAGACAGGTGCACTAATCATGAGGTCACCATGCCTATACCATAAAAAACATAGGAGCAGTTTTTAACTGAGTGCCAAAAAACCAGAATCAAAATAATTGATCTTACTAGCCAATCACAGAGAACAGAGACAATACAGTGAACTAATCAAAACTCAAAGTAAGCACAATCATGTTGCTGACTCAATGAGAGTAAGACAGGATTGGCTTTCCTCTTCTGACTAATAAATTACCATATTTACCTCCAGTTACAAACACTCCAGGTGCAGAGGGGACCCATGCCAGTGTATGAATCTTTATTGCAGAGCTTGGTAGTTTAAAATTCATAATCACACTCATAGAATCAGTATCAATCAACCTCATTCCATGATGGGCATTTGAAACCAGCAAGTAATCCACAGACAATGGATCCCATTCAAGGCTAGTCACGGGATCTTCGTCATCTGGATCATCAACAGATTCAGGCCTTAAATGATGTTTGAAAGCTTTCTGTCCTGGGCTTATGACAGATATACTTCCATCATTGTGTCCTAACACAAGTTTTCCTATCTTTCGTTGATTCCAGCGAAATTGACACACCTCAGAGAAAAATGTCATGGATTCTAAATGCTTCGACAACACCCCTCCATCAGCAGAGGTGTAATTCCAAATGTGCATAGGTCCTCGGCCATATATATAAGCTATACAATCAGGATCATGTGGACACCAGCCAATGCTTGTAATCGGTGCAGACTTGCTGTTCTCTAGTGTAGCAATGACTCTTTGTTGTGACACACTCCATACATATATTCGACTATCAGTGCTTGAGGTTGCAAGGAGGTCAGGGTTTTTGGGATGCCATGAAATGCATGTGATGGTCTTCTTATGCTGTGCCATGATGGCAGATAGACGGAATTCATTGAATTTTTGATCCAACTAAAAATTGAACAAATGAAACATTAGGATCAATTTGAGGCTGTACATGTATTAAGTATTTACTGTGCATTTCAATAACATGCAACCCCTGAAGTTAGCGGCATTGGCACACATTGTTGTGCCATCTTTAAGAGCTGAACAGGCAATATGATCTCCACCCCCCGGGGGGGGGGGGGGGGGTCCCCCCCCGTTTTTTTTTTCCCCAAAAAAAAAA
>OMLO01000036.1_pt1 | contig 48256 bp, 25 predicted proteins | sample 1674811 | NCBI WGS metagenome assembly OMLO01 (sample SAMN06265003, study PRJEB25207) | coral metagenome | isolation source: Coral host | place: Mexico:La Bocana,Puerto Morelos, Mexico | collected 2008-11-13
TATCAAGCGAAAGCACTGATTGTAGCAACGGATACGATTAACAGCGGGGGCAGCTGTAGTGGTAACTATTCCTAGTTGTAAAAGACTAGACCAATGTGGAACAGGATTTTCAAACTTTCTTCAACATTTCCCATCTGACATTACAAAAGTCTTTTGCAGTGAAGAGTAAGCCTTGTTGCTTGTATGCAGGATGCTTTAAAGTTGTCCTAACCTAAGGTTTCTCTTTGTCTTTTTCATCTTAGGAATAAATCGACCAAAGAAAGAAGAGGAAGGAATTCATGAAGAATTACGTGGGTTACTTATTAAGGTGGAAGACGACAAAGCTAAGAACTTGAATACATAATCGATTAAAAATTGTGGCAATATAATCGAAACTCGAACATGCTTTTCGTTCTTGCGGTTTGTTTTTTTTCCAATGAACAGTAACGTTTTCTCTCGTCCGTCGATCGCTAGAAAAAAAATTGGATTTTAATCTTTTACTAAGATATACTTGCCACCATTTTTGTCGAAATGATTCTGGAATTATACTTTCAAGCGGTTTTTTGTGAATCAGAATACATTATATATTCAAAGTCGTTAGAACTTCGCACAAATCTTATCGGAGCTATTGAATTGGGGGGTCACTTGATCGGAAATTAAGTTGTCAGAAATCGATGCAAATCGGGATTTCAAAGTCGTTGAATTTTCGCAGGAATGTTATCGTAACCTTAATTTGTCAGACTGAAATCGTTGCTACTTGAAAATTCCTCTCCAATAAACCGCTCTGTATTTTTCCTGAATCTTAATTTACTGGTGGCTCAATAACGTGGAGCTTTCTTTAAGGTGGCAGTGTATCTATGGTTACACGATCGGAGTAGTAGCTAATTTAATTTGACACAAGTTTGGTGGTTTTTTGTAATTAGAAAATTGGTTTTAAGGGGAAGGGTAACGTTATAGTCATTTTAGAGTTCAAAACAAAGTGTCACCTTTCGATAGTTTCCAGCTTGTTTAACCATCAGCAATTTCAGTCAGTTTACTGTATGTTGTAATGACTGAAGGGTTCTCCATGAATCACGTACTACTTTTTAAAGCATCTTTAATATTTTCGTGGTCATTTCCCTTTGCCCTTGACTAATTTCGTCTTGTTTAATCCCACAAGAAAGTTTGTTCGAGTCCTACACACTGAATGGAGAATCCTTCTATTATTAATCTGATCTTGGTATTTGAACTTAAGTCTTTAAAAATCAATATCTGGTTCACACTTGGGTGTTACGAAAAATGAGAAAAAAAACAGACCACTAATGAAGAATATCGGCTAAGATAAATTGTCTTGATTTGCCATTTTCCGAACAATGTTAACAGCAATGAAAGCCAGTGATTAGAATTTATGTTTTGAGCTTGCGCCTAAAATAGTTTACGGATGACAAAAGAGAAAACATTTAGATGGCAATTTCATCGAGTTTAGAATTTAAATTTGATTAATTCAAACTGACATTTTTAAAACCAATCATATGAATTTTTCCTCTAAAACGAAGTCCGGTTTTTTCAACGTTTGTTTTAGATCGTTTGTCTAAATAACCTCTTTTGCAGCACGTGAATGTCTTCTTCGACAGTATTGCTTTACCAGAGTCTCGAGAATTTTGCGCCATTTGGATATGTTTTGGTTGATTAAATATTGTCCTTGAGATTATTTCAATTCTTTCGCAGACAAATAAAACACATTTTACATGTTTAATTCGAAAACAAAACGATTTTTCTGCCAGTTTGCAAGAATGATAAAAAGTAATAACTGAGAGATATTCACTGAGGCATAATCCATGTATCAAATTCGCAGAGCTATTTTTTTCAAATAACTGTCCAAAACCTTCACGTTGCCTGCTTATATCTTTGACTTTCTAATTTTAATTCTGAATATTCAATAAGGCAGTCTGTAAGGAATGAGTGACATTTTTCCTCTAAAAAGATATCTTCAGTTTTTAATTATTTTCTGTCGAAACTCGCCTCTTTCTTTTGGAATATTGGCCTTGAGATGATTTGCAATTTATATTTCAATTCTTTTTTAGACAAATATGATTGATTGTTACATGTCTCAAATTATCTATCGTCAAATTCGCAGAACTTATTTTAAATGTTTAATCGGTACAAACCTCATATCTTAAACTTTCTAGTATAACCTCTGAATATACAAATTAAGGCAGACGTAGAGCAATTTTTCAATTATTTTCTTGGGTTGATGAAGATGGAACCAGATTTCTTTACTCGAGATCAGTGAATCGTTAACGTTTTGAGAAACTCGTTTGCAGTGCAGAAAATATTTCGCTAAAACTGGAATGAGAAGAATCGAGTAACGGTCAATTTCACTTGATGCGCAATCAAATTCTCGTGAATGACGTTAAAAAATATGTTTGGAAAATTAACAGTTCTGCATCCTTTCCGGCTAAGTGTTAATTTCACTTGATACTTTTTTGAAACATTTGTCTTGAATTGTTCAACATTTACTCGCTGTGAATGATTCTATCGATTTATTACACCAGTTGTAACAAGCTGATAGCAACTTCAATTATAAAATTTTGGTTTTTTCACAGATATCTTGTCAACACGTAGTCCGCATGAGATTTTTTATTTCAAAATAGTCTTCGGTTCGAATAGAAATGTTATGTTGTCCGTTAAATTCCTTCCTCGTTTTATTTCAATTCAGGAAATATTTGCTCGCTGTTTGGGACATCTTTGTGTGACCAGATATTGATTTTGTGGTTTGTTGTACTTTTGATCTTTACAAGAGAACGGAGCAATATATCTTATCGGAACAGAAAATAAAGTTGTTTCCAAATTGGATATGGTTTACGATTGACTGAAACTGGGTAAAATTGTGGGGGAATGAATGATTTGATTTTAACGAGAACGGCCGTGTTGCTCCGATGTAACAGATCAAAGGTTCTTAAACAAATGAACAGGTGAAATGGCAAGCTAGAAACGTTTGTAAATGAAAAACGTGGGGATGTTAAATTAAATGTTCGGACTTAGAGTATTTTGCTAACGGAGGTGCTTCTAAAAACTTAACGATTTGCAAGGAAATTTTTTTCGGTTAACATTTTAAACTAGTGTTCTGGCTTGCTATTTCATCTTTTTCGAGAAACTCTTGTATCATCTCTCGCCAAAAATTGAAAACTGATTGGTAAAGATTTATTTGCAACGAGAAAACCACAATTGTGTTTGGTTGAAAAAAAGTTTTTTTTGGAGGGAGATGGTTCAAAAGTTTTTGGCGGGATTGTTTTTTCAGTTACCCTTGAGAATTTTTTTGCGATAAAAAAATTCTGAAGGGTGACCTCATTAAAATTTTTCTGGAAAAAGTTGCCAGGGGAAACGCTGTGCAAATTTTTACAGATTTTCCCGCCAAAAGTCTTAGTATATATAGGGCACATTTTTTAGTAACACCTTTTAATTAAATAAGTGATTTTTACTTAATTAATTAACTATTTAATTTGTAAAAGCAAGCGAGACAATAAAGATGGAGATCAAATAATATAAGTAGTGGTTTTTATTGTGTTATTGAACTGAAGATTGTGAAAGAAAAGTAATTCGTATAGTGTGATCGTCCGGGTGAGTAGTTCTGAAAAGAACTGTTGTTGGTTCACCAACAACAGTTCTTTTCAGAACTACCTTCACTCGGACGATCACACTATATGAACTACTGGGTTCAAACTATTTACAAAGAGAAGTAAATGAACCACTGTGCTGAGTTTAAACTTTTATTTGAATATAGATATTGTAAAAGCAAGTATAAGTTTAATTATAGAAAGATTTTTTTTGAAAAAAAAAATGGCGCATGCGTATTTAAGCGCCCGTATTTTTTCTAAGTCTTTTGGCGGGAAAATTGAAAAATTTTCAGCAGAGGTTGTTCACAGAAATAATTTTTGGGAAAAAAAATGGCGCATGCGTATTTAAGCGCCCGTATTTTTCTAAGTCTTTTGGCGGGAAAATTGAAAAATTTTCAGCAGAGTTTGTTGACAGAAATAATTTTTGGGAAAAAAAATGGCGCATGCGTATTTAAGCGCCCGTATTTTTTCTAAGTCTTTTGGCGGGAAAATTAAACACATTTGAACAGATGTTGCCATGTTGAAAATATATCACAAGCGCAAAAACTTCTTGTTCTAAACACGTCAAACAAACACAAGAAAATTACGAGCATTAACTTTTTTTTTTGTTTCATGGTTCTTTTGAAATCATTGAAATCATCATCGAATTGATCGCCTAACAAACTTGTTGCTTTTGGGAAATATTAAAAACTCCACCTTAAACTTAAAAAAAACGGTCCACTGAAGAAATAGCAGCAGCACCCTTTCTTCCTTCACCCTGAAAGAAACGGACAAGAACTAGAATAAATCATGGTTGCACAAACTATTATCAAGATTTTCACGTAATGCTACAGATGTTAACAGTTGCAAACGCGCTGGACAAGGCATTTCCGAGACTATTTAGTTGGCAATCAACTTCATGTCATAAAAGTACTCAGCATTTCTCTACTGACCTATATCCTATTATTCATTGGAGATCGGCGTTTGGAGTTTTAAAGATTCATGAAAGCCTTGCAAGATAGACCGCTCCAAATTTCACGTGCTTATGTTCGCAACAAAACAACCAATTTTACGTAAGAGGGCGAATTTTAATTCACAAGGAAGGACATGTGAAATTAAACAACATAACAAAACATGAAACTCATTGAGTAGCAACAAAAGTTTGCAAAGGCTTACTACTAAACAAAAACCTAGTAGGAATATTTGCCAGTTTTCACATCTATGCTGTTCGATCTAAAACCACCGTTTAAACCTTGTCATGCTTAAAAAAAGCCGCCTTTTGAATAAAGCTCTTAAATGACGTTTCTGTAGAGTGATTTGACAACAACAAAAAATACACGCTAGACAGTCATGCACTGATTGCTTTTCTCCATTCTGCAACAACACCCTGAATATTCAAATACATTTCTTATATTTGATGCTCATCATGTTCAAAACTCTTTACAGAGAGATCTGAACGATGGGCTTTTGTTTACACATTTAGAGCTTCAATTATGGTGCTCATGAAATGAAATGAAATGAAAAATAATGGCAAGGGCCTTTTCTAAGATTTATTCCATTCATCAACGTGTAACATAAAAATCTTAAGGGTTGGATGCTCACTATGAATTATCGTCAAATCCTTAAATGGTATATTTTTTTTTCTCGCTGCCTGCTAGCCTAAGAATGCTTTGAGTTTGAGTACAACTACACTTTTAACCCCTGATCACACATTGTATATTAGATAAAATGGTTCAGTCTGATTCAGATTTTTTCAAGAGTATGATTATATATGAAGAAAAGTTGTAACTGGAAGAAGATTATCCTCTCCTCTCCTCTCCTCTCCTCCCCTCTCAGAGTAAAAGGAAAAAATGAACCCAAAAACACTTGCCCAAAGCCTGTTAGGATTACAAAGCTTTTAACATGTACCCCATAGAAGAGGCCCTGCCAGGGTAAATTCCAACAAGCGACATGTGCCAAAAAGTAGCGACATTGCTCAAATGAAATAGCGACAAACGACTGCCATTCTATTAAAAAATATCGACAGCGACATCAAAGCCGAGAATTAGAGTCAAAGAACTGAAGTAGTTTGGCATATTTCGATTTTCTTTGAGCTTCAAAACTCATAAAAGGTCATAAAAGGTCATTAAAGACAGAACTTAAACAAAATATCTTCGGAAATTTCAGTCTTCGGATCGCAGCAGAGTTAGAGTCCAGGTTACCGCACTCACCGAAATGACCCTGGGAAGTCTGGAAACGAGACCTATAGATCGAAAATGTAACGTGCAAACCACTTGACCATTTTGATGTGAAGGTATTTTTAGTGCTGTGACATTATTGATAAGGTCACTTCTTTATCAAAAAATGTTATATCAGTTATGTTACGTGTTCGATAACTCAAAGCTGTGCCAATGTACAGCTGTGACGCACCGTTTGTCATTTATTAACAAAAATTCCGACAAAGATAAATGTTTGTCGCTTAATTTCCGTCAGCGACGTGAAGCCTTGACAAAAACGCCAACATGAGACATTTTAAAATTCCGACAAGCGACCTGGGACCCCCCCTGGCAGGGCCTCTACTAAGCTTGTGCAATTCGTACTCATGTACATATACAGCACTAAAATGTAATTGAATTACAATGGATCATTTCAAATAATCATTTACACACTTGTTTTATTTGTTTTTATTTCTGTTTGTTTTTTGTCAGCAGGAGACAAGCGAAATGGAGGACATGATAGCTGAAGGTTTGTCCCAGCTAGGACGGTCTGCTGATGGGACCCTTCAAGTCTATCTCAATCTCTTCTTAGCGGTAGGTTTTGTTCTTAATAGTAGAATTATCCATGCAGGCAACTATAACTTGCAAGAATTCTGCAGAATTTAGAATAGGATTTGAGAGTGTGGGGTGATGCACCAAATCTTGAAATCCTCAATCAGGTTGGATCGGCCACTGATTGGCTCAGTATCCTTTTTGTTAGTCAGTGGCGGTAACTAATTAATATGCATGCAACATTGTGAAGTGCAAAAGGCTTAAAGACATGCTGAGTTGTTTCGATCATGTACAGAATTACCCTAAAATTAAAGGAAACCTGAAAATTCTTGCTTACTAAGGTAGAAAAATGCAAAATACATAATAATAAACCATCCATGAAACTAAGGATGGAGAAGATTGACGTGGATTACAAATGACGAGCGTGAAAAATTTAAGCTTGACTATTCAAGCGGCGGAAACCGTCACGTGATATACTGTAGGTTCTTTACATAATGCTCATATACCTGTAATCTTTACAGTGTAGCCCTGCCTTTTCTTGGCATGTAAATTGTTTATTGCTTTTTCTGTTCTCTTTACAGGGTTATGAACTGACAGACATCACATGCTTACAGGAGTACATCCACTTGCAAACTGTAATTCTTTCACATAATTCACTCACAGGTGTGTGAAAATGTCTTTAACAAAGTGAAAGTTTTGTTGCACTAACTTGTAATTATTGTTTTCATTTTTTTTTTATTTCACTACCTAAATCATCTGAGGTGAATTAATGCATCTCATTGTGCCAACAGATTTAAGTCCATTGGGCTGTATGCCTTATCTCGTGACACTCGATGTCTCACACAATGAACTCACCACTGTTTTAGACTTCAAGCCTCCCCTTGGTCTGAGGGTAAGCGAATTTAACAATTGAAGTAATAAAGCATTGAGACTAACATAATTTATTTCCCACCTTCTGTAAACGTATGTCAATGTATTATCCAGGCAACTCCAGGATTATGATTCTTCTCTTGTAGTGATGTTTTAATAGCCTTGTATGATCTACCACTGTGATTAATTTCTTTACACAGGAAGTGATTTTGTCCTACAACAAAATAGAAACCCTTCCAGATCTTTCAGCTCATCGGAGCTTGACCAGCCTCACACTGGACTGTATCCTTTCAAAAGCTTTGGGAACAAGGCATTGAGAGTAGGATGGCTTATTAGTGCTGCAAATCGGCTTTGGTTTTTGTGTCATGGAGTGACTAGTCAACCACTTGCCGTATTTTACCCATGTATAAGTTGACCCTTAAAGAGACCTAAAAATAAGTCAAAAAAATTGCCCTTGACTTATACCTGTACATGGGTCAAAACTTGAGATCCAAGCACCAGTTAAATAATTAGCAGAACGGTAATAATTGTGTTTCAATGTTAATGAATGGCAGCACAGTTTACAACATACGTTCACTTAGTAATCTGTTTCGTTTATTAGAGATTCAAGTTAAAATGCATCAACATTTATCTGCTAAATGTTAAACCTGAATGGTTTAGATACTTGCTGCCCTTATGTGTATGTTTCGTGGATGTGATGTTATTCTATTGAAGGTTAATCCCCACTACCCAACTGTGTTATTTTATTTTAGTTAAAAAGCATATTATCATGAATTGTCTTTAAGAGCAAGAAATCTTGCCAGATTGTGTGGAACCATGCCAAAAATGCTGGTCGTTTTGATGTGAGACTTGCATCCATCAGGGGAGGAGTACGTTCAAAAATTGCATACCTTGGTCCTTTATGCAGTGTCAGCATGATAGTTTGCTGCTGCTACCTGTAGTTTGAATACAAGCTTCACCCTGAACTATTGCCTCTATTATTGATATTTGTTGTTGTCCTTAATTTTTCAATTTACAGGTAATAACATTTCAGAAATTCAGGGTTTAACTAGCTGTCACCGATTATCTCACTTGAGCTTGATGAACAATAACATTTCCAGGATAGCTAATCTGGAGAACTTGCCTCTGAAATCACTGAACCTGGTTTGCTTGATTGTGTTTCTCTCTTTTTTGTTGTTACATCATGTCAAGATACACAGTGTGTTTAATTTTCAGTTCAATTTGTTATTGCTGAAAGTAATGTAACGGTAATTATTTTTTTGTATAATTTGCCTCTAGAGTAATAACGACATAAAGAAAATTGAAAATCTAGAAACTCTAAAATATTTAGAGGTAAGTAAACATTTATACACATCAGTCAATTTTTAAATGTGTTTATTGTAAAAATATAATATATAATTTGAATTGATTAGTAGATTTTAAAATGTGTCTTTAATCTTCTCTACTTCTTATCTCAGCTACTCAATTTGTCTAGAAACAGTATTCGGAGCATGAAGGGTCTTCAGAACCATAACTTACTTCAAGAGATTGATCTTGAAGAAAACCAGGTGTGCAATTCTTACTCTTTACATTACATGAAAGTCCAATATTAACTTGTTTGCTCTTGTGTTGAACTATTTCTTTAATTATTTCCAATTAGCACATACAGTATCATCTAGCACACATCAAGACCATCAACTTAAAGTAAGCTCAGTAATGGTATTTTGGCCATGAAAAAAATGTAACTTTCAATTCAAACAAAACCTGAAGATGCAACAGATCTGATAACGCCAACAAAATTATAATAACCCACAGATCAGGAACAAGGATGGCTTAGGATAGAGAACATTGATACAGACAGAAAACTTTAATAGGCTGAATTTTTCAGATGTTCAAACGATGACATACCTCTCTAACCAGCGGATTTTAAATTCCTGCCTTAACCTCATGCTCAGGATAACGTACAGTCCTTATAAGTGCTTAAATAAAGCCTGGCCTTAATCAGCAGGTCAAACACATCAATTTGACGCTTTCCCTATAGCTGCACGCCCACACGCATCTTTTAATTCCGTTAACTTCGAAATTTATCTAGCGTATTGTTTTCCAACGCAATGCAACGTATGATTTGTAAAAGGCACGTTTTAAATCACTGTAAACTTTCATAACCGTCACACTGACGATGACGGATGTACCGTCGAAACATGTTTGTGAAAATTATTAAAAAAGTCGTGTTCTTTTTGAAAATTGCTTAAATAAATCTATTTGAGCTCAAAAATTAATTTTGATTTGACTAACAAGCGAAGAATAATTATTGTTTTTATGTTGTAAATCATTTTTCAACCATTTCAATGAATCTGCAAACTTCTACTAGCAAATATTAACACAAGAACAGTTGAACAACTCTAGAAAGTCTTGTTTTTTTCCTCAGATAATTGACATTGCAGAAGTAAGATACATCAGAGAACTGGATTTGTTGCGGAACCTTAACTTGCTTGGAAATCCAATCCAGGTATTTGATTACTTTATTCAGGATTGATTATTAAATATTTGTCTTATAGTTCACTACTCAAGAAATCCTCTTCAAGGCTTCACGTTTAGTGTTTTTGTCTACTTCTCCTTGTCTACTTTTTACTCTAGACTCTAGCTTAGTTACAACCCATATTCTATTCCTTATTTTTCCAGGGCATGCCAGATTACAGGCTTTCCTTGTTGTTCAGAATACAAAGCCTCACGGAACTAGATCGCTCTAAAGTATTGACTGAGGAAAAGGTAACGAGCTCGTTCGAGAACAAGTCCACTGTCTTCATTTTTCAATGAACCAGAAACATTTGAGTGCAGCACATAATTGGATACCTCCATTCATTTTCATGACATCTCTTGAGAAGTGCTGAACATTTTAAGCCTAGGCAGTTTGGGCAACTAAGAGTTTTGATGGACTTGAAAAGAAAAGTGTATGTTACAAGATGTTATTCAAATCTTTATTTTAACTTCACAGGTTGGAGCTATCAACATGTTTAACCCCCCTGCAGAGGTCATCGCAGCACGTGATCACATGTTCCACGTGACCAAGTCGCTTCTCCAACCGACAAGAATTCACGACAGGTAAACATTATAGTACCCTAGAATCTCTGTCTCCCAGGGTAGAATTACGAAGAATTTACCTTGTATCAAAAGCTGAAATCTCTCTAAATGAGACCTGCTAGCTAGTTGCTGTATTATCAGCGGAGAAAACTGAGGAATTTCGTTAAATTTTCGTTTCCGTTTACACCTAGTTTTCCGAAAAAAGTCAACTTCCTGCGAGCGGAATGAGTGTCTAGAGGACTATAATTCAAACGTATTTCATCCGAAATGGCTCAAGGTGATTACTCATTCTCTCTTTCTTTCAGCACCCTTCCAAGTGTGGACACTCCTTATCCCATGTTAATCTTGTGTGGACCGCCTGGTTCAGGTAAACGATATCTGGCGCGGAGACTGTGCCAGGAGTTTCCAGACTTTTTTGGATTCGGGTAAGTTCTGAATAGGTTTGCATTTTATGACTTCGACTCTCATTTAATCGCTGTACAGCAAGTAAAATCCTTTGACTTCGTCTATCACACATTTCTAAGATTAGTTCTGAACAGAGAGAATGATAAATGTTTGATGTCCTAATTTTTCTTCAGCATCTCTCACACGACGAGAACGCCCCGCAAGAATGAAGAAAACCTTGAAGATTATTGTTTTGTCACTCAAGAGGAATTTGAACAAGGAGTTGTAATGGTGAGACTTTGCAACATTTGGTTTGAACTACCAGTAAAACTTTTCAAAATACATATAAGCCCTGCACATACTCCACAAATCCTCCAAAAGTAATTTACATAAATGCGTATTATTTTTTTCCAAGCGGGCATGGTAACGAATCCTACAGTCTGATTGGTTCTTAGCGCGGTCCGGATTTTCCTATCTCTGACCACGGTCACAGTAACGCTTGCGTGAGTTTCCTTCAGTGGGCTTTTTTTCGTTTGAGAGCTTGGAAAAAAATAAATAAGTTATTTACCGGCTTGAAAATGCTTGAAAATGCTGCCCTCGGCCTTCGGTCTCGGGCAGCACTTTCAAGGCCTCGGTCACAGTTTTTCACTATACGGACCTCCCAGCCGGCAAATAACATATATTTCCTGAACTTCCATGAGAATATTGAGCTCCATGCCATATAAATGACTCCGGATATGAATTTTCCTAAGGTTGTCAAAACGTCAGCCACCAATAGTAGTTTTTGACAGAACTACCCCTCAGAACTGGTCTCAAGCAATTTACTGTTTCAAAAAACTTATTCCATTATAAGGCAACGGTCGTATTTTAGGCGAGGTCCCGTCCTGGAACAACAAAAACAACAACGCTTTATTGACTCTTGACGCTTAATACACATTTGCAAAAAACAAAGTGACAATAACTTAGGGAAACGATGTGTGTTTGAAGTTGAGCCAGGGGGGACGAATGAACTTGCGGGGCCCAATCTTAACTTGCGGGGCCCGATGTTACATACTGGGGAGTTAACGAAACCAAAACGGCGGCAACGGAACACCACTGAACAAAAGAATTAATTCGCGGAACAATAGCTGTGAACGTGCGTTACAATGCTTGGTACAATTCTTTGCGTCCTCTGCAAAACAGCAACGTGAAATGATCAAATTTTGCGTTGTCTAGAGAACGTACACCACGACGGCTAATTTTATAAATTTTTATTTTTAGTTTTGTGATAGTTTTGACAGTGATAAACGAAGTTAATGACTTAAGAGTATCGCGAGATTCGTAGTTAAAATATAAATTCACTTCTTAATCGACGTTGTACTCAGCATCGCCGTCGTAGTTTCGTAAGCTCCATACTTAAATTCAACAAGACCAACTTAATGTTGAATGTTTCTCCATTGACAGGGTAAATTCTTGCAGACGTGCCAGCTGGCAGGGAATTGGTACGGTGTCACAAGAGAGGCCGTGGAAAATGTGGCCCGTGAGGGTCTTGCTGCGGTGTTCCACATGGACTTAGAGGTTGTTAAACATACAATGTGTATTCTTAATTTCTATAATACTGAAATGTAATATGGCTTCAAATAGCAACGCTTAATATTTCTTTTCGGTGATTTCAGGGAGTGTTAAGTTTCAAGAACACCTATTTTGAGCCCAGATATGTTTTGGTGGTGCCCGTGTCAAGAGAGGTAAGATAACGTGTTGATCATACTAACCAAACCGGCCGTAAATGAAGGTCAATATTAACGATATCGAAACAGTCACCACATCTATACATTTCGCCGAAAAAATAAAATTTTAGGTAAAAAGCTGTTAAAATTATGAGTCTCTTTACCTTAAATTTTTTATCAGTCACCACATAGTTCAGTAAGTACTGAGAACGCATTTGAGACACGATTTCACAATGGTTATTAGTTTTGAATATTTTGCTCCTTTTTTGTTTTTATTTCGTTAGATTCATGAAGCTCGTCTTCGGGAGAGTGGTGATTATACTGAGCCTCTGTTGCTTCAGTCGTTGGATAGAGCAGAGTTGTGCTTGAAACATAACAGACAAAATCCAGGCTTCTTCGACATGGCTATTAACAGCGGTAAGAAATCCTAACTCACACAAAGCTCGCTGCTAAACATGCAATACTGTTTAGGATCACATGACTCAGAGAATTCTCCCGCCCTGATTGGTTACCTAGGCGAGCTTTTGAGCATGGAATTGCGACGTGGAAACGAGGCTTTGCGTGATATTGCACTGGGGCGACAACAAAACAACAACTCAAAAACAATTAGAAACAATGATCTTTTAATCATGTTTCAAGTCCATGAAGCCAAAAACAAACACAAGTCTTTTTGAAAGTAGATTCTATTCTTCTATTCGCTGGCTACTGACAGTTGATTCAACTGGAATAGCTTTTCTCGAGCGCGCGTTGAATATTGCAACATTCAAATGAAACGGGATTTTCTTACATTTGCGGTGTAAGGAGAACTCATAACTTGACACGTGAATTCCCTGGTCAGGTAATAAATTTTCCTATAATTTCCTATTATTATTCCTATTATATAAACTGCAACCAACGGCGGAAAAAGAGAAGAGTTGAAGTGCTCCACTTCCCCTTGTTTCTGTTATATCTTCTTAGGTCCTTACCTCTTCCCAGAGCATACGCCATCATTATTATCACATAAAACAGAATACTCTTTATTTGTCCTGAAAATGCTTTGTTCAAAATTGAGTTGAATGCTTTACCCGACTGAGCGTTCCTATGCAGACACTGAGTTTAAAACGTTCAAATCTCTCAGACTTTTTACGTTTATATCGCAGCTGTCATTGTTTTATATATTTCTTTTATTGCTTCAACAAAGTTATCCACGTTTTTGAGAGAATAAAGCAAAAGTTTGAAAAAAGCAAGGACGTCAATAATTTTGTGAAGTTGGAAGTGAGAGTTCTCATACGTGAATCTCGTTACAATTTCTTCCATGAAAACAGAAGATCTTAGTGACGCTTACAAGCGCCTTAAACACCTTATCATGGAGTACCTTGGGATGTCAACCCCATCCACAGTACATTCTGACCTGTTTAGTGATAGTATGACGTCAGTTGATACCAGCCAATCAGAGGAGACCCTGCAGCAAGGTGCGAAATCAGGCACTAGTCAAACAACAAGTGCTACTGTTAACATGGCTGTGAGGACCTGGTCACGACCGTCTGATTCATCGACTACCCTTCCCAAGGCACAGCAAAAGACACCGGTGGTAAGTGTGGTGGAACTGAATGTAGAGTAAGGTTTTCACCCATGCAGTCAACAACACACACTTACAGTAAACAAAAGGTTAACATTTAGAGGTGAAATTGTCATCAAGTTAAATCAAAGACAATCACAACCGTGAAGGAGGTTTGGATACCCGGTCTTAATTAGCATAGATTTTGAGGTTTTATTTCTCCGTTTACTCCTTAGATTGAGAAGTTACATCAAGCACTGAAGACAGTGTTTCATCGGCTATCCAAACACCTCGAGTTTCATCACAAACACTTCGCTGCGCGTCGTAATTTCAACTCTGTTCTTGGTGTTCGGATATCCCGATAAAACACTGTCTTGTGTTTGAATATCCTGATGAAATACTCTCTCTCTCGTGTTTGGATATATGACGTGAAATGTTTCCGTAGATGAAGTTTCCGAGGTCAGTTTACCAGTTCCTATTTTGCACACCTGGAAGGCACGTGAGAGTAACGTGTTTTGACCAAGGACCAGGACTCGAATCCTCCACTTAACTCAGAGTATTATTATAATGCACTAGGCATTAGTGTTAACCCTATCTTATATTTCATTTTGAGCAGGAAATTTTATCACTTGAACGTCGACAGACAAAGGCTAAAGCAGCAGTGGCTGGGATTCATCACCTTTCACTGGAGCAGTTTATTAACTCAAGGTAGTCAAGAAATCACTAGTGAACTTAGCCAAGACAGTTAATTGTAGACATGTTTTTACAGCTTGCAAAAGACAAACCCCTCTCTTTTAATTCCCGCCCATTACCCTCAACGTGTTAGGAACGCCTTTGATGTGTTTCTGCGGGATATAGAAAAAAACCTCTCACCCGAGTTCTCTTTACTTCTTAAAATTTCTTGTCATCATTCGTTTCCAAAGACGATAAAATGATTCATTTCTTCGTAATTAACAACACTGGCAAGTTAAATGTTCTGCAGAAGTATTTCCAACAAATCCCCAGTTCTATAGTACTTATTTTAAACAATGAGATTAAGAGCTCGTGATTTCTATTTAAACAACAAAATGTTTCCGTCGAGAAACTATCGGCTGATAAATTCCCCGCGGAAACTGATCTGATGTTCTTGAAACAAATATTTGCCCGAGAAGCGAAACCTCGAGGGCAAATATGCTAGTTTTAAGAACATCAACTATCAGACCGATGGTTCCGAGACAATCACTCTGCTGTCTAACGGACGAACACTTCAGCATCACGTGACCAATTTAAACCAGTATGAATCGGAGAAACGTAGTGGTGAACCTGGTTGTGAATTTTAAAGCGTGATATATGACGTAGGCGCAGCCCGAGTCAACTATTACGCATAGACATGGAGAGCGAATAATCTAATTGTTGTACTATAAATCTACTAGTTGTTCAAAACTCAATCTAAATCCTCTATACTGACACACTGACACACTGAAACACAAAGAATCTACCGTAATTTTGATAACAAGCGCACACTGCTACGATGCTTACTATCTCCAACAGAATAGATACTGAACAGGTAGCCAATCAGCGAACGGCATTCGTGATAGAACGCTAGTAGATTTATACTATATTCAGTATAAATTTGTTAATATCCTGCTCCCAATTATTTATATCATAGGCAAGCAGTCTCGGCTAGTTTTCAGCCTTCTTCAGCCCAATACTCCCCGGACATCAAGCGCTCGTCCTCAGTCCCTCTAATGTTTAACGCTTCATTGGCTTCCATGGTCGCAAACGCCAGTAGTCAAAACGAGGCCAGAGAGGCAGGCCTGGAATCGAACATTTCTGAGTCCGAAGAGGAAGAAGAAACAACTTCGTCTATCGTTTCATCTGCGCGTGCGTATTCCAACGATGAGGCTCAGTCTCCAAGAGACTCGGATGAAGAAGAGGAGGAAGACTCGAGAAATTTGCTTGATTTTATTCCAACAGAGACGTACGACTCGCAAGGAACAGGTTCAGTGCCGTTTTCTGGAATTTTTGGCCAAGTGGAAATTGCCAATTCTATTTAAACTGTGATAGCAGCCATGCTCACCGTTACACGGTCCAACATCTGGATGAGGCTTTGGCATTACTACAGAAATGACTCTTGTTTTCAGTGTCTGCACGACTCTGTTTATCTTGTAAGTAGGTCTATTTTATATTCATGTAAATAGTTATTACAGAAAGCATAATAATTGACGCAACTCGTTCTTTTATGGTTTAACCATGTTCTAAAATCCAGCGACATTAATAAGTGGACAATAGTGGTAGTTTGTTTGGATGTTGTATGAATAAACGCAACATTACACAACTTAGTCAGTACTTCTCTTGAAACTCGTCGTCTCGGGTGCAGTTTGTTCCCTTTAATCATAACTGTGAATAACAGACAACTGAATTTTGTAAAGAGACTGTATAAAAGTAACTTGAAGGAGTAACAAATTTTAGTATACCTGAGAGAATTTTTTTTTGTGACAATGTTAGGGGAATTTTCAGAACTTAACGGTATTCGATCGTAAAGATAATATTGTGGGCAAGAACCAAAAAGTACCAAAACGTTAACGGTTATCTGTTACTGTTGATAGCAACAAGTTCAAGAAATTGGGAAGCAACAAGTTCACTTTTACCTTTACGTTTACTTTCACGTTCACAGTTCTTTACAACACCTTCACGAAGCAACGATGAACAATCGATTCAAACGAGTGCTAGCCTCTTCCAGGCTTTCCCATTAGTTGGGACGCACCGCGAAAAAACTGCGGAGCGAAAAGCCCTTCGGCGCCGCTCTCTCCCCTTCTCGTCCTTTCGTGGGCGCACTTTGCCCCAACTAACTGAACGCCTGGAAGAGGCTGAACGAGCGCACTCTTGCAGCCTCGTTTACTATCTGGCAGCAATGAGAAGCGTATTACCCGAGTAACCCTGCTGCTTCTATCGTTGAAGAATTGTTACTTATTTCATACAAATGGTACCCATGTCCGAAGGTAATTCCATAACGTTCTTGGAGTGCTTGCAGCAGGTACCGACAACAGCTTTTTTTGTTTATATCTCAAATATCCAAGATATTTGACTTCGTTCCAAGTCATCTTACTGCACGTTGTCTTCAGTGGCTGGGTCAGATTTTCATTTAATCTAAATCCCTTAATATCAACATCCTGATATCCTTCATCGTTTCCTGATGAAGAGTTTAAGCAAATCTCTTTTAAGACCTCGTTTCGTGTCCTCAAATCTGTAATATCACCCGCGAAGTCTTTCGTTTGTTCGCTAAGTTCCTGCAAGAACGCATCTCTGAAATAATCATACAAAGCTTTATCAGCACTGCTCCATTGCTGAATCTGAGTGATCAGATCGCTTGTGATATTTCTTTTTTGTGCTTTGCGTCTTTGATTGTGGTGAAAGTAAACGATATCGTCTATTTCCCAGCAAAGAAGATTCTTTAGCATGATCAGGGACTCGTCAAAATACTCCATTATCATAACGAAATGAAATTCTTGATCAAGTCTCTTGATTTTTCGCTGAACTTCTTCCATGTTTTCGAAATCTTTGGATTCCAAACCTAAATCGAAGAACATTCCATTTCGAATGAGCTTCAACCGATCGCTGTTTATCCTTAAGTCTTGAGTAAGTAGATAATTTACTAAAACGTCTTTGGGATTTTCGAAGAATGCCTTTAAGGGGTCAGTTTCATTGGAAATCCCCAGTATCTCTCCAAACGTCATATATGAGAAAGTGGATTCAAAATGGGAGACTGGGTCACGCAGTATCGTCACGTATATGGTGTCGTTAGGCATGACGCGGTCCAGGACTTCGCGATTGTAGCGCGCGTGACTGCACAGCATGTTGGGCTTTGTGTTGTTGTAATGTATCATGTGCTCTTCTTGAAAAAACCATGGCCATCCTAAACGATTTTGTTTTTCTGTGGGTACGACAAAAACTAGTCCGTTCCTTTCGCCAAACCGGTTCAATATGTTTGTAACAGTACTGCTGCCTGTCTTGTGGGTTTTGAGAAAAACCACATTCTTTTTTGGCAGACACCTGAAAAAGTTGAATGCAATCAGCTAGACCTACATAAGTGGCGAGGGGGTCCTGCAAAGAAATATACCCATTATTGCAAGACAAAAAGGAAAAAATCTATAGGGGAGGGTGAGAAAATAAAAAAAATAGTAATTAATACAGATAGCCGGTTAAGATAAATTTTCGGTACATTGAGCAGAGTAACAATCAGTCAATTCTATGGCCAGTTTGAAGGCTGATGCGCCACGAACCAAGAAAGCTTGGGTCATCGATCGAAATCAATATAAATCATTCGTAATAAGCCAATTAAAAGATCTACAACAAATGAATGGAAAGCATTTGCTCCATGTGTTAAGTTCCGTCATGTGAAAATTCGTATTTTTGATACGCTTTTTAGTTCGTCTTTTGACTACAAAACAAAGTATCAAAGCATTATTTTTAATTAACAATACAGAACCTGCTAGTTGTTTTGTGAATCAAGTAGCGCTTCGACAAAAAAAAACTATGCCCCGCTTTCTAAGATGGTGTTAGTACTTACCCTTTTGATTCACTTGCCGTCGGTGCATTTTCCACCAATCTTCGTCCAACAGGAGCCGTATGCTTCGCATCCGCTTTTCCCCAGAATGGAAACGAATAAAGCTTAACGATCGCAGCGATCAGAAGGCAGTTGATAAACAGAAAGACAAGTGCAGTCTTAGATAACCGTTTGCGTATCATGTCCTCTGCTCTGCTCTGAAGTGCTACCTTAAATCATGTGCGCGTCAAAAATTGTAATCAGCTCTTCACCGATTACTAAACCCCTGAGGCAATGAGCCGGTGAAAAGTTGAAACAAAAGAAGAATTATTCTTGCTAGCAAAAACATCGTAGAATAAACACAGAGTGATAATTCCCAGGGAAACTGAATAGCCTATCAAACCCTTTGTAATTTGTTCGTATTTCCTGATCGTGCGATAACATTCGATGTCCCAAGTTTAACCAATCTTTTCTCCATTTCCGGGTGTAAGACAGCGGCCAACAAGGCAATCTTCTTCACATATTTAATTCTGTTTGCTCGATAACTTTTCAGTGCTACGACTACGCATGCGTTGTTAAAGAAGAGAGCATTAAACAGTTCAAGAGTTTGTTTAGCCAGTATGGCACCTGTCACACCTGCTGGCTCCACCAATCACATCACACCTTGCTAGTTGCGCTGATACCAAAGTGTTTAATGTTTTCACCGATGACTTGTTGAAAGTTTCCTTCACTACTCCATTCGAGAACGAGCGTTTTGAAAACAGGGTAAATAAACTGAAGCTAGACAAAAATCACCATGCAAATTAAGCCTGATGTAAACAGTGCTTTTATACGCAACTCTGAGAGCGCTTCACTTATTAACTTGTGCCAACTAAAATTAGACATGATGTGTGAAACAACCTATTAACAAAGGATCACATGAACACAATGCTGTTGCTTTTTATAGCGAAGTGGCGTAACTCACGTACAGCACGCGGGATCACACACGCTTCGATTTTTCTTTTATCCGGCTTACATTACGAACGAGTTCACCAACGCGTACGATTTGCCCCTTTAGCAGTTACAGTTTTAAGATGTCGCGTTTTGAAAGGTTTTTTTTTTAGTGTTTACCGAGTTACCGTGGAGCTGTTTAAGCTGATTAAACGTGCTTGTTTTGATGAAGAATTCTGCGTAACCGCTTAGGAACAGAATGACGAGAGAGTCTAGGAGATCAAAACGTAAGCTCGTCATTTTTTCTCGCGGCTAGTTAATTTAACAAACATTTCGACATTTAACACCCGACCTGACGAGAAGATTACGTATTTCCTCTTGAAAGCTTGATATACGGCAAGAATTATCATTCTCTTCTCTAAAGAAAAATACACGACAAAGGCAAATGCAATGAAAATCTATTTTATTTTCGATAGATCGATCTTATAAATAAACGGATAGACACTTTGGTTCAAAAAATATATCTCATCTCGATCTGAGGTCATTTGGACCTAAGACCTATATTAGCACAATACGTTTGAGAAACCTTAAAGCAATCCACCTCTTCTTTTTTGGGCAAGGATTGACTTTACTTTTACTCAGAAAGCTCTAAACTATTGCCTTGTTCAAATACGTGAAAATATTTTCTTTCTAATACACATGTATTACACTCCGCGTGATGCAGACTTAAATAAAGATATATTTTAAAACGTTTTCTTTTCCATACATGTTGTAATCCTTCTACCAAGCTGTAGTCTGTACTCGACGATGTTCAGGTATTGTCTCAGTGGAAGTCATCCATTTTTTGGACTGCATTGGGTAAGGACTGTCAATTGACAAACCTAGATTAACAAAACTTGCCGCTGAACTGGTGCCGCCCCTGAAAAAAAACCAAAAAAAAACCCAGTACATTAACAACGCCACAGTAAAGAACATGACGAGTGAGAGAATTTTCATCTAGCACCCAAGTGTCAGAACTAGAGCTAACATGAAAACTATCAGCAAAGTAAGGAGAAGGAGGTGAACATGGATGAGACACTTGCTGCGAATGGATATTAGTTACCTCCCACGAGTTGAGTGACGTGGGCACCGGAAGAAAAACGCAAGAAAAGAAGAGGGCCCTAGGACAGTGAAGAAAGAGTGAATGGCGATGGGTTACTATTCTTGGGTAGAGGCAGGGCTGGCAGCGGCTTAAAGAGTTATTTGAGAAGTAACACTTCTGGGCCCGCTCTCCACACGGAGAAATAGAACTGATGATGAAGAGTCAGAACTAGAATCATAAGCTAAATTGAAACAGTATTTCTTTTACTGGCCTGAAAAGGATGAAAAAGCGTTACTCCATAAATTACCATAGTAAATGATAAATGATAATAGTGCATAAAATGTTCAGCTTCATTAAGCGATAGGACACGTTATGGGTGTTTATATAACCAACCCTCACGCTTAATTGTCAAACTATTAAACGAGGCCAAAATTCATTCAAATTTCTAAGTACTTTTGGGGGCGGAGTAAGTACAGACATTCTGTTAAAACATTTACAATAAACTGTCAGAGAACCTTATTTCAATAGAAGCAGAGTTGAATGAAGCACTCGTAACAGCAGAATCAAGCCTCGTACTGTTCTGAGACACTTGTATTTCTCCTACAGCTGGACTCATGTTTAGGGCTCGCTCGCTTATCTTTGGCCCACCAATCTCTCCACCCCAGGCGGCTCTCGGGCCTGAACGACCGCGTGTTGGACTTAGGCGAAAGTCCGCGGGAAGAGCTTTTCCTTCCAAAGCGTCCTTTCTTGTTCTCATAATCTGAAACGAAAAAAAAAATTGTGGTTAACAATTATGAAAACCAAAAAGTTATGGATTGAAATGTCAAATGCACAATCCAACCAAAACCGGCGATATCCACTAACAGTTAGTTGGGAGGAGATTACTCAATGAAGGGTCGCCCCAGCATTGAATTTAACCCATTTGTTGATCTTAACCTGGTTGATAGAAGGGTTGCATAACGCTATCTGTCCGATAAATCACTTTAAAGTGGACAGCGTGAATTGTTTTTAAACATACCTTATTTTTTGTCCAACTGTAGTTCGGCAAAAAACGCGGAATTCGAGTGATTTCAATTGCCGAATACCACACGTAAAACAAAATTACTTAAAATACTCGTTTTGTTATAGGTCTATCCATTCTTGAAATAAACTACCAACGGACATAAAAGTGTGAGCTCTGTTTACACTATTTAAAATGAGGCTTTAGACTTCTATGATAACAAATTTATTTCTTATAATCTTCCAAGTACTCACGATATATGTGAACACTTTTTAAATCAACTTATTATTACATAACAATAAGTAAGTACTATTTCAATACTACATCGATTATAATTACTATTAACACTTCGTTGCTATTTTAAATATTTTTTACTGTGGCTGAATATCAATGGCACATCTTCCTGTTTTCTGCTCCAGTTACTGACGCTAATAACTTATTTATTACTAACAATATTTTATTGTTTCAGTTTATCTCTTTGGTTTGCTATGTGTGAGTATGCTACAAATTCAGTGAAGTTAAAGTTAAAGTTATGAGGTACACTAAGGGGAAAGTTTTTTTGCCCAAGAACACAACACGTTCAAACCCAGACTGCTCGGTCCAATGCACTGACAGCTTAGCCACCGCCCTTCCCTCAAAAATTGCAAAAAGACAAAGTTAACTAGAAGTCGGTAAACTTTAGTGACTGACACAACAAAACAAAACAGTAGAGTTAAATATTCAAATAAAACAGTCTGATAAGTGCATTTTCATACCTGTTTAAGAAAATCTTTCTTAGCGTTTCCATAGCCATTGAATATATGATCAGCAAAGAGAAGCTTTCCTCCAGTGTACATCTGCGGTAAAAATTCAGTCGTATTGTTACTAATGTCTATTAACATTTTTGCTCGACTGTTTAAGTATTTAAACAACTTAAAATAATTCTTTGTGCCCGGACTTGTCAGGGATATAAATGCCTTCGACATTTCATCTAGTGAATGCTTAAAACGGTGACCTAAATATAACAAGAAATATTCTAGCATAGTGGAATATCAGCAAGTAATACGCGAACATTACCAACTTACTAAGAACATTCCTGGTACAGCGTTATGCCGTCTTAGGAGAAGGGATTGGGACTGAGTTAGACCACGTGATGCTAGTGAAATGTCGTAACGCACCAAACGGAACGGGTCATTTTGAGCCTGTTGGAACGTAAGAAAACAAAAATGCTAAGCAAAGTATTAATTTTCTCTTAATGAACAGCTTTTGAAAAACTAAACCTCTAAAATGATCCTCTGATCACTCTCTACATCAAGGTGACAATTTCCTTAGCTGCTGTGTGACAATATTATTAAAGCTTACAGGAATACCTGTACACATGGTAGAGATCTGTTGCGGTTTTTCTCGTGGAACAGCTCATCCAGCATACTGTCACAAGGGTTGGCATCGGGATAGCTGTGATAAAAACAAACAACGACCTCTGCTTCAAATGCGACTGAAAATTCGCTGCTTTCCAAGTATTCGGAAAGTGTTCATCTGACTCTAAAATTGTCAAGTGATAAACTGGTGCAAGGCTTGCCGAATGATGCCTATACGAAGGTCACGGCAAAAAAAAAAACTGTTACGTTACACTATGCTAGAGTATCATGTAAATCATGGCAATGATTGACATAGCGATGACGTGACTGTCACTTACAGCGATGACGTGACACTGACAACAAGCAGTTGTGTTCGAGGAACATGTTCGGTAATAAACGTATCGTATTCCAGATCCATGACAAGAGGGATCTTTCGACGATCACATCTGTATGTAAAGAAAGAAAAGTCAGCAAACAAAGATATCATTAACCAGACGATGTTCCCACGATGTACCATAAAATTCTCACAACAGACATGAAAGCACATGAGTGGTAGTAAGTTAGGAGAATTCCGACGAATTCCGAAATGACGCTACAAGTTACGTACCTGCATTGTGGATCTTTTTCTCCAAGTATCTCCGCTCTTAAAGCACTGAACATATGTCAAGGAAAATGGCGAGCAGATCAAAAAAATCAGGATAAAGAGAACCGTAAAGAATGTGATAGTTGTGATTTATTCAACATTACCGTTTAATTTTGTATAGCTAAGTGAAAATATATGATTGTGTTGTATTTACAGATTTTCAACGCACGAAATTATATCATTTTCACAATATCAGCCTCAGGTTTATTCTTAAAATTTTCTTAACATCTTGCAAATTTCAGCCTCGATATTCTTATAAAATACATTCTTATAAAAAAGTAAGAGTGTACTTGGTGTTCTCGGCGTTTCAACTCCTAATGTTATTATTAGTAATCGTATCTATAACACATGTCGGAATTAAAAACTTAAATTTCTTTGGAGGGAAAACGCCTGTAACCATTTTCATAAGTTTTGAAAACTGTAGGAAACAGCGCGAAGGAAGTCACGAAAGCGCACGAAATTGATGCGCGATCGCGAATCACGTGGGTATCAAATTGGTTAACCCACTGGAACGCGCCGATTACGTTACAAATACGCGCGCGGAGAACTAATCGCGATCGATAATTTTGTTATAAATACGATTAATCACGAAAAACGACAGCTGGTTTATTAAAGGATACACAGGACACCCACTCCTTGATGGAGTAGCCACACGCGCCTGCTGTATCACACCACAGCGGAAAGGTGTCCGTGAAGCAGTGTGCGATGGACTGTGGGCACTGAAGAGAAAACCAGGTCAAACACTTCATAATAAGCCAAGAAACAAATCCAAAAGGGTCACGGGAATTTGAAAAAGCCACTTCAAGGCATTCACCTGATAATTGCATCATCTTTATTTATATTTTAGTGGAGGCAGCGTAGCCGAGTGATCTGCTCGTCGGACTCCAGGTTTGAGTCCCGCTGAATTTGTTTCACGGTGGCCCCAAGTTCAAATCCTCGGCCACACTTGGGATTTTTAACAACGTTATGTTCAATTTGAATTATTTGTTTTAGATGCTTGCTCGGCCCCACTAAAGTAAACTTGCTCCCTTGATTTAAAGATGATTTCGAGTCCGTACTGCGCACTATCGAGAGTTTGTTTGTGTTTTTTGTTTTGGAAAACAATTTGAAACGCCTCAAAGATAAGGGACACGAGTCAAACAACACATCATACAGTTAACACCAAATGGTTAACAGCATACCCAGAGAATGCTGATGCAGCTTTACTAGCGATCCTTGAGCCGCCAAGAAACTCGTTCGTGGGAACCTCAATAGTAACACTTCTGAGATCATTAGCTCGTGCACTCAGCTTGGCACTGTCTGCCGAACTATGTGGCCGGGTACCGAGCTGTGATCTTGAGGGGTCCCAAGATTGGCCTTTAAGGTGTCGAACAGGAGGTGCTGAAGGAGATCGTCGCAATGAGGTCCTTGCTGCCTGAAACCCTGAAGGGAGAGTACCTGGCATAGAACGTGCAGAATGGGACATGGATCGGCGTTTTGAACGAGACAAAAAACGGACTGGAGGAGAAATACCGACAGCAACACGGTAGTGTTCCATCCAATCAGAGACCAAACCCCTAAAGACAAAACAAAATGTTAATACAACAATCAACGTTCGTTGAACTACATGTACATGTAGATCTGCGCATCTTTCAACACAGGATGTCAGCAGTCCTGGTAATAACACCACGAAGGCAACTTCTATTTTTCTGCGACAGACCTAAAGAACTACTCTAAGACAAGAAATTACTGTGTTATAGTAAAACGCATTCCCCACATGTACAATTTCAGCTCCAGCATCTTTTTAACGCGCCCTTATATTTGAGTTAAGCATAGCAGAAGCCAAGGCAGAACATTTTCTTACTTGACTTTGCGCTGAAGTTTTAATAAATCCATTTGCCATGGTGCGTCCAAATCCATTTCTCTTCTCTCTGGGAATTTCTCCTCCAATTCCTTTTGCCGTTGTTCAAGTACCTCTTCAGGTATGGTGTCAGAAAAATGTTTCAGCTTCTGCTTTTTTTAAATATATCAACATTGTTAGCCAAGACAGAGTAAAAGTGTGACTTCCTAAAAGATAACATATTGAATTACTTGAGAAAGAAAGATCACATTACAATAACAATTCTGCTAATGTGTGGCACATGCAGAAAGGGCGAAGAAACTGGGAAGAAAATAAATAAGAAAACAGATGTCTACTGTGATTTCGGCACCCGGAGGGGTAGTCCCCATAATGGCCTATACGGGGAGGCTCCGCCTGGAAGGGGTACCTTTTTCAGGCTTCAGGTATATAAAAGGGTAGGGATTTCACAAGTTTAGTTATATGAAAGGGTAGGAAAATCTTCATTCGGGTATTAAAAACGGCCTTGAATTAAAACAGATCAAGCAGACGGAACTTATGACTGTTTCATTTTCATTTATTACGCGCTACGTGAAAAAAATGACAAGTTATAACTATTTATCTATGTCTTCTTAAGAAGGTATATGAAAGGGGTGCTTTTTTCCAAGTAAAGGGGTGCCTTTTCTGAAAAAAATGGTATACAAAAGGGTAAGGGATTGGACCTTGGGGCGGAGCCCCCCTGTATAAAACTTTTTTGAGTACCCCCCCCCCCCTCCCCTGGGTTTCGGCACCACTCACTGCCTACCAGTTCCAACTACTGATGTCTTTTATTAATCTACTCCAGGTGTGGAAATTGAACGGTAAAACAAAAGAGACAGAAGTCGAGTGCCACACGTGTACCATTGCGTGATATGTAGCAGTAACTTCTGTACAAACCTGTGCTCGTTTTCGCCTCCTTTCTTCTCTTTTCTTCACTTTAGGCTTCATTGACTAGAACAGTAATTAAAAGCAACATTTGGCAATTTGGTACAAGGTATTGGCGCTAACGCGTTTACTAACAGTCAAATGTCTAGATAGGAGAAATGCAACTGCTATAGCGGAGCTCCCTCGGCCCGCAGTCCGCCAAGCGGAGCCACATACCGATATAGGAAAACAAAGCTAACCCATGAATTGATTTTCTCGTGGTTATCCTGGCTAGCGTTATTGCTCGTTGGCGCGTACGTACGACGCGACGACGACGGCGGTGACGAGATGGCGGCCATACTCCACCTAATAGGATAACAGAGACATACAGTCTTGGCTTAAAGCGTCTTTCTTTGATGCTGGACATCCATGTTATGGTCAATTGACACTTGTCAAAACAAAGTATTCGCTGACCAGTATCACGATCTTATCGCGGGCTTCAGTTTAGAGCTCATTGAGGTCATGTGTTTTTTTTTCAAGTGGACCGCTTAGCAACTGCTGGTTTTCGATTGGATCGAGGGCCCATGTATGGGTCGGGTTCTAAGTACTGTGTAAGTGGGTCGACGTTAACCCAAGATTAAAAATCAACTGAATAATTAACTCTTCTTGTACACAAATATTTTTCAATGCTTTTGTTATGCGTATTTTGATTAAACTTAAGACAGACGGCCAAACAATATACAGAAAACCTCATTGCAAAGTTACATAACTATCCTGGGTTCGCTTAATTGGGATTTGAACAACCCGACCCAGGAGCTTCACTTTCAGGCTTGGCTAAATCTATATATTACTAAATACATTTTTAACGTACCAAAAGCGCAGCATTTGAAGAAAACTTCATATCTGTCTGAAGATATCCCTGAAATAGATATGATATTATGTGATAATATTAATTGATAAATAATATTACTTGATAATATCAATCATATTATAATGAGCAAGATAATGAGCACCAGTTTAGAAGTAGGAAAAGAGAACCACTTCAAAGAAACAAACGTTTTTCATACGAACCAATTCAGTAAGTTTGACAGACTTTGCTCCTTGTGACACTCCAACATGGAACTTAGCTGACTCACTCTGGCAGCTGAAGTACAAGGTTATCCCTGACTGGCTCAAACAGCGGAGACTGATAAAGTTATTGAGCTATAAAATACAAATCAAAATGAACTTTGAAACAAACAGAATAGTCCCGTAAATCCATTTAACCAAGACTTTATCAACTGGCCAGTCCTTGTATACTGACTGGATGTACCTGGACAGTAACAGTTGTTTGAAGTCTCCCTAGAGGCCATTTCCACTTCTGCTCCACCCTGCCGTCCTGGTAAAATAACATGAAAAAGCAGAGTTAAAAAGCTCGAAAATTTCTATCCCTTAATTGCAGTCAATAGACCACAACAGTAACTGTTGTGTTTATTCAGTGATTTAATTTAACTTGTCCATGACTTGTTAAGATATTTAACACAAGGATAAATCTTGAAAAAAGTATTACATGTAATTTGCTTACGAAAAGGAGTGAAGAGTCTGTTTGATCACAAAAAGAGATTTTTCTGCAAGAGATCCTCACTACATTCTTTCAAGGTCTACAATGCATTATCACATACTCTTTCAAATATTTGTTAAAAAAAATGAACTATGGTAATTGTTCTTAAACATTTTATACTTTACAGAGAGGACTTGATGCTACATGTAAATAGCTACTAACATTGACTTACAGTGCAGTACCAAAAAATATTTCTTGTACTTACATCTTCCATGACAGCTCCAAATTTAGCCGTTGAAACAAATCTGAACCAAAAAGGAAAAAAGTGAGTACATTCCTAATTTATTTAATAATCACAGTTACATGCGTATGCACCGGATATAATTTGGCGTATAAATTAAGATAATAAATGATTGGACAAGGGATATTCCACATACCTTATACTGCCGTTCTTATGATAACAACACCCCTGTCCTGATGGAACAAACGTAGCCAACATGGGGCTGTCAGTAGTATCTCCATACACTATAGTGTATCTGCCAGTTATGTTAGCACCTGGATTGATGGCACATATGGCTATACGACCAGATGGGTAGCTAAGATGTAATGTTAATGAACAAACAAAGTAGAAGATTTTCACTATACAGACCAAACCTAAGCCAGCAAATTACGTACTTAATTTTCCTGCTTTTTAACTTTCAAAAATTGTCTTTGAATTGGCTTTCATGCATGTGCAAACGGCCTACCAAACCATTCATAAAAAATCTAACCAGCAAATACTAGACAAACAAAGATGTATTAAAGAACAGATCTTTTATGAACTGCTTTATGAAAGCTGCATCTAGTTCAGCAATTAAGTTCCCCAAAACATTAATTTGCCCGTGTGAAATAGAGCAAAATTTGAAGTTCTGCTACAAAAACAACTTCTGTTATTGTTGTGAATCACTCGAAATCAGACTTTTCTACCCTAAATTGAGCACCTGAAAGCAAGGAAATTTTTTAAGTGATCCACAGCAACAATCGGAGAGGTAAACTACATGTAAACTACAATTGATTTTTTACTTTAAATTTTACGATGAGAGAAACACTTTCGTTCCAGGAAAGCACCAAGCTTTGTGTTTGCCCACTATCATATTATGTTGCTGCTGCTATCCCAAAAGGCAATTCATCTTCACACAGTAACTTGTCAAGGATACTAGCAGTATGAGGTGCTATCAGGCAAAGTGGTGAGAAATTTTGGCCTCTGGTCTTCCTCAGACATGTTCTTCCACCGTTTAGCCCACGAGACTCCTTTCTTGTACTTTAAAGCTGCCTCCCTGTGTGTGTCGCCATAGTACTTGGTTACCAGTGGACCATCAAAGCCAAGTTGGCTTGCTTTCTCATTCATTTCTTCCCTGACACAAATAAACAAGTAAAATAAATTAATATACAATTAATGTGAAAAAAAATTGTGAAAAAATAGTTTGTGGCAAGTCTGATGCTACATATACATTTCACCTCAGCTAAGACAGCAAACTCATTGAGCATCGCACTCAAAGTCCCGTTCACAAATCCATCTTAGCAGCTAGTCTGCATGGCCCTCTAACACAGAAGGATTCCCAACCGCATGTTCACAAGATAATTTTTACAATAAATGTGACAAATACTTGTGAAAAAATAGTTCGTGGCAAGTCTGATAAAATAAATAACAATATTGAAACTTATAATTAAGCAGTTAGAAAAATAAAATGCACTTGTATATGTACTTACAGTGTATACAAGTGCATCAATTTGGCAAGCATTATATTTTTAAAAACTGAACTAAAGAGGCAATTATTTTATAAGTGGATTCAAATACATTATTTTCTGTGATTCATGGAAAACTGTCGTACTTTTCTCTGATACTCTGCTGTAACCTTGATCGTGCCCATTCTAACAATGTCTGTCTTTCAAGATCACTTGCATCATCTTGATGCAGTATCCAACCTGACAAAATAATATCATAATTACAATACCGTATTAGCCCAGATAATATGATGTGACATGAAGAATATCCTGCACTGAGGTATGGAAGATTGATGAAAACTGTCATCTAATTCTCAAAATTTGATTACCAGGACCTCATGATTTAAAATTCAGAAATACATGTACCAAAGATCAAATTGAAACACAAACCACCAAACTGACTTTATAAAAAGCTACATATTCATGTATGTGAAAGTACAGTAGCATAAAACCAAAAAAATCAACATAATTATCTGACCTTTTTCTTCACAAGTCTTCGATAACAAGGAGAAGTTGATAACTGTTGGCTGCCCTGCAATCCCAAGGCCAGAATGTCCTGTAAGGGCAAAACAATATATTTAAATTATAAGCATATTACTTGTACATGACCAAGACAAACAATAATTTTGAATTTTGTATTAATGTACCTATCCTAACATAATCAACCTAAAGAATGCTGCTTAATGTAACAACTTACAAATGTAGAAAACACAATTAACCCACCATCAGATGTGTCTTTCTGATTTTCATCTTCGTCAGCTTCAAATTGAATGACAGGTACCGGTACCGGTGGTGCTTTGGATCTTTTTCTCTCTGAAATTTTGAACAGTTCTTTGAGACTTTGAGGGTACTAAAGGATAAGATTAAGACAAGTCACTATGTACATCAGATTAGCCTTTGGACAAATATCTACTCATTCTATTTACTGCACCAGGCATTTTTCAATAATTTGATATTGTACCCCCAGTTGACCATCTCAAAACAAGCAATGGACCATAGTATGTCATAGTTGTTTAACAATTTCACTGGCCTTGAATTTCACACTGTTTGTATTGAAGTCTTCTGTTGGCTTTAAATTTAACAGATTCAATCAGTGTGTCAGGAAAGTGAGTATGTGTAAACATACATGTAAGTGACAACCACTAGAGATAAAAGTGTCCTGTCTTTCCGATCCAGTAACTGGATCATTCAAATATACAATTTACATTGGGAGATAATTAAATTGAAAGCTTGAATACTTTTAGCCCTGTTTAATGCACCAACTTGCAGGTTTCTATGATTATAGAGACTTTGGCCATTGTCAATTAAACGGAAAAGAACTTATTGAACTTTTGATTGATGTACAATGTATGTTGCATATAGAACAAAACAAACGTAATTTGTGCAAGAGGCCGGTTCAGTGACTGCAATAACACAGAAGCAGCTGCTAGTATTAATAGCAACTCATATTCAGTGTTCAATTTCTTCAAATCTCTTCTCCTATACATATTTCCTCGCCAATTTCATTCCCATCCCCAAAATTTAATTTTACTCCACGAACGTTAATTAGCAGACATAGGTTTAAAAAAGCCAAATTTATTCAACTGGGCATAAAACTGTCAGACAAAACAAACACTTGAAGTAGCATTGATAATTAAGGAATATGAGACTACACAGATAATTACACTTCTGGATGGAAATTTAAAAGTAACAACTGAAAGCTACACTAAAGCGTTTTCAACTTGCCAAGAATAACGTGCTAGGATATATAAAGATTCAAAATGCTAAATTAAGTTGAGAAATACTCTTAAAACATTTGTTCGGGACAAGATTGAATACTTTGGACTTAGATCGTAGAAATCAATTTTGCAATGTCACAATACAGTATATCTCATAGTAATATAAATATAACACTATTTTTTAGGAAATATACGTATTGAGACTAAATTATCACGAGCAGCGTCCTTGCTTTAGAAATAACTTTATTTTAGTTGAGTTGCGCGGAATTTTCGCGGGTAATCAACAAATCGATCGCTTAATTGTCAATTTCTGTTGTGGTTGTGGTTTTCCCAATATGAAATTTACACCCTTAAATTTACAAATCAAACTAATAAACATTTACTCACCACTGGACTTGAACTTTTCAAGCCGAGTCCTGGGTTTAAATCCATAAAAAGAAGCTCGCGAAGATTCTCGGCGACCCTGCAGTATGTCGGAATGAGTGAGTTCTGTGGCAGGAGTTGGCACAACAGATTCTCTCCTTAGCTCGGCATTTGTGGAGTCTATCTTTGTAGTCGATTCTCCCACAGTTGATGGTTTCCGTTTGCCAAGGTCTTTCGATTCCGACGTTTTAACAGCTACTGATTTATCGTCGCTTGTCGCTGCTTTGTTTTGATCCTCGGTTATATTTTTCTCCTGACCCGACTTAGACGCCTCTACGTTGGTTTGCGAGTCAGACATGATTCCTAACCGCTTTTGTAAGATCGCCTCTTCTCTGTAACTGGTAGTTTGCCACTCACGCCTCAAGTAAATAACGCCGGAAGAAAGTTCTTCAAAGTTTGCACTAAGCTTTCTGTGCAAATCGTCCGGTAAGGGAACGACAACTCCCCCGCTACGAATAGTTTCAGTAACAATGCTTTCCTCGTCAGCTACATGTACAACTAAATGAGGAGTTGAAGCTCTGCTAAACTGAGCACTATTTGATTGAATTTCTTCTAATTCTTCTAATTGTTCGTGGTGAATCTGATCAAGCAATCGCCCAAGCTGCGCCAGTAAATTTTGAGAGGCAAACTTGTTCTCTTCGAACAAAAATCTTTGCGTGTCTTCTTCGTCATCGTCTCCTTCTAGTTGTTCAAAACTCCTTATCGCTGGGGGAGAGTTGATTCCGCCGGGATGCAATCCAATGTCAGGTAAATTTAATGACTTCCCAACACCAGCGTGTTTCTTGCTGTCGATCAGATCTGAGTGTTCACCTTTGTGAAGAAGGAAGTTGCCGAGCGGTCCGGCAGCCCGTGACTCGGGAGTCTCGCTGCTTTCTGTCACAAATCCTTTTTCCTTTCCCTGTGGCGAGTCCCCAGCTTTCTGCTGCTGTTGTTTAAGATAAGCCTCGACTTTGACCGCACCACTGAGACCCGTAAGTCGCAAAGAGAAGGGTAATAGTTCAGTTGGTTTTCGAAAGCGTTTGTAATTGCGTCTCGCGCAGCACTGATCGAAGAAGAACAAATCCGATTGATGATGAAACATGGCTTCTCTTGCGCGTGCAACATCAGCACGTCTTGCAGAGTCTCCAAATGACCAGCAAAGGCGCGATATTTACTAATTCACCATCTTGTTGAAAAATAATTCATGCTACTTCGCTTCTAATTGCTGTGAAGAGTCAGTTAGAAGCTGTTGCCATGACTTCAGTTGAATGAATAAATATCAGGACTGTTCTTTTGAAGGGGCGACCCCAGGCGACCCTAAAAAGCATGGGCTTGTGAAAACAACGCACTCCCTCCCCCCCGGGTAAAATAATAATTTGTAATCAGAAATATTGACAAGGTCTGAACGTCAATGGTTTGCATTAACAGTTCCCGATAATGTTAGTTACTATTGAGATTACTTCCAGTAAATTTAAACTCGACATTATTATTTGCAGCTGTAGCATACATTGTATTTTCCAAATTTACTCCCTGTTTATAAGATTAGGTGATGAATCCTGCACATTTTTGATACTGGCATTCTCGTGAATATTAGTTACCGTTGATATACTGCAATTTCTTGTTGATTTAAGCTCGATGTAATTTCGAATAATTACTGCAGTTTTAGAATATGCAGACAAAATTCGAGTGAAAAAAATGCCAACGTTCGCAAGTTAAAAAGGCTCGATTAATTTTTCATTTGCTTGATTGTTATGGCAATAAATGAGAAATAACTGCAGTTCGCTGGATGTACATCTTCCAAGTTTCAGTAACTCTTAAATCATGACATTATACATGACATTATACTCCAACTACCAGCAAAAATAATTTTTGTGTTCATTTAATTTCCGCGGAAATTTTATTCATGCGCAAAAAAACTCAAAACGCGCGTGAGGTGAGCTTAATCTCACTTACGTTAAGGACTACGAGATTGTATCATTCTATGCATGCTACCGAGAATCACTGCTCATTATTAAAATGTGAAGAACAACAACAAGAAATAAGAAATTATTATTTAACCGGGGGGAGGAATGTGATTTTATTTTACAGTTTCTTAGTTATTTCTCCCCGGCTCATCCCTCTTTAGTGTACCAAAGGAGTATTGGACTTTACATTTGTCTTTACCCTGAGACAGTATACTGAATCCTCCGATCTGTGTTTTAGGATTTCGTGTGATTTTCCGCAAGAGACCATGATTTTCTCTTGTTTTTCGTAATTCCGGTTTTTAGGGTCGCCTCCGGGGTAGACCGCAGGAGCAAGCAGGGCCGATGCTATTCCACCCAGGCTACTCACCGCTTGTTTCTATACGGTCCTACACTCCACGCATCCAAACCGCCAGCTAAGCAGGCCAGTTCTTTTATCGTTTCATATTTACAGCCGGAGAACGCAGAAACAAAGGCACGAAAAAAACGAAAGTTAACTTCATTGCACTTTCTGAACTGCTCAAGAATAGAGTAAAATACTAAATTTTTAACTGGAACAATTATAAATATATAAATGAACAATTATACAAAGTTTGGAAAATAAGCAGGATGGTCCAAGGTCTCTATAAGCCTCTCTGTCGTCGTGCGAGCCCAATCGACGTTGAATCGAATTTGACTGGGTTTGATTACACGTTTCTTTGCGATGAAGTTGCTAGCCGTGTAAGAAGACAACAAACAGCCTGATCACCCTGTCAATGCATTATTATCAAGACTGTGAAGGACTCTGATAAATATTGCTCTCGCCTTATTCAAACACTTTTTGTACAAAAATATGAAATACTTGCGAGACAGAAAATGTAAAGAAGTGTTTGTGCCGCTTCAGTTTCACGGAATGCCCAACTTGGGGACACCCGCGAAACTTTGACAGTTTCCGTCCCCTGGCTCACAGTAAGAAATATCTGTAAAATAAGAAAAATACAACACAGTTAGTTTCTACTGGCATCGACTATGAGTTTCTGTTCGCTGATACTGAAGAAAGTCTCTCTATACTTCTGTTTAGGAGTGGCAATTACAGGCGGTTTTAAACCAATCATTTTTTCCGCCGTTATTAAATGGTACCAAGGTCACTATAGGATTTGCCTTTCTTTTATTCTTCACATTAAAACGGTCATGGATTAATTTGAGAGTTCCACGTCTTTGAGTTTCTGTATACTAATTGTTCAGGTTTTCAACTGAAAACTGAAAAAAAAAACCTGAAAAACTGAAACTGCAAGCACAATAAATGAACACTTTCTTCCTGATTCAGTCTTCTGGCAGGCGTTATAGCACGACAAGTAAAATATTGGACCAATCTGAAGGGTGAGGGACAAAGATAAGGAAGAAACGGAAGGAGTGTGTCATGTTGCAATTGATCCTAAAGAAAAATTCTGATCTGTCCTTAATGTGAGGGAGACCAACTCACGGACAACGCATTACAATTAAAATAATCGATCGTGTACCCCTTAAAGATGAAATGAAAAAACATTCTTTGTGTTATGAGTATAGGGTTTCATATTTCCAATTTAATTTGCCATTGAAGCTTTTTTAGGTTCAGCTGATTTAGGTTCGCAAGGTTGTGTTAATGGCGAAAATTTAAAAGAATATGAAAAGTACCTCTTCTTTCACAGGTTATTCCGTTGCCACGATAACCCTTTTTACAGAAACATCTATACGAGCCCGAAGTGTTAGTGCACCACGCGTTTACGTCACAATTGTGCCCCCCTTGACATTCGTTCAAATCTGGCGAAAACAAAAAAAAAAAAAAAACAAATCAATTAGAATTCTCTTGCTAAAACACCAGTCAACAATGGTGGCGGTCGAGACCACTTGCAGCTCTGTCCAAACTTTCAAAAAAAAACAAACACTCTATCGTATGATGGAATAGTCCTTACCAACACAATATGGTCCGTTGCTATAGAAACCTTCTTTACACTTGCACCTATAAGAGCCAACAGTGTTCACACAGCTACTGTAGCGTCTACACTTGTGATCTCTGTTGGCGCACTCGTCATAGTCTGAAAATTATAAGACTTGTTTTTAGTTAGTTAGGGTAACAAGTTGGAATTGGTACTCGGAGTGCGATTTTGAATGTTGATAAAGAAGATTCAGCAAAAAAAACAGAAATGAGTGAGAAATACTTACAAGATGGGGACATTGTTTCAGAGACTAAAACCACACAGGGACCTTGTTTGGGGAGTTGTTATATAGGCGTAGTCATAGCATTTTTTTCTTGAACAATTCTGTCCAAAGGGGAAAGGCGCAATGAGGTTAACCCTATGCTAAGCACCAACCCGAGAGACAAGGCCAGACCGGGAACAACACGACAACACCTTGAACTAACGTCGCCCTGCTAACCATGTAACACTGAAGATGCAGGAGACGAGGCCTACGTCTAAATACAATGGTAGCACATTCTCCTCAGTTATTTTAGGACCCCGAGTTTTTGTCCTGCCTGGGGCTTGAACCATCGACCTCCCGCACAGCAGTCTAGCGCTCTACCAGCTGAGCTAGCCATACGGCCGTTAGCTGGTGCTTTGCTCACGACTTTGCTTGACGGTTGGACAAAAAAGTAGGGATCTTGATCAAGTGTTTCCTTGTGAAAGGTACGATTCTGATAAAGGCTGTTACTTTTGAATTTGACTCAGAGTACACAAGAAGTTCTTACCAACACAGGAGTGGTTTCTTCTAACGTAACCTGACTCACACAAGCACTGGTATCCTCCATTAGTATTCTTACATACAGAGTTACGACCACACAGGTTGGGTTTGTCGTCACACTCATCTATATCTGAAAACGGTCAACCATGAGAGACAGTGATCATGGCAACAGAAACAAAAATAACAAAGACCACGACAAGAAACAGGATATATTATTAATATTTATGTTTGTACAGTAACTGTTTTAAGTGGTAACATAGATATATGTTATTTGCCGGCTAGGAGGTCCGTATAGTGAAAAACTGTGACCGAGGTCTTGAAAATGCTACCCGAGGCCGCAGTCCGAGGGTAGCATTTTAAAGCTCAAGGTCTCAGTTTTTCAGTTAACGCCGACAATCGCTGTGGTAAATTAATTTTACTTACAAATAGCTTTGTTCACGCAACTTTGTCATTGAATCGGCTTACCTGCCGTCTTTTAACGATTTCTAAAAAATCTTCACAACGAGTTACTCAGCGACTAACTCCGATGCTAGACAAAGAACGATATTTTAAAGAAAATAGATTGATGTCGAACTACTTTATGTCATGTAAAAGACGAACTGATCAACATGACAGCAAGCGAAAATTCTGAGTCCCCGACAGGAATCGAACCCATGACCTCCCGAACACATGAAGTTTCGAGCAAAGTTTGAAGTTTTCTACAAAAACAATTTTTACCAGTCGTTGCTGTTGAAACCACTTGAAATCAGACTTTTTCTACCCTAAATTGAATAGCAGAAACCCAGGAAATTCAGAAGCAAAAATTAATTGTGATTGGCCAACTGAATCAGCGGGCGAAATTCCAACACGTCTGGAACTGGTTCGGTAATAATAAGTATCAGGGACTTTCCCGCCCTTGAAGTAAACTTTCGCCTGAAAATACCGCATCAACCCGACTAGCAGCCCCTGGGACTCCGAGGATAGCGTTAAATGTATTCCACAGAAATTCCCTGAAATACAGGAACGATCATAAAGATGAATTCGACTGCAATTGACTCATTTTACTTAAATTTTAAGGCGAGAGAAACACAGCGCCGAGCTACAAACAACCAAACAAGATCTCCCAACTTTAAAACACTCAATTGAATTTACTTGCAATGACTTTCCTTGTCACACTCCATACTAGCTCCCACCCCTTACTACCGTTTCAGACTGTTGCGTTCTGCAAACGCGAAGCGAACTTCAATACACACAACAACGAAATTGTAACCGACAAGAAAATTGCAACACATGCGGTCTAGAACGAAAAGGAATAGCTAGGAATATTAATACGCTTCGCGAAAGTATTGGGTTAAGTAACTCACGCGAGGTAATGGGTTACTGAATTAAAATAACACAGACCGGAGTTATACTGAACTTTACGTACCAATACAAACTGTTCTGCTAGGCCCTCGGTAACCAGCAGGGCACTCACAGGAATATGACCCGATGTTATTGACACAGCTTGCAAATGGGTGACAACTGTACTGTCCTGTAGTACACTCGTCCAAATCTAGTAAAGGAAAAGCAAATAACAAGCATAAATTCTGAATACTCCATTTACAATACATCACACGTTACAGATGCAAGGCTCCGGTCTTGCATCACGCATCACACTCACGCATAGCGCACGTTAACACTCACGCAAAACGTACTCATCACGCAACACTCCTCAGTCACCGAACTTTGATCTGTAAGTTTTTAATTACCAACGCAAATTTTCTGTGCAACATCATACTGACGTCCACTACCACAGTCACACGTGAAAGAACCAATCGTGTTGATACAAGCCACGGATGATGGACAAACGTACAATTTACACTCATCTATATCTGAAGAAAGATTAAAGCACAACATCATATGAAGAGAGAAAACATCATAGTAAAATAACGAAACTATACGGCTTCGAAAACAAACAAAAAGGGAGAACAAACAATACAGAGTTGAAGCCCAGGCATTTCTGAGTCAAGAACAACAACGAAGTCAGATATCATATGTTATTTGCCAGCTTAGGGTCGGCCTGTATAGTGAAAAACTGTGACCGAGGGCAGCATTTTCAAGCCCGAGGTCACAGCTTATCACTGTACGGACCGACCCTAAACCGGCAAATAACATATTTATTTCTTTCCTCCGGTAAATTGGCTTACAAGTGGGTTTGTTTACGCAACTTCGTCATTGAATTGGCCATCGGTCTAGCGAATCATTCGAGCCAATCGATAAACGGACACCACTACATGAAAAAATAGAGACCAAATTATAGACCTTGAATATGGTTTATAATCTAAACTGACAAACGTCTCTAATGTTGAAACGGCATCCCCAAAACCATATTAACTCTTAAAATTGTTTATGATTTCTGTGAAAGGCAAAAATTTCGTGATTTCCATCTCAGTTTCTTTCAATGGAAGGTTAATGACGGGATTTTACAGTTTTCATCCTGACAAAAAATTAAAACAATTAAAAATTTTATATGGTTTTGAGGAACGCTGTCCACTGAACATTAAATGGATTTTGCCAACCATGTTTCAAGGTTCACAACTTGGTCTCTGTTTTCCCTTAAAGCATCGAACGTGATCAAATGACTGCTCTCAACGTGATTTTTTATGTGGTGGGGGTGAATGTTTTAAACGAGTCAATACAATAGTCGAATAGGGTCGATTCGATTAGTCGAGAAAGTATGTGAATACGAGTCCGAGATTAAAGTACATATAAGGAAAAGTTAAGGAAAAGACGAGCCGAACAATCATTACACTAGTTCTGCTACTACTCATTGATTAAAAACAGTTATATACCTTTACATGAAGACCCGACTAGACGAAATCCTTGGCGACAGGGACAGTCAAAGGAACCCACAGTGTTGACACAGTCCGTATGTTCTATGCACGGATTGACGCCATCTACACACTCGTTAACATCTAAATTAAACAGATTCGTTGCTCGGATACATTGTTACGGTACCACAAACTATGTTATATTAAAAAGCTTGGCTCATGGACAAAGTAATGTCCAGAAAAAACATCCCAGGCATTTGATAACGCTAATTAAAACAAGCTTGAGGGATATTCATAAGCTAACTTGTTAGGGCTGGTTCACACTAGCAACGGAATCGGAAGCGAAGTCGGATTCGGAAGCGCAAGGAGCGTTACGATCCAATGTAAATCAAAAAGCAGAATCGGAAGCGGAGTCGGAAGCTCGACGGAATCGGAGTCAGAAGGATCAAAAGAGTTTCTTTTTCCTACGATTCCGTTTTCGTTTCCGTTTCCGTCGTGCCGATTCACACTAGATTAGAACTTTCTTCCGATTCCGACTCCGCTTGCGACTCCGCTTCCGTCGCTTCCGTCGCTAGTGTGAACCAGCCCTTACTGAGTAGTGGCAAAGTGTTCAACCGATCTTGCAAGCAATGCCTGCTGTTTCGATGGAGTTTCATGTCCACTGCAGTGTTAATATATTATAATAGTAGGTTCCTACGTCTGTGATTTTCAGTGTCAGTGTTGTTGAATATAATGATTACCTTCTATCGCAGCATCCTATACTACTCTCACTATTTAACATTCAGATATCTAACAAGCTGTGTTTTGTAATACATTCTGACAATGGAGCACAAATACTTCACCTTCGCAAGTCTTGCCATCTCCACGGTAACCGTCTTTGCATACACAAGCTGTCATCTCTTTGTCGATTGTCATGCACACAGAATCATTGCTACAGCCACTGCTTTCTCCACAGGAGAATTGATCTTAAAGCCAAAATAAGTAGGATATCGACAGTTTTGGGGGCTTGGCAGGTCTTGGCAGGTTTAAAAGGAGGAAGTTATATCTGTTAAGGGACATCTCTGACAAGCGATTGCAAAATAGCCACGATGATTAAACATGCTCTTAACCTTCAGACATTTACAGGCCGGGAGTTAGAGTGTCATTAAAGTTCGCCTAAACAGTTCTTCCCAGTAATGTTTATAAAATAAAAGAACATACAATGAGTAGCCTTACCCAATGGACAGCCATAAAGTTCAATTCTCATACAAATCTCGTTGTTCCAGCTCTGTGGCAAAAAGCGTACGTACCGCGTCACAACAACTGAAAAGAAGTGCAGTGCTATTGTGTCCCTGTCCTGGTTGGCTGATATTACCTTGAAGAGAAGTCAAACAAATTACTATCTGATAGCATTTTAATCAGTTGGAAAGAAGCAATTCTGCCTTCAGTGTCCAATGAGAGCACGAAATTTTGTTTCCAATACATAGTGCTGATCTATCCATCACCAACATTTCACTTAAATTGAAATTCCCAGTTTCTACAGGTAGCATGAAGGTCCGTTAGTCACTAAGGAAGGAAAGGTTACCGAGTTTGGTGAATTATTATCCAGGACTCCGGGGCCAAGATATTGTAACATCTTGTTCTCTCAATTATCTGAATTTGCTGTCGCAAAAAACACCCATTATAATTCAACGCTTCATCATATCATAAAAGTAGATTTAAGAGACCTTCCACTACCTCATTCACCCTCCTTACTTGCTCGATATCGGCTTCACTGTAATTTTTCCACACTGGACCAAGACCACGGAAGAGCAGCTTGTATGAGCTGACCCAGCAATCATAGAACTTAGAGCCTTGAGTAGCTACACCACTTAAAAACATTTCTTTGAGGAGGTCGACCTGAAACACAGTGACATGATTAAAGACCTCAAAGCTATAGAATGTTAAATACAGAATACCCAAGCTTCTATGGAGTATTGCAGGCGACAGATGGCAGTAACACTTTCAATTCTCATCTCTTAGACAAATTGACGATGCAGTCCTAGTCTACCAGAGTAGCCGGTGTTCCCTTCCTTCATCTACATGTATAAAATTACACTGTGTATGTTTGTACCTGCAAATACTGATTTTGGTCTTGTACTGATGGAGACCAAGCTCCATATCCAAGGGCCAGGTTAATGCGCCCATAAATGGGCTTACGATACTCTGATTCAAATGATGAACTACTCAGCTGCTGGTCACCTATCTCTCCTCCAATCAAACCCAGTCTTTTAGAACACTCTGCAATATAAGTCCAAGGATGACATCAGTAAAGATAGTATGATAAAATACACATTGCACTTACATGAATCTCTCTTCAAATCATACACAATCTATAAGAACACTCTGCAACGTAAGTCAAAGGGAGACATCAGTAAAGATGGAATAATAAAATACACATTGACCCAGTTAGGGACAGTAAATTGTGTACCTTTTGTCCCAGTCCACAGGACACGACCACTAGCCAGATATTGTCGTATCCTGCCCATTCAGTCAATAAGATCATAATAGATTTATAACTTGTTTCTATGCTGCCTAATTACCTGCCTCATGTCCATATAGTTCTACTCTAAGTGCTATTTGCTCTACCCAGCTAACAGGACGTATCTGTACATAGCGACAGTAACCAGTTGCTGATATTCTGTGAAACATGGTTTCTGCACCTTTATCTACCGTCACAAATTCCTGTAAATTTTAAATTATCCACAGCAAATAGAGTTTCAGGTACAAATACACAATAAAAATTGAGATACTAATAATTTCTAGCATATCTGTTAATCTGCCTGCCTGTGTGCCCACCTATCTTTCTGCCTGTCTGCACTGTACATTGTAAATTCAAATCATAGGATTACGTCATTCTTTTACCTACCCCTACCAGGGACAGGCTTTTTTACGCGGTAAAAAGTGGTTCGAAGCACAAATAAGCAGAATTCTACCTGATGTTTTCTCATATACTTCTCACTTCGTTTGTTCATATAATTTCAATTATACTGGCAGGCCGCTTCGCAGCCCTGGTATAATTGGGATTCATAACAATAACATTATGCAAGAAAAAGGCTAAATGCAAGTTTGTAAGTACTCTCTGCTCTTTGCTATCTCTTTGACAACAATGACTGAAATACCTTTGCAACTTTTCCTCTTGGATACAACTCAAACTGTTGATTCAGATTTGTTGCAAGTTTAATCTGGAAAGCTTGAATGTGATAACCCAGTGTTGGATGACCCTGAACGGCAATGCCTGTAAGTATTACAATCCATCCAGTATCGATCTGAAGGAACTGCAATAAATCCGAAGTCTTGGGAACCCAAGCACCACCATCAATTATGTGATTGAGTCGTGCACATTCTGGTCCAGACTGATATTTCTGGGAAGAAGCCGTTAACTGTGAGTCACCAATGCTGAAACTTTCCATCCCAAGAGTCAGAAGATCAGGCATGAGTTCTGAGAACAAGAACCATACCACTTTATTTAATAGAGATTGATTGGTCTACTAGTAGAAGAGAAAATAAATTGTAGTGCAGCTACAGTAGGCCTGTCCCTCCATAGTCACATATAAAGCCCTACATTGAATAATAGGGCATGTAGTTCCCGGTGTTGTGGTCTGGTCGTCCATATATCCATATATATCACTTGTAAAGCGCATTTGATTATCTATATAGAAAATGCGCTATATAAATATGAAATCATTATAATCTGATTCAGTTTGGTTTTGTTTTTTTTGGGGGGCGATCCCTTTTTATAGAGTATTCTGGTGAGTATAAAGGAAAACTGATCAATGCAACCAATACCTTGAGTGTAACATCCATATACCTCAACTCTCATACACATGTGGTGAGTGAAGGATGTCCATGGATTGAACTCTACAAGTTGTGCCACAAAAGGAGGGTCCAACCAGTGTCGTACAGGATGATTTCCTTTATATTCGCCTGTCAGAAGCTAAACAGACAATGCATTCCTGTAAGAATCCCAAACAAGTACCAATATTCCATAAGTTGAGAGCAGCAAAGTCATCCAACATTAATTTTCTGATGTTCTCAGACAGCTGCATTAAGTGGGCATTGTAACCATGATACAATTTCTTGATCAGGTATAGAGATTACTCCATGGAAAATGCGCACGTACGGGTTTTCACGGGTTTTCACGGGTTTTCTGATACAACTCAATGAGTGAATAAATAATCGTACAATCATGATGCAATTTTCCATGGTGTAATTTGTTTATTTTATAGATACTGAGAATGTTGAAAACCCAATTATTGTCAATCTTATGCGCGTGTTTAGGGAACCCATTCAACTGCAATGTATACGTGTAAAACTAGAATAACTAAAACATCAGTTTCTCTTTCAAAATCAAATATTTAATGAAGTAACACAAGAAATAAAACGTGAGTTTACACTTTCACATCTTTTATAAACAATTTTCAGTTGAAAAAAAACACCTGACTGAGGCTTATAAGTCAATCGAAATTGCGATGCGATGTCGTACACTAGTGAGTTTTCATCGTTCGCGTTTGTGATTGGACGAATGATGTTTTTTAACTAGTGAGTTTTTATCGTTTGCGTTTCTTATTGGCTAATGCATTTTACGTATCATTTTTACGTCATCTTTTTTTGTGAGGAAATCTCAGTATCTATGATATAAATGCAGTTCTCTAATTCACATAAGAGGAAACCAAACGTCGTCGAGTCTCTTTTTGTTTTTGTGCATGATTTTGTTTTTCAAAGCTGAATTGAGACTTTCATTTTCTTGATGAGGTAATTGTGAGCCAAATGTTTCAAAGTTTGACTTGGGTCAAAACTTTATTCGAGAGTTCAATGCACATTTGCATAATATGTAAGTACATGATTACAGATAACATCTAGATCTGTAAAAACGGCCGTGAACAGCAGCCCAATGTTGCTGCTTTTACCAACCAAAACAAATAATGTTTTCTATAAATTACCCATGGCCTCAAATATGGTTAGGTTTACAAATTACAGTGTATAAGGCAAGTTTAAAGATTATGACAAAGTCCTTACCGTATGATACTTTAGCCATTTGTCGCCCATGAGACTGTACTTTAAGTAAAAGGAAGTAACAGCTTCAGCATAACGATCAAGCACTTCCTCATATTTGCCTTGAGTCACAACAGCTGTGACGAGTGTCAAGATGCGAAGATCAATTCGAAGATAATAATAAGTCTCTGCTCCACCCACACACCAACCTACACTGTTCAATCGGCTCCACTCTTTCTTGTTGGCCCGAGTCTCACTAGAGGCCGTTATCTGTGCATTATCTATCATCCCAGTCTCCATTCCCAGAGAGGAGTAGCATGGACCTTCAGCAAAGGATGAGATATTACATTTGTTGCCGACAGAACGCCGAACATTATTATTTTCCGCATGTTTTTTTTTTTTGTGTCATGTGACTTAGTCGCCAAGCTTCCGCTCGCGGCAAGCTTGGTGAGTATTTCCTGTTAATATTTATATTTTCACACTGTAATTTCACATTTTCCCGTAAATTTGCTAGTTTCCTAACCTTTTAATGTACATTGTATTGTGATTCTTTTTAGTGTAAACATTTAAACCAAGCTTCCACCGTGTAAGAAACCTGACTTGATCGAATTAAACTTGGACTGTTTGTATCCGCCATTGACGACAACAACATTTTTGATTTGTCTTGTCACTAAAGTTCATTAAATCTATAATGTACTCCCTGCAGAGGTCATGAAGCTACAGTTAAATCCCACACTCCATCTCCAGAGAGGAGTAACATGGACCTTCAGCAAAGGAAGAGATGTTACAGTGACATTTTTGATTTGCCTTATCACTAAAGTTCATTATTTCAATAACATGCGAACTCTGAAGTTCAAAGCCCAACTGACGATTGGGTTTTTCGCTGCCGTCAATCATAATTATGGCGACAGCCAACGAACCTTGAAACACAGAAACAAACAAAATGGATCGAAATCTAACAATCACGACCGAAAGACGTGACCTTTTGACCCGGCTTCATGGCCAGTTGAACATACATTGTATTTCCATTTTCATAAAAGCCTCACACACTTTGGTGCTCCATTATCTGACAAACGTTTTGGCTAAGTTTAGTTGAAAACTGATAAATCTACATAGTCCATTAGTTCATTTGAGTAGAGGTAATTCACGCAAAAATAAACCTCTAGTTTTTGGCCTCAAAGAAATTCACAGTAACAGTCTGTTTTTGTACCTCACTGAGTCACTACAGGTCTACAGTAACATTAATAATTTTTAAGTCATTATTAAATTAATAAACCAAGAAACAGAAAACTTAAGTGTGATGTGAACAGTACCTGGCTTGCATCCATAAACTTCCACTCTAAGGCAAGGAGAGTTCAACCATGTCTTAGGGTTAAAACGTAAGTGTGATGTGAACAGTACCTGGGTTGCATCCATAAACTTCCACTCTAAGGCAAGGAGAGTTCAACCACGTCTTAGGGTTAAAACGTAAGAAGCGAACAGTCAACGGAGAAGCCAACCAGTGTATAGCCTCAGAGTCACCATCACTTGCACTGTTTCCTTTAACAACCTGTACGAAATAAAAGAAACTAATGAAACATTAACCAATCTAAGAATGAAAATTTAACTTTAAAGACCTGAAAGGTGAGGAAAGCCGTGCTATTAACATGCACATGCTAGGAAGGGCAGAGAATGGCCCCTAAGACTTGGATAAGTTGTTAATGTTGTAGCTGTACTAAATGGACAGTGGACATGTATCATTGCCAGTGGTTTGTACTCAGGAATATCCGAGATTAGTTCTAAAAGAATTGTTGTTGGTGACTGAAAGTTTGACAGACTGAGCAGAGGTCAGCATCACCAACAATGACATTGCTGTACACAATCAACTGACAAACCACAGCATTAACTGGGAGTCTGTGTAATGTTTAACCTACAGTACAACTATTTTCAATGACCAACTCTGGAAAGCTGGTATACTAACTTCAAAACAAACACCTCCAACAGATGTCAACAACTACCGGCACCTTTAATACAAACAACCTATTCATGATATAAATGAAACCGACCAACAGACCTCTAACAGACGGACTTAATTTTACTGTCGACCAATAGGCAGACCTCAAACAAAAACAACTTAATTTGACTAACAACAGACAGATCAAAACTTACTAGCACCGATCAATGACTGATGAAAACTTTACGATTTAGACTTTAAGCCAATACTATCATGATTAAACTGACAGATCACTTTCAATACTACTACTACTACTACTACTACTACTACTAATACTAATACTAATAATCATAATAATAATAATAATAATAATAATAATGATAATAATAAATATCAACATTAATAATTATTTCTAGCACATTACATCAAAATCTCAATGCTCTTACAAAAAAGTACTGAGTTATACATGTGTAATTTAGGTTCAATGGTCCTTAATAGTTACTGTAATCAATTACAATGTAAAAACTAACCAAAGAACAACATTGCCTTGCTTAAGGATAAAATAAACAATACAAATTAACAGACAGGGCACTCTTCACTATGGAAAGCCAAATCTTTCTTATGTGGTTGTTCATCATTATTTGGTGTGGTTTCTTCATTGCGTGTTGCATTTACTTGATAATGTTGTGTGTTGTAGTTAATTCATTATGTTTTGTGGTTTCTTCATTATGTCTTGTAATGTAGCCCTGACGTGATGTGTTTTTATCAGGATGTGGTGTAATAACTTCGTTACGTGGCATGGTTTTATCGTGTTGTATTGAGGTTGTTAAGTTATGTTGTGTGCGCTTGTCGTGATGTAATGTGGTTACGCTGTTATGTTGTCTGGTATCTTCTTTACGTGGTTTGATCATAACGTGATGTGGTTTCGTCTTTACGTCTTCTTGACCTCACTTTTGATACCAAGCTCTAGTAACCAGGCTTTGCTCGCCATCACGAACTGGGTAAACTGGTTTTTAAATGGGTCCCAGTTCCTTCACTTCCCCGTTGTTAAAGACAACGAAATGGTGGGAACAGATAATTCCGATTAGCTCGTGGAAGAAAAAAAGAAACAAAAGAAACCACACCAAATAATGATAACCAACCACATAAGAAAGTTATGGCTAACCATACTTCATAAATAATGAAAGTTTATTCTAAAGAATGGGTGTACAAAGTGAAAAAACACAGCATTTGTCATAAACAGCGGCCTGTACAGTTGCAGGTTGTCAGTCGAGTTTGAGCTAAGATGCCTATTTGGTTGATGTAAAACTAGCAAATCAGCTAAGTACTTAGGAGCAAGGCCATTTAAAACTGTGTAGATAATGTGAAGAATCTTAAGGAGATTTATTTATGCACAGGCAGAAGATGATATGTTCAGTTTCCAAACTAAGAGAGCTATCCATTTGTCGAAAACTCAATTTAAACTAAATTGTAAGCTACATACATGTACATGTATTCTAATAATTTAATGTCTTTACACATAGAATCAGACTCTTGCGATCATTCAGGAGTAGGAATTTTACTGACACTTTTATCAACTAAATTTTTCCATATGGTGACTGAAAAAAAATTCAGTCGGCAGTTGGTGCCTCCTACTTTTGGACCCTGATACAATGACCATCAACCATCAGGTCAGCTTACCTCCTCTAGACTGTGCATGGTGAGGCCATTACTGATTACTTACCTTGCAGAGACCATATTCATTGACAATGCAATGAAACATGTTGACATCTAAAGCATAGTATAAGTTGTAGGATAATACTACATTGGATCCTGATCCCTGTGTTGACACTCCAGTGATTTTGCTTGCAATGATAAAGTCTATCTGAAGATATTGCTCCATTTTGGAATGCTCATTTTGAATCAGACTTTCCTGCGGACACCAAGCTTTAGAGGAAAATCCAAGACGACCAAAGTGAGGTGCACTCCCGCTTTCAGTTGAAGAGGCAGTCATCTGGTCATCTTTAACAAGGGATCTGTCATGGCGATGCCCCCATTCAACACCAAACGGATACTTACACTCTGAAAGCAAAATAATATTGTAATTAGTATTTATTTACAATTTCAAGCATGAATGACAGAAATTTGAAAAGTTTGGCTGACTCTTTTCAGTTCCAGAGATGATTTTGTAACTTCTAATAATACCCTGATAATATAACTTAAAAAACTATCTCCCTTAACCCTTTAAGGCCTTAAAGGGTTAAACAACTATCTCCCTTAAAACATATCTCCCTTAACCCTTTAAGGCCTTAAAGGGTTAAACAACTATCTCCCTTAAAACATATCTCCCTTAACCCTTTAAGGCCT
>OMLO01000038.1_pt1 | contig 48196 bp, 24 predicted proteins | sample 1674811 | NCBI WGS metagenome assembly OMLO01 (sample SAMN06265003, study PRJEB25207) | coral metagenome | isolation source: Coral host | place: Mexico:La Bocana,Puerto Morelos, Mexico | collected 2008-11-13
TGCTCACAACTGATAGATAAGGCAAAGTTCGCGCGATTGAGAAAGTTGCAATTTTTTAAAAAGCAGTGGGTCTTATAGTGCCATATGGCACTCTTGGGAGGTAAAGGGTTAAAGGATTTTGCGCAAAAGGGCTTACATCACTCTTTGGGCCAATTTTCATTTTTTGCAGGATCAAGCTAGTTTTTTGGCATCCTGATTTGCTTTGACATTTAAAATGTTGTTCCATAATAACTATATCGCAGAAACTTAAATTTTCTCTTTTTAGAAGTAAGATCTCTTAGGACTGCTTATGAAGCTCATGTTGGCTCATGTTTTTTCCAGGTCTTATTTTTGCAAATCCTTATATATCCTGCGTATAATATGTTACAGGTCAAAATTAAATTCAGGTAAAAATTATTTCAACCTGGTTTGATTCTCAATTTCCTTTGTCTTCTAACCCTAATTATTCATAATCAATGAATAAGTAGGGTTAAGAGACAAAGGAATTTAATTTTGACCTGTAACATATACATGACTATATATCTGCAATATGGTTAACTTCTAATATTTATTGTGCTTTTCTAATGTGTCATTAGATAATATTTACTTTGCTTTTTATATTTTTTTGTTATTAGTAGCCTGTTTATCTAAATGAGAACTCTATTTGCAGTCAAGCTATGTCTGAAGATGACAGAGTTGACCTGGTGTCTTTCACTGGCAGCACACCGGTAAAATGTCTATAATGCACTGCATTCATTATGACCATCAACATTACAGATTATTTTATGTACAACGATGTACAGCTCTTACTAGTAACCATGAGAATTGAGTAGTGGTCAGTAATCACAATCCCACTGATACATGTATAATCTGTGTCCAGATCATTTGTGCATGTATATACAGTTTTATATCCTTGTTGCATCCCAGGTACTTACATATGCAATATTTCTGGTAGAGAAATTAGGCCAGGAATAAGATACTGCCATTTTGTTCAGTGAACATCAATTTGTCAAGAAGTGTTAGCCAAAAAAAGGCTAGTCAAGGGATCACTGTTTCCTTACAGGGCAGACTCCCAATATCAAATAATCCCAATCACGACAATAATTTATTGGAACTACATTTTGTACAATGTAGCAAAGAATTAACTGGCGATTGTTATTTAAGAAATAGTTTTCTTGCCGGCTGAGCTTGCGAAAGAGGCAAGAAATGAAGTTCTCTCACACTGAACGGGGGACCCTGGGTCCTAGTCAGGATATCAGTTTAAAGTGCTGTTGCATTGTTGTGTGGCAGACAAAAAATGCATTTCAGTGTGAGAGAAACCCTGTTCTTAATAAGTTTCCTTCCTAATAGTGTGTGTATGTGAGTGACATGCTTTAAGTTTGATGTGCATTGCACTTGTAGGTTGGACAGAAGGTTGGCACAACTGTGCAAAACAGATTTGGTGAGTTGCTGACAGAAAAAGCTTTTAGTTTAATAGATGTAAACTAAGGTTTAAGGTTGGAGACTAATCTGTCTAATAATAATTTTTACCTTAAACTTTACAGGGAAGAAAATCTTGGAACTTGGGGGAAACAATGCCATTATTGGTAAGCTGTTTTAATTAACTCTTCAGGCCAGGGCTTTTGAACCCAGACTGCTCTATCCGTAGGCAAGCACACTAACAATGAGGCCACTGGACCTCCACTCAACTATACCATATAGAACTTTAGTAATGTTGAAAATCAGGCTCGCAACTGTTTCTAACTGCTTGGTATTTTATTTTTCTTTTCTAAGTTATGAATGATGCAGATTTAGATCTTGCCATTCCATCAGTGCTGTTTGCATCAGTTGGGACTGCTGGTCAGAGATGTACCACGACACGAAGACTGGTAACTTTTTTCATCAGCTTTTGCCAACTGAAATGTTTATATATAAAAGTTACAAGATTGGAATCCTGTAAATTTTCAAGTGAGACTGATAATCATATCAGATAATTAATTAAAATAATTTATCCTATGTTGTCTGTCAGCTTATGGCATATCTGTGCAGTACATAGTACAGATTAATGTTATTAAGATAATAATAATAATAATAATAATAATAATTAAAACAATAATAATAATATTTATAATAATAATTAAAACTGCAATAATAATAATATTCATAATAATAATAATAAAAATCATTGCTTGTGAGAATAAAAAGTGTAATTCTTAAATCATGCAATCTCTTTGATGATGATTGCAGACTGTGCACGAAGATATCCATGATGAGGTGGTGGAACGTTTAAAGAAAGCTTATGGTCAAGTCAGAATAGGAGATCCTCTGGAAGGTAAGGCCAAGCACCAAAAACTGGGGTTTTATCGTGTAACATTGGATTGCAAAAGACTCATCTTGAAACAGAGGCAAAAGAGAACTCAGAAACAGCTCATTCTTTATTCACGTAAATTTATAATTTTAATTTCCAAAATTAAAACTATTTAGTTCCATTCTGATGACCCCAGAGCTGTAGAAACAGAAATTCATAGATTTGATCAGATGTTGCCAAAACATACTAGTGACATTCTAAGACATTTATTGAGATTTAACACTCTAAGATTTATTTATTAAAGAATGCAAAGTATTCAAGTTAGATCAGATGTTTATTCGTTTGTTTCAACAACATCACTGTGAACCAAAATCTCTTTATGTTTATCCAAATCTTGTTTTCTTTCTGATTGATGTGCAATTTGTATATATTTGCCACACTTACATGTGTTAAGACAATGATAGTAAGGTGAATCAGTCTTATAATTTTTAGCTATGAACAGTCAATATGTAATGACCCCTGAGAGGCTAGAAGCAATCCCCCAAAAGTTAAAAAGTCAAACTAGTTTCTGTCCAATACACAGCGGACACTCTTTATGGTCCAGTCCACTCTGAAATGGCAGTTGATATTTTCAAGACAGCTGTTGATGATGCCCAGAAACAGGTTTGTGCATGAAGTAATGATAATGATTGACTGTGTGGTTTTTAGATATAATTAGATTAATAAATGTATACCCATTCCATACCCCCTGCTGTAACACAAATTTGTAAAAGGATATGACGGGTCAAGTAGAGCTTGAATGTTTGTTTTTCTTTGTTCCTCCCTTAGCAAAGTCAACTGATGTAGTGTATGTGTAATAGCTTTGTCAGTTGTAGGTCATAATTATACCTTAGTCTGTTGATAAAATGTTGGCCCAGAATTAGATAACATTCTGCTGATTGTCACGTGAAAGATCTTTCTTAGCAGAATATTCCACAGTTTATAAAAAGTTAACTTACTTTTATTTTAACAATAAATATTAATTTTGTGGTTGTGTTTGTTTGTTTTGATACAGGGAGGAAACATTGAATGTGGTGGAAAGGTAAGTTTAGTTACCATGGTAACAATTTAGCCTCCCAATCAGGGGAGCAGCAACTCATAATGCCCCCCACCAAGCTATTGTCCCAGATTCTATTCTAGCCACTGCCTTATATTCAGTATGTGGGTTGGGTTTGTTGCTGATCCAAGGGTTTTTCTCCAGGTATTTCCAACTGGTTTTTCTCCCTCACAAGAACCAACACCTTGAAATTCCAATCCAATCAGAATGGAGGATCTGCATAAAAACCATCTAAGGCTGACGTGGCTTCCTCTCAAAATATTGTTATTGAAGTTTCAAACTATGACCTTTTGATTCTGTAGGTACTAGACAGGCCTGGCTTCTATGTGGAGCCTACAATTGTTACCGGTCTTGCTCATGATGCAGAGGTTGTGCATAGGGAATCCTTTGTACCAGTCCTCTATGTGCTCAAATGCAAGGTATTATGATTTGATTAATTTAAACAAATAAATATGAATTTTAACTGGAAGTACTGTAAGTGAGCCTTTGATAGGAAAGCTTGTTTGTAGAATACCATTACCATGTGTTAGATAAACTGAGGCTTAATACAAAGGCTTAATATATACTTCACTTGTTTCTCGGAGAAACTAGCTTGTCTTAGCTATACTAAATTCGAGGATAAATAAAGTTTTATGTATGTATGTATGTATGTAGGCTTCATTCAAGGCTTTAAAAGTTTTGCACATTTGGCCAAACTGATTACAAGAAATGAACTAGTTAAAAGAGCTTGAGCTTGGCCCTCATTCTGAATTAAGTTAAAATTTTAGCCTTCCCTTGGTGCTAATTTTTCTGGTGCTAAACTTTCAGAGCTTTGAAGAGGCTGTCAGCTACAATAACGAAGTTAAACAAGGACTCTCCAGCAGCATTTTCACAAAGGACATCTCCAAAGTGTTTAACTGGATGGGGTAATGTATAGTGTAATTAATTTACTTTAGTTTCAAAGATGGGTGTATATGCATTATTTACTGCTGTTTAGCCTTACCTTCCAAAGCAGTGTGGACCGGCTCAAGGGCTTACATTTTTAATTGTGTACACGCGAACCCTAACAGCTGTTTCTAGAAAGATTGTCCTACCCATTTATGCATCTAGTGGTGAAGAGTGTTATGGGTGGTGTTAAATTAGCTTGATGAAAGTCCACAGTGTTTCAGTGCTGTAGAAGGAAAATGTTTTATTGCATATATGTGTTATCTTTACTTTGCATGAAAACACTTTGTACTTCAATCAAAGAACCCGTACCCAAAATACCCTTAAGCATTTTGGGGTTGTACAGGGTAACCTTTCTGAAGATGGCTGTATATGCTAGGTCGTATGAATCTCCACCCCTATTGATAGCTGGATGTAAGTTACATGACAGATCAGGATTCAGGTGTTCTAAAGTAAAAAGTCAGGCACTGGTCTAAGTTTTTCTCATAAGTTAGTGGCCTTGCCTGCAAGCCTTTGAAGTGCTGGTGAAAGTGGTATACCTGATGAAATGATTGCGAAATAATGCTTTTCTTATTGTGTTTTAACCAGTCCCTTAGGATCTGACTGTGGGATTGTAAATGTCAACATTCCAACTAGTGGAGCAGAGATTGGAGGTGCATTTGGTAAGTACAGTGAGTTAGAGTGAATGACAAGATAGGTTTTGGAGTATACCACAGTCTTTTATGAATGCAAATGAGGTATTCATTAGGTTTTTGTATGGTGCAACTCTGACATTTCTTGCACTTTCAACTTCTTCAGGGCAAAAAAAAATCACCTGGAAGACTTTCATGGGAAAATTCATACAAGTCAAATCAATGTTATAGCTTTTCGTTGTACAGAAAACAACATTTGGAAATGGTTTCAAACTTTGTTTCTTTTACCAAGGCAACAAGGTCTTACATTTAAGTCTTATAATAATATGTACATGTGTAAGTCTAATAATTATGTTAATGTGTCTTGTTGACAAATGTTCTTTTTCAGGTGGTGAGAAACACACTGGGGGAGGACGGGAATCTGGAAGTGATGCTTGGAAAGCTTACATGAGGCGGTCAACCTGGTAAAAAAAATTATTCCAGAGACTTATTTCAGCAGTTTTACTTTAGCTAAATGTTCCAATATTGTACCTCATGGTCTCTTGATGTTAGCTAATGATGTCAGTTGAAAATTTTATGGCATTTTTAGGCCATTTCAGGTGCTGTTAGTTTCAGCGGCAGATTGAAAAGTGATCATTGTGATCATTGCAAATTCCTCAAAAGTTGCAAGCAAAAGGCAAATAGTATCCATGTGATGGATTTTGCATCTGTTGAGCTCTTCTCTGTAACATGTATAGGATTGTATTGTGCAAGAAAGTGTGCGAAAATCAACAAACTTGTAAACAAACTGTGAAGCAACCTTCCTGATGACAGAGATGTACTCGTCACACAATGTCATCACATGATCACTTTTTTGAATCCATGATTGAAACCAACAGTGCATGCGATGGCCTGAAACATTTTAACAGACATCTGGGATCAATTAATAGTAACTGTTTCAAAAAATTGGAGCCTGGTAATTATCAGTAATATACTACATCTGTGTGACAAAAACTCGATATTTTGTTTTGCACAAAGAAATTTTGATCCTTGTGTAAAGCCATATCTCATTCAATATTAATTTTTACACCAAAACAACTTAAACCCTCAAGGGAGGTGTATTGCTCTCTTTGCAACTAATAGTACTTATTGTTTCTGTCCTCAGCACCATAAACTTCAGTAAAGAGCTTCCCCTTGCCCAAGGAATCAAGTTTGGTTAAAGAGTGTACCTGTAGTGCTTCGCTAACGTTATTCTCATTAGTAAAAGGAAAACTTCAGTGGCCATAATTTATACTGTCATGTCGAAAAATCTATGAAAATGGTTGTAACACTCTTATTAAAGGCTATCATAATGATACATAGGAACAATTTAACTTATTATTAAATTTGAATTTAAAGTTTAAACTATTCCTTATTCTGATAGCATTCTTAGTGACGATTAGCCTGTTACAGCCTCTCGGCAGTTGGGGATGAGTGAAAAAAAGAGGTATAGTGAGAGAAAAAGTGAGGGAGGACTAACTTCTTACAGTCTCTCTCTCTCCCTTCGTCCCTTGTTAAATCTCTCGCTTGCCCTTTTTTTGGCAAATCCCCAACTACTGAGAGCCTGAAGTAGGCTTAGTGAAAATAGGTACACTTGACAGAAATTTAAAGGCAGCTGAAGACAAGACCATGTGTTATAGGCTAGTGAAAATAATAATTCCTCGTGTTCCTAAATACAAATTAATAATCAGCAGTGTAGAACAAAAACAAGAGGTAGTGTGTTAGATGAAATACATGTTTATTTTTTTAACCAGTAAGTACTGTCTTAACATTATTATATACATATAATTACAGTGATAATTCAGTCACCCATGAGCCACAAAATTTGGCCAGCCATATTAACAGGTGGCTGTATTTAGTGGCTCTTTTAATAAGAAAATGGCTGACTGAATTTTTGTTCAGACCAGGGTTGGTCATGATTGGAGTGGCATTAATGTTGTGTTCCAAAATGTGCAGAAATTGTATAGTGTTAACATTTTTAAGGAAACTGGTGTAATGTCAATCGAATCTTGATTGACAAGGCAGAATTTGTGCATGTTATCTCTATTAGCCACTGTGACCGAAATCTGCTCAAGGGAAGGAGATGGTTTCACTTACTTAAAGGAACCAGAATGAAAGAATGCCTTTTATTTCTCATCAAATTGGAGTCTTTTGTATGTATGGGTATGCTTCTGGATTAGAAGGGATGTAAAAGGGAAATTTAGCTGGTGCCCTCTACAACAGCACTGCTGGCAACACTGTTAATAAAAAAAATAAACGTGAATTCATGATTAACTCCTGAATCTCTTTAAGTGTCTAAATCTATTAGGTGTGTCTACTGGTGTCAGAACTCTCTCTTGTTGTAAAGCTCATTAGGTTGTAAATACTTCACGTATGTAACCCAGAAACAACAAGGAAGATTCACCATGTTCTTCAGTCTACATAGAATCTTTGGTCATTTCTAGATGGATTAAAAATCTTCAAAAATCGATAATGCATGTAAAAAGCTATAATAATTGCATAACTTAACAGTATATTCCTTGCCATTGCTCTAGTTTGCATTAAGTCCCTTAATCTCTATAAGTTTTTCAGTATGATCTCTTAATGCATTCATGTGCATATTCATTACATAATGAATGCCCAATTCTTTCCTTGCATTTGTGAACACTTTCCTCCAGCCTATTCCAATTCGAGTGCTCAATTAATCTCTTGCAAGAACGTTGACAGTGATTCAGGTGTATGAGCTATGTAGCATGTAAGATTGGTTGTCACTCTGTTTCAAGAATTATTGTCCTTGAACACACAAGTAACAATGTGCCCTAAAATTACTCTTGGGAAAACTGCACAGTGGCTGGTAATATATTCAGTCCATCCAAGACAGATTGTTACTAGATTAAACAAAGCTCAGGTTCTTGGTTATTTTTTCAGTATGAAACTGTTCAGCTCAACCTCTTTTCAAAGAAAGTCGATTCCGACAAAGTAAGATAGAGATTTGTGTTGATTAACTTCAACCATGATGCTAAGTGCTAATCTTGGATTGGAGTAATAGGCTTGTTTAAATCTAAAGTTGGAGAAGCCCTTAGGCTTCCAGAAGCATGCTGTAACTGACGGGCCACCTCAGCAGTGGCCTTGTGACATTCTTTGTCTAACATGCTTGCCAATACATCCAGCAGACCCAAGTAACTGTAACACAAGGCAGCACGGCGTAGTCTATTCAATTCCTGAAAAAACAATAAACAAAGGCAAATTAATTAACTAAAACAAAATTGCCACCAGACATACCAGAGAAGGGTATGTGTTACAACATTCAGAGCACTAAGAGATCGGCAATTACAGTTGTCTTTTTAGCCTGTTCCTGTTCATGTTTGTGTTTTGGCCTAGTAGCTAACTTTAACTTTTACCATTTAGTGTGTGGGGGTGTGTTGGGTCTAGAGGCTCTTGGAGAAAGTTTGTACAGTTTGATAAATATTCACTCTTTAACAAAACTAGAAAAGGCCTTGTAAAATCAAATAGTTTTTATAAGGTCATGAGAAATTTTTAGAGCTTAAGCCATTGACTCCTGGAGCTTTTTGCTAAAAATGCATTTTTTGGACAAGGAGATTTTCAGCCTGCAAATTGGCCAAATTAGCTTCAATTTACTAAAAAAGGCATCTGCAACATGACAGCATGGCCTTTCTACTAGCATTGCGTTTTACAACATTTTGCTTGGGCATGCCCAGCAATCAAAGAGAATTTTGGTTTCGACAAGAAGGTGACATACTGCATGTCTTTAGGCTTTTCAGTTTCTCTTCTTTGCCTTTGCCTTTACCTTTTCTACTTTTCTTATCTTTTTGTCGGTGACTGACCTTCTACCAGGCTTGCTTCTAGTCTAAACATTTCTGAAAAAGCATCATCGAGACTGGCAATTTTTACCATGAAGTAGCTAAGTGTAGTCTCAGAAAATTTTGCTGTGAGTTTTTAACTCGAGTTCCTGAGCATTTTCGTACATATCTCAGGTCCATTGAGTCAATCACTCTGACCTGGGTATCATTGGAGAGAGATTTTCCTCCTACAGAATTTGAGTATAGGTGACACCAATTTTGGTCAAAGGTGTTGATGTCAGAATTGGAACAAAGACAAAGGCCAACACTTGCCAGAGTCAGTTACGGTCAGGACAGGAGTAAATGGGTTAAAAACGCATTCATTTGAGACTTGATTTCACCAACCTTGTAAAACTGCCCTTGTTTATCTGGAAGCCTCTTAGCATATCGCAACAGCTTTTGAACATCAGACTACAATCAGAATCAGATGAGAAGTCAATACATGTAAGAGACAGGGAGACGTGTGACATGTATAATGAATGTGATGGACAAGTACATCATCATGTATTCATGCCATTATTAAAGACTGGATCATTGAATCACAAAAATCTATGGGAATTAAGATCAGATATTTAAACATGATTACGGTCTTCATTTTCTTTGTCTAACTTAATGAATTATTAATGAGTTACAGATGATTATAGCCAACTAGATGCTATGCACCTCATTGGTTGTCTACCATCTCATATCCAAAGCGTGCTTGTTCAACAATTTTTAAATGGTCAATATTCTCTTAATTAATCTCCATGCAAAGCTATCAATTCAAATATGCTTTACTAAACCCTCACTGTTAAATAATTACCTGCAACCCACTGGGTTTGATCCAAACAACATTGGCCTGTGAATTATAACTTCTCCTCTGACTTGGCATCACTGGAAAAGGTGTGGTCTCACTCTCCTCATTGTCTCCTGTTTGATATGGATTCAGATCCAGCTCTGCTGCAGGGCCTAGTTTCTGAATGTTGCCAAGCCAAGAAATATTCTCTCCTGGGCAGAATGTGGTTAGTACAAGGTTAGATTTCTTTTTGCTGTCTGCCCAAGAGTGCAACATTCCAAACCAGTCTGTGCTAGAGAAGAAATAAAAAATTAATATCATTAAAACCAAAGAACAAATAATATTTCTTCTCGGAAATGCCATAAAACTTAAATATCAGGACTGGTTTGTATGCATTGCAGATAGAAGTGCAATGAAAGCAATGTTCATGTTTCAAGTAAGATACAAATTTAATTGTACAAGATCCATTTGGTGTTTTTTGCAAGATGACAGAGAGCTCATACTTTGCTCTTCTTTTAACAAATAAAAAACAATTGTTTTAAGAATAATATACAGTTGAAGATCTGGTTGATATCACTTTTCCTTATCAACCAGTCTTCCAAAATACCAAACGTTTCAAATCACTATTTAAAATCTCTTGTAAGCAACCACATCTTGTATGTGACCACAACCACTTTTTAGAGCTAAAAGTTTTAAATTTTCTTTTGTTTTTTAACCTCCTATAAGCAATCACTGGACAGATTATTGTGCAGAAATTGGATAACAAGGTATTACAACATCACGTTCTTGGATGGAAATCTCTTTGTAAGATGTACCATATTTTATTTTTTTCTCAACATTGACTTTTCTTGACTTTTCTTCTTACGAGTAAATATTGGGTATGTCTCCGCAGTTACCATATGCTAATGAATCTACATTTTGACCCAATATCGTCTAGGTTCTTGTATGCGACCACCTCCTGTATGCAGCCCCATAGGCTTGACATTTTGGGTGGTCACTTATGCTGGTAAAAAGACCACTCTTTTGCCATGCATGTGAGTTTCTCGAGTCATGTAAGTGTTCGGTAAACCACCAACATTGAAGTTGGCTGTATTATCTTCAGTATTTGATATACTCACTCTAATGTGACAATAGCCACCATTTTCTCTACTTTGAGACTTCCATGTAAGAGCACACAGAAGGATGGTGTTTTACCATCCTCTTCGCTGTCTTTGGCAGTCTCTTTACCTCCCTCATTATCTTTACTATCCCCTGATGACGAGGCAAATGGTATAACCAAATGCCTAGAAATGTGGGGCGGACTTCCAACATCTGCTACATCAAGAAAACCACATATAGCCAGCTCATTTGGCAGCCTCCTTATCTTCTCTTGTCCTTTGGCCCTCTTAGATACTTCAAGCATGCTTGTTAAGTCAGGTGGTGGGGAAAGTGTTATTTTGGATTGTAAATGGCCACAAGAAAGAGTTCCTTCATAGTTTATGTAGTGAGTCTGTGCCAAGCGTGTGAACACATTCTGAACCGATTGAACAGTAAGAGGCATGTCGGGGACATAAACACTGCCTGCAGCACTAGTTGAATCACACAGTCTTTGAAACCACATCAGGTCCCCTCCTATTTCATTCGCAGTCGCAATACAAACAACGTGTATTTTGCAGGGAAACGGTATAGGAAACGGAGACGGTTGATCAGAATTTTCCTTCCTTTTTCCTTCCAGAAGATCCCTTAGCGAGCCCTGCCCTGATCCCGTACGGCCATCGGTGACTAATATCACTTGACATGGTACAGATGTGCCCCACTCTTCGATAACATGACCAACAACACCACTGAAGCCATTTTCAAAGCTCGTCTTGTCGTAAACGTCAACAGTTATGCAGCCTTGTTTCAGTGCCTGGTAATCTCTGGTGAACGGTACCACGATCTCCCACAGCGAGGAAAAAGCCAGCAAGGCCGAAAATTCTAACTTGAACTTGCTAGACAAATAGTCAAAGAAAGTATGAAGACCGCGGATCGCAAGATGGCGGCGCTCGACAAAGTCATCTTCTGGTGTTTGTATACGCCGTAGCATGGAAAGTGAAACATCAAGGAGCACTACAGTTGGCATCTCGGGGTATTTCTATCTTAATATTAGAAAAAGCTAATGGGTATGAACACAGATAGGCAAAGGAAAAAGGACAAAAAGCCAAATTAAGAGCTTCATAGCTCCGCCATGTTGCTCCCCTGTTAGAGACTGGAAATGAATTAAGCACCAGTCTTCTCCGAGCACCGACTTTATTTTCGCCTAGGAGGAAAGCAAAACTATTTGGATTTTTAAGTGATGTTGCATATAAAAAACAGGACTTAAATGCAGTCGCCATAGCACATGTCAAACTTTTGAAAACACAACCTGAAGTTCCATACCAAGCATAGCAGTGCCCGGTCACCGGTCAAGGTTCGCCGTCACAAATTTAGCAAGAAATAGACCATTTCGCTAAGGGTAGCAAGGAGAATGTGGGGCTGGGGTGGTGATCAAATTTAACAAAAAAGTTAGAGCATCAGTTCACATATGCTTTTAGCTGCTTTAACAATGGTAACGCACAGGAACCCATCACTTGGAGCGTGTCGACTAACCTGTTTCCACCGACCGATCTATTTTTATTTTCAATTTACTGTGAATTGAGACCCCCACGGGAAGCTAAGTGACCAAACACAAACACGCACTTACATTTTAATTGACTTCATCGTTTAATCGGAAGATTAAAGAGAAAAATCGTCATTTTTTCCTCACCCGATGCGCGCTCATGTAGACCAAAACTCATCTATTTCGCGGGAAAAGAAATCTAAAAGTAGAACAGTCTGAAAAAATGCTGTGACATAAGCTTATTGCATACTCCTAGTAATGGGCTCCTGTTAGCATAAATCCTTTGCCACCCTCCCTAGGCCCTCTCGGCTGCCATTGCACCATTTCTCTCTCGTATCATCTACTTCCAGCTGAATCAGCTCAATAAAATTACGAGCTAAAAATGTTACAGCTTGCTAGAGCTTTGTTATCTTCGCATTGGTTTATTTTGCAAAGGCGCCGATGGACAAGGAAACGTTTGCCTCAATATATGTATTGTTAATTTAGTCAATGTATCTTCTTGCCGGGCAAACGGGAAAACATCTTCTGAGGCGAAATGCTTATTATTTATTTATTTATTTATTTTTGTTTGTTTTTTGGAAGACGCAATTTATATTGCTTAAACAACAACTGTCACCTTTGCTTGTAAATGGAGGGCCAAAACGTATCATTCAAAGGAGTATAATGAACGCTGACACTGCAGATACAAACATGGAATGATAGAAGAGAAATTATTTGAAACTGCTTAATTTCTCTTATTTCACTACAATAAAAATTGAAGATATAAAGCTGGTAAAATGAATAAAACTCTAATATGAATCTCAAGTCAAGTGATCACCGACTTGCCTGAATAATTTAAGTGAGGTTTTTTTCATAAATTCCCCCATCGTGCATTTCTTTTTTAAGTTCGTGCAAGGGACTATGACGATTGAAAGAATGATGGTGACATTAGAAAAATGTCACCTGATACATTTATGTCTCCCGGTGACTTCCTGAATTTAATTTTCCAAGTCATCATCATCAAGTTACACATCGTCGAGGACAGTTTTTCAATATATTTTTCTTGTTTCTTCGTGTTCGCAGTTGTTTGGTTGAAGACCTCGAATTCTCTCGACGATTATTAATTCTTTTTTTTTGACCCAGTGTTTTTTTCTACTATTTTTGGCAGGAGCCATGTATGTGAGCACTGACGAAGGATGACGTCATGGTCTCCAGGGACAGGTGCTTTTGTGATGTAAGCAAATTAACGACTCGAAGAAAACTGGAATCGAATCCTAATTTTCCAAGTTGAACATGGAGGGTTGCCGTTGAGACAAATTCAAGTGAATTTTCTCTTTTTCTCTTTTTTCTGGCTTTAGGTTTGACGTCCAAGGCTTCCAGATGAACGGCCTTTCGTTTTCGGAGATTTGCTGTCTGTTTTGCTGTCCGCCTTGCCCTGGCAGGATTGCCGCGAAGTTAGCGTTCCTTCCCCCCGAGCCGACATATTCGTTTCAAGACTTGGGCGATGGAAGCTTCGGGCTTCATCTCACGGAGAAAGCTGAGTGGCAGTATGGCCAGAAGGAGTTAGACTGTATCGAAGTTTTCACGACGAAAACAAGCAAAGGTAATCAAGTCGGTTGTATGTACGTTCGATGTGCTCCGAACGCTCGCTTCACTCTACTATTTAGCCACGGGAATGCTGTGGATCTTGGACAAATGTCAAGCTTTTACGTTGGTCTTGGAACGCGGATTAACTGTAATATATTCTCCTATGACTATTCTGGATATGGTGTTAGTCAAGGAAAACCTTCAGAGAAGAATCTTTACGCGGATATCGACGCGGCTTGGCAAGCATTACGTACGCGCTATGGAATCAGCCCCGAGAATATCATTGTTTATGGTCAAAGTATAGGCACTGTTCCTACAATAGATTTGGCATCAAGATTTGAATGTGCGGGGATTATACTTCATTCACCTCTCACATCTGGGATGAGAGTGGCTTTTCCCGATACCAAAAGAACGTGGTGTTTTGACGCATTTCCAAGGTGAGTAGAAATTATAGGTTTATGAAAATACTGTTCGTGACCAATACCGTACGTGCTTACAACTCACTGAATTTAGACATGAGCTAGATGAAATCAAAATCCCGACGCATTTCCTGTTTTGGATAACCTACACGGAATCGATTTTGTCAGGATTTGTTTGAAATCAAGGAGAATTATTCTTTCTCATTTTGCACATATCGACAATTAGACTTCGCTTTCTTTTTCTGCAAGGTTTATTGTTTACGGAGTCTTTCACCCAAGCTTCGCCAATTCATATGGGTTTATCTTACATTATGTCAAGGAAGCAGTGAACATCGGAAGAAATTTGATTCTACTTCAAACTTATGAAAAAATAAATAATATATTTTGTTGAAATTCTGGCCAACACCCGATCGTTTGCAATCGAATTAATTTATTTCTCCTTGTACATTAGAAGAATATAAATAAATCAGCAGTTGTTGTATTAGGATAACCAATACGTTTTCTTGAGCAGCTCTTTTATTGTAAGGATTTTTTTGTGTCTAATCGTTGAGCCGTCTTTTCCCAACAATTGATTTTCCAGTTTACACTTTGAAAATGGGTTTTCGAATCACTGTGATGTTTTGTAAAGGAACTGCATGACAACGGGAAGTATGCGATCGTTAATTAAGGGTTTTCATTTCAGCCGGTTTCTCTTAGGAGGTTTTTGTAAGATCATGTTATTAACGGATATTTCAACAACGTTTTCAAAGCGAGGGACAGCTTTCTGTTGACAATTGAACTGTTAAAAGGTGTTGATTGCTACAGTACATCTGTACCTACAGTAAATGGTCAGAATTTTACTTAAAATCAACGATCATCTTGATAAATGAAAATTAAATACGGAAAAACGGATTAAGTACATTTGTCTCCTATTGTTTCTTCAGGTGTAGTCAAAAATTTGTGAGTAATCTATATGCATTAAAAAACTGGTTTTTGAAGTATGGGTGAAGAGCAACCAAAAAATCAAGGTTAAAAGACTGACATTTAGAAATGGGCCATTGAAGAGAATCAAATTATCACTGTGATCTTGTTAGCCACATGCAGCATGTAAGGTACAGAAGGTCCATCTTTTAATGAAGCCCAGGTTAAAGTGGAACCTCAATTTGATGGACCTTGATATCAGTACAGTGTATATGGCAAAATCCCTTGGCATGACAAACAACATCCTCTGCCTTGCTAATAGGAAAATATGTGGAAAATAATCCCAATGTAATAAGTCGTCACTATGGTGGATATATTTTGTCTGTCTATTGGCCCTTTGCTTTATCATGGTCTTACTGTATGATATGATCTACCTCAGTACAAAGCAGGTTTCACAAATTTGAAATAGCTTGAAATGATAATCGCGTTTTTTATTTTATATGATCTTTGTCAGCCACTCTGCTTGCTATTCATCTGGAAAAAACACCAGCTGCCTACTCCTTTGTTATCTGCATGTACTTATGCAAAACATTTTGAAAACCCTGTATAAAGAATGCCACAAGATACATAATCTTACTTGCTGTCATCGTGCAGTGGTGACTTCCCCACCAATTACTACTTAAATGTTAGCTGCTGTCATTTTCTTTTGTTCATAAATACCTATTGGCAAAAAAGTGGAAGTGCCAAAACACTGCTTGTTCTCTCGGTTCTTGAACTTGGATGCCTGTTGTAAAATCCATATACGATTTTACTTCACAATAGTTTTCACATCAAACATGTTTTATATGGGTAAAACTAATTTACTTGTGTCAAAGTCAAAAGATGACATCCTTGAGATCTGCTTGACATTTCTGACAGTCAGAATTGTCCAAAGCAAATGGCTTGTAGCAAAAATCGTCATCTACTTTATGGTCACAGCAGGCTACTCTGATGGGTTATTCCTCACAAACAATAATAATTATTGCAAAATCAACCATGTCCATCAAATAAGGTCACCTACTTGAAAACATTGTGACAATGTTGTGCTACTACCTGATGGGTTTAAGCAGCCATTCGTAAGGGTGAAGTGTTGCTTGATGACTTAAAAATCACTGCAAAGGCGCAGGTTTAGGCCTTGAAATAGGCAGATACAGTGTAGTTTTTCTCACAATCACTGTCATTCAGGAATAATGGTTTTTGATAACTTTCTCTGTTCTTGCATCAGATTTATGTACAACTTGTGATATTTCCATTCTGTACCTTGTGACAAAGTAACACATATACATGAGTACAAGCTTATTCGAACTGCAATCAACTCTAACCTCACCACAACAGTCAGGAGGCTTCATCTGTCCATTAACTGTTTATTATTACTGAAACCTGCCTACAGTACTGTAGATAGCTCAGTGTAGATAGCTGCTGTTGAAAATCATCCTTCACTTCTTCATCATTGCTAACTACTCTTCTGGGCCATTCATTTGGTTAGAATTGGCTGCCACCGACCAAGCAAGTGAATTCGCGCTCACTCACTAAACTCCTTTTTCGCATTCTGCAAAATAGTCGTAAAAAATGTGGGGTAATCCTCAAAGATAATAACTACAAATGTCTTGTACAGGGTAAGAAAAAGTGCCAACTTGTTGGAAGGAAAAAATAGGTACTAAGAAAAGTTATGTTTAATTTTTATTTTGTTTCCTTTTTTTCATTTATTGTCACTCTTACAGACAAAACTACTTTAACTAAACTTCTTACATACAATGTAATACTTACATTGGTCACTCACTTGGTTATGCTTATACAGAACTGTACTTTTTTTTTCTTCCTCCTTTTTTATATAATGTAATTTAGACAAGGTTAACTTCTTTAATAACAATGAAGGATTTTTTGCCTCTCTTTTTGGCCAAGTAAAAACATCAGTCTGTAATTGTTTTTTTTTTTTTGATTCGCGCCTCGTTTTCAACACATTATTTAGTAAATAATTCAATAACTTGATGAAGAGGAAACCTTTTGTTGTAACCACTAAATTACCTCAATCCTGCAAATGAAAATTTTCCCAAAAAGTGATATAGAGTACCATTCAAAGGTAAGTTAACAGTCTTGACTCAAAACTCGATTCTCGATCCTCGAAGTTTTCTTATGCCCTTTTTGTACAAAATGTTTAATTGTTACAGCAACTTCTAATTCCAGTCTACTTTGAAAACACTTGTAACAAATTTTATCACACCATGAAATGTTGCCTTGACTACTGTTTTACATTTTCTTGTTTCTTCTTGCAGCATTGAAAAGGTCTCCAAAATTGTTTCGCCTGTGCTAGTCATACATGGGACAGAAGATGAAGTTATAGATTTCTCGCATGGCTTAGCCATTTATGAGCGATGCCCTCGTACTGTGGATCCTCTTTGGGTTGAAGGAGCAGGTCACAATGATGTCGAACTGTATGGTCAATACCTTGAGAGGTTGAAACAATTTATACAGCACGAACTAGTGACAAATTGATCTAGGATACTGACATTTTTCAGACTCTAATTTGTGGTTTAGTTTTTATTGTTTAAAAGCCAGATGTAGTTAATATTATTGCTGTTACTTGTTGTTGCTTGCAACAACAAGTATCAGGAAGAAAAAAAACATTGTTATCAGCAAAACATTAATTAGGTTATTTAATTTATAACTAATTGGACCCTTGAAACCTTGATGTCAGTTAATTTTACAAAATCCTTGTGCAGGTCTTTATTAAAATCTGAAAAAGTAATTTCATGGGATTACCATATCTGGCCTGTTTGATTTGTTGTAATGTCTTGAGAATGTAATGTCTTGATTACAAGTTTAAGTTATTTACTTTGGTTTATACAAAGTAGAGTTTGTTCACAAGAACTATTTTTGTATGGATCTCAATGTAAATGTTTTCTTTCACAAATTTATTGTGTTCCTAGAGTGCATTATACAGATTTGTTTCAATTCAGTTTTGTTCATCTTTGGTTTGTACCTTCATCTATTCCTGTTAGTTTACACTAAGAATCAAGCGAACATGTTATGAATTGTTCATTTTTTTGCAACCTTTGTTTGAGTTACTATGTTATCATAGTGGTTTTTTTTTTAATTTCTCAATTGAGTAATTTTATCAAATATTTTATTTCTCTGTCTTGCAATCTCCTTTTATGAAGGTGAATAGACTCTGGTTTTGCTCTTGCTTTCATTGTATGGAGCAGTGTAAATAGTTTCCTTGACTGCCATGACAAGTTGGATGGGAGTTCAGGTTGACCAAAGATCATTTCAGTAATATTTGAAGTTCAGTTGCAATAACAACTTGCAATATTACAAGTTGGGATGTTATTATTTTGAATATTATTGAGGAATCTGGATGTATTGTGCTTTAACATGATCGATGATCATGGCCTTTGCCAAGTTTGAAGTAGCTGTTGTCGACATTGTATATATAAGCAGTTAGGAAGTAACAATTTTCTGTCAGCATATTGGTTTGAGTATGAATAACAATACTTTTATGAGTCATTGCATTCCTTGTGACAACAGAATGCTCCGTTTTTGTTGTCAACACTTCACTTCTAAACAGTCTGCCATCATCAATATTTTATGAATATTTTGTGAATTAATTATTTAAATAAGTAAAATGGTTAACAGAAATTTTGAACAGTGTTGGCCAGAGGGAGTTCTTTTTTAATCTAGTTGCAAAGAATAGTATAAGTAAGTAAAAAATTTGTATTTTTTGGTTTCCACATAAGAAGGATATGCAATCCGTGGGATTTATGGCTTTTAGTAGTTCATAGATAACAAATCCAAATTACATGATTCCAATTCTTTCAGGGAATATACAAATTTGTAAATACATGAAGGATGTTTCTGTGTTGAAAGCCCCAAATAGCTGCCTGAGATTTTACGTCTGGAGTTTCTGTAGTCAGTTTTGATCACTTGTGTGTAAAAGAGAAATGAATAAAGTCTCAATTTGTGAATGTTTTGTGGGTCTCATCAAACCGTTCTGTACCAGTACATTGGCAAAGTTACATGTAAATCTCTCTTTAGGCCTAAGTTTTATCAATGGATAAGACAATAAGTGCTGAAAAAATGTGGTAATATATCCATATGAAAGTGCTTATTGGCTATGAGGAGTTTTTAAAACAATTTTGGACATGGATAGAATTTATTTTTGGCCCTAAGAGGCACACAGTCTCAAACCAGCATTGATGATTTCTGAACAATTCTTCTCTGATAAGCTGTTTTTCTAGTAGTCTTTCTGTTTTACCAGGATAACACAAATAATGGCCAATCAGTTTTAACCTTCACTAAGTACAGCCATCACCATGCCACTTTAACGCGATGGTTCAATTTAGACCGCCTCGTTCCCAGAATGCCCCCAGTATGAGTGCTGTTAGTGTGGAGTTGTGGGCCAGCTGCACTTAAAAACCTTGCAAAATAGCTAAGCATGGTGCTACCAGTCTGCCGCCAACAATGTGCAAAGGTCCATGTGGACGAGGCAGAGCTTTAAATGACCCTTACTTGCATGATCTCTCATGCCACAGAGGGACTTCGCAGAAACAAGGTCGAGAGCGTTCTGTAATCAAAACAAAAGACTTTTTACTGGTATTTGTAGAATGCCGGGCCACTCATTTGCATCTCATCAGTTTTGTAATTTCCATATGCTACGTTCTTAGAAGCGTTGAGAGATTTGTTGTCTAAATAAGAGGAAAATTAGAGCAGATCCCTTCCTAAAGAGCTTGAGTGATGACACATTTGTGAAGATGACGTTACTGAATACTACAAATTGCGTGATAGTTAGCAGTCACGCAATTCCCGCCTCTTGTTGGAGCAGAAGGGAGGCAAAATGTTCGGAGCAGTGTTGTAGAACTTTTTAGAACTTTTCCACCGTGCAAAAAGTGGGAAACAATGGCCAAGGCAGGGAAAGGTTGTGTCGACGATTTAGCCACCTTGTCAGAGTTAAACGAAGATATCATACTTCAGGAGTTGCAAGCAAGATACCACAAAGATGTTATCTATGTACGTAAATGGATGACACGCAATGAGAGAAGATTTGCTCGCATTCAGTGTGTTGTTATATGGTTGATCTTCACGTTCTTGTTATTTGTTAACTCCGTAGTCTGCTTGAACATTTTCAGACATATGTCGGAGATATTCTAATTGCCCTCAACCCGTTCAAGACCTTGGGAATTTACCACAAGAATGTAAGTTCGAAGTAATGATGATATTGGAAGTTGTTCAAAGTTTGTTTATCTTAGCTCAACACCTGTTCGTACTTATGTCTGTTTACGTTCTTTTTTATTGTCAGTTCATTAAAATTTTTATGCTACGCTTCTATGACTTCTTAAAACTTTTTGGGAAAGTTTTAATTAGTACTTTGTTTCAACGATCCCATATCAGAGTTTGACGAGTAAAGCTCAAGTTGATCTGTAAGTTTTATTTTTAGGCAAGTCCCAAGGCTTTAGCTTAAGTTGGAACCCTGGAACACAAAAAGTTTAAAAGCATTTCCGTATAGGGAAGATATTGTTGACGTCACCTATTATAATTAATGTGCCAATCAGAGCCTCATTGGCTGTCAAAACAAAGGATCTTTTGTTCTTGTGGTTGGCATATTTGAATAACAAAAGCAATGTTTGTAAACAGATATCTTCCCTATATTCTCCTGACGCTACTGTATGTTATGCATAAATTCATGAAACAGTGTTCATTGTCATTCAACCCTTCAATAAATGCAGCCATGAAATTTTGGCTATTAATTAATGGTTTTTCAGGAGGGTGGGTGATGCAGTTTTCAAGAAAATTTAAAGGAATTTACCAGGCACCACTAGCCTAAGGAAACTTTGTCTAGGCAGTGGTAATGGGTATATATTTGACTTTCATAAAAAAAATCATTATCTCTAGCTTGGTCCATTTAAAATTTCTGCTCAAATGTTTCTTCTTAGAATGCAGATAGGTACAAGATGACACAGAAATCGCTGCAGCCTCCTCATATCTATGCCATTGCTGATTCAGCATATCAAGCGATGTTGGGTTTTGGAGGAGTAAGTCCCAAAAGCCAATGTTGTGTGATCAGGTGATCTTGAGCGGGATTATTTAGATCATGAGAACTAGTACTAGCACCTCAGGGTCGAGTGTCAGTCACTGCCCCCAATCAACATCTCAATGGCTAGTTTGTCAACTCTTGATTGACATCTCAGCCGACAGTGGTTCAAGACTCAATCAATTTTTGCAGACATGCCATTGAGTGGTGCATATAAGTTGGTGAACACTTGGCAAACTATCAAATGACTGTTGATCATGTCTTGGTCTAGTGTTGACCAAGTGTCAATCAAGATGTTGATTGAGTATCAAGTGAGATGTTGATTGGGTATAAATCCAGTGTTGATTGAGGGTATCCATCAACACTTGATCATGGATGCCTAATGCTCATGCAAAGATACCAAGCAAAATGATATTAAATTTTGAAGGATAAACTACTGAACATTCAAGCATAATCTCACAAATCAAAACCAGCGCACCACCCTTTTGGCAAAAACAATATCCCAGTTTAGTTTTTTTAACCATGTAACCTGAGGCTTGGCTTTTTCTAATTCACTCTCCAATTAGAACAAAAAAAAAGTATATCTGTAGTAAAGCATTCTAGAAAATATCCATACTCCTCCTATTCCTTCAAAAATTATAGGTGAGCTTGATGCTTTCCTTTAAAACTTGGGTTCTGAAATCGCCCTCCCCCTCAGAATTTTCAATGACCTAATTCCTTGTGGTGAATATAGATATTTTCTGAGACTGCACAATACTCCAGACTGCTTAATGCTATGGCCTGTTGAGCCACTTTAATGCCATCAACAGCCTAATAGATACTTTCAAAATCCGCTAACAACTGCATGTTCTTTACAGTGGGGAGAGTGGAGCAGGCAAAACAGAATCAGCCAAACTATTGATCAGTCAGCTGGTTGAATTATCAAGAGGAACTTCTCAGTTGGAACAGCAGGTCCTTCAGGTATTATCCTTAACTTGTGGGACAATGTTTACTAAGGGCATCGGCAGTCAAGTAGATAAATGCTAGATCAATACTGGATCAATACTGAATTGACACTCAATTGACGCCACTATTGACTCTTGATCAACACTCAATCAACTTCTTGCTTGACTGTCAGTAGAGAGTCAACTCATTTTGCAGACATGCCATTGATTGTCGATCGCTACATATGAGTTGGTCAAGACTCAGCCTATTGATCAAATGTGCCAATCAGGTGTTGATCAATATGTTGATCTAGAGTGACCGAGTGTCAATCAAGATGTCCACTGATTATCGATAAAGATGTCAATCAAGTATTGATTGAGGGTTGATCAAGGGTATCAATCAGCACTCAACTAACCTTTAGTGAAAATGATCCAAATACCCCAGTATGTTCTGAGGTAATAACTAATGTAAGGATTAAGAGTTTGAGGTTTGAGCTAGTGGCAGGGACTACTGTTTTCCAGTGTATGTACATTACCCCCTTCAAGTAGGAATGCCAGCAGAGGGGTAGTGGAACCCAAAATTGTTTTGATGCTAGGGACTTTTCAGTTTAAACAGTGCTCACTGTATTTTGGCCAAGCGACTTCAAAATCTGAATGAATAAAATTTAGAAATAGTGAAATTCAAGTGCACCTGCCCCTAGAAGAGTTATTTAGACTTGCTTGGACAAGTTTTATCCTTACAGAAATTTATAACTTGCCCATAGGTGAATCCGTTGTTAGAGGCTTTTGGAAATGCCCAAACTCTGATGAATGACAACTCAAGCAGATTTGGAAAGTACATTCAGCTGAAATTCCAGCAAGGCATGGGTAAGAAATTATATCCAGTTGTCTTTCTATCTGACAGTGTTTGTCTGTGTGTCTGCGTGTCTGTCTGTCTCTAGGTGTCAGTTCATTTCCTTGACATCAAGTTAGCATTATGTCAAGTGTAGGCTTTCATGTACTTTTGTTCAGATTTTGTTTCTTCGTTAGCTAATTGTTCTCTACATTCCCACTTTTTCCCTCCTTCTTTCCCTTGCTTTGGTCCATCATTTGGTTTATCTGCAAGAGTCTTAAGGTGGGTAGGCTGGTGAGAGTGTGGGGTAGGTTGGTTGGCTGTTTAGATGGCTGTCTAGTGAGTCAGTTAGTAGATGAGACAGTTGAACTCTGACATTTGGTTGATTGCTCAGTGATATTGTTTGGTTGATTAGGCAATAATTCCTTTTGTTCATTTCCACAGTTCTGATTAAAATATTTACATGTCTCAGATTTATTCACTATCTTTGTTGTCACAATAATCTAAAATCATAATAAGATGTAGTTGTATTCATTTGCTTTTAATAATTTGTTTTCTTTTCATATTAATCATGTTTGTCTTGGAATTTTCAGTTATTGGTGCTAAGATCTCTGAATATCTTTTGGAAAAATCCCGTGTGGTACGACAAAGTGGTGGCGAGGAGAATTTTCACATCTTCTACTACTTGTTTGCTGGTCTCTCCCCCGATGACCAAAACAAGTATGGGCTAACCAGACCAGACAAGTATAGGTAACACTAAAAATGAATCTATGTAGCTTATTGCTGTTTATTTTATGACCAAATAGAGAAGCATGGTGGTTTCATTGTTAGTATGCTCCCCTCTAGATCAAGCAATCTGGGTTGAGCTCTTGCAAGGGAAGGTGGGTTGCAATATTGTGCAAGAGGCTTAACTTTGACAGTGGCTCTCTCCACACAGGTGTATAAATGGTTACCAGGAAATTTAAGCTGGAGGGTAACCCTGGGATGGGCTAGTATTCCATTTAGGGTGGAGTAGAAATACTCCTAGACACTTCATGTTACAAAAACTGAAGATAAGGACCAGCCTAGTGGGCCACTTGGCTCTTGTGCAGACCTCCGGCCTTAAACTTGGACCAGGTAGATCACTGAAAAAAAAAAAAAAAAAACAAGAATTAAACTTTACATACCGGTAATTTTCATGACTTAACTGTACTGAAGATAATTATATCACTTACAAGTATAAGTCTAGTGAAGGAATTGGATTCAAACCTTTCTGACATATATAATTATAATGTATATGTGTTGTAGATTAAAGTGAAATTTAGTCCAAAGTGATTTCAGAGTGGTATTTTAACAGCATAATGCAGAATGTTAGGTATACATGCTCAAATTGTGCATTTTTAATTGTTGTTTTTTGTGAAACAGGTATCTGCTTGAAGGAGCAGCAAGTATGAAGAAAGTAAAGAAAAACAAATCAATGTTTGATGAGCTCATGAATGCTATGGATATGGTGGGCTTCCTTGATGAGGTACGTTTACAAGAAACTTTTTCACTTTTCTTTATCAGATATGTTGTCATATCCCATGATCCCATGATCATTATATTTTTTTGGATAAAGAAGACTCGTAGACTGATTTTTGATTACTTTTTAAGCTCATTTCTCATAGTTCGCATAATAAGATTTTAATTAAGTCAAATGAATAAACCAGAGGGAGATGTTTAGGAGAAAAGGGTGGGACAGATAAAGTGTGTGAGAAGTCTATGCAGGATTGGGATATGAGATTCTCAAGGTGATAAGAATTGGGTGTAGTCATTTTCATTATCATCAGTCCTTGTTGTGCCATAGGATGCACAAGGTGTTTGTTTGGTTTCTGTATGCAGAGAGTGATTCTGTCCCCCTTTGCCAGCTTGTTCAGGGTTTCTGTAAGGCTTTTGCAGCTTCTGTGCCACCTCGGGACCTAAGTCCCACTGTACTTCACCCTGTCCAGCAGACTCCTTCTCCCCTGTTACCCACCTCGTATGGATGAGGACGTTAGGGGTGGTTCTTTGGGAGACACTGACTGTAGTTATACAGGTAGTAGCAATTGTTTTTGGACAGGGCATGATGCATTCCAAGAGCAAAGTACAACAAGGAAGGGGTAGGAACTCGGAATTACAGGTGTGAGGTTGTAAAGAGGGGAGTTCACACCATCCTTCCCCACCCATCCAGCACTCTTTTCTTTTAAACACTGTAAACCATGTTCCCCTACAGGCTCTTTGGTGTGTGCTTAAGACTTTCGTGATCTCTTTCTGATTAGGAGCAGCAAGATATGTTTACAGTTCTTGGTGGTGTACTAAACATGGGTAACATTGCATTTGAAATGGATGAAAATGAGGGCGCTGTCATAAAAGAAGCTCATGGACCTTTGAGGACATCTGCGGTTTGTTAAACTTAAACTTCTTTCGGACATTCTCTCCTTAATTTTCTTGTGAAGCAAGAAGGGAAAACAGTTTCATTAAAGTTGTTGATTGCTCCTAAAGAAGGACAAAACCAAATCATCGTCTTTCAGTGTTCTCATATTTAATATGAATTCAAAATGTTTCAAAGAAGACCTTGTTACTTATTTTGTGGTAAATCCTCGTAAAAAGGATGCCCGAAAGCAGGAATATCACTAATGCTTGCAAACTTTTCGAAGCCTTCCATACAGGCTTTTCACTACATATTTAGCAAACGTTTTTGCGAATAGTATTTCGAGCCAAAAAGGGCGACCAACAAGTGATTTGCCTTTCATGTACAGAAACTTCTGGGTGTGGACACGGAGAAACTTGCGGACGTGCTGACCTCCACGACAACTACAACACGTGGCAGTGTGATCAAGAGAAGATTGAAAGATCATCAGGCAATTGGTTAGAGAGTTGGAATTAATTCCTTCTATAGGCACTTCCACGAGCGTGACCGCTTGAAAAGTCAGCATTTTAAAGATATATTATCAGTACTGGAAACCTAAAGATTATGGTCTAGTTGTATTGAAAATCACTATGCACGTGTACTTACAGGACCTTATAGGAGGCGTAGACGCCTTCACAAGGTGGTGGTGTCGAGTTATCGATTAAGAAAGTCGTTGAGATTTCTTTTAAACTGTTGCGTCGTGTCTCGAAAACCTTTTCCCTCAACAATTCACTTATTACCTTCATGTTGGTGTTGTGGAGAAAGGTGTTCGAGATGGTGTCCCTTTTCATACCACGTGACAAAGGGTTATAGTTTGAGGGCTTTCTAACCATATAGAACAATTAAGTTTCCTATTGCGTTTTTCTGAGCTGTGTTATCTTGCTTTGCTGTTTCCATTTCCAACCTATTTTTAAAAGTCTTTGACTCGTAGTCGGCTTATCACAAGTTAGAACTATTTTAAGACTTTGAACTGGTTTCTAATATGCAGAGGTACAAGACTTTGTTGCAAGACTGTCTGCATTATTTCACAGATGTTCGAGATGCGACAGCTAAAGCTTTGTATGGCCGTCTGTTTGGTTGGATCGTCAACAAGGTTAATCAACTTCTGGCTCCGCCGATGGCTTCAAGAGGAGAAGAGGTCACGGAAATAGGTATGGTTCACATGAAAGAACGGATCAGAGTAGATTGCAAAACGCGACGCTGGCTTGTTTTGCCTTCTTCGGTTTAGTTGTAAAATTTCTTGCTGTCTATGCTTTATTACTGTCAAATAAATACAAATTCACCGAACTTTGTTCCTATCCCTTGTTTTTTCTAGGTATCCTTGATATATTTGGCTTTGAACATTTTGAGAACAACGGCTTTGAGCAGGCGTGTATCAACTTGGCTAATGAACAACTCCAGTTTTTCTTCAACCAGGTAAACAGTTCGGGTGAGACGCACCTGTTGGACAGAAAATTAAACTACGATCACTAGTTTTCTGTGAGCTAGGCGTAACCACTTGAAGATACGGAGACTGAGTAGTCTAATAGTTTAAATAGACACCAAGGATATGTGGGGAATTTTAACTTAAAAATAAAGGAATTTTTCCCTTACAAGGATAAAGCGCGCGCGAATTTTTGACTGTTGGTAACTAGTCAACGACTCGACTCGATTACCGATCACACTCACCAATAAAGAGATAACTATTACCGACTTACTTAATCGTCTTCGTGTTTCGAAACACATAAGGCCTCGGTCAAAGCGCGCCGTTGGCTTCTGTCGGGTGCTATGCTCAAGTCCATTTTGATCTGTATGTGGTATTTGTCTGTGAGGCAGCTAAAGCTTTTACCTGAGGCCTGCAGGAATCAATGCACCACGCAGTAGTTAATTTCCATACATGATACAGTAGACAAAATACAGTCAATGCATATTGTATAATCACTGGAGTCGTAGAAAGAAACACAATTTTTAACTTTGCTGGAATTTTCTTCATAATCACGAAGAGATATTTTCTTCATGATTTTGTTTCGAGAGCTAACTTTGAGACGTGATGGACTCGGTGCATTAAGATGGAACACTAGTGCTTACAACCAGATGCAAAGCCTCTTCAATACCTATAGTCTTTATAGACTTTTGTATAGTTTTCGACCGTGATATTTCACTGTTGTTCTCGCCTTGCAGCATATTTTCATGTGGGAACAGGAAGAATATAACAAGGAAGGAATTGATTGGACAGGTGTCACATTTGCGGACAACAAACCTGTTTTGGTGAGTTCATCTGTGTTCGACTTTTTCATCTCAGATTAGCGCGATCAAATCTTGTGCTTGATCGTTACCGGTCTATGTATTATGTAACTATTCTGTAGGTAGTAAATACGATTGTGGTGTTTTCCATCGTCCACAGGATTTATTTTTCAATAAACCCATCGGACTGCTAGCGCTGCTGGACGAGGAGAGTCATTTCCCACAGGTTTGTGCTGCTTCGTTTATTCATGAGAGTGCGTGTGAAAAGAGGAACTTCAGTTATTCACTGAGTCTTAAGTTATCGTTCAGAAGTTTGTATCTGGAAGTAGACAGGTTCGCGTTTTGTGAAAACGCTTTCTTATAACTCTGGAGATGCATTATAGGTTTTTTAAACACGATTGAAAAATTTGACGGTGTTTTTTTTTGAAATGGCAGCACTAAAAATGCGCAAGCCCAGTAGGAGGGAAATTCAGAGCAAGACCGCGCGCTTTCTTTTCTTTTCTTTTTTTCGTTTTTCATTTTTCTAGTTTAAGCACTCGTTCTTTGTTGGACATTTCGTTCAAAATCCCAAATAAACATTTGGTAAGTGCCTAGTCTCCCATGTACATTATCAGAATTATAACTTCCACTCTGTAATTCCACTGTGGTTCAAGAGCTTTTAACATTGTTTTCTTTGTGTCGCAAAGAGCACAGATCACTCATTTGTAGAGAAATTGACACAGAATTGTGGAAATAGTAACGTCTTTATCAAGTCCAAACACTCTAACACCAACATGTTTGGGATTTGCCACTACGCTGGCAAGGTAAGAGATAATGAGTGTTAGTGTTTTCCTTACATTTTATCTACCCTTTACTCGCCAATGACGCTAGATATTTTTCTACTATTTTACTATGTTTCCATTCTCATTGTGTCAAGCTAAGGTTGCCTATAATTAGGCTCAAACTTCAAACGATCTTAAAAGTACTGACACCTCTCTAATTAAGCAATTTTGCATCAAAGAAAAAGAATCAGATTCTAAAAAATAAGAACCACCTTTGGTCAGTTTTTCCTTTCCCAACAATTACACCAATGTGCAGTTTTAGTCTTTTCTTTACTCTTAGCGACGCAACCTTACAACCTTCGACACACACGGTTTTTCTGATGGTATGTGGGGATAAACGGACGACGCCTTGGGTTGGGAGAGGGAAATGAGAAATCCCGTTCTTGTATTTGATTTGTATCGACTTCCTCAGGTTGAATATGACGCCACAGGATTCCTCGAGAAGAACCGTGACACCCTGCCACCAGGTGTTATGGATATGCTGAGGAAAAGTGATAACCCTCTGATTGCCACGGTCTTCTCTGGTAAGCGTAAGGAAGCCAAGTGTTTGCAACTTTGCTCGTAGTCATACCCATTTCATCCCCACCATCTTTAGCCTTTGTTTTGTCCCGAACAGTTCCCGGCTTATTTATTGCTTACCGTTCTACAATTTCACCATCCTTAGTAAGTAAATGAAGATGGTAGGTTGCTTTTAGATCTTTTCTACCTAGTGAGAGACTACGTGATATTGATTTTAGAAACTGTTCAGTTGACTGATTAAAATGTAAACTATTGAGTAAATTGTGTTTTTGCTGTGTTGTAAGTTGTGTCGGTTTGCTCTTTGTAAACTTACGTTTGTTCAATGGGACGCTAAGGTATCGCTTTGGAAGCAATATATCAAACACGAGGGACTGTGTGTCATCTGGATATCCAAACACCGAGAAGAGAGTTCAAATCACGGCCCGCAGTGAAGTATTTTTGACGAAATTCCAGGTGTTTGGATAGCCGATGAAACACTTTTCCGAGTGTTTGATACATCTTCTCAGTCGAAACAAGAAGTAAGGAGCAAACAGAGAAGTAAAATCTTCAAAATCTATGCTAATTTATACCGTGTATCCAAACCTCCTTCACGGTTGTGATGTCCTTTGCTTTAACTTAGTGAAGTATTAATGAGTTTGAGAAATTCAAGTCCCCTCTGCCTTGTTCGTAACCAGCGCACAAATTGAACTCTTTCAGGCACAATCACACGAACTGGAACACTCGCTCTCCAAGGAAGAGTAAGCAAAGGGAATGTAGTCAGACGAACTAAGGTGAGATACCGAGCAGAACCTTTAATAGCGCAAGAGTCAGAGCATCTCGTGTCTTCATTTGCATTTTCTGCGAGAGTAATGTTTAAGATTCAAACGGAAAATTCTTTTTTGGAAATAGAATTTTGCGGCTCTAGGAGATTTAACCGAACAATGGAAGAAGTCTGTTTCCAACGTTCCAGTTTGAGTGACGTTTTGGTTTCTATTCTACGACAGTAATACGTGGTGTTGTACTGTTTTGCTTTTTTCAGAGACTGAGCAAGGCGCGACAAGGAATGCCAGCCACCAAAAAGCCTACAGTGGGCGCGCAGTTCAAGGTAAGTGTTTTCTATCTTTTAGATCAGAATCAGAATCGCTTTTTGTGTGGTATGGCTTAGCCAGAGATTTCATAATGCGATTTTCAACTATTTTCGTTGTGAGCAGGCACAGACCGTCAAATTGCTTTAGACTTGTTAGATAGATTGTGTGTTGCAGTATGTTATATTTGTTACTGGAGTGCTGGTAGTGGTGGGAGCGAAAAACGAATCAGTTGTGATCGTCACAGCCTTTTTTCCCATTCTAGACATCTTTAGGGATCCTCATGGAAAGAATGACAGCTGCCAATCCACACTTTATCAGGTGCATCAAGCCAAACAATGAGAAGGTATCCGACTTGAGTTCTGCCAGCATTATACTTGACAATATAGCTGCTGTGTACTAGTTATTACTGCCTCTCTCGAAGACATTGTCCACTTACGAGTTCACAGAGTTATGATGTCGTGAAGCTTGTATGTTGCTCAAGGGAGTACATTGAACATTTCTGTCTTCACGATGCACTAGAGCTAACTTTTATGAATAATGAATCAATATATCACGTTCAATCGATCAATCACTCAAACTTGACTCAGCTGTTGGTGTTTGGTCTTTGTGGCAACGGCATATTATGCTACCCTGGGTTACCTCTGACACTGTAAGCGCTCCTTCAAATGATGCTGTGTATTATAGACTCTCTATAATGTCCTATGTGTCTATGTGGGTTGTTTACAGATATCCGACAGTCTAGATCTCAAGTACGTGAAAGAACAGGTAACAATTTGCATTGTTCTTGGTAAATTATCCCGTTAGAGATCGCGTACTTGCATTTATGAGATAAGGTCGTCCAGTAACGTACAAATAGCTCAAAAATACGTGACTTGATTGATGATAAATGCCAAAATTAGCAAGGTAACATAGCTAACCGTCGATGTCCTTGTCTCCAGTAAAGTCAAATCGGAAAGAGAGCGTTTGTTGGTCATCAAAGTCGCTTTCTCATTGAAGAGATGGTCTTAACTCTTTTGTTATTGGGACTTGGATGAGCCAGGTTGCTGCGGGTGATAAATGAGGAATTTTGACCTCGTTGATGAATGTCAACACTAAAAAATTGTTGTTGTGGTTTTTAACTAGCTGGCTTACACTGGTGTACTGGAGACCACTCGTATTCGCAGGGAGGGTTATGCCCTGAGGATATCTTTCACCGACTTTGTGGAAAGGTCAGTTTTAGTTAATACAGGGAACAATAATATTTCACTGACGACAAGAAACCTTAGCAGGTTGTCAAAATCATTCAGCTCCAGTATTCATACTATAAAGCGGTAAGGAGTATTGCTTCTCGTGCTCCTCATGACATTTAAACGTATTCTGTACGCCTCACAGATCTTTTTACACTCGGACTCAAATGGGCGTGACTGCGCTTGTTCAACATTTCTTTAAATCACTCGAAACCCGAAAGGAGCTCGATGGGATTACCAAGAGAGTACCATGTCCGCTACTTAGTGTTGCCGGGTACAACACTAGCTATACATACCTGAATTAGCTTGGTTTTAGTAATTTTTAGTAATTAGTTATTTGCAGATAGGTTATCTAATGATGATACCGCAATATAACGAATAACCTTCTTCAGTCTGGAATACAATCTTCTGTCAGTGAGTAGTCAAAGCGCCATTTTTCCCATCGGCCCCTTTTAAACGCTAATATATGTTATCAAAATTTGTCATCAGGTGTCGCTATCATTTTCAGTCTCATTCCATTAAGATTAGTCGCTTCCGTGTTGGTATGTGTTTCATTACAAGCATTGTTGGGCAGCGCATCAAAAAGCTTGTTCTTGACAAAAAAACATCCGTATTGCTGTCTTTGTTTATCTAATTTTTGGGTCAATGTTCTTCATCTAACCATCTGTTATTGTTTTCCATGTCTGTTAGATACAAGCTTGTGTTGTATACAGCAACATTACCCCCATGTGAAGGCAGCTGCAGGCAGATTCTGAAAAAGTCACGACTGAAAGACTGGCAGATTGGGTAAGAGGAATTCATCACATGAAAAGTAATGTGAACGATTTCATTTACCATTTCCTGTATAAGCGTCAGTGAAATGAGAGCACAAGAGGCACAAAATCATGGAGCTTCACTAAAGGTTTTCGAAACCTTTTTTCACTAATTGTTATTTCGAAACTTTGGTTCGAAAAGTTCTATCTTGATTCTAGGAAACTTGTTTACCGATCGTCTAATGTGTAACTTGTTTATTTCGATTCTCAGACGTACAAAGGTGTTTTTGAAGTACTGGCACGCAGAAAAATTGACGGAGCAGCTGCAAAAGGCTCAAGAAGCTGTAATCAAAATACAAAAAGGTACATGTCGTTATGAAGAGGTAATCTCTCGCTTTTATGAGGAGACCAGCGTTTACTTGGATAATATTGCCAACCCTTTATCTCTTATCCTTTGAATTTTCATGCTTTCGTTTCTTTCTTTTTCACATCGGATAATGTATTTGTATCAAACACTATGCTCTACAGACGAAGTAGCAAAACCAACGAAACTTCTCTTTCCTTTTTGAAGTGGTTCGAGGATTCCTCGCAAGACGAAGATGTAAACGACTTCGGGAAGAAGCCATCATGAACGCCAAGAAAACGGCCACATTTTTGCAATATTCCAGCGTCTGTGGAAAAAGATTGTTTCTCAAGCAAGAGGAATTGCTGCCACATGACAGCAGGAAAAAAGAAGGTATAGTTGTAATTAAAACGGATTTCTTCATTTAGACTTTGGTCAGAAGCGGGAGAAAGTCTTCATCAGTGATGGAAACAGAAATTCGATCACTGAAGTTTTGGAACAAAATCCGACATATTTAAACTCTTACTTGACATACTAAAAGCAGTTGTACACGAGACGAGTTTAAATTAGCTTATTTGGCCATGTGCAAAATTACGTTTAAATTCTGAGATAACAAGGATGGTTAAGGATGGAGAGGATTAACATGGATTACTAACAACGAACTAAACTTTGGCTGAACTTTTCAAGATACGAGAACCGTGACGTGGCTCTCTTAACGAGGAAGCTCATTAAATTCAACTGGCGTAAATCCAAAGCAATCAAAAGGGAACCTGTACTTTCCTATTTTGAAATCAAATTTGATATCTTAATTCAATTTAAAATCGTGTTTTAATTTGTTTACTCTTAGATAACACCGTGCTTTTTAATTTTTGCATTAGAAATCTTAAAGAAGAGAAATACAAAATATGTTTCGTTGCAATTCCCAACCGCTCCTGTTGTGTTAGACGAAGAAGACTTTCCACCACCCCCACCGGATGCACTGGGCCTACCACCCAAGACAAGTCACGGATCACTTGAAGACATTGAGGTATTCAAAGGCGTTGATCATAAACGTGCATAAAATTTGACTCGGGATGCACTAGTCTATCCACAGACCCTCTTTTTTGTCTGAGTCTCTCCAGATCGCAAACTTAGTTAAATATTAACCCAATGCGTGGGATACGCTTGGGGCTTGGGACAGAGGAAAAACAACGTCTGTTGACAGACTAGTGACATACCAACTGAAAGAGAATTCTCGATACTGATTGGTTCTTAGCACTCGTCATATTTCATTTTTAACAGACTGCTTACTGGAATGGGTTTCTTTTTCATACACCTTGAAATCAAGCTCAACTGTTAATCACTTTATTGTTGTTTGTCTGTCTTTTCTAAGAATGATAGTTATGATTTTTTGTGTCGTCTGATTTGGTCCGTCGAAAATCTTATTTGTGCTTTCAAACAAATCGGCTCCCCTCTTCTCGGCAACTGATTTTCTTTATCACTCCTATAACATGCTGATTTGCTGAGGACTCAATTAATCCTCAACAGTGCACAAAGTTGAAGTTATGTTGTTACAAGTAATCAAATGTTTTTTTTTCTCGTGCAATTTCATTTAAAAATGGACACGTACATTTTTCAAAGACTATCTTAAACTGCACTCGCCTCGCAGGCTAGTGCATCTGTGAAAAACTGACTTGTTCTTATTTATTTCAAAAACTTGAAATCATTTGATTACGTATACAAATTGGACAACACCAAATCCTACTACCATTTGTAGCATACTACCTATGTATCTATGCGAGAATGCAAGATTTTGTGTAGAGACTGTGACATTTTATTTTTTGTGGACTGCAACGTGTTCCTGACATGCTTTGAGTACTGCCCATTATTATGAACGGTGGCGAATCTTAGGCCCTGTCCACACGTATCCGGATACTTTTGAAAACGGAGAGTTTTTTTCTCCGTTTTAGCCTTCCGTCCACACGTATACGGCGTTTTCGATCACTGACAACAGAGGTTTTCGAAAACGCTCTCCAGAGTGGAAATTTTTGAAAACGGAGATTTATCGTATTCGTGTGAACGGGCGAAACGGAGGTTTTCGAATACGATGACGTCATACTTAAGATCCAGTCCTTCCCGCGCAAAGATGGCGCTAATAAATGAATTTCGCGGGCTCTATTGGTTACAGCGCATGCTCTCTAGGGAGAGCTAGCGTATTTACCTGGCCTTAGCATATTCGTGTGGACGGGCGAATACGATTTGAAAACGCTAAGTGTGGACGCGTGTTTTTTTTGAAAACGGTGAAAAAAATCTCCGTTTTCCGGACAGGGCCTTAAATTGATTTGGGTTCTGATTTTGCGACTGGCATTGTTTTCACGTTTGTACCCGACGTACTCCCATAGCAGGGCATTTCTGGGATCAAGAACCGTTTTAGACACAGTTGAGTTTTCACGTTACCAAGCAAGTTTTCTGCCGAGAAATACGAACTTAGTTAATTCTCAAGGTAATAAATCCTATGTAGAAAGCGTTTTTGTTCCCTGACTGTATATCAATTGAAAGTTAAGTTGTATCTGTCTTTGTAGCTCGATGATGAGCTTCTGACTGATGACTTAGAAGATGAGGAAGATGTGTTTATTGGCCAGCCTCACCCAATCAAGGCTGGATTTGGAGCCGTGGCTAACAAAGCAGCGTATGTCTCAATATAAGGCAGTTAGTCGGCTGGTCCGTCCGTCCGTCGGTCTGTCAATCAGTCAGTCAGTCAGTCGTGCAGGCAGGTAGTCAATTAGTCAGTCATGCATTTTGTTAGCCGGTCAGTTGGTCTTTCAATCAATCAATCAATCAATCAATCAATCAATCAATCAATCAGTCAGTCAATCAATCAATCAATCAATCAATCAATCAGTAAAGTCATTCAATTAGCCATTAAGTCGCAAAACTGGTCAATCTGATAGTCGGTCGGCCAGTCGAGCGGTCCGTGAGGTAGGTCAGTCGGTCGGTCAGCCTTTCTACTCCACCTCTAAAGGTAGTCTATGTCAACCACAACCACGTCATAGTAGTGTTAGTCATTATAATAGTTGGTTTGTCAGTCATGACAGCAGAGTTCTTGTTAGCCTCAATTCAGGAGTAAACGAGTTCTACCTAGGTTTAACTAATAGTATCAACACATGTTATTTGATAGTGCTGTGCAGTGGTTTCAAAAGACCCAGGTCCCCAAGGGAGTTGTACAAGATGAAAGTGGAATGTTCAGCGAGTGGTTTCATGGCATCATATCCAGGAGGTGCAGTCTTGTTGCTTGACTTGACTTTCATCAATGAGATAAAGTAGTGTGTGTAGATTATGTTAGTTCTATTGGCAGTGTATATTCCGGTCTGCAGACACTAACTCGACACTGATCTTGAAAGATAATTCTTCTCAGCATGATCTATGCATTCCTTTTCACAGTAGTGGTGATAGTGGTGATAACTTAAATACCTCTTACTAATCTTACTAATCGAGTTTGAGGTCTGTACTGTTACGGACCGAGAAAACGAGGTTAGTAAGATGTTTGTTACATCTCTGGGTTCAAAGAGATGGCTAAAGCAAACTTTTGAATCTAGCCGGCCGTACAGTAGAGTACGGCCCGCTAAATTCACCAATCACAGCGCGCGTACTAACTGAGAGATATAATAAATTAGATTATAAAGAAAATTAAGATTTTGATCTCATGAAAAGGTTGTTCGTCATTTACAAGATTGGCGTTTTCCTGCTGATATTTCATACTTCAAACCATTACGTGAGCAGAAGAGCAGAAAGGAGTTTAAAGTGTGCTTCAATTTGATTTTGTTTCACTCCAGTGTGCGTTTGTTTATCTGCAGGGAATCTGAGCGCCTACTGTCAGACAAGCCAGTGGGTTGTTTCTTGATCCGTGTCAGTGAAAGCCGGTTTGGTTACACTCTATCTTACAGGTGAGCTACCTTGCATCGTTTACATTTCATTTGGCTGTGTCTGAACGAGCGTGAGCTAAATCCTGCCCCTGTTTTTTTTCTTTTCTGTTTTTTTTTTGGTGAAGGGGGTTGGGGGGGCGGGGGAATGGGGGCGCGGCATGTAGGCTGCCCCGGTGGGCAACATCAACATGTAGCATGTTTGGACATGGATGGGGGCGTCTTGTAAGATTGCCCCTCCCCTCCCGAAACCTCAACTAACAGTGGATTTCGATACCAAATGACGTTTATGAGTTTCTGTTAGCCCACCAGAAATCCTGTGTGCTCGAAATTTCCTTAGAAATCTTTGGACACTATGTTCTGTCCCGGTGATAAGAAAGAAATGTCGAGAACATCTTCGTGTTATTTTGAATCGGAGACTCTAATTAGAATACGATTAGAGAAATCTGCTACTTGTTCCTGCTCCCCATTAAGACAATACCAGGTGCTTTTTAATAATCGTAATCTTATATTTTTATGCTTAATTCCTTATTTTTGCTCCTGTGCGCCGTATGTATTTTACGTGATTGTCGTTTTCAGGGTGAAAACCCGCTGTAAACACTACATGATCGACCAGACTCGCTCAGGGAAGTTTGTTATCGTAGGAATGTCTCGAGTCTACAAGTCTCTCAAGGAGATGGTCACTGTCCATAGGAAGGTACAAGCTTCAACTCAACTCATGGTTTTGTTACATGATTTACAACGAGTCCCATACAGGACGTTATAGTCGAGACTTCGCGTACGATAATTGACTGAGTCCGCAGATGTTTTTGGCAGAGGCGTTGTTAAGTGGTAGCTAAAACGGACAGAGTCTCTGTTTATTAGATAAGGATTTGTTTGTGACGGTGTCAAAATACAAATGATCAAAACTTTTCAACAGAAATAATAATTTGAAAGTACGTTTAAGTGCAAAGTTACAAAACTCAAATTGAAATTCTCGCTAATACTGGGTTAGCTCAATTAAACTGTAATGTGACCTTACATTATGCGCCAGCGTTTATGAGTTGAACATTGCCTTTTGTTTTAATTTTGTGTGCCACACAGGAACCAATAAATACAGAGGGAGACATTCTAGTTGTACCATGCGGCCAGGTTTGTAACTTTGACGGTAAATCCTTTTTTGTTAGGGAGCTTAAGTAAACTAAGACGACGAAGGTAACCAGAATGTCACCAAACAAAAGGTTTAACGACCAGAACAATAGCTGTGCACATGCGTTTTAAATCTTTGAACATTTCTTTGCCGTCGTCTACAAAACATAATTATGAAAGGATCAAGTTCTGCGAAACGCGAACGGCGACGACAAATTTTTCGTATTTCCATTTGGTGATGAACGTTATCATTTCATAATAGACCAATTTCGATAGATTAAAATTCAGCCTAAGACAATAGACCTCAGCACGAGGCTCTGGGGAATAAACCTCACAAACTCTGTAGTTATTTCCCAGAGCCTCGTACTGAGGTCTTTTGTCTTAGGCTGAATTTTAATATATCGAAATTGGTCTATTAGCCTGAGTATATTTTCAGAGCCATTGGCGTACAGAACAGATTTACAGAATTGCGAATTTCGCCGGTAAAATATAAATTCATTTTTTGACTAGGCGTCGTCCTCGTTGGTTATCTTGTTTAGACTTTTTAATCTAAATATTTGTTTACTTGGTCCTTTTAGAAATCAGAAGGAGAAGCTGATTATGTGGAATTGTTACCGGATAAAGAGGCTCAGGTGATATGAATTTTTTTCGTGTTATAATATCAATGTTCTTGATGCCGATACCGGGCTCTTTGCTGGTTTGTAAAAGCTTCTTGTTTAAGCTCTAGAGTTGACATACAAATTGTTCTAACTGGTCTCCGTTCTCCGTTAATTTTCTTCATTTGTTTCTGTCAAGAAATTCTTGGCGTCTCGTCATTTGTAAACTTCCCTACACAGTCACGCCAATTTACAATTCCAACACAGGACCGTCACTTTTGTGCAAGTATCAAGTCTCTGCCGTGTAATCTCTTTTGATCTCACTTCTGAGGATGTGGCGGTACATAAGAAAGTATCACTTTGTCACTTAGTCCATCGGTTTCTTTATTCTCGTTACTTGCTGGCTCGGACTGTATCGTTGTGTAGTGAGAATATTACTATTGGTCGCGCTGAGACGTAGAAGCTTTTAATTAAAGAGTTTTTGGCATTTACGACAAACGGCCAAAATTCCTCTGATTTTGTTTTGTTCTCCATTTATCCTTAATTCAATCCAACACAAAAATGCAAATAAGTTTTCCTATTCACAGAAATTACAAATATTCTCGCTTAATTCAGTAGCCAATGATGCGTTCTTCAAACAGTTAAAAAATTAACGACAAAAGTTTCAATTTCGCCGTTTCCTGTTTGTTATAAAGGGCAGTCTTAACATCTTTTTATTTGGATTACTCGATATCTGCTGAAACTTTATCTGAAACGATATCTGACTCAAACCCTTTAAATTGTATACTCGTCCCTATTTATAACATTTCATTTTTAAATATTTATTTATTTATTTATTTATTATTAATTATAGGAAGCTTCTAGAGTTCGTAATGTGAAAAAGGACGATGACGCCCCACCACTCCCTCCTAAGTCTCCTAGGTCTCCTAAGTTCAAGGAAGACTGGACCTTACCACCTCCTCTTCCTGCACGAAACTTCCAGGTCAGTAACAAAGGCCAATAGCAGGCATCCTGCTTACATTCCTGAAGGAACGTATCCTGTCAAACAGAGTATTAGTAAAGCCTAATTGATCACAAGGCAAAAGGGCTAAATTTCATAATTCTTTCCTTTACATTGACGTCTTTTCTTGAGTAAGCTAGAGAATCCAAGCAGTTTAATGTGTGCTCCACTGAATCCGAGTACCATCACGTGTTTTCCTCATGGTCCGATCTGACAAACGAAAAACGCCCCATAGGTAGCCGAATGGCAAGTGTGATTACTGTACGTTACACTGATAGACGAGTTTTGAGCGGCTGTCGATGGTAATAACGTACTTTTTAAGTTGGTTTTGCGAAGTCTTTCTCCTGTGATTGATGACTTTCATTTTTCAATTACACAACGAACTTGCATGATTTTTTCCAGCCTATAACAGTTAAACCAAAATCAGAGCACCAATGTTTGTATCGAGCTGCATGTCTTACATAGATACGTTCACCTTTCTTTTCCTTACATTGATTTTAATTTTGGTTTACTGTAGGGAACCAGACTTCGCTGACCGTGGATTGAACCTTTAATCTTGTAGTTTGGGTCTTCGTATTTAAAATAATTTATGTAAAGTCCAAGCCAGTTTTTCGTCAGTCAGCTGGGATTTCCAGCATATTTTGCTTCGTTTTAATGTTACCCGTTAGGGCCCCGAGGCTAAAATAGTCTGTAAAGTAGTTTTTTTTTTTAACACATAACACATTCGTTGAAGGACCTGTGTTGTTCCTATAGATCTTCTCGCACATCCAGGTAGACAGAAACAAAAGTCTGAAAAATGGACGTTTTTCAATAAAATATTCCGATCTTTGGACAGAAGTTGGTAATTTAAGACATGCGTGTAGATAATGGCTCAGTGACTGGACATATTCGTTTGAGTAGTTCACACGCTCACAGCGTTTCGAAACGCTCTATTTGTTATATAAATTGAATTAGAAATACTTCAAAAAACGAGTAAATTAGAAATTAGCATTAGAAGCGACACTCGGAGCAGGCCTCCTCATGAGCGCTCAGGACGTAACAATGTTTTCTCACGGGATATGGTAAATTTTAGAGACATACTTAAGTATGTAAGTAATTTTCAGAATGTTTTCAGGGAAAATTTATAGTGAAGTAAACGCGACTTTGTATTTTAGAATATGTCACACAGAGTAAAACTCATTAGAAATGGTAGGTTAGTTTAAATGTTCAAAATTAAGCAATATTTGCCCTTTGGAAAAAAAGGAACATTTCTTATTAGAGATAAATAAAGATCTTCGTCTGTAGTACAGAAATTGTTACTTGGGTGTTCCTATTTGAATGAGTGGGGCATGGGTTGAGTACCTACTACAAAATCTGACTGAGCCCACGGTTTTTATCACTAACTGCTCAGCAACATCGCTTATCGTCATGTCGACAATCTGCGTAAGTAGTGTCAAATGCTCATGCCGTATTCTGATTGGACAACAGTATCCACCACTTACAAAATATTATAGGTGCCTGACTTGCCTGACGCTCACTTGAAAGTAATGTTAAATACAACGTTAATATGAACTTGACGAAGACACTTCGGCCGAAAGCTTTCGAATTTCTGACTAACAATAAACGGATCGTAACTTACTAAAACCGACCAATAACTGCTGAAGAACTTTAAGTGAGACTTAGAGCCAATACCATCATGGCTAAACTTACCAGTCACCTTGAATAGACCAGACTTCTAGCACCGTCAACTGACAAACACTGTCCACTCGCCTCTGAAGATGACTTCCTCTCAGGCTGTCGAAACGTCAGTCACCAACAACAGACAGACAAAAGACAAAACGAACGAACTACAAGGTACGTTTGTATATCACTGAAGGGCTACATTGTAAACACCTTCATGTTTTGTTGCATGAAATATTCATTCAATGTTATTCAAAGCTTTCATAGACTGGATTTCATATGATAGCTTCAAGAAACGTTCAGCGATCGTAGCGATCATAAGGAAACCAGTCTTTAGCTATCGTAACAACGCAATTATAACGATCGCTGACATATAATTATCCTTGATGTCTTTGATGTTTTTTTTTAATCTTTATAAACTAGTATATTCAGGTTTTCTTCAATTTCAAGGTATATTTGTACCTGGCCAAAATAACTCCATACTGGGACTGAACTTCTTTAAGTTCTATACCAGCTATCTTAGCGACTTAACGGAAACAGACAGTCGTAAGAATCGTTAAGAAACCAACCTTAATCAAATCGATCAGAAATCTGATTTTCTTATGATAACTGAAAACTTCTCGGGCGCTCATTGGTAAGCAGTCAGGCACATGAATTTATAATTTATGCGATGCGTCGACGAGCGAGACCGGAGAATTTGTTTATGACATTTTTGTCATAATATTTTCAAAGTAGTCTTCGGATCCACAGCTACTTCGACAGTAAGAGGCAAGACACACGAAAAACGGATGTAAATTTGTTAAGCCGCTTATTCCGTTTTTTGGAGAGCCAGCACATAAACCGTGTACTGAAATAAGTAAGCGAGCTGAGATCACTTGGAACTGAGTTCACGTTCCGGTCTGTTTTAGAATTTTATTTTTAAATGACCAGACAATCAGAACTTTATTTTGAAACTACCAGACAAGGAATGAAGTTATGTATTTTACAGTCACCCTACCCCAGGCCTACTGTTGTAAGCACAAGAACAGTTAAACACCAAATGGGACTCGAGAAGAAAGAAATTTCGCAGATTTAGGCAATACTGTTTGAAAACTTTCTTTAAAGATACATGAGTCCCAGGTAAGGTCAAAGTGACCGCTGACAATTTAGTTAGTGGGGAGTTTACGAAACCACGACGGCAACGGGAACGTCACTGAACAAAAGAAGTAATGGCAGAACAATGGCGCGTTATAATTCTTGGTGCATTTCTTTGCCGTCCTCCGCAAAACAACAACATGTCAGTAATGACCAAATGTTGTGTTGTCTGGAGAACGTTTACCACGACAGCTAATTTTTTAAATTTATATTTCAAATTAACCGCTGTATTTCGGATTTAGTTTTGCAATAGTTTTGACAGTGATAAACAAATAAATGACTTTGGAGTATCGTGAGATTCGTAGGTAAAATATCAATTCACTTTTAATCGACGTTGACCCCGGCGTCGCCGTCGAGTTTCGTAAGCTCCCTCGTATTACTGGGAATATAAATTAAGGTTTTCAGAACGAACACAAGATAACTACTTTTTTGAAAACAGCATAGCTTAATAGGTGAAAAGTACGGAATAATCTCCACTTTAAAATTCTAATTAGTAAAATCATCTCTCTTATCCGTGGGTACCAGACAGCTATTTCAACAAGGGAAGTTATTCCACTAGCTCATCTGCACCACACACAACTGTAACAGACGAACTTTCATCTTTAAAATATCCCTATATTGGTTCTAAATCACTTTCTGTTGGGTCCTAACTAATTTGTTTGCCCTTAAAATCTTGGGACATTTCTCTATACACAAAATGAGTCAACTTGAGAATGAGCCAGTGAATGAACAATTGGATCAGTAGGGCACCAAAGCCCTTGTAAAACCCTCCGACTCCTTCATCCCTCCAGATGGAGCGGATACAGTCCAACATACCATCATAGTTAGTACACAGTGGTACCACACCGCTACCAGTGTCCAGATCATCGATGATGGTCCGTGTGCCCTGGACATAGAGCTGATTAAGAACTGTCTCCAGAGGATACAACAAGAATTCTGGGATGAACAGGGCCAGAAAATTGGCCACAAGCTCCGGGTAGTAGGTATGGGCCATGTCTGTAGCACCTGGAGGTTCTTCTTCTGATGACGTAGGGGCTGTATTAGGCGATGTGTGTATGCCCCTGCCCTTCATTTTCAAAAGTACCAAGTGTTGAATCAGTGTGCCCATAATGTAAGAGAGCAGGCCATGAAGCACTGTTGGTAGCACCAGGGTCCACATGGGCAGGAGGCGACCATGTCTACCTGAAGATCTATCCCAGCCTACAATGCGGTACGTCCAGTCCTTTAAGCTGTCCAGTAAGTTGTCTTGGTCACGCGTGAGGTCACTCTAAAGGAGATGGAAGAGTGTAAATAAGTAGAAAATTTGCCATCAATGTGCAAACACTCTAAGTGAGCGAATCTTATAAGCCAACTGGAGAAAGTTTGCTGTTAATTCAGGACTTAAATTGGTTGATAAGCAATGAAAAACCAAATGAAAATAGTTGCTATTCTGTTTCTAACCAAGGCACTGTACTGAAATATTAAAGGAATGTTGTGAGAAGATGTTTTTACAGATAATATAGATTTAGTATTGGAATCAAGTAGCACTTGTGAAATAGCAACTATAATATCTTTAACACACGTTTGGGTGCTGGAAGGAGGCAATACTGCTGATACACCAAATTCCCCTAGGAAATTTGGGAGTACCCCCGGGGTCAAAGCATGAAGCACCAGAAGAGCATCAGAAAATCTAACTTGGAGGTCATGAGTTCAAATCCCACCAAGGTCAAATTTTCTTTGAGCTGTGCCGACACCCAAGTTTCCTCTAAAAGGGTAATAACCCAGGGGGATCTGGCACCCAAACATGTATAAAAAATGTACAAATAAATGACACACGAAAAAAAGATTTGGTCAAAAAAATAACTGTCTGCTGGCCAATCCTCCAAGTTGCCATGCCATGACATGTTATGTTAGGAAGCAACAAACTTACTGTAAGTCGTAGGCTCAGTAACTCAACCACAAAGCATATTATTCTTGTTTTGCAAACTTAGGTTGTAAAATTTAGCAGGAAACATCTGAGCAAAAGTGTGCAGGAAAGATAATTACCTTGACTGTCTCTGTTAAGCTTGCTGCTGCAACTGGCATGCTAATGGCCAAACTTATTCTGCAAGACATTAAGATATATGAAGATATTCTGCCTGATGTGACTGTTCTGGTGAATGTCAGCTAACAACCTTTGGACATGACAAGTATTTGCAAAGGAGAAATGTCACATCACAGGAGGTTACAAGAGAAGTAGTTCATGAAAAGCACCTATTGTTGTAACAACAATGTGTAAACCTTTCTGTGATGCAGTTATTTGTGTACCTCCCATAGTGAGAACGACACCTGTCCTAAGCAGGCATTCATTTAAGGCGCACCCAAACACTGCATTTTCAACCTCCCATACACATGTCATTAGAAGGTAATATTTACCCTTTTAAAAGAAGATGGCCTCCTACATCTTTACAAGAACTCTTTCTATCTGGGGTTTCGCTGAAAAAAATGCAACAAAAACAACACAGAATTTAGAACATTTCTTTCCAAACATTAATTCAGCAACCTTACTTTCTAGCAAAGAAGACATACATGGCAAGACTCAAGCTAGCTGATGGATGTGAATTCAGAAAACGGTGTTCTTTAGTCTTTTGGGTGTGGCATGCTCCCACACCTAGAGTCAGGGTTAAATAAACCTTCTTATTTTTTTCCAAGCGGGCACGGTAACGAATCCTGCAATCTGATTGGTTCTTAGCGCGGTCCGGATTTTCCTATCTCTGACCACAGTCACAGTAACGCTTGCGTGAGTTTTTTCCGTGCGTTTTTTTTCGTTTGAGAGCTTGGAAAAAATAAATAAGTTATTTGCCGGCTGGGTGGTCCGTATAGTGAAAAACTGTGACCTCGGACTTGAAAGTGCTGCCCTTGGCCTGCGACCTCGGGCAGCACTTTCAAGACCTCGGTCACAGTTTTTCACTATATGGACCACCCAGCCGGCAAATAACATATATCTATGTGCTATTTATACCTGAATATGTAATAAAAGCCACATGAAAGAGAGTTTGATTGCTACATGTCTGTCACACAGGGCAAACTTGCACCCTATCCAGGTGGTCATCATTACCCTATCATTTTTCATATGCCTAGTATAAAGGCTACCCACCCTGCCCCTTTAATTTCTGTTCATATCTCGGAGAGGGGGTGGCAATTGTTTTACAGGCATGTACTTTGCACAGGTTTCCGCTGAATTTGATTCATGAGGTTAAAAAGCATTTTGTGAAGTTCCTAACAAGCCCCATTTCTGAAAGTTCGCAAGCAATGTTAGTAAAAAATCATTTTTTTACTGTGACTAACAGAGTACAGCTTTGTGACACATGGCACTGATTTGACAAAGTGACACAGTGTTCTACTGTGTAACACGGTACTGTGCTGTGCAACTTACTGAGGTAGATGAGTCAGACCACTGATTGCTGCTTCACTGAAGAAATTGACAGCGCACACAACATAGGTACTTCCACAACCCTTCCACAGAGCACTGTAACCCTGCAATGAAATAATTATCACATTTTAACAAAACTTATGTCGTCAGTACATCAAATAGCACAGTTTGTGTCCCAAGGCAGCCATATTTTCAAAGCTGGCATCTTTTCAGTGAGGTCTATGAGTCTCTTTCGCAATGGCATGTATGCACATGTCAGAAGGAAATAGTATTCCTGCATGGGGAATGGCAAACAATTGAAAAGTACTGTTGGCTGCAACAATGATATTTTATGGTAAGAATGTGTTTTCATAGTTTCTTCCATAACAATGAACTTTTCCAGGATCCAAGTTAGTTCACTCCAGTTAAAATTACTAGCCTGGTTCTCAGCAAGCCAATATCAATCTTTACTTTTGGGGGATAACTCCATGCTAACCTTGATGACTGATAATCATTGCAAACACCCTCAAAGCAAGCAGCATGCATAACAAAATTTCCCACATTGTGTCACAGGTTCAACGCTCATGAATCACTTCCACCCTGACATGTCCCATGATTATATTCTTTTTCAAGTCAACTGACCTGGTTTCTTCTCAATCGAAGTAATATCTGGAACACAGTGAATGGTGACAGGTGGTACTTCCTAGCACCATGATTAACCTATTAATGTAAGTACAAGTTATACAAAACATTAACAAATATATTGTACAAGTCCAGCATTATGCCGTCACGCTGTGGTTCTTTTTCATTTCATAAATAAATCAAGTTTGCCAAGCACAGTAAACGTTCAGTATCAGGTACTCCTAGAAATATCAATGCAACATAAAACTACTGAATGAAACATTTCTCTTTCAGCAAACTAAAAATATGCTTGAGGATCATTATCCAAGGTTTTAAGCTCATCCTCACTGATGATAAAATACTACAATAATAATTACCTGGCATTGCCTCCTGAACACTGTGAATGGATGTGTCAGAAACTGTGCAGCTAGAATACTAAAAAACAAACTATACACTTAGCTAATTGCAAAAACTACAAAACAGGGAAATAGAAGAACCCTAGTGAGGAGAAAACACTCAATTCAATGGCTATATAAACTGAGTTCTCGGCTGTCAGACTACAGCCTTTGATGAGTAAAATTGGAAAAAAATAATGACTACAAATATATACCAAAATAGGTGGGACTAAAACAGAATACAATAAAATGAAAGAAATCTAAGTTTCAATGAACTACTTTTTCTTTCATAAAAGAATGGAGTATTGATTGGGTAGTGACCTTGAATTGAATTTCCAATTTCATTCATTGAAGGTAATAGCCCCTGATAGCAACAACTGCCAAAAGTACTTTCAGAAGTTTATGATATATAATAAAGATAAAACAGAACCACATCCACATGGCTCACCTTCCAGTTCCAATAGCAAAACCAATAAGTCTTTGTGTACTTTCTGCCAAGGAGATAATTCAGAAAACTCAGTAATAAATGGCAGTCGTCACTCATCAGTTGAAAACAAATCAAGAAAATTTCTTCTCTGCCAACAGTACAGCCGAGTTCTACTACACTAATTTTGTCTGTGTGGGTGGGGAGGGTAGTCAGATTCTTCCACTACCTTTACCTTTATTTACACATTTTTCCCTCCTGTTGTCATCCCTGTAAATTAGAACAATCAAAACAAACCCCCGGCCAATAATTTACTTGTACAACTCTCAGACATTTCCTTTTTTTTAAGAACTTGTATTCAGCCTCACTTATCTTGCTAACCTCTTCTGACAGCTTATGAAACATGCATGCACTCATGCTACTTGGCATTTTGTGATATAAGAAATATACCCATTGTAAAAAGCTTTACAATTTCACCAAACATAAGACTGTTTCCTAGCCCAAGTGTCAGAAGGCACTAAATGGAAGTTAAATAGCATTTTGGGTTCTTGTTCTTGAAAGTATTCTAATACATACCGGTATTAAATAAATGACAATAATTAGCACTTCGCATTTCTCTCCTTCTTCCCACCATCTTATAACCCCCTCCCTCTTGCCCCCCTCCTTATATCCCTTCTAGTTCCACCCCCTGTCCCCCCATGGGGAGGCTGTGAGTCTGTCCTCAGTTTCAACAGCAAATGGATACTTGAAGTACTCAAGTTGCCATATTGTTATGTCAAAAATGCAAACTGATTTTGTTTCAGATTTGGCAGTCTGATACATGTATTACAAGTAGAAAAATAGCTTTATTTCCTGGCTTGTACTTACTAAGGCTCTGTGTTTACTACTGACTGAACATTCATTCAAATAGCAAGCCTGCTATGTGATATATTTGCGAGCAGCAGTCAGCAGGCCCTTCTACTGTTTTGTTATTTTAATTTCAAAAATTCAACCTTGATCTTCCACATTTTAGACATACGTATAAATACCTAACAACAAAGCTAATAAATGTAGAACAAATATCTTCAATTTAGCAATAACTACAACTATATTTGATGATGGGCATTAAGTTATACAATGCATTCTAAGTTAATTTGTTATTTTCCGGACATTTGCACAACTAGTTTGTACGTTCTTGGCTAAACCGCTCACCTATCTGATGCTCTTTTGGTGTCTTCCCATTAACAGACGATAAAACATTTTGTTGCGCTTCTGTTTCCTGGTCATCAACGGCTTGTTGACGCGAAAGAGGCAAATTTTCGCTTTCAATACCCCTCAGTCTGTCGTACACCATTTTGATTTTTCCCGTCAACTTACCCAGTCCTTCGACCGTGCTTCGAGCTCTTCTGAGGCCTGGGAATTAAGGACGACTTTTGGACTCGTCCCCAGGGTTCCCCAGGGAGGAACAATCAATTGATTCAATCACCCTTTTCTTACAGTACATATGCTTTGTAGACTTTGTACGTTTTCCGTTCATGAAAGAGATAAAAGAGGCTCTGCAAATAGGGTGCCATTTAATACGTTTTTTAAAGAATCTGAGATATGACAGATCTACATGTAAATGGCTTTACCAAGGACGTAGGTCTGTTCGGTAACTGCGTTATTTGGAGAAATCTTTCAACTAAATTTATGAGGGTCTCCCAGGGGTTTTGGGGAACAAGGGAACATTGGCAAAATATCGAAGGGAACAAAGGAACATTAG
>OMLO01000040.1_pt1 | contig 48019 bp, 14 predicted proteins | sample 1674811 | NCBI WGS metagenome assembly OMLO01 (sample SAMN06265003, study PRJEB25207) | coral metagenome | isolation source: Coral host | place: Mexico:La Bocana,Puerto Morelos, Mexico | collected 2008-11-13
GCCATTTCTAGTTCTGACCTCGCTCACATTTTGCGATTGCAAGATCACATGTCGGCTGGCAAAGCTGACACATTAAATGATGCTATTTCAACCAAAAGAAAGCGAATAAGCCTAACGACCGCTGGACCATAGTTGGTAGAAGACAAAACCATGTCTGAACCAAACAAGCAAACCAGGAAAATTATAAATCTGACTGCTGGGTTGATGACTACACACACTTCAACAATCGAACATGTACACATCTTGGTCCAGTCGTTACGACCTCGAGTTCACGGAAGCTAAAACATTTTTATGCGCTTCAGTGGAGTGGGTTCATAAGCCCCTTTGTAAAACACTGAGAATACTTCTTCGTTGGCCGATCCTCGTGATTTAGTTCAAGAATACTATTAAGTATTTAACAAAGAAAAGGTAGATTTGGTAAGAGGTAAACGTTTATTTCAGAAAGATTTTGGTGGGTAAGCTGACGTGAGATTGTTTGTATTGCTGACGGTATGCTATGCTGACTAGAGAATAAAAATCAAAACCTCTAACGAATTTAAAAGCAGTAAAAACATCTTTGGTTATATGAGCTATTGATAATAATTTTTTTGTTTCATCCCTCAGCACTATGCTCTAATAGACAGGGCAAGGAAAGGAACTCAACAAAATGAGAAGGAACGAGGCTGGCTCCAAAGGTAACCGAAATTTTGCACCATTTTGTAGCATTTCATTGCATTAAACAGAGCAACGATATTATTTCAATCTCCTTACCTCCCTGAAAATAATTGAAGAAATAGTTCAAACATGCTTACATGCCATCTTTAGATTAAAATTTTTACATTTTACTACACCCACATTGAACAATGGTCCTTGGCACACTGATGTTATGCCGCTAATTATCTGTGTTTTGCAGCTCAAGTTTGAAAAAGCTATCCTTTTAATGCGTTGCTGTTTACCCCTCCTCCAGGGAATACAATGTGGAAACTCAGGGAAATTCCAGGCACTAGTGTTAACATTGTAGGTAGGGTGCGGGATGGCTGGGCAGGTACCCGACACTACTGAAATTTGTCCGCTTGTGACACGTTGCAATTCGTAGATAGTGATGAAACTTTGACAGGTCTATCTTCCCTTCATATTTCTGCAGTCAAATGGATTTGCTACACACCTTGTATTTCACATGTTTAGATTCTGGAGAAACATCTCGACCCAAGGAAGGAACACTGCAAGGACCAGCAACACCTGAAAGGAAAGGATCTCAGAGTTCAAGATCAACAGGTGCATGTGGAACGTCTGCTGACGAAATACCAAGTAAACGTGACACAGAAGGTAGATAAATACAAACTACAAGAGGACTCACAATTTTGTGGTGGAGGATTTCAGGAAGTCAGGACGAGAGTAACCATTGGTTGCTAACTCGTTATTTTAAGTCGTAGAATTGTCTCAGACAAAAGACCATGATCTGTCTAAGATGAGAATCTGCTCTTTTATCAGCTTGTTTTTTAAACACTCTGCAGCATCATGCATGCACAGGTCCACAAAAAGCACTAACTTCATTGTCTCGAGATTTTTATTTGTCTAAGTGTCCAAAGAAACTAGAGTCCATGCATGTACTTCATTCAACCCAAAAATGTAGACGGTTATGGTTATAAATTGGTAGAACACGTTCAGAGTTTGAAAGTACCTGAAAAGGCTGCTTTGCCTCTGCCAAGATAGCTTTCTCTGAAATAGAAATTGCTTTCTTCAGCAAAGACATCGTCGTGTTCTTTTCATTGTCTGTAAGATGGTGGTCCCACAAAAAATAATGCAGATCAGAGAGACTGGGAAGGGAAGCGACGGGAAGGTACCAAAGTAAAACTACAAGCCGCAACAAATGAAGAAGGAAAGCCTAATCCGGATAAGCACGATGCCTACTGGTCTCCATACATTTTACCTACCACTTGTTAGAAGAATTCGACCACTTCAAAATCATTTCCACTGTTCACCTAATGCTTTATTCTCTAAACCTGAATATCTGATTTTGTGCGGATGTTAAAAAGAGAAATTTTACTGATTACTAGGTCTAGGTATATTTTCAGCCTAACGTTTCCATCAAGCAACTGAACACATAGTTGTTTCCAAACAGCACCAAGGCCAATAACCTGAAATAATAGTTGCATTTCGACAGTTTCAGAGGCCAAACCGAATGACATCACTATTGTAAAACTCTTTTGTTTACAAAACTAACGGTGTTTACATTACTTACATTACTTACGGAGCTATTGCGAAACTCTTGATTATGGAAAATACCTCAACATAAACATTTTTTCCAGATGTTGGAGCAAAGATGGAACCAAACAAAGGAAGAAAGAAAAGGAATAGGAGACCAAAACATCGTTCTTCAGCATCTGCAGATTCACAGGCTGCAACTGGACCCTCTACAAGTAGACCCAATTTAGAAGCCGGTACGTGGTGAAAAGGTTGATATTTGTCTAAATAACTCATCAGGCCTGTTATTCACTCCGAGTTCCATAGAATTAAGCGACTAGAAATATTGATACTATCTTAGAGAGGGTACAAGGTAACACAGGGTACCCCTAGCATCGGGTTGCCAACGCAAGTTGCTGGTACCCATTTATACTCCTGTGTAGAGAGAGGCAAAGTGGGAATAAAGTGTCTTGACCAGCCCTGAAGCCCTGTAGCCAGACAACCTGATCCGAAACTCAACATCAACGCTGAACATTAACCCTTTGACCGCCTAGGACGCAGAGGTTACATGTCACATGTCACCCAAAAAATAGCTCTTTCAGCAATACTCAGACCCATCTAGCGTCATAGCAGCCCAAAAAACTGATTTAACGGTTAAAAACGGCTGTTTTAACGGTGAAAATATGGCAGTGAAGGGGTTAGCTGTTGGATAAACTAATTTACGTTTTTTGGGTACTTTGGCGAGGATCGACCGGTGGAAATAAATAATAATAATACATATTTCAGCTGTGTTCCCGATTGGGAGGAGATCAACCCGGATTCACATGTGCCACGAGGCGCGTTGATCTGTCAATCACCGGCCGTTGCTCGATCATGTTTAGAGTAATTGTATTTTATGGGAAATTGGAAACTGAGAGCCATGATTCGGTTTGGCTTTCGTTCTCAAAACGGTACTTAATTGTAAGCTCGGCATTTTGTGTTTTGTTTAAGGTGGCAGTTCTGACCAACATAAGAAGCAAGATCCAAAAGGGCGCAGTGACGGAGCCGGACCACGAGGTGACAAAGGCAAACGTCTTCCGTTTACAACTGCTAAAGGACAAACTTCACGTGAGTACACTAACAGACAGCTGGTGAGGGTTGGAAAGCTTGAACTACTTCACAATTGTGTTTGAAGAAATGTTTTGTTAAATTTGTTATCTCCTATGACACAGGTAAAAAGCAAGACCATCCACCGGGAAAGCCTGATCCAAAACGCAGAAATACGAACTCAGCAACGCAGCGTGTGTCACAGCCTCCTGCGGGAAGAACACAGAAAGGCGGTCAAAAGAAATCATTTCCCATTAAAAGTAACACGCTGGATCTTACGACTTTGAAAGAAAAGGACTGCACTGAGGTAGTCCACAAATTAAACGAGAGTATGGCTAGTCTTAAGTTTATTTTAAGATCAGAAGAGGAACAGTACAACACTGACGACTTCATTTTCGACCTTACTTGCACACTAGCAATTGTCTGCGATGCGCCAGCAGGTGAAAACACGAATAAGATTCTGGCTGCGCTTAAAGGTTCAGCCTTTTTTAGTTCCAAAATTCCATACTTTCTCGACCGTGTTCAAAAAGGGAAAACGACGATAACTGATCCCCAGTCTCAAACCAGACTCATAGAATCCCTAATCAAAGTATTCAATAAGTATCTGATGCACTTGCCGAGTTCCTATGCGGACCCGCCTTACGATCCGCTCAGAGAAACATTGAATCAGTCAAACATTAATGGAACAGATGCGCTGAAGAAACAGTTAGATGATTTCAAACAAAGAAGAGATAACATCATCAAGGCCGAAAGGCAAAAGCATGGAAGACGTTACACCAACATGATGAGTCAAAAGCCGCCAAATGATTTTCGAGACATCCCCATCTGTCCAACAAACAAAGAAATTAAGTCTCAAGAACGACCATTTCTGCGAAAGAACATCAAAAAGGGGCATTACCAAGATGTCGAACATTACCTTGATGTGCAGTTCCGATTGCTTCGAGAGGATTTTCTTGAACCATTAAGAGAAGGAATCTATGAAATTACGCACAATATTCCGAGAGCACAACGTAATCAGCTGATGAAATGCTACCAAGGAGTACGCATTACCGGCAAGGAATTGACTCAGTCTGGAATTATTTACAACGTTCACTTTGATGTTTCCAAATTTCCTATGACAAAATGGGCGCACTCAAAGAGGCTCCTCTTCGGTTCATTCCTGTGCCTGTCAAAAGACAATTTCGAAACAATGCTCTTTGCCACGGTTGCTAATCGAGACCCCTTGAACCTTCAGAAAGGTACATTTCACATTCACTTCATTGAGGAACAAAATATTTTGGATATCGAGAAAAGCCAACAAGAATACCAAATGGTTGAGTCACCAGCATTTTTTGAGGCCTACCGTCATGTACTTGAAGGGCTCAAGGGAATGAACGCAGAAAACATGCCTTTCACAAAGTATTTGGTTGAATGCAGTGACAAGGCGGAACCACCAGAGTATCTTGTACGAGAAGATGGTCAAGATCCTGTATTTTATGACCTGAGCAGAGCCCTTCGTGTACGGAATTCACCAACATCCAAACGACAACATCGAACATCATCAACAACAACAACATCGAAGAAGGTACCTGTTCTCAACACTGAGGCTTGGCCATCAGTAGACACACTTCCTCTAAACGGGTCCCAGTTAGAAGCGTTAAGAACAGCACTGACAACTGAATTTTCAGTCATACAAGGCCCACCAGGAACGGGAAAGACCTACGTTGGAGCCAAAATTGTGCGATGCCTGCTTGATAATCGACAGCAGTGGGATCCGGAAAACGTTTCACCAATGCTAATGGTTTGCTACACAAATCACGCACTGGATCAATTTCTAGAGAAAGTGCTAGAGTTTCTACCGAAAAGAGCGATTATTCGGGTCGGGGGAAGAAGCAAAAGTAAGGAATTGGAAGACTGTAATTTAAAGGTCTTCACCAAGAGGTACAGAAGAAATCATGACCATGTTGAGGAGATTGACAACAAACTTGAGGAGATTGTCAACAATCAAAAAGATATGGAATTGAAAATTGAGTATTACATGAAACTTCTTACCAAAGCACACGAAATACTTTTGGAATTTCAAGATTTGGAAGAGGGAATGACCTCACGACATGCAGACCAGCTTTATAAAGCAATCTTTCCACGTAACGCAACAAGCAACTGTCAGAACCCAACGAATACTTTCAAATTATGGCTCTGTAACAACACCCAAATGAATGCTGCAAACGAACACTCGAGCACATTAATGGAAAGCCACAAGGACAGAGCCCATGATGGATCTGTTCTGCAAGATGATTATGCAGATGAAGACGATGACGTTCTATACCCAGCTGCTGTGGAACGATCTGACGAAGACAGCAACAGTCGTCTTTTACAGGACGAAGTAGTGAATCCTGTTGAACCATCCGTGCAAGAAGTGCCAAAGGAGAATACAACAGCAGGAGACACAGAGACGGTTTCAGACCAAAGTCCATCAGCAAATGCAAAGGATAAAGATCAACTGGACGTAAACATTTCCTCACTGAATGAATCTCTTATGAGTTACTCCAGAAATTTGGGATGGAAGCCCGCAGTTCATGAGGATCCTCGATCCAATATCAAGAATGATCAGGAGGGAAATACTGAAGACTTACAGCAATCACAGCAGGATGGCTCGCAGATGCTAGTTTCAAAGGAGATTGAAGAACCTATAGTTGCCAAACAGGTTGGAGAGGAAGGTCAATCGCTATCTGGAGACAACGGTCCCGTCTCAGAAAGCCTTGATACCGCAGAAGAAAAAAGTAACGCGGACGAAATGAAACTACATGACGCCGGTGAAGAGACCATAACAGTGGAAGATGAGGCAGCATTTATCCAGAGTCAGAGATGTATAGAGGGTGAAGAAGAATACAGGTTAGTTAGGGTACAACAATCGGATAGAGGAAAACGCAAAGAAGAAAATGAAGCAGAGATAACTGAGAACAGTGCGGAATGGAAAACGGTTCTCTACCACAAAAATCCCCAACCATTCGTTTGGAGAAAAGAGGAAGGCGGGACCATCAGAGACGAGCTAAAAGGTCAAGTGGTTGAGGGTGAAGATAGCCAAGGAAGGATTACGGCCTCAAAAAAACGCAAAAAGAAAAAGAAGAAGAAGAAGACAGAGAACAAGATCAATCTAACAGCAAACATCGCTAACGTAAAAACGCAGCTGCAACAGGAGACGATGATGCCCAGTGACGAGGCACTAGCAGTGGAAAATATATGGAGTTTATCAGCAAACGATCGCCTCCGATTGTACCTTTACTGGATTGAATGCTTCCGTGAACGTCACATGATAGAGATTCAACGATGTAAACAACGTTATGAACAGAAACATAAAGAACTTTGTGTTGAATTGAAAGAGATTAAAGCCCAAGACGAGGAAGAGGTCATACGCCGCGCAACAGTCGTTGGTATGACAACCACCGTTGCTGCCAGATACCACACCATGCTTCAGAGAATATCCCCCAAAATCGTCATCATAGAGGAGGCTGCTGAGGTTCTGGAAGCCCATATCATCACTTCTCTTTCACATAACACAAAACATACAGTTCTCATCGGAGACCATAAGCAGCTTCGCCCGAAGGCAACAGTTTACGAATTGGCCCAGAAATACAATCTGGAGATCTCTCTGTTCGAGCGAATGGTATTAAACAGTATGGACTGTAAACGCCTCTGTATTCAGCACCGCATGCGTCCTGAGATTGCTGCCCTGACTAAACGAATCTACGACCATGAGATCCTAGACCATGCGTCCGTGTGTGCGTTTGACGACATCTCTGGAGTAAAACACAATATGTTCTTTCTTGACCACAAGGAGCCTGAAGTTCTAGTTCGCGGCTTGCAAAGTTTCTCCAATCCTCACGAAGCTAGATTCCTGGTGGAACTCTGTCGTTACTTATTACTGCAAGGTTATAAGCGAGACCAAATCACAATTCTCACCATGTACACAGGCCAGCTTTTGGAGCTTCAGAGCAGAATGCCGAAACGTGAGTTTGAGGGGATTAAAGTGTGCGTTGTCGACAACTTTCAGGGTGAAGAAAACGACATCATCCTCCTCTCTTTGGTGCGAAGCTCCAAAATAGGATTCTTGAAGGAGTCAAACAGAATATGCGTTGCATTGTCAAGAGCTCGTCAAGGATTTTATTGCATTGGAAACTTTACCCTCCTCAAAAGCGAGTGTACACTCTGGAAAGAGATTTGCGATCATTTAGAAACAAAGAACGCAATCGGTCAAACCCTAACATTAGTTTGCAAGAGGCACAGCAATGTCAACCAAGTAAGAACCTGGAGTGACATTGAAAAATTTCCCCTTGGTGGTTGCGACAAGTTCTGTGGGGTTCGTCTTGACTGTGGTCATGCCTGCGACAAGGTCTGTCATCCTACAGATGAATTTCATTTACCTGGTCGATGTCCAAAGGTGTGTTGGAAAAGCTGCCCCAATGACCATCAGTGCCAAAAGCGTTGTCATTATCCGTATGGCTGTTTCTGTGTTCGCCCTGTGGTGAAGATTATTCCTCAATGCGGTCACGAACAAACAGTTCAGTGTTGTATTAAACCTCAAGATTTTCGATGTCAAGTCAAATGCGTGAAAACTCTCGACTGTGGCCACCCTTGTTCCCAGAAATGCAGCGACCGTTGTCGCTGTAACACTATGATTGAGGTGGAGCTGCCATGCAGACATGGAGTACTCGTTTTATGTCCAGAAAAGAGCTATCCACCACCTTGCATGAAAAAATGCACTCGAAAATTGCTTGAGTGTGGACACGAGTGTCCTGGTCTGTGTTATGAAGCGTGTTGCAGGTACCGGTGCGAAATTTTGGTTGAAAAGCTTCTTCCATGTGATCACAAACTAATCCTTCCATGCTACTTTGACCCACGCTTCATCCGCTGTCACGAAATGTGTCAAAAGAAGTGTAACCGAGGCCATCCCTGCCAACAACAGTGCCACTTTGGTTTTCCATGTAACGATTGCCAAGTGAGGGTTAACATGACAATTCCCTCATGTAACCACAATATTGAGATGCCCTGTTACTTTAACCCAGCTGCACTAGTTTGTAAAAAGCCATGCGAACGAGTTAGAACCTGTGGACATCCTTGTCGAAACGTCTGTGGCCAGAACTGTGAAGCACGACCATGTAAGCAGTTGGTACCGAGAACATTACCTTGTCAACATACAGTAACTCTAGCCTGTAACAAAAATCTTCAAACGTACAAATGTAAGGTAAAAGTTGTGGTCAATCTATCATGTGGACACAAGAAGGCAGTGGACTGCTATGATGAAGAAGCTGGGCTAACGAACGTGCTATGCAATGAGAAAGTAGCCAAAGAACTGCCTTGCAAGCACAAGGCCATTCTTCAGTGTCACACGAATATTGAAGACCATAAGTGTATGAAAAAGGTCGATGTCACAATGGCATGTGGACACACAAAGTCTGTTACCTGCACCACTGAAAGGGCTGGAAGAGTACCCCCTTGCATGGTTATGACTACAAGGAAATTGGCTTGTGAACACGAGGTAACCATTCCCTGTTGCGAAATTCAACAAGAGTATAATTGCCAGGAGATGGTTGATATCACACTGCCCTGTGGACACAAAAGACGTGTGCAATGTTCCATGAAAACAGAAGACATTTTTTGCGACGCTCCGTGTGAAAAAGTTCTTTCCTGTCAGCATCCTTGCCGAGGACGATGCAGCGACGACTGCAGTCAAGTGAAGTGCGCGGAAAGGGTCGAGAAGACCTTGTCCTGTGGATACCATAAAATCAGTTGCCTTTGTCGTGATGACGTTTCGCAAATTATTTGTCCAAACAAATGCACACGAAAGCTGTCATGCGGCCACGTTTGTACTGGAAAATGCTCTCAAAATTGCAGTGATTACCAGTGCGAAGAGATGGTGATGAAGAAACTTAATTGCCCAGGAAAGCATGATCTTCGAATGCCATGTGTTAAAGACCCAAAAACCGTAGTATGTGAAAAGAGTTGCACAAAAAAGCTAGACTGCGGTCATCCTTGTAACGGGGTTTGCGACCAACCATGCGAAACTGTGGAGTGCAGGCGAAAGACAGTAATTAAGTTTCCTTGTGGCCATAAAAAGAAGCTTTCGTGTTTTCAGAGAAAGACAGCTATTTGTAGCGTACCTTGTCAGCGACAAAAGACCTCATGTAAACATCTTTGTAAAGGATGGTGTGGGGAGCCTTGCTCTAAGTATCCTTGCAACGAACCTGTGACCAGAATGCTACGATGTGGTCACAAGATTGAAATGCGTTGCTGTCAGAACCCGGAAAATGTAAGTTGCCCTGTAGCATGTGGAGCTAAGCTGCAATGTGGTCATCAGTGTTCTGGGACATGTGGCGACTGTCAGCCAAGGAATTCACACGAAATTTGCCAGAATCCATGCAGTCGTTTTCTCGTTTGCTTGCACCGTTGCAGAGCAACCTGCTGTGAACCTTGCCCTCCATGTGTCAGTGCATGCAGTCGAAGGTGCCCCCATGATAGGTGCAAGGAGCAATGCTCCAAGCCATGCAATCCATGTAGATGGCCTTGTACATGGAGTTGTCCTCATTACCAGTGCAATAATCTTTGTGGTGAGATATGCGACCGCCCTCGATGTGACGCTCCCTGTCCTAAAAAGCTTTCTTGTGGCCACCCATGTATTGGCTTGTGTGGAGAAAACTGTCCCACTGTGTGTGCCATCTGCCACGCTAAAAAGCTATCTTCTATGTTAAAGGATGTACGTGTTAACAAAACGGAATCCACTAGATGTCTGCAACTTTTCGACTGTGGTCACATCATAACAGTTAAAGAAATGGATGAATGGATGTTGCATCAACAGCAACAGTGTTGCAGCAACAGCAACAGTGACGTTCAACTCATGCGTTGCCCAAGATGTTCTACATCAATTACATTCAGCTACCGCTATGGAAATATTGTCAAAAGGACACTGAAGAACGTGGAAATTGTCAAGACACAAGTACACCAGCTTGTAGATGACGTTTCCAAGTCTGTGCATTTCTTAGGAAACTATCTAAGGTGTCTAAATTTTGATTTGAGGAAACTGAAGTTTCCGCAAACGGTACTTTGCGCTATGCAGTATCGACGTGGTGTGCATCAAATGCATGGACGCACGATTCTGTTTCTTTTTATAGCTAAGTATCACTTGATGATTCTTAAGAAAGTACAGTTATCACAACAGGTTCTTGCACAAGTAAACACAGATGCAGGTATCTCCACACAGCAGGGGGACGTGGAGCAGCTCCAAAACATTACCAGGAATGCGCTAGAAAATATCACAGAATACCTTGAGCAACCTCAACCCAATTTGAAAACTCTTTGCCAGGTGCACGAACATACAAGGAAGTTCTCTCTTTTCAGTCATGTGCTAGAGGCCCGAATGGAAGTTGCAAAACACCAAATCCCTTTGTCAAGGACGGCTAACAATCGCCTAATGGTGGCGTGTGATCGGTTTAAACTCTTTTTTCAGGGTAACGATCATGCTCTGGATCTTGAATGGTTGCAAGAAACAGTCCAGTTGCTAAGAAGAGAGCTGCATCTTACAGCATTACCGCCCGAGGAAACAGAAGACTTCGCGAATTTTGCGGGGTACAACAAAAGTGTCTGGAAATCATGCGACAAAGGCCACGTTTATTTCACTGGGTGGATAGTGCGAGGTGGTGAAGATATTCCGGTGGGAAGCCAAGGATGTAGTCGGTGTAGAGCAAAAGAGAAGAGCCATTGAAATGTCTATTGTCAGTGACTGAGATGTCAAGAAGAGTTAACTGGAAAGTGAAACAATAAAACGTGCTATATAAATGATTGGAGGGAAGAGACAAAACGTTTGAGAAGAAGAGGGAATACTATCAGAATGATTTCGAAAATTAGCCGACATAAAATAAGTGTCCAAGGAAGCATTTATTGGAACAAGAACCGATTAAACGTTAAAAAATAACTCATTCATGCACGAGTAGGACCTTAGGATGTAGAGCGTCAGAGATTTTACATCATGTTTGGCCGAGTGCGAAGGTTGAAAGTCCTAGAAGAAAGCAAAATGAAACGTTACCGAAAACCGCAATAGCAAATGCCATAAAGTGGCACGACCCATGGATGACCTTAATCTTCGACAAGAGGTCTAAAATTGGCATTTTGGAATGACGCTTTCTGCTATTGGTTGGTCAATAATGTTCCCAATAAAATCAGTTCTCGTCATCTCCTGCACTGAAAACACCGACAAGGAAATGGTGTTCTCTACGCGCGTGACTACCAGGTGTCCGTGCAGATGGCGCAACACTTAGGACATCTCTGATGATGATGATGATGATGGTGCGAAAGCGGGTCAGGTTGCTCCACTGCTGGTTTGCTTCGATCCTCAGTACTTCAAAGAGGAAAGGTTTGCCAAGAATGAGACACAATTTTCCAGCAAACGTAACTCGATAAACACGAAAGTTCAAACTGTGCATCCTGCCGTGAAGTCCTAGTATATTTAAAGGACCATTGTAACAATAACAATGCTGAGCGAAAAAGCGAGGAGACACCAAGGGTCTCGCTCACCTTTATAATGAAATTGGATTTTTTTATTTGTTTTTTTCTTGCCATTGGAATAACAAATAGGCTAGCCATCGTCAGGAATGTCAAGTATTTTATGCGTTCTAGAATCTCGAATTCTAAATTGTAACGCAGGACAAGGATCTCCAACTAAAGCGAAAACGATGTGTTCAAGAAAGTTTTCGTATAATACCAGTTTCTGGTGGCACATTAGTGGAAACCTTATTTCAATGAGCTTACGCCAGTGGTACATATATCGAATAAAAATGGCGCCTAAATAATTTTAAGCTAAGTGTTTCATAAACATCTCAATCTTCCCCAATCGTTCGCTTCTTAGGTTTATTAAGGTTATTTGCCTCTTAGTAAACTCAAACGTGATTGTTTTGAACTGATTAAATGACCATCGTGTACATAACGTGAGATAACACATGAGAACAACGAAGCATCTACTCAGATGTTGAAAGACACAGAAGATAGCGTGTTCCTGTGCATGCAATAGAGAGCTTAAGCGATGACGGCGGCGACCCCGAGGGCAACGCCTAGAAAAAATGAATTTATATTTTGCCTCCGAATTTCGCAGTTGTCTAGATCTGTTCAGTGCGTCTGTTGGTCTCAGATCTTGCTTCAGCTAAATATGTAACGCCAGCGTCCAAATCCAAATGAAAATGCAAAAAATCGGACACCGTCGTTCGCGCTCTGCAAAATACCCAGAACTTGGTCGTTGTTGTTGTTGTACAGAGGACGGCAAAGAAATCTACAAAGATCTATAAAGCACGTGCACAGCCATTGTTCTGCTAATTAAACCTTTTGTTTAATCAATAGTGGCGTTCTCGTTGCCGTCGTGGTTTGCTTAAGCTCTCTAACAACAACTCTCTAGTAGTAGTATTTTCAAGAGATATGAACAAATTTTATGGTTATGTTACTGCCGCCAATTTCTTTGAACCAAAATGTATTATCGACTACAAAGCAGTAAGTGCATGCTGCGTTTGCATTTATAGCTGTTAGCTGGGTTCGAGTCTGTGCGTGACAACCACAGAAGAAACAATGAAAATGGTAGAAAGCAAGCTAAGAGTTTTATTAATTTTGAACACCAATATTGCAAAATTTGACGAAAGGCAAATATCCGCCTGTTGTAAAACAACGTAATGTAGCATTAAAGAAGATTACATTATTTGAAAGAATGTTATTTACTTTCGCAAGCAAGCAGGTAATCTCAAACAGTTTTTGAAGCAATAACTGCCAATTAAAAGAAACTGGAGCAGTTCGTAAAGTATACGAAGAAGTGCCGATTCCTATCTATCAATCTGGCAACTTAACGAGCACTCCCGAACACTCTCGAGTACACCCAACTTTGTGACGTCATCTACAAAGGCTTAGAAATACATTTGATACATAAAAACGAGTATAATTACCATAAACATAATGGTGTACAGGTATCTCCTAACGGAATACTTTGAGTCCAAGCACACAGTACTCTGGAATGACCTGTTGGATTTGTCACAAGTCACAGGCAGACAAATAAGGTGCTGTACTAATTACTACTTGGCCATTCAAGCACCCTTAAATTGTGATGTAGAGCTAACTTCTCCTACCAATATTCGCAGTATTGCCAAGTAGGCAGATGGTGAGAATTAAAATGATCATCAAATTCTCTCCAATGGCAATCAACGAACTGTAAGACGGTCAGTGAGGAGAATTACAGTTTTAAGATTGAAAAATTGTTATAATTCAAGACCAAACACGGGCTTCCTGCTTCAGGGCTTCTTCAGTAACTTGAAAATTCTTGTTGGTATTTAAAAGTGGTCGAGAGGCAAGCTATACTGTGTTATCACCTAAGTAGGGTGGGGTCGACCACAAAATGTCAACCGCGCTCGGCTTAATCCGCTTGTCCTTTTTCGTCCTATACCACCCCACAAAGGAGATTGTTCACAGGCCAAAGAAACAAACAAACAAACCCACCTTGTCCTGTTATCATGAGAGTGCAGGAAGGGATTCGTCCCCGAGACAAGTCCACTCTGAAAAACGATGAAAAGGTATTTGACACTGGGACCAATTCTCTTGCACCAGTGACGGAGTCGTAGTCGGAGTCGTAAGAGCGCTTATGACCTAGTGAAAATAGAAAATCGGAGTCCTAGCGGAGTCATAAGCTCGACGGAATCGGAGTCGGAAGAATTAGAACTTTTTCATTTCTTCGGACGCCGTTTATGACTCCGTCGCTTATGATCCAGTGAAAACTAGATTGTCGGAGTCGAAAGTAGAAGTAGAAGAACCAACAAATCACAAGGCCCGGAATCGAGCTTTGTGATTGGTTTATTATTCTGCTTCCGACATTGTCAATCCAGTTTCCACTAGATCGCAAGCGACAGAGTCATAAGCAGAATCGGTGTTCTGTTTCCGACGTTGGTTTGATTTTCACTAGATCGTATCGTTCTACGCTTCTGATTATGACTCCGACTACGAATCCGTCGTTAGTTAAATACGTCATTAGGCCATCAATTATTTTCAAAATCACGAAAGCGCACGCTCCCGTACACGTTTTGCGTGTTATAAACGCCTATCCACGCCTAGCTTTTACGAAGTCCTTTCTTGTCTCCAACGAGACAGCAGTAAGACGAGTTTGCATAATTTATGCATGCCGATACAGATCGTTGGTGCAAAGAATAGACAAATCCAGCTAACTCACGCGCGGGTGTCACGTGACTTGAATTGGGAAAAAATTATAAACTGGTCAAAATTTAAAATTTTCTTCGAAAATCATATCATCGAAGGCGAAGGCTTTTTTGTAGCTAGATTACTACGTGGCAACTGTCAGCCTTTCGCTGAATGATATCCCATCAAAAAACCTCTAAATTGTACCCAGAAGTTACTTCGACAAAAACTAATTATTTCAGTTATATGTATGGTCTTGTGAAGAATTTTTATACTGTTCAAGAGGACTGCAAAAAAAAACAAACCAGAAAGATTATTTATATGTGAAAAGATATACTTGTCAAGCTATTTTCCATGTGGGATTCTTTCCATTAGTAACGTGTATCCAGGCGACAACCGGCTTTTAAGCTTGATTATTATACGACTAGCTCAGTGAGCGGGCAAGATGAACCGAATCTCGCGCTGTGATTGGCTACCTTGTTCAGTCAAGATGGCTGGATTTTGGCCTCGTTCCTTTTTTTGCGTGTTTATGAACCTCGACTTCGTCTCGGTCCATAAACACGCAAAGAAAGAACTTGGCCAATATCCAGCCATCTTGACCTCGCGCTTGGTCAATAACCCATATTTATCGCTTCTAATGAAATATTTACCCATGTGGCTGTTATAGAACTAAGAACCTTAGACAAATTTAAGGACTATAGATACAATGCCTTTCTATGAGCAAAACCACAGTTTACGGGCGAATGCAACATCCAAGAATTCTAAGGTAGCGCTTATCACAGGAGTCACTGGCCAGGTAGGGTATTTGAACATTTCGGTCAAACGTAAAATTATAATGAGAACCGGTCTTTGCTGTTTTGTTCAATATTTTCTGATAAAATCGGTAATAATACGGAAAATCATCAGTATGATGCGTGCCAATTTCTTTTTTCTCATTAAGGAAATTTCAGACATTGTCCTTCACCTTCGGAGAGTTAATCGGCCTTTTATACACGGTACGCCGTGAAGTTTCGAAGGAACGACACATTGAAGTATCGAAGCAACGATTAAATTTCACGATTAAAGTAAATCCCCTTGAGATGCAAAGAGAAACGATCAAAGAAAGTGGCGAACTCGCACATAACTGTTATAAGTTTAAATAAAAATATAAATATGAGATACAATAAGTAACACAGAGAGATCATGTATATTTGTTTTAGATGACTCTCTTTTAATGTACTTAATGTACCGCCTTGCTCGAGGCGGCCACGAAGATCATGTTGTTGGGCTACATTTTGGAAAGTTCCACAAGGATTTTGACCATGTTTGTTTTTTGTTGAATAAACAACTACAGAAATGCACCTGATTTACACAACAACTGCAAACGGCTGCCATTTTGCAAAGCAAATTAAGGGGAGCCTCGTTTTCACGCAACGTAAACACACAATTCAAATGTCATGTGCTTGTTAGCCGACTGGTATAATGCGATTTTCGCACACGCCCTCGCGTCCAGAAGCAGCAAGGATTGTTTTAGGAGATTACTGCAATGTCGATAACGAGAAGGGAATGCTGGGCGAACCTGCTAGCTTTTAGCTACAGTCACAAGCCAAAGCGAGTATACTTAACTTGACTGTTTGCACATGCGGTAGGGAATCATTCGAGGGGGCGGCAAATTTCGACGTGACTCCAGATTCTTATAAGGTAATTTAATAACTTTTCTACTAACGGTAACACTTCATTTTAGACCTAATGATTTTTAACGAACAGACGTGTTTAAACTATAATAGACTTGATTAATGCGCTTATTTATGTAGTAACATTTGCAATTGACGACAACTTCAACCTTTTTTAAATTTGCACATTCCTCAATTATACTGGACAGAACTCGGCATACTGTGCTTGCACAGCCTTCTTTCTGTACGAATAAAAAGTATAAAACAAGGCTTTACTCGCAGGGTTTCATTGGCACTGCTACAAAGGATGCATTCTATTTCGGTGAGCTGTTATATATTGTTTGAGCGCTACATCATCAGTTCACAGCTAAGTCAAAATACACAACATTACCAATGTAACGGGCTGACGAGATTTTGCTCATTTTGCACATTTTGCTAAGCTAAATTGTGGATGTTTCTCGGAGAAATATTTAAACTGTTAAATAAAGGAATTGCAGTCAATACAAGGTTCTCTTTTGCAGGCCTGTGGCGGAAGATTCCGACGGGTTTATTCTGTCCAAACTGGCGCTGATTTGAATTTTAACACGCCGTTAGTCACGCGTGCAGGGGTATTTTGCAGAGCGCGGAATTCGACCAATTGCACTGTTTTCTTGCTGTTAGTTCACTCAAGTTTACTTGCACTTAGCTTTTATTTGTTGGAAAGGGCCAAGAAAAAAGAAATGCTGTCCTTTTTAACAAATAAAAGTTAACTGCAAGGAAACATGACTGAAACAATCTTCTTTTGCATTTAGCGAGTTTGCGACCTTCTGCATTCGGAGTTTGCCGTTCTGCAGTTCACCAACCGCCCTTTCCCTTGGGCTTGATTTATGGCAACTGTAAAATCAGGATGGTGAAAAGAGACCCTAAGAGACAACAAGAATTTTCCCTACAGCGGTTGCCGTTTTATAAACAAGAATCTGCCCGGAAGTGAAAGAAAGCAAAACAACACGCTGCCAAAATATCGCGCGGGTGAATCACGTTACTCGCGTGTCGTTTCTCGCAAACGTGAAAACCTATCGGCGCAAGAACACTTTCTAAAAAGAATGAAAAACAAGAAATGAATCGTTTAATTCTTCTTTTCTAGATGATCAACGATACAACACGAGGAGATGAAGATTTGCTATCGGCGTGGGTGATTCATTTTTCTCTCGCAGGATGTACGACAAGTGTTTTGAGAGAAAAACTCAAGAACCCTTCCAACATATACTTGTGCCAGAGCATCACGTTTGATGAAAGTACGCAGTTTGACTTAATTTACTTTCTGACACAAATGTTCCTTTCTGGAGACATTGAAACCTTAGGACGCATTATTCTCGAACCGGAAGAAACTCATGAGTTTGTACAACAAATGGCATCCCTTCGCAGAACTTTAAATGAATCTGGAGACTTCAATGAAGCCAATTACAGAGCCGAAATTGACAAACAGCCGTTCATTCGATGTAACTTTATTGAAGAAAAATGCGGTTTTTTTGAGCTCCTAGTAACAGATACGTTTGACCCAAATCACAATTTGAGGGGCCTTTTGAGAGATTTACAGGATTCCTTTAACTCCAGAAACGAAACTCGGGGAACCCAGGTGCGTGACAGTTCTTCCGTGACATCACACAATGCCACAAAATGCACGAAGGATGAAGAGACGCAGACGCCATCTTCCCAGAGGTCAAAGCAAACCCAGACAAAAGGTAGCAGCAACTGGGATCCTACAATTGCAGGGGAAGACGCCCTTACACCCTTATCTTCATCCAAATCAAATATTAAACGCACAGAAAAGAATCCCTTAAAAATAACACCTAAGATATCACGAAAACGACGAATCAGTTCAAGTGGCAGAAAGTCCTTTCATGGGGAGGTCCCCAAAATGAGAAGAATAGACACTTACTTTAAACCAAAACCCAAGAAAACCGACAGTAAATGTTCTAGTATTGAAGATAAGAAAGAAAATGGGAGATCCAGTTCAAACGGCGTAGAAATTCATACTGTTGAGGATGACTCAGACAGTTCAGTCGAGCTCATGGAAAATGTACTCCATAGAGATCACATGGGGACAGAAAAACATAATTCTGTGTTTGACGAGCTATATTCCTTAGAGACTGAATGCTTTCAAGAGGATGACAACTTGTTAACAGAGAAAACAAGAATATCAATTACTAGGCCAACACAGAGATTAGCATGTGACACAAGCATCTGCGTGTCAAAAGCGAATTTGCCAGATTTTATTTTCGGTACACAGCATAACGGCATTGAAACTTGTGATACACAAACTTCAGCAAACAGGTATATAAGCAACAGTGCCAATGACACTGATCTGCATCGCTATGATAAACAAATATTTCATTTAGATGCTACAGCAAGAGAGATTATAAGGGATTGGTGTGGAGGGGACACTTTCTTAACACAAGAGAGTTCTGAAAGCTCTAGAGAGATCACAGAATGTGAATATAGAACTACTAACAAAGACAATGGAATTAATGATCACCATAATTGGAACAACAATAATGACAAAACTGATGATGATGATGATGATGATGATGATGATGATGAAAATGACAATGACGACAATAATGGTGTTATGAATGAAGACCTTGATCACAGTGGACATGATGCGAATAAAAGTGATACTGATGATGATAGTGATGATGATAGTGATAATGACGACAATGAAAGTGACGATGTTAAAGATGAGGACTACGTGTATGATAGTGAGGATGAGTCTGATAGTGAAAGTGATTAGGACTACAACAAGAAGTGAAAGAAATGTCCACATACGCCCAGAAAATGTACAACTTTTGCAAAGGAGAAAAGATGATAATGAATTAAATAAATAAGTGAAAAAGTATGAAAAACACGTCGAACCGTATAAAAATAAATCATAAGGGAAAACTCCCACAAGCAAAAGTGCTTACAAAACAAGGTGAAAAGAATGTCAATAATGAAACATCTAATAAAAAGTAACACGAAATTAAAATACATAGAGCAGTGTACAGGGTGTTTTTCTATAACAATAATTACAACCTAGGCTGTGCTTTTCTCTTACCACATCAGATCCTTCTTTGCACCAATATCTACTCCTTAAAATATAAGACTGCTCACTGCCTGAATTTAACAGCTGCACTTACACTTTGAATGAATCAAGGGTTCTTGTGGTCAACTGTGATTGTCCTTGTTTTTAGTCTACAAGGTTTTGTATTGGATATCTTCAAAATGCAGACTGAGGTACATGTATCTAAGTTTACCACAAAACCTTAATTGAAATGTTTGTCTAAATTTTCAAGTTGTCAAGTCTCATATGGTGTCTTAAAGCATCACTTTTAGAAGACGACATTGAGTACCTGATGAAGTAGTAAAAAACCCTCAGCCTTGAACCGTTTAGCATTTCGATGTTGCTTATTTGAAACACAATAATTTCAACAGATCCTTGGGAGTAAATGAAAGCTCATAAAAAAACCTTTCTGTTTTTTCACAATCTACCTTTGATTCCACGGTGACCTGCTCCACAACACCACAAACAAGTGTGACTCAATCTTGTTGCAACTGAAGACATATGAACAGAGATACCATCAAATGTAAATTATAACTCTTAATTGAGTGGAAGTCAAACAAGTGAAAACAGTTTTGATCAAATATGTAGTTGTCAGAAACCTTCCATGAATCACTCAAGGCTGCTTCCTATATCTCTGAATGCCATAATAATGCCATATATCTCATTGGGGGAAGGTGATAGTCCATTATGAAAGACAATCCCTCTTGCTACTCTCATACCAACAGTGCAGCCTTATTCCACGACACTCGGCATACAGTGGGTGTTAGATTGTTGCCTTTGTTATTATTCTTTCTTGTAATGAGGGTGATCATCAGCTAAGGATGCACTGTTATAATGAATCAAAACCAATCCTGTGAGAATCAGCGAGGTGCCTAACCACCATCTCACAGACAGTGCCTCACCAAACAGCAAGCAACCCAACAGGGCCTGCAAGAAATAAAGCTCTTTCAGTATGGACCATTTTAAATCCTTGATTGCCTGATTCCCTAAGCAAAGCAAGAAGTAGCACAGTAACACTGCCTAATACAGCTCAATGTTCAGTGCCATTGATCATCAGCTTGCAGTTGCATTAACTTCGGAATTATTAACTTTCAGTGCTATCAAAAGGGGTTTAGCGCCAGAGGTCTGGCACTTGACCTCAGTGCTCCTGCAAGTGGGCATGCAAAGTGTATGACATGGTTGACATTACCTGACTAGCGTTTGTTGCTTGTGAAATTAAGACTATATGGGTCAAACTTTGCAGTCAAATTAGCTTGTTTGTGGTAATTTCAGAGGCGTATTTCATGACAAAAAATACATACAATCATAAATCCAAAATGCTGCATACAACATATGTATGTATTGTTTACAAACATATCTGGTAGTTTGATGAAATTTCAATGCATTGACATCTCAAAGTTTCAATTTTAACAGGGTCCAGCACAGGCAGTGATATCTCATCTATCAGAAATAGTCTATTGTAATCTTTATGAAACACATTTGCCATTATATAATATTAATGATGATAACAATAATAACAATAATAATAATAATAACAAACTAGCAATAACACAGACATCAAGTGTCGTATGTGTGGGAAAGCTGCAGAGAACTTCCCTCATGTTTTGAGTGGATGTGGCACACTAGCACAGAGCATATACAAGGCCAGGCACGACGTAGCCCTCAAAGTTCTATTCTTCGACCTGCTCTCTGATGTGGGCTTAATAGAAAGTGCGCCATCTTGGTGCGCACCTGAAACACCAAAGCTAGAGTACAAGAATGATCGAGCCAGCGCCTTCTGGGATGTACCAGTGTATGCAGAGAAGACGGAAGTAAGAGCAAACCGGATCGATGCAAGAGTTGTGGATAAGCAGAAGAAGGTGCTACTACTAGAGATGAGCTGCCCGTGGATGGCAAACAGGAAACAGAGGGAAGAAGAGAATACCTCAAAGTACGCACCGCTCAGATGGGAGATGCATCAGCAGTACCCACACACACACAAGACTGCACAGCACAACATCATCATTGATGTGCTCGGGGGTGTATCAAGAGAAACATTACATAGTATTAAAGAACTCATAGGTGTCAGGGCAGATAAGATCCTACTGGATATGTAAAAGGCAGCCATCGCAAGTACAGTGTACCCTTAATATTGCATGGAGTTTCAAAGTTCTCACTGCGTAGGACCTATGAACTGGTCACCTTTTACCCATAAGTTTAGTGTGTGGCAAATGTGTTCACTTCAAAGTGTAGGTCGCCTGCTTCTGTTTTTGACATTTTCCCAAGCAGCCATCTTCCTTTTCTAATTCTTGTGAACAGTTGCCAACTGAGATTTGCAATTTTTTAAAAAAGAAATAACCAGTAGCAAAATTCTCCTTGTAATAGCAATACACAGTCAAGCAGCAAAGAGTCAATTACCTTATGATTACCAAAGGGAAGATACCTCTACATGTAAATTCTCCTTAGCTAGTTTCACCATAACTGATATGAAACCTACAACTCAGTGAGCTGACACTGGGAGTTCAGTTAGGTGTAAATGTGTGACTGAAGAGCAAGCCCTAATTGCTATTCAGTGTAGAAAATTATAAAAATGTATGGAAACGTTTAGGCAAACACTGCTTTTCTAGGGATCAGGAATTCATAAACAGTGTAGGTGAGTAGATTATGCAAGTGTGAGGAAAATGTAAGGCAAGCACTGCTTTAATACTAAGGATCAGAACAATCAAGTTATTTATTAGCTAACACAGATGCTTAACTCACTTTTTTTAAAGAACATCAAGGAACTACTAGGCCAGTTCTATTTCTCTTAGCCAATATGTGAGCATTTTTATTGCATGACAAGAAATTTTCATGGGATCTAATTTTCATGAATTTTGCAGATTTTTGATTGATCTGCAAAAATTAAATATGGTGAAAACAAATTCCACTAAAATTTATCCTTTTATTTCCATTTAATGAATTTTAATGAAGTGTAATGAAAACAACCTTTTGTATTTTCTTTACAATGATTATAGTACCATATATGAAATCCACAAAAAAATCATTCCCAGGAGTTAAGTCTAAAATACAAATTCATGAAAATTTCAGTTCCTGCAAAACTTGAAAATTCCAAAATCCACAAAATCAAACTCAAATTGGTAGTCCCAACAATTCACCAATTCTGGTCTCGGCTAATGAGAGGCACAGTGAGGGTAACATGATGAAAATGATGGGCAAAAGCTCTCAACCCACCACTCTCAACCCCTCTCCAAGCCCATCTGCCGCACTTCACTTGTAAAACAAGACACAGATCGGATACAAACGGCTTGGAGGATATGATTGCTACTTGCTAGTGGAAATTCCTTTGAATGTTACATGTAACTTTATCAAGTTTATGAAAAATGTTTTTTATTGATTAAGAATAGTGTTATTAGTTAACAATTTAGAACTGGCCAGAATTATAGATGGGAACAACTCACAATTAGTGGTTCCAGAAAATATCTATTCCCACTCCACAGAGGTTATGCAAATTCTGTAAACACTTTTAAAGGAAATCATGAAACTCATTTCTTGACTTGAATAATTTGAGTCTAGACTCAGACAAATATGAGTCGCTGTCCTGAACATGTGCTAGTCTTCAGGTCTCCCATAATGAACTGAGCGTGCAATTTCATCCCAGAGTTGCCAAGAAACTAATCACACCAAAATTTTATCATGAGTGCTCTCGCTATTTTTTGATTGGATAAAAATAAGATCACAAATGCTATTCAAACCTTAAGAAAGGCTTACCACTTACAGTGCAAATGAAGTTTGAGCCTGTATTTGTCACAGTTGCTGTTGCTGAAGATGACGATTTTCTCAGAGACTTCACAAATAATGTCCACATCAATGCATTGAAAAGGAAAACCAGAAGAAAGGAAGACACTCTTGCAAATATAACAATCTGAAATACCAGAAAATGCAATTTTAGTAACTGAAACAAAGTGACAATAATAATTCAATGATTAAAATCCTACCCTTGCTGAGTCATTTGGCTACTGCGTTGGACCCCCAGGTTTGGAGAAAAGTGTCCTTGTTTGATGTTTCTAGTGAGCATAAGACCCAGGGGGTTGATTGTTGTGTTCCTGGTTAAAAGCACTGTCCTTATGTTATTCATTTTTTGTGATGTACATGAAGATGGTCTGTCTGTTATGCAGTGAAAAAATTATGGAATGTAACATTTGATGGATCATGGCATGGCATTTTCAAAATGTGAGTATAACCAAAGTAGACTGGGTGGGATCCCATTTGTTATTGCACTTGCTGTGGTACTGTTTCATTTTTGGGGGTTCTTGGAGTAATCACACCCTTACACTGTAAGGTATGGACAAGCATCCTCCCCTGCGTCAAAGGCGTGTCAAAAGACCCCGCTAACCTCCTTGGTTTTCACAACAATCACTTGACGCTATTGAGCATCGAAACAAACTACTAAAAGATCACACAAAGGACGAAAATGAAGACGGAAGATTGTATAAAACTAGGCTAGTAAGTTGAAAAGTTAGTGTCGAGCCCTGGAGTGTTAACTAAACAAACCACTCTATCCGCTGGATAGTGATTTATCCGGTGGATAGCGTTATCTACCTTTTGAACAGCCCAGGCCTGATGTATGAACTTGCACAACACATACATAACTGGAAATATACATGTACTAAAGTTTAACTTATATTTGAGAAAGCCAGACCAACCGTGTGACAAATCGACGTAAGCGTAGAGTTACCAAAAACACTTTGAAGTAAAAAACCGCACCAAAACTTCCTTTGTAGTTCTGGAGACATGGCCAGTTTTGCGCAAGTGGACGCTAGGGCTGCACAGAATCCAGCAGAAACAGCATGAACAAATCCCAACATCGCAAAGCAGTATTTTTCTTGGCGGTAAAAAGCACACTTCGCGGCCAGACACGATATCTCCCAGGCATTCTAGGCGCAGCCGAGAGGGATTGGGTAGAGGGAAAGATTCGGAAGCGAATAAATGAAAGAAAACTTGGGAAACTGAATCAGAAGGTCACCGGTATTTGGCTGATGAGGTACTTTTGTCATTACTTTCTTCTTTCAATTCCTTATCTCCATATTCCAGTCAATCATGAAGTCTATACATCCCTTCATCTTTGCTCAAGCATATTAAATTGCGCAAATCATGTAAGTATGGGGTAATCACAGAAGCATAGGTGATATGCTTCTGGTAATCAATTGGTGACGGGTAGAATAAGAAATACTTTCACATGCATTTAGCAATTCTTGTAATTTCAAAAATGAAATTATGCATTTTAGGTCATCAAAGCTGAAATATCACACCAAAATTAAGGCCCAGGAGAAATTTATCACTCGTGATTATTGTTCTGTAAACTCACCAGCCTTGTTCTTGTTTTGGAATGCAATTGAAAAGTCCAAAGGGAATGTAACAAGAAATTCACTGTCATCAATTCTAAAGAGTTGTTGTTTTGTTGTCTGTGTATTTTGATTGAAGGCTCGTTTGAGCACATCCAGCTAGCTACTTATAATCTTCAAGACCCAGTAAGAATGTACAATTAATATAGCAAACAGCCAGCTGTACATGAAATTAATCGTACAGATGTATAGGTAGATTTCAGTAGTATCCATAGATAGTAACGTATTAATTTTATTTATTTAAAAAATTGCAAGTATGTAATACAATAATAGTAATTAGTTTTCATAACTGATGGAATTTTTACACTTTGTGACACAAGTGCTTCAGTTTCTGCAACCAGAAATTCACTGGTACACAGGACAAGCAAGGCACTTGCACTCCAAGGCAAACTCATGCACAAAAACTCCTGCCAGATAAAAACACTTAATAAAGAATAATATATAAATGACGAGCATTGCCATAGAAAGTAGTAGAATGATACAAATATTCCAACAAGAGCTCAAGTATCAGTTTTAGGTCTACATTTTTCAGGAAATATTTTCTTTGTCTCTGTAACCAGACAAGCTTCAATTACATTAATATTACTAACAGTCCTACCACAGCTACTTATCTAAATCTTTAGGTGACCTACATAATTGCCCCACATAAAGGAATCCAAGAGATTCCAGAATCCAAAGACTAGTTCGGCTGGATTCCAGATTCTGTCTCTACAGATTCCAGATTTCAAGCGTTGCAAGGTTCTGCATTTCAAATCCTGTAATCTAGATATAACATATTTGGACATTTCATTCAATTCAGTTTTTAGAAATTGCCAAAAATACATAACAATAACAGTTTCAGTAAACTTGAAAAAAATCCGAATTGATGTCATCAAAGAAAACGACTTAACTCAAATAGTACAGTTTTCAATCCTGTAAAGCTGAATAAGATACTTTTCAGATATGATGAAAGAATGATCATGATATAAGCTAAATTCAAGACTCACTGGGGTTGAGATCATAGTACTTCTGTAATAAAAGCAATAAATTTGAATTGTTCAGACATTTTTTGCACCACCTATGCACTAAAGGGTATTATTAAAGCTGGCAGAATCACTGGATATGCAATTCAAGAGTTTTATTGACCTAGCAATCATGGTATATAAACAATATTAAACCATGCTCTACAAATAATGGTAAGCATACAAATGAATTTTTTCTTGGCGGAGATTTTTCATCTTAATTTTACTTAAGTTTTCTATATGGATATGAGATGATTATAGCCAGTGGTAATTCCTTGTTCACTATATATCATTTCATATCCAATAGCCGCTTGTGGAATAATACTCTCTGTTTTTACTCAGATATTATACAGTCCTGTCAAAATGTACAAGCAGATGAGTTTTTTGCTGCCTACAATAATTACGTTTTTCACAGTGGAGTTCATTAATCATGACACATTCATCTGTGACCCTACTACTTCACTTTTGTCCTTCCTGCTGCTACAATGCATTTAAATAGGACTGACTAATATTAATGAAGAAAGGAAATTCCACATCATAATAACAATTTTAAGAGCTGACATGTCTTCTGGGCTAAATTAATGAATTAGAACAAGTACAGTTTTGAGGTGTCTGTCAGTCAGCTTAGTGCACTCTGGTTAAAGGAGCTTTGTCACGGACCATGCATCTTGAAAAATTGGCAAAGGTTTTTCAAGTTTTTTGTTTGCAATCCGTATAAATCTTTCACAGTCATGGCCATCCTTATATATTTTTGATTTTTTGGTTAAAATGTTGACACCATCCTGCATTAGAAAATTGTTGTGCAGCGATTTCCTTCAAGTTAGAATTGATCAGAAAACGACTTAAAATATCATGACATTGCTCCTTTAAACAACTTTTTGTTTGCATGTTGGATTGGGGAAAGTATGCTCAATATTGGTAAGAAGTATAAAAATTCCATGGAATTTTTGGCCTGTTTCAATAAATTATCAGAGGTTGCGTCTACTATCTGTTTCAAGTCACTGAACTGATGTCTTGGATGGCATGGTCATTTGGCTGAATTTGGGTAAAATAAATACCTAGACATACTTTTTTTGGTACACTTCAATGGCACATCAGACTTCTTTGGTCTCACCATGGGTATTTTGGCTCCCATGTTCTTACCAAAATAAGACCCATGACTCGACAAGACTCACCTGATGAGCCCTTAAAGTGGACCAAAAATATTTGATATAGGTATAGGAATAATGTCAGTGCCATGTCACATATACATTTAATATTACCTGTATCATTTAGCTTACCAGAAGCTCATGCTGTAAATTGTATACCTTCAAATTATTGAAGCCTCAAACTTGACAGTACCATTAAAAAAAACTCAACAGTTCCACTCTAACAGGTTCAACATTGTAATAACTAGAAGATAGAATAAACTCAGAGTAATTCATAAGGAAAAAATAACATACAAAAAGAGAATTCATTATCATATATTATTGAATGCCTTAAATATACTCTTAAGCAGTTCTTTCTGATAGGAATAGTTTTATCAATGGCAGTTAATAATAAATGTTAGGTTGTGAGCGATATGTCAACTAGTTTATTGATGTCTTTGTTGAGCCAGTCTTGTGTGATGTCGTCAAGATGATTGTCAAAGTCTATAAGACTCTGATAAGCTTTTCCTTCTAGAAGCTCTGTAGCAAGTCCAAGTGAGTCTTCTCCACCATCAAGCAATCTATAAAGAAATGGTTGATAGCAATTACGAGTTCATCCACTGCTTTGATAGTTTTTCAAAACTTTCAACTGTATTTTTAGTCTGCTGTCCCACAGAAGTGCAGAAATCTTATTCATAATTTATAGTAATTTCTCTAAAAAAACATCTTGCAACATCTTTGTAAGTGTTGCAGGAACACAGCGTTCACTGGATGGCTTTGTTCAGTATTTAAATTATCTGTTTAGACACCAGCAAATTACATCCACTGTAATAAAGAACAGACTAATATATAGATTTAGCCAAGCTTAAAAGCGGAGCTCCTGGACCTTGTTTAAAACCCAATTAAGCTAGCCCAGGATAAGCAAGCTTTGCTTTTCTATATGGGTATGGGGCTCTGCTTGGCATCCCTTAGGACTACCAGAGCTCCACTAATAAAGCCATATGTCGTTTGTTATTTTAATAAAACCAGTAGTAGTATGAGAATTCTTTCTGATGTTTCTCCCTTGCTATTTTTTAAACATTCCAGAGAGGTTTACGTGTAAATAATACTTCCTAAGATAGGCACAAAAAAAGAAAAACAAAATATACTGCCATAAAATGACATGATAATGTACAGATCTTACAGATACATACAGTTCTTTGTCACTTGGCTTCCATTTATTGTCTTGAACTATAAAACACTACAAAACACAAAGCAAGATATTACTACCTGAGAAGGACATAATGACTCAACATAACAACTTGATGTCAATCCTGACAGGGTTTGATACAATTTTTACAATAGCGCAATACCCAAGCCTACAATATGTGACCAAGGTCTTTGGATGGTGTTTTGTCTCTTCCAGCCCACATCCCTCCCACCCCTCCCCCAAATTCTCCTCTACGATGCTCGGTTCCACACCTAATGTTGATAATTCTCTCAACATGGGCAGCCATTGTCACAAACAGTCAATATCAGTGAGGTGTATAATGTGCAGTTGAAAATCAGGGTGAAATTGCTGTTTCATTTGTCAGTAAATTAAATTCAAGAACTTTTGAACCCAGGCACACAGAACATTGATACACATTTACCTTGCAAGCTATTTCCTCACATGGTACAGACAGTTTTGTATTATCAACCTGTCCAGGAAAGAATGGCCAACTTGTCAGTACTTGTCACATAGTCTTGTTAACTACATTGCATGGAGCATAAACCTGAATCTGTCTTGAAAGTCAAAGATAATATTCACTTACCATTAAGATAAAACCATTGTTAAATTGATCACATATTTTCTCACCAATCTTGTAGCATATTGCATTAGGACTGTAAATAAGTGCACAAAAAACAGAATAATCAAAAGTTAGGAATGACTGTATGAGTTTCAAACAGCTGCACACTTCAAGCCTAATTGTTTGGTTTTTTTTAACAGAACATTCTCAAACTTATTACTCATCAAGTATAAAGGATGGATAATCATGGTCATGATGGTGTTCATATCCCTTCAGAGGTGTCTTGCATCCAAGTAATGTAGAAGTAATGAATTTTGGAAATACGATGAATAATTGAATTTTTCAAGACTTCTAAATGTGAGCACCCTAATCACCTTTTGAAAGCCACAAGTCGAAAGAGAGTTTGTTTTTCGCCAATTTATTTTTTCCTCCAGTTGAGGACCAAAAGTGCAAGAAAACAGCAATAAAAAAGTTGCTTGCTACGCAAACAAACTTCAAATGGCATCCACAAATGCCTTCAACTGGGTTCTCATACAATGTATAACTGAGCCAATAAGCGCTTGAAAATTTCCGTGCAAATTACCAAAAAACTCTTGTGTTTTGAAATGATCAGTTCAGTTCAATGGCTGTTATCGCTGTCAAGTTCCCAAATTTTCACAAAACCTTTCTCTTCTCCTGACTCTATCTTTTTGCCAGCTTAATATGATAGCTAAAGCTTCATTTGTGAGGCCAACTTTTGCTTCCTCACTCACTGATGTATTTTCATTTGTTCTTTGCTGTTTTAGACGTTTTGAACTAGTCCACGGAGTTTTCTGTGGTTCATGTTTACTTATAGCTAGTAGAATTACCGGTATATATAATACGAAAAATGCTTGGTAGTCAGTCGAGAACAACATTGACAATGTATAGCTAATATTCCCGCAAAAGTCATCTTGGTTGATTACACTTTGTAGGGCTGTCGATCAAAAGGGGATAAATTTCTTTCCAGCTAAAACACAAAACCTCCATTCCTCCACCAATATTAATTTTAGTTTTTTCCAGAATCTTTAAAGGAAATTAGAGATTACTCTTTGACCATTACTTTGACCTAAAACTTCAGATTTAAAGAAAATTGCAGATCTGAAGGTATACAGCAACCTTAATTAAAGTAGAATTTTTACAGTTTTATTTCTCTGTTTTCTTCTTTGTTTTGCATGTAGTTTTGAGTTAGAAAATATACATGTATCAAACACTCAAGACAGTGTTTGACCACACTTGTCATATTTTCAGCTCTCTTTTCGGTGTTTGGAAATTGGGTTAAACACAGTCTTTGTGTTTGATGCATTATTCATCATGTTCTTGTGTTTCCTTAAAATTCACAAAGACAGAGAGTACCCTTTATACTTATTACATTCAACTTACCTATTGTCATTAATATGTTCATTAGCCTGATAATAACCAACTATCTGTAAGCCACTCTCTTTACAATGAATATCAACCTACAGAAAAGATGGATCCATCAATACCATAAAAAATGAAGCCTTGGATCCTACTGGATCATAGCTGCCGGAGCTTATCATCGGTTTCTGTAGCATGAAGCGGCTAGGAGTATTTCTACTCCCCCTGGACGGGATGTTAGTCCATCGCAGGCCATTCTCCCACACTTTGTTAGGTTTTCCCCAACAATTTGCCAATTTTTTACAAACTGTGCTGCCACTGAAGAATAAACTCAGAATTTATCAGTTGAGATTAATTTCTAGTAGGGCTGTCATTATGTTTTGGCCTTCACATCCATAACAAACTCGTTACTTTGTGGGTAAATTACATAGGAAAATCAAGGCCCTGTCAAGCATACTCAGCCATAACATGTGTTAAGAGTTATCACCCTAAATGACAGGCTTAATCTCAAAATCTCAAATATCGATCAGTTTGTTTTTCCCTAAAGGATCTTTGCAAAAACAGAGAAACAAGACTATGCATAACATAGCTAGGAAGAAAGGACTAGCTACTTGAGTGCATTACACTATAGATCAGGAGATCAGCCGGTTTAAGCCTGGCATGAATCATTTTGTCCTGTTCTAAGCAAGACACTTAAGTCTGCTTCTCTCCACCCAGGAGAATAATCTTTAAGCTTATATGAAAATTGCTACAGTCAAACCATACAGACACCTCTCTAATATGGACACCTCTCTAATATGGACAGTTTCCTATGTACCAACAAAATGATCATACATTTCCTCTAAAAAAAACCCTCTATAATATTAATCCTCTCCAAAACAGACAATGGACACTAGATCTTGGTCCTAGGGAATAAATTCATACAAATTAAACCTCTGTTACGAACACTCTGGGGACCTGGTGTCCTTAATTTAAATGTCATATGCCCAATTTTCTATCAGTGGTTACACAAACATTGACACTAATTGAAACCCAACAATTTAGATTCCTAAATTCACATGGGCCTGATGATGGTAACTAAACACTTTAAAACAGACACCTCTCAAGTGCGGACACTTCGCTCCGCCCCTCGGTGTCCATGTTAGAGAGGTTGGACTGTATTAGCGAATTAAGACTCAAATTTCTCTTTTCTTAGACTGGCGAGCTACGCTGAATGAATGAATGAAGGTAGAGGATCGGGGTCTGTTAACACTAAATATGTCAGATTTTCAAGCTTGGAATTAGAGATTTCTTTTTCCTAACTTAGTCGGCACCATAATAAGCTTACCTAAAACTAAACTGATTTAAAAGTTTAAAACAATGAGTGGCCTTTGAGTGACACCGAACGCTTTAGGGACGAATTATTACATAACTTGATCAAACTGCGAATCAATAAAGTAAATTAAAGTTTTTCTTACCCTTGCCAGGGCAACTTCTAGCATCGGGGCTAATCCAAGACAAATATGAAACAAAGGAATGGCGTCTAGGACATAAATTTCACCATCTTGGAGATTTTCGTCGCCCAAAAGAACTCCATTCACGGCTTTGTGGGGGTATTTCGAGGTGTGTAAGAGGACCTTGGCGTATGCCCTCGGCGACACTCGAAGTTTCATTATTCTGATGTCGCTCTCAAGGGTTGCAATTCATGATCTCAGCCACAAAACTTCTATATTATAATTTCGTCCGCCATGATGATTCGGAAATGCGTGCTGCCGAGTAACCACGCCAAAAATTTATCTCACTAGCAAGAGGAACCGAATCTCGCGCTATGATTGGCTACTCGAGCGGGCAAGATGGAACTATCTTGCCCGCTCGGGATACGGTCTTTGGCCCGCAAGGAAAATTTATCATGTTTTGGCGTTTTATCCCACATAATAAATCCTTTATTGACCAAGCTTGTTCGGTCAAGATGGCTGGATATTGGCCTCGTTCTTTAATAACCCATATTTCTTATTGTAGCGCAGGTAATCCAAGCTCACGTTTCGAGAAACGCGAAAGATGAAAGTGTCACGCGCGCGTTATTTCACCGCTAACACTATGGGGAAAAACAGTGATGGCAAAGGAGGCCCCAAATGGCAGAGATCGCCAAAAATCACAACGGACACACAAGAAAGGAGTAAGTTGTATTAAACTTACGCGCATGACGAGACCTGTCCCTGTTTACTTCCTTGGCAGGAATGTTCTCAACTCTCCATACTTTTTATTACTTTTTCAGACAAACCCTTGCTTGTTATCTCTAGTCACAAACGGATAACAAAGGTCAAGGCATTTAAGTGGAAATCTTACAGAAAACAAAAAAAAGAACAAGATACTTTCTTTGTAACTTGTTCTTTTACTACATTCACCTCCTTCCACAAGTTTTCTCGGTTCATTGAGTATTTTAAGTAAGGTTGTTTTTTTTTTTTCATTTTATTCTATTTTTAAGAAGATTTCAGATGTAAATCCTTTCTGACTAAAGCCCAATGACTTTTGGAAGAAAGCACAAAATTCCAAGTTCCAGGAGTAACTTCCCTACTAACATTGGTTTTCAGCTCTATACCACAGTGTTATTCAAGGCATTTATAAGTCCTGTAATTGTTTTTCTCTGCAAGTTTTTAGACATGTTTCAGAACAATCAAAAACACAGTTTAACTTGGTTAAAGGTACTTTTTATTGCACAGATACAGCAGCACAATATTTGCTATGGACACTTAAACTAGACAGATACTCAATAACTGAGGGAAATGTAAACTTAAATGTGATGGCAAAGAAAAACATGCACCACACTGTATTTTGATTGTATAAAGGAACCTTGAATTAATTCTCAGATAAAATATTTTGTTGCCCTTGCAGGAGTAATTGATTTAACAGACTTGACTTTCAGTCACTTTAAGTTGTTCTAATTTTAGACAGCTGCACAGCGGTATAATACACTGGATTAATATTTCACAGTTCAAAAAGAAGGCACTAGGCCAGACATGACTAAAATAATTCTATTGTAGAAAACAAACTACTTAGAACGAACTGCTGTTCAGGGTGAATCTGCTCAAAATGAACTTACTTAGAATAAGGAATAAATTTCAAAAAATAACAGTGCATTTTGTAAAAATCTCTTATCATTAATATTACTGACAACCAACCACATCTACACCAGCAGAGCCTCTTACATTGTTCCATTTCTAGCTTCTTGATAAAAGAGTGCAATGGGTTCAAGGTCTGACCTCTTATCAAGACGAAACTATTTAATTTAAATGTTTGAAACAGGTAAAAAAAAGATTTTAGTAGCAATGCCAACATGCAAATTCTCCTAACTTATTTCTTTACATCTGTCATAGTATTAGTTGAGAGATTTTGTTTGTTGATCATCTTACTTATTTAACTTAAAACTGATCAAATGTTTTTATCTCTGTTTTTAAGTGTGAGTGATGAAACCAAAGACATGTAAAGGAGAGTTACCCTATAAGAGGCAAGTAGCACTAATAACAGAAATGACCATGAAGCTAGCAAAGAAATTTTTGGCATTACTGCAGACTCTGCTGGCAAACTTCACAAAGCATTCCAACACTCCACCCCTTCCTTACAGAAAATTTAACAGTTTAATACCATTCCATTCTATTGAACTTTCGCTACAGTTGCACTATCAATCAAGCTTCCTTGTCTCTTTGAAATTGTGTCAAGAGATTCAATTCAAAGGTTGTTGTTTTAAGATCCATGGTGAAAATAAATTGAACAGTGTATTCTGAGCCTGCTGTGTTCCAGATTTAACAACACCCTCCACTGTCTTGAGCTCGGCCACCTCCCAGAGGAACTGACGGGTTAGATGGTGAATGTTGTGGGCCAATCTTAATTCCATTAGCCTAGGAAATAAAAGCCATTGTGAAAGTGAGTTTCTTTCTTGTCTTCTGAGGATAGTACCAAGACTACAATCATGACTGTAATTAGAGTGGTGGTATGATAGTATATGCAATAGACAGTGAATTACATTTAGCAGGGAACTGTATGTGAGCTGTGTTAGTAAAACTCAGTTTAACATAATTTAAATAACCTTCAACAAAAAAATATATAAATTAGAGAGTTCAACATTACATAATACTAAGAGTTCTCACCTCATTGTTGATATCAAAAACACCCTCTTGGATTTTTTGGTAGATTTCCTTTGCTGTGTTGATGAAGGCCTATCAGGTAAAAAAGAATATCCGTAAGCTTTTTAACTAAAAATCTTGCTTACTTGTTTTTACTTTCCCATAATATACATAAATAGCCTATGCACAGTTTCTTCAGAATTTACTTTGCAGCCTTAGTGCAATGTTCTTGCGCTACACATAAATATGTTTTATCGCTTTGTATCATTGTTTAAAGGCACTGGACTATTCTCATAAAAGGACAGTAAGCTCTACCCTCATCATAAGCATTAATGTCTTTCTTCTACAAAAGCAATGTCATAATTGGAGGCTTTGATTGAGTTAAATAGAGAAGAAAGAAACTTGAATGAAAAAACTATGATCAAATAACTAAATGGCAAAAAATCATTATCTTACCTCTTCTACATTTGCTGCAGTCTTTGCAGAGGTTTCCATGAAAATGAGGCCATGCTCTCGAGCGAATGCTTCACCCTAAGGAAAAATAAAAAAACTTAGACTTTTAAAATTAGCAACTCTCAGGGAAGGAGCCAGATGAACATAAGTAAGAGTGCCAAAGAGTTGTTTATCAGAAACATACATTAAACATCCATTCAAGTAGTTTCTATATAGTTAGTCTCTAATAACAATCAATAAAAATTAATATTAATAAAACAAGACAAAGGTTTGCCAGTTGAGAAAATTAGTCTCGAATAACAATCAACAAAAATTAATATTAATAAAACAAGACAAAGATTTGCCAGTTGAGAAAATTTAAAAGTTTAAAAGTCAACTTTTTCCCCAGCTAATCTCTAGGAGAACAAACTTGAGAAAAACTTACCTCTTCTTTCCTAACATCTCGACGAGCTTCAAGATCACTAAGGACACAAAAGACATTTGTTAACTTCACAACAAAAGACCATCCTCAAACAGCCAATAGCAACAAACTCTCACACTATATAATCACATGTTTACATCAATCCTGTTAACAGAAGTGACCATGTTTCTAGCAAAATCTCCCAGCAATAAACCAATTTTGATATACTTAAAAATTCAGTTCAGCAGAAAATGGAGGAATGGTGGAATAATAAATCCCTTTTTCGATGGTTTAGCATATAATACAAGTGGAAATTTTGCTTATTGCTCGTATTTTTCCTCGCCCCTACAGGGCTCAGAAAAATACTACGCAACTCGCAAAATATCCACGCGTATTATATGTGAAACCATTGAATAAGGTGTATGTATTTTCTTTCAGCATGTGTTCAGTAGTGTTAACACAAACCAAACAGAAAATGGTTACATGGGATTTTGTATCTTTGATCTTTACCTCTTGTTTCCAATCAACATGATCACCATGTTAGAACTAGAATGTTGCCGAGCATCTTCAAGCCATGTTGTCAGGTGATTGAATGTATCTCTCCTGCAATAACAATTCAATGTTTTGATTAAAAAGTCTCTAAATTGTTTTTCATTTCTTTTAAACACAGCACATATTTGTTTTTTAGGAAATGGTCGTGTGAAAACCAAACCTTGGCTTTTACAGTTACTGGTGATATAAAACATCTAGCAAATTTTAAACTGAACATTTTCAACTTAAAAGCTTAAAGGATGCGAAAGGTATTCACATTTCTGTTTGAAAAACCACTGTTTGCTGTTCCATTGATGTATAGAATCAAGCATATTTTGACAGGTACAGTGATAACAACAGTTTGCCATTATAATGTCAATATGCTACTCGTTCATGTCCAAGATCTCATCCATGTAAACTATCTGACCATATACAATAGCATGTGTTGTTTGAACAACCAAATTCATTGTTAAGTTATCTGTATTAAAACAGTTTAAACAAGTTATTTTCATTTTACCAAGATCACATGTGAATCTTATGAATCTACCTGGTGTGATTCTTAGACCTGACAAACAATAAGGTTGTGTGAAATTATTTCCTACTTGAAGGAATCAGGTTAGTCAAACACTGTGTGATACAGGAGTTTAAAAGAGAACCAGGCACCAGGAAAATTGACTGGCTGTGAACAGAGCTTTACCCAGCTGCTTGTGCCACTAGTATTTGATAAAGTATTGGCACCGTCTTGTGCTCTGTTTATGCAAACTTGCCAATTTTCTGCCCAGATGTCATATCCTGATGCCCTAGTGCAAAAACCCTTATTGAAACCCCTGATGATCAATCCTAAATTCCAAACGGATTGAGAATCAAGTGGGATACTGTACATGTAGGTTTGTTAGCCATGGTATATGATTCCTACTTAAACTATAATTTACTCACCTTGTGATGTCATAAACTAACAAAGCTCCTGCAGCTCCACGGTAGTATGAACGTGTGATGGAACGGAAGGACTCTTGACCAGCCTGTCATACAAAAATTGGATGCTATAGTGTATATATGTACATTCAGTGGTTAACTTTCTAAAGAAAACGTCCTTATTGATACTTATTTTTGCAACTGTAAGAGGGAAATGCAAAGTAATAGCTGAGCGTTTTAGCCTTAATGTCAGTTTACTTTATTATTGCTGTTGACGTTCTCTGTCTCTGAATCATACAATGAAAAAAGGACATGTGGTAAGAGTAGACTATAAGCAGACTATAAGTAGACTATTATGTTCCGCCTGTTGCAGAAAATGATGTCAACCTGATTTACATTTTGTCCAAAATCTTCATAACATATGATAAATTCTTCAAAAAAAAATTAGCTCCTCTCAACATAATTTTTCCCTAAAGTTTCTTTTTCAAATTGAAAATGTAACTTTCATAAACATTGCCTCAAATTAAGGTTACTGAAAATTTGTAGCAGAATTTCAGGTCAAAACGATTTCAAGCTACTTCAATTGGTATTTTCCTTTGTTTAAGGATACAGTATTGAATCTGGAAAAAGAAAAATTGAGATAAAACTAGTTTAAATTTATTTTGACCAGAATATGTACAGGTGTAAATATTCAGAGATATGATCTTCTTTTGTTCCTAGAAAATAATGAATGATTCAGGAAATAAAGATGCAGTGACTAATTGTGAAACATAGCCAACAGTTAAGAAATTCATGATCTCCAGATCCAAATACTCTGATAAATTCAGCACACAACCAAGATAGGTGGCACATGTTGAAATTTAGATTATGAATAAATTCTCTAAGAGAAATTAACTTTATTTTAAATGAAAATAAATATAAATCTGATACAATTACATGTAAATCTTATACTCATTCTTAATTTCCTTTAAAAAGAAAAAATGAAAAGATATTGGCCTGCTGGGAATAAAAGTTTTTTTCCATCATTAAATTAAGAGGATGACCCGTGGGGGAAAAAACAATTTAATGAAATGGAACAACGACGAAAAAAATGACATCTACGTTGTCCTAATACAAATTGACAGGAAGAGCATGAGAGCGATGTCAAACGATTACTTGCCAAACAAAAACAGAAATACTTTGTGAGATATATACCTCATGCCAACTCGCGTTTTGTTCGGTCGTTGAATAAGTGGATTTGATGTGGCTTTCAATCAAAAGCCAAGATTGAACACAGATATAGCAGAGCGAAATCAGACCTTTTATACTTAGAAAATCCCACAGAAACATATCTTCCATTGTTAATAACTCGATCAGCTTCTTTCAAAATATATTTTCTTTGTAAGTTTACATGTCCGTTCAAAAATGGTGAAAAGACTTAAATCTTACCGTATCCCAAATCTGCAGTTTTATTTGTTTGCCATCGATAGTAATCATTCTAGCTCCAAATTCAACACCTGAACGAAATAGAAAATAGTTTAAATTACTAACACATAATCAAACACGGAAAGGAGAACGTGAACGTTTATGTAGAGATTTAGCTCTCGTGCTCAGTAAACTCAAACTGGATGCCAGTTGCTGCTTTCAGACATAACGCAAAGCAAACTTACCTATTGTGAGGTCGTGGACAGGCTGAAAACGTTTGTCTGTAAACTGCAGTAAAAGACATGATTTTCCAACTCCTAGATCAACGAAAAACGACTAAAGCAGTCAAACATTGAGAACAAATGATCTTGAAAACCACAATACGATCAATGGCGTCCATTTTTGATCTTTCAAATTGGCTCTGAGTTCAACGCGTACTCCTCCCAAAAGGACTGGAGGAAAATGAATAAAAATCTACCGTAATATCTTACTGACCTGTATCTCCTATAATAATGTACTTAAAAAGATATGCGTAAGACATTTTAACGATTGAATCTTGAGTTTTCTTTCTTTCTTTTCCACTGTTTATGATGTCATTCCTAACTTATTTATGAAATGGCGACTGCCCATGCGCGTGACGTCACATGGCATGGCCACGTAGCATCGTTTGTCTCAGGCCCTCTCAAAGCAAATAGTTTCTACATGCATGTATGGACTGCATGGTCAAACTTTCTGAAATCCAGCATTTTATTTCAATTACTTGTATCATCAGTTAGTACATTTGACTAGTTTAATATTAGTTTACTCACTCACTTTAATTCATACTTAAATTTTTTCCGCCCTTTTTCTACTGTTGTTAGAGTGCGACCCATCCAACCAAAAAAATTGGAGGAATTATGCAAAATGACCCACAAATCTGTTGCTTTCCAACTATCTTCTGGGTTCGAGATGAAGTTTCGATTTGGAGATTCGCCAAGGTGTTGAACTTTTTTAAGCCTTCATAGCTCTCTGGTTAGCTTAACGAAAACTCATTAAAAATTTATAAAAAACGTTCACTGGCTATATAAAATTTTAAAAACTAAGCTTTCGGCTGTCAGACTACAACCTTCGATGAGTAAAACTGGAAAAAATTGACAATTACAAATATATACGAAAATGGTGGGACTGAAAATGGGATACAATAAAATGGAGGAAATATAAGTGTAAATGAACTAATTGATCGCCATCGATCGTCACATCTCATTCACTATTGAAGAAGAAGATAATAACCAGATCGCTTTGTTGGACACTTTGGTCACTCGCAATATTCTCTCATCATCGATGTATACCGGAAAGCCACCCATACCGATAGATAAGTGGATTTCCACAAGACCAGTACAGCTGAGACTTAACCCATTCACTCCCAAAGCGGGAGTGAATATGGCCCATAAAGGATCCGGGCATTTGTCCCGCTTGTGACGTCGTTACCTTTAACCCAGAAAGGCGTATCTATTCTCAAATTGTGAAGCAGAACAAGACCTTTCCAACGATACCTAACCCAGCGTGATTAGATTGATGGAGCTTGAAATATGCACCAAAACGCTCCAAACTTTTAATGGAAAACTCAGAGCAAATTTCCCTTTCCACCCTTTGCTTGTCCATGGTAGGTAGTTCTTGCCTCTCAGTCACGCTTTCTCGGAAATTCTTCTACCCGAAGGAAGCCTGGTAGCGAAAAACGTGCAGCAAAAAGAAACGAGGAAAGAAAAACTTAAAGGACCTTAAAGCGAGAAAAGAAATAATAACCGATAAGAACCGAAAAGCCTAAAGTGGTAGGTCTCTTTATCGTCCAAAAACTCAAAATTTTGATTTGTGCGCATGCACCTGCAAAAAAGTTGTTAAACATGATTTTTGTGAAAAGCAAAAAAACTCATTTTTCATTCCAAGGGCCTTTCTGAGTGATTTGGGGCTATTTTAGCTTATAATAGATCTTAGAACGTCAAAAAAGTCTGAAAAATGCATTTTTCTTGGAAAAACTCCGGGTATGAAAGGGTCGTGCAACTTAACTCCCGAGCACAAAACAAGGGGAGGAGGCTAAACTCATTTATGTCATCGATGCTCTACGAGCTAACAATTACCCCCAAAATGTCATCACTAACATTCTAAAGAAGAAATCTATTTCCCAGCGCACACACTCCATCCCATCACCTGGGGAACTTGATAATAGGTTTTTCAAATGGGCCACACCCTCCGATTCCTCTTGTTCTCCCGTTCTCCCCTATATTAATGGTATTTTCCAGCCCCGACCTTCGGATTGGACTTAACCAAACGTGGTCTATAAAATATCTTGTGCCGCCTGCCAATGGAGTTGTGTAGGCGAAACTGGCGGATGCTTTGAAACTAGGGAAAAAATCATACTGCAAAACAGTCGTATTTTTTGCGAACCCGAGCGACGCGGGCAGTAATCGAACAAAATGTCTGGAGTGGTTGTAGAAAGGCGAGGAAGGCTGCGGGCGTGTGGGGCTCACCCTTATGACGCTTCGCGCCCTCCGAATAGGCCGAAGAAAAAACTTACGCTTGAGGAATGTGAAGTTTTACGCAACAGGTTCCCACAGTGCTAAACACGCTTGGTCTTATCACTATCGACTTTCAAAATTCTCAAGGGTTCTTTCCGTAGTCCAAGACATCATGCCACGGTGCTTCGATAAGTCATACAGATAACAATTTAAGTCCGCTCCGCAATCAATACTCCATTCTTTTAAAAATAGTTTTTTTACATTTATATTTCTTCCATTTTACTGTATTCTTTTCTAATCCTTATTTGTATTTTTTTTTTTTGACTAAGCAGGGCATCAGGTTGTCTTTCGGCTCGGATAAGGACCGGTTCTGAAGCCGTTTAGGACAGAGACGTGTAGAATTTTATACCCCATTCAGGACAGCGAGACCAGTACACCATACCCTGTCCAGTGGCACGTCCCCGTACAGCCCAAATAAGGGATTACCCTTAGTGTCCTGTAACTAGTTTGGATTCGCTTCAAAATTTGTTGGTGCTTGGAGATGGCTGTTGTGAAACCAATCTAAAACGTCTCGTCTCATAGCCACTTTGGGTAGCATGTTTACCTGGGTTGGTATATGCGTTGAACACAATTGAGATTGCCTACGATTTTTTGGCTGAACTAGAACAGAACAACAATTCTTCCATGCGAAAAAGACTCTGTACGAGCTTGCAGTCGTACCCTTTCCTTTCCATAGGTCAAGGCATTTAGCAATTGGTCCAACGGTATATTTGTCTGTGTCAAAACGAGTCTACGTCGAAACCATTACAACAGCACGTTCGTTTTCATGCAGACCAAACGTCATTTCGTGTACCTTGTAACATGTTTCGCTGGAAGACTCCAGTTAAAACAGAGGCAAATGGCAACGATCTATACAACAAAAACAGATAAAAGAACACAAGACTTCAACCAAGACTCGTTAAGAGACACCAGAGCAGCAGAGATTTATTAAAAATATTTGTAAAAATTTTCATTCAAATTAATAAATACAGTCCATTAAATACAGACAAGTTCATATCAAAATTAACTCAGCCAATTCGAGATTCATTTCACATCACACGAATAAATACACAGTCATAGCGAGAAGTGGCCTACACTGGTCCCAAAAACATTCCATTTAAGATCTACCTCCCTCTAGATTGGTAATAGGGCCTAATTAGGAGACAGAAGTTGGTAAATCCACGCCTCTTTCACATTTCCCCCTAATTTGTCACTCGAGTCAATCTCTACTAGGCGGAAACCATGCTACAATCCCAACTGAAAACGCCTCGACATTAAACTAGCAATACACAATGACACCTCAGTAAAAAGGGGTTTGTCCTGTAAGGGTGCTTACTAGTTGGGGAAGCGTGAAGGAAGCTGTCTGAAATCAATAGCCCCCGGGAGTCGTACACACAAAAGTAAAATTGACATTATGAAACCCTCTTCCTAAGTAAGACAGCAAGGGGTGCAAAAAAAAAAGCCCAATACATTGGAATGGGCACACATGGGTTCAACTCTAAATATTCAACAGTCACAGCACACTCAAGGAAAAGAAAACACGAAAATGAAACGAGAGACTGTGCATTTCTCTAGCGACAAAAAAGTTAACCTGATATTTACTGCATTTGTAAGATATATTTAAGTATGGTTGATGCAGCTTCGAGGAGATTTACAATAATAAATAAGTTTCTGTTGTCCTCAATGATAGCTTGATTGAATTGAATTGATTGTTTCGTCAGAGTGTTTACCAGGAGCAGACGTGTCGATAAAAAGGTACAAAACATTGTCTAGAGGTTTGTGCAAATATTCTGATCACAAAATAAATAGCAGGTCTGCTGCAATATATTAATTTTTGCACCAATGGCAGAATCTTCGAGTCTTCAATTATTTTTTTTCTTTCACTGTAGACGAGGAGACCAATACACTGATGTCCGGTTTTATAGAACAAAGGACTGTCATTATAAAAATTATTGTCTAAGTCCATTGAATGTACAATGCCCAAAGGCCTAGCAGGTTTGTATATTATATATTTATATAAATCATGCATATGTATATAAGAATAAGTATATGGAATAGAAAGCCCTCTCTTGACCAAGAATGGAAACCAAAAACAAAAGAAAAGCGAATGCATTGGAGGTAGATAATGATTCCTTCAAACATTACATCAGGAAGGGTCTCCAAAAAAACAGGAACCGCTTCAGTTTTGGATTTCGAATTCACCAATTCTAGACATCTCTCTATCAAGTTGGCCATAAACACAAATTACTTGGTTTTAAGAGTAGCTATTTGACAGCAAAGGAAAGTCACGTATAACATTCGAGTTTAAGAAGCTCCAAAACAGCCCATGCTTAGAGACAAAAAAAAAAAACGTTTAGCTGAATTTGTGAAAGAAAGCTTCGTCTATCGTCTACTAGCAACTATATATACCGACACTATGCTTACTGAGATGTAAATGCATTCCCCTTAATTACCGCTAGTATTTTACGCAAATTTAAGAAATAGCTTAATTTAATGTTAAGGTTAGGCTTTCATTCTCTCTTCTCTAACCTTTGGCTTAGCCTTTGATTACGTTTAAATGCTGACAAGAGCTACTCAATTATCTTGCCATCAGCAATCATTGTCTGGACTGCCTTGCGAGGAGACATCACTCCCAATACTTGAAGAACCATGGCTTGCGCTGTCTGGTAAGAAATCGCCTTTAGACGACAGAGGCGACGACGCAAGATTGCCATTGTTCATAAGTGGAAAAGAAAAAGCATTTGATGCCATGCCAGGCGCGTAGCCCTGCAGTCCATTCCCAGGCTGTTGTCCCGCATACAGTGACGAGTAAGAGTTATTAAAGATGACCTGCGAAGAGGACGGATTGGGGCTGACTGGTGATTGTGCTGGTTTTGACGAAGCATTCTCGCCGAACGAAGTGGTTCCCTGGGAATTTGCTGGCATACCGACACCATATGACGCGTAATACGGCACGTGACCAAACGGGCCAAAAGGCATGGCATGCGGAAAATTCCCAAAGTGGGACGAGTCATACGGGAACGAAGCCCGGGTGGGTTCAGAGTGAGTGCTTGAAGTAGCAGTTGATGTCAATGAAGTCGAGAGTGACGATGAATCAAACTGAGATTTAGACACCGCAGTACCATAATTCATCTCGTTGTACGATCCGTATAAATGGTGTGACGTTTGTTGTCCAACCGCTGTGGGCGTAGTAGGATTCGATCTTTTTGCACCGCGAGACAGTCTGTTCAGCAGGGAAGCTGGTAAAATACCCTAAAATGAACAACGAGTACAATGCAATACCGTCAAACGGGTCCTGTTTAATTCACTTTCACTTCAGAACGGTAGAAGTTACTCATCTGCTGCACAATTGTACGACTACGTTGCGCCTTCTTTGTTCAAATCATTCATAGCACATTACACCACTGCAAGAAAAGGACCCCTTGTGGCTTGAACTATGGAAATGACACAAGCTACGGCTTTCTCAACTTTAAACGTTTGGCCTAAATTTTTCAAGTTCGTCGTTTGTAATCCGTGTCAATCTTCCCCATCCTTAATCATCCTTGTTTCTTTATGGTTTATATCTCTTTGGTGTTTCTCAATCGTAGTAACTACTATTTTCAGGTCTTCAGTTTAAGGTCATTCCACTGAAATAGAACCTGCACTGAGATTTTTGTTAAACTTTGCCTGTTGATTGTTTATATTATAGGAACTTAAATTTTGAAATAAAAATGAAGGGTCCCCATGTTCGTTCAGGATCAACAGCACCTTGTTTGTACCCTATAAATCCTTATAATAGCACCATGATTATAGTCACGATTACTTGCTTAATTCACGTTTCCCTCGATTGCTTCTTGTTCTACACTGAGAATTGGGCCATACTTATTTTACATAGAGGAATTTATTATTCAATTCAAAAAAACAGAAAAAAATATAGGTCACCACACTCGTTTTCGAAGAAATGACGATTTACTTCTATGGCGTAAAGAAAAAGCCGCCATTTTCTAATGCGCGCGCGCTAATTACGTGTGCAGTAGGGGATGTGCAGTAGGGGATGCGCAGTGCAATACTGGGGAATGACCTTAAAGGTTATTTTTGTACGTTCGTAACATACCTTGCTTCGGACAAATGCTGTACACTCTTCAGCGACATCGTAACTGCTGTTTTGCTGTAGCCAGTCCACAAGATTAGAAAGCGTTGGTGCTGTATTTCCTACCAACTAATAAGAAAAACAAATCATGAGCATGAGAGAGATTGCATTTTGTCTGACTCTAATGAGGATAACCCGAGCTTGCGATCTGATAGGGTCAGGTGGAAAAGAAAGAAATACACAGATAAATATAAACCTTTCTTCCAGTCTCTCTATCAATAACAGCAACATATTCCTCTTGTCCACTTGTGCCACGTGACTCTCCTTCTATTCTTGAATTCTTAATCTAAACACGAAAAAAGAAGTTCTTTCTAGTACTGGTTAAAGCACCTGAAGATTACAAGAACATACAGGCTAGCGGATTTTTTCAGCTTTCAATTATTAGAGACGTCTTTGGTACACTGTCTATTGCCGTTTTGGTTAATGTCGTTGTACTTTGTTTTGAAATATTCATCTACTTACTGCAGTAATACCAGATGGAACGGAATCAGTGATTTTGGACAGATCAATTGGACAATTGTTCTCAAATATTGGGGTGTAAGCAGATTGATAGGAAAGATAGGAGTACTGGAACGGATGAATATAGCTTGCTATATGTCCCATGCACTACAATCGACACTACAACAACTCAGGAGATTCTGGGCGGTAGAAGTACTTTGTATGGAGACAGTGAAAATGTACAAAATGGCATACACAAGAAGAACTCGCTGAAAGAACCGCATCTTCCTTTATTGACAAGGAGAAAATAAAGACTGCATGCAACCTTATAACAGATAAACGTACCTCATCTGAAAACGCTGGGAAAGCAGGATTTGTTCCACTTTCACGGGGTGACTTTGAAAGGACAGCTCTTGCATGACCAGGAGACACTTCTTCTATCACAGGCACCTGTTTCATGCCTCCCTCCATTCTATTTGGAAGGGAAAAGCCAGTCCATTCTAGAGCAGCCCCATCAGGTGTCACCCCTGCACCACCGGTGTCAGCCAATCTGCCCGCAGATCCGAGCTTATCGGTTTTAGGTTTCCTCCCTCGCTTTTTCCCAGTAGGTGGCTTTTCAGGCTTTTCGCCCTTTTCTTTTTTTGAAACTCTCTTCTTCCTGGGAGGTTTTATGCCTATGGCAGGATCCATTCTGAAGTCATGACCTGGTGCTTCCATGTTCATCATGGATTCATTCCATTCACCATCAACTCGGACAGGCATTGTATGTTCACCTACAACAGTCCACATACAATTAATATGAATGAAGTAAAAGATTTGTTAAGCAATGCACAAACCCAATTTCAGGTCAAGCCACAACAAGGTGATTATTGTTAATACTCCATCAAGTAATCAAGTCAATTCATACCTGGTTCTTTGTAAACCAGCCCTCCGTCTTCTGAAAGACCTTCACCCATCTCTGTAACACATAATAAGAGAAAGTTTTAGTTCCTGGATGCGTGGAATAAATCTAAATAGTAACATAACAGCTACATGTATGTTGGTTCAATGCTGTTCATGTTAGTTATCCCTTGATAGGGCATGTTGGAGAAATGGGAAACATTTTATCATCCTTTTGGTAAAAGAAGAACACCTTGAACAAGTAGAGCAAAACATGCAGTGAAAATGTTGTTTTCCAGCACATACCTGCATCTCTTTTTCTCTTCCGTTTGTTCTTCTTGAAAGTTAGCTTTAAACCATCAAGCTAAAAAAAAAAGACAGCATAAGTCAGGAGACAAGTACTTTTTATTGGTCCTTACGGTTTGCCTGACCAAAAGGATGACATACCGGTATTAACTAACATACTTCTCCACGCAGAATATCAGAAGTGTTCTTAAAGGACCCAATAGTCTACTACTACTATGGCTATAGCGTATGAATATGTATGATTACACATGTCATTGCTAGTTCGAAATGGTCTTAATACTCACAGTTCACAGCACCGATTATATACCGGTATTCAATCTGTTTCCACCAGGTATAGTTAAATTTTTCAAATGGTTATAAAAAAACTAACTACAATAAAATCTACGACCTGTTATATCCATACTGGGAAGCTGTAACAAAGGCCTAATTGTCCGAGGAGAATGTTGATACAATCACTTACCCTTTTAAGTTTAAAGGCCTTGGATGGATCTTCAGGTTGTCCGTCTTCTCCGATAACAAAGCCAGGTGGTAACGAAGCCATATCAACGTCTCCAAGACCCGGGTAGCCTCCAGATAGTGGTGAATTGGCTACAAGCTGATTCTGAAGCAAGGCATCTGCCACCTTGCTTACAATTGGCCATTCACCTTTCAGTACACACTCACAGAGTTGATCCAAACGTTGGATGACAACTTTGTCCTGTAAATTTAGAATAGAAGTGTTTATACTTTTAATGGAGAATGTATTCATTACCAACCTCTCCAAACTAACATTATAGACAAAGGCAAAAGTATGTAAAGAAACTGTTAGGCTGTGTTGGAAGGTGTTGAAACACTTCACTATTTATCAAGTAGAAGTCGTTTAACGCAAGTTTACCGCCATAGCATCATTGTGAAGCTGATGCTTTGACTCTTTAAGAGCAGAGTGATTGATTAAAGGCAATTCTCAAGACGTAAGCTTCAAAAAACTCTCTACAGCTGTCAATATTATTTCCTTTAATTAACTTCAAGTTTATTAATAGCATCATAAAAAATGAAAAACTCAAAGGGCACCAAGTGCACTTTCTTGTCACGAGAGCTGTTGAATTTCGTTTTCTGCTTTTAGAAGTATGACATACCTTGGGCCATCTCACAGCAAAAATGGAAGCCTCACTTGACTGGCTCTCCTGGTTGAAGCTCAGTTGTGAGTCCTCGTCTTGGTTCATCCCTGGATTGAGGTGAGCAGGAAAAGGAGTGCTGTTCCTACTGGTATCTTCCATATCCTCAGTCTTGGGCTCTGCAGCTGCAGCTGCCACTGCTGCATGTGAACCAGTCTCTTCTTTAACAATACTCTGTTCCTGAGCTGGAGGGACCATTTCAGCACCTGGAGATCCTGATCTGTACGTCTCACTCAATGGGGTTTGTACCTCTGTTTTCACTGATGTCGAGGTTGGTGCCACTGGTGTGGCAGACGACACTGTGCTTGTCTGTTCACCTGATGATGGTGATGCTGGGCCATCTACTTCTGGCACCTTTTCCACATTAGGAAGTTGCCGAGGAACGTTTTTGATCGCTTCTTCTCCTTGTCTCTCTTCATGATCATTGTTCAGAGGGGAGAAGCCATCAAATGGAACTGATGATTCTGTCTTGATACTTCCTGCAGGAGAGGACATTTTCTCATCACCAAGAGCTGCAAAAAAGAAAACAAATGCATTCAATTCATCAATTTAAGTAGCAACTTTTTCCCTTGCGTGTGTAACAATAACTTTCCTTTACATATGCACAAAAGGAATTCCTTTTGTAATCGCTCTCAGAACAATATTATAGCTTTCTATGGGTTAAGTCCAGTTCAACAGAAACAAAGAAAATATGCAACACAATTTAAGTTCTCAAAATTTGATCCTTTTGAGCTAGTGGCAAGAGTCAAACCAAGAACCTCTAAAACACAGGTGCATAACCATTAACCTAGACACTTAACAAGTGTTGATTGTCTGTCTTGCAACAGCTGCAATTAATAGGAACCAAGCCACAATTCCAGGAACTATACCTTTATTCATGGGAGTGCTTTCAGGGTTTGACGGCATCTTTGAAATTACTTCCAAAAATGCAAGCTCAGGATCACTAAGAAGATTAAAATC
>OMLO01000041.1_pt1 | contig 47894 bp, 16 predicted proteins | sample 1674811 | NCBI WGS metagenome assembly OMLO01 (sample SAMN06265003, study PRJEB25207) | coral metagenome | isolation source: Coral host | place: Mexico:La Bocana,Puerto Morelos, Mexico | collected 2008-11-13
CGACTGGATTTTTTTTAAATAATCAAAAACCATTTTTTATGCCTTGTTTTTAACTAGCCCCGTTGCCATGGCAACAGATCACACCTTAGCCAAATGTGAGAAAAAACTCTTCTGTGGTTAATCTTGACTCTTGCAAAAAACGAGCGCCAAAGGATAAATAACTTAAAAGTAATGGTGAATTAGGTATAGGCTCTTGAAAACTGTGTTCGGCCACCTTTTCATGGCTAATACTGAAGATCTGTAATGGTGGACGGAACGTCGGATGCTACAGCAACTCGGGAAGCGTTTAATGCAGCTAGAAAACAGGTTTGCGAGACTTTTGGAATAGAGAAATTCCACGAAGAGCAGCAAAACGCTATAGATTTGTTTTTTGATGGGAAGGATGTCTTTGTTTCATTGCCAACTGGCTATGTAAAATCAATAATTTCAGTCGATTCCAGTGATCCCATCGCACCTTTGGAAGAAACTGTAAACTATTTTCATTGTACTACCACTGACAGCAGTGGTGAAAACGGTATTGAAGGACTAGGGAAGTGCACGGATTGTTCATTTCCATTCGAAGATGAGCAGCTGTGACCTTCACGTCGAGGCCTCTTCGAACTCAAATTGGGGTTGTGTCCACACAGAGGGAATAACCATTGTACTCTTTTGTTTACGAACCTTTCTTTAGCTGTTGAACATTGTTGGGTCTTTTGTATCGGTTCTTGTGAACCGGTACACGAGGACAGAACCCAAATTCGCGCCTTCTAGCGAATTTTTCGGCTGAAAAACAAGCCCGTCTTCCTTCAAATATGTGGCGTAGTTTATTGCCATGGATTTTTGTAGGTTTTCCAGGTTCTGCTGCAAATTACTTCTCTTCTTGAGGACACCATGACATTGCCTACAAAAATACTCTGATGTGACGTAAACGTGGAACTCCAAATTTGCGAGCGCAACGTTTTCACTTTCTTCAAAACACAATATACACTTGAAAAGGGACACTTACATAAATTACATAACTAAATGTGACGTCACATAACAGGACGTTCCCTCCTTCCCGATTTTCCTCGGGGGAAGGGGGGGGGGTAGGTACGACTACACGTAGCTAGGCTATTAATTAACTGAGACTCTCCTTTATACAACAAAGGACTCCAGTTGGCGAGTAATTCGAGATTTTGCGGCCAAATCAGAAGTTAGACGCGCGGCTTTTTAATTTTAAAAAACAAATTATAACATACGCCCAATATACTTGCTCGTGGCTCGTTGCTCGATCGTTGAACTCTAACGACCGTTTAAAGAGGGTAGAATCGCTTACATTTCGCTTTTGTTTTCGTAGCGGAGTCACCTTCCTAGTGCATCCATAACTCGATGATTGCACGCTGCACGGTGGACATGTTTCAAATGGCAGGTCGTAGATCCCTACGTCGTATATCCAAACTTAGGAAGCTAAGGCAACGACGACCACGCCGAGGACCACGTACAGTCCTATGTAATAGAGGGGAATGGTTATGAAGCCCGGAAAACATTAAAGGAGCAAACAAAGATGCTAAGGTTGATGTTGGAAGGTCCACGACCGTGCACAATCTTTTGTTTTGAGCTTATATACTATACATGAGTTACGTAACCAAAACATTTCTGTTGGTTAGTTCATCAGTCATTGGTAAACGACTATTGTGTGTTGTGCACAGTAGAGCTAAAAAAAACGAACAAAAACATACAACACTCTCTATTAACTATGGTCTAGTCAAAAATGAATTTATATTTTACAAGCGCTATTTGCGATTGTCTATATCTGTTCTGTACGACAATGGCTCTAAAAAGTTTTAACGTGCTTAATATGCAACGACAGCGTTCAATCTTAAATGGAAGTACAAAAAATTAGCCGTCGTCTTCCACGTTCTTTAGACGACGCAGAACTTGGTCACTTCACGTTGTTGTTTTGCAGAGGACGGCAAAGAAATGTACAAAGATTATGCACGTACACAGCCATTGTTTTGCTCACTAAACCTTTTGTTGGGTGACGTTCTCGCTGCCGTCGTCGTCGTCTACGTTAAAATTTTCTACTCGATAGATTTTTTTTTAAATCAGACAATGATTTACTTGTTTCAGAAATGAAATAAAAATTGGTGGTCACCGTCTTCGTTTGAGAGATAAGGCCTGTGGAAAACTAGTGTGATTTTGATAAATTGTGCGCGTAATTCAGAATGGTCTCCAGGGTTTTTAGGTTACAAGATCAAAGATAGGTCATTAGAGGCAAACTATCCTAACAATATTTTGTATAAGTGAATCTGGGCCGTTAATAATTTCAAATATTGCCATCATTTTCACAAACCTTAACTTGAAGAGGCCTTAGAAACTGCCGTACAGCTAAACCAAGAGGTCAAATGAATGGAATTCGATGGGGCGTTTTGCAAAAAATTAAAACTTCTACTCGATAGATTTTCTTCATTTTTTCACAAAACGTAGAAAATCAGTAGAGAAAACGATCCATCAAAAAAAAAATAGGGGTCACCGAACGTCCAAGATCGTTAAATCCACGCAAAGTTGTAACTATGGCCATTTGCCCTATTATTGTTCACTTTACTACTTAGCGCGCGCGCTCGATGCATGACGTGGTATGTGTATTTCGTGCGTAGTAAGGATGCGCAGAAACAATTGGCGCGAACGTCCTTAGTTTAAGCTCCCTTATATCAGTTAAAGATAAGGTATCAGGGGTACTTTCCATTATTGGACAATATTCTGGAAGTCAAATGGAAAGGTCCGTTTCAGTTCCTTTCGGGACTGGCACCTCCACTTCCACCTCCGTTCGGTCGGAATATTCTGCTCTATTTGTCTTCACTTCTGTAGGGAGTTCGGGAAAGGAATAAAAAATAATAAGAGATGTTCCTTTTGTTTGACCCGATTTGATCTGAAATGTCGTGCCATTTTTCTCAGGTATTCCCACTGATCTCTGACCGGTTGTCTGGTGTAATGGGAAGGACACTGGGCCTCATATAAAATGGGGTATGACGTCTTAGCATTGCCATGGTAACTCAGATCTTGATAAACCGTTTGCCATAATAATGAAGCTCCAGTTGCTCAAAGTCACAGTCGTACGTACACCCTCTAACTTGAGGGGTAGCAGTGCCCCAATTGAAATAGGGAGTGCACTCAAATTGCATAACAAACAAAAACCACAATTCTCACATCTAATGAAACTGCTACAAATTCAAAAATAGGTATATTCAAAGCTTGCATACTCAATGACCTCTATCAACAGTCTCAATCTAGTAAAATCTAAAAACTTATTAAAAGAAAAGGTTCAATGATTCCTATAATGCTTATTCGAGACTGGGCACTTATTAAATTTTTCTACCTTCAGGGTGGGCGCTTATTCGAGGTTGGGCTCTTAATCGAACAATACCCCAATTTTTTTTTCCGCCTTTCTTTTTCTCCTTTTCTTATCTTTTTGCTGCAGTGGTTTGATCTTCTATTGGGCTTGCTACCAAGTACTCCATTCTACAGAAACCGGAATAAACTCTGGCCTGATGGGCAACTATGTTCATATTCAGACTTCAGTTCAGTCACTTTACTTACTAGTGCCAATAAATTACAAAAGAAATTACAATTTTAAAATTATAAATATTACAATGATAAACATTACAATGATAAAAATTTGGATAACATAAATTACTCCTAATTAATCTATGTTAAAAACTCCTCCATTAATTTTGATTTTAAATGAAATTTAAAAGATGAAATAGTTTTAAGGGTTTTTAAATTCGATGTAAGGTTATTCCAAATGTTCACAGTTCTATAATGAAATGTTCTTTGACCAGAGGCAGATTTGAAAAGGGGAATATTTCAAAGCTGACAGTTCCGGGTCGCACGTTTGGTGACTTTGTTTCGGGTGGTGAACTGGTCACTAAGGTAACGAGGCGCGCATCCAGTCATACATTTAAAGGCTAACACAGCATCACGAAGGTAAAGGTGTTGTTTAATAGGAAGCCAGTGTAGATCTTTCAGTGCTGGCGTGATATGGTCGAATTTCCTCGTACTTGTGATGATGCGGGCGGCAAAGTTCTGGACACGACTGTATTAATGTTGTTGACCTGGGTACAACAACAACAACAACAATAAGAACAACGAAACCTTTATTAAAGTGTCTGGGGGTATTTAGCATTGCTGCTAATTGGGGACACAATATAAAAGATTTATGAAAGTTAAATTAAAATAAGCAAATATGTATAAATTTTACAAATGTTTTAAAATGTATCGTTCAAATTATTACAATGCAAGATTAACGACAATTTAGAAGATTATCACGTTCAGAAGATGTTGTTGACTTCTCAGTGTCCAAACCGATGCGCTTACAGAGTTCCGCTAATGAAGCATTACATGTAGCATTTTGACGTCCTCCGCGAGTCCACGGCTAAAAAAACATTTACCGCCGTAATATATATATGAATATTTGGACAAATCGCCAATTTTTTGTTTCAGATTAATAAGACAAAGTCTACACACGTCGCTGGTGGTTCTTTCAGTTTCCTTAAATTTTGGTCCGCGTTTTAAAGACTTTTTTGGCGTATTCGCCTCCATCGGCAATGGAGCTATCTTGCCCGCTCGGGATATGAGCTTTGTCTCGCAAGGGAAATTTATCATGTTTTGTTGTTTTATCTCATATAATAAATCTTTTATTGACCAAGCTTGTTCGGTCAATATGGCTGGATATTGGCCTCGTTCTTTTTTTTCGTGTTTATGGACCGAGAATAAAATAGGAACTTGGCCAATATCCAGCCGTCTTGACCTCAGGCTTGGTCAATAACCCATATATCAAAAACAATGAGATTGCCCTATAACCGGTGTTAAACTGGTCACCGTCCCGTCTTACAGTTCTTTTGTTTTCGCCTTCCACCTGTCTTCTCTAGGCAACGAAGGTTAATGAGCCAGAAAGGCACGTAAAAGTGCCAAATTCTTTGGATCCCAGTAGCCAATCAGTCTAACGCTTAGCTCTGGTTTTCGTAGCAAAAAGCGATCAGGCCGAAGTTGTTCGAAGGCTGGATGGCGCTATCCACCCAATAAATCGCTATCCAATGGATGAGTGTTGACAAACGAAACTACGCTATCTGCTGGATAGTGATTTATCCGGCGGTGGATACCTTTATCCATCTTTCGAACATACCGGGCCAGGAGTATTTCAATTCCTCCCTGCTAATTCATCAGAGGGCAACCTCATCTGCCGATACCGATTTATACACCAGGGTATGGTAGAGAGAAGCACCGTGAAAACAAAGTGTCCATACAAAGAACATAACACAATAATTCTGGTCAGAGTTCCAGTTAGGAACGGTTGACACGGGGAGCTTTCCATTCAGTCAGTTCGGGACAAATCATATCAAATCCTAGCAAGGCAGTTTCGAAATCTGAAATTTGTTGAATTTTCGAAATGCGAGCCTCTAGCCCGAAAATTTCAAAAAATCCAGTAAATCCAGCCTATTACAAGAAAAAAAGGCCTCCAAAAGATCTTAAAATATAGGAAATTATAACTTCCTATTTACTTCTTGCATACTGTTGAGCGACACAAGCACTTTTTGAGGAAACTTTTGAGCAAAGTGGAAAAGACGAAAGAAGATGAAGCTAGCTCCGCCACATGTCCAAATAATTTCAGCCTGAGTGTTAGAAGCCAACTATGAACTCAGATTTAGGAAGACACGAGGGAAGTCTATACTTCTTAATTTCTCCCTAACAGTACATAAGGACAAAGTTTGCTATTAGATGTACTGATAAAATGCTCAGGAACTTGCGCGCGCTCACAATCGTGACGTTACCCGCGTGCCTTGCTTCTTCGCAGGACACGCACGTGACATGACCGCTTCTTTATTGAAACGAGGCTCCAAAATGCACGGCGTTTCAACAGTCAACTTTGGTGCTTTAGTTATTTAAGTAACTGTTTAAGGCGTTGCTCGAGCCACGACTTGCAGTATCATCAATCGTGCCACGATTGGTGGAGTTGATTATCGTTAATCAATATTGATTGATCGTTTGTTGATTATATTGCGTCACAGAGCAGGACGCGCCCTACGTCATACTCATTGGCTCACAAACAACAACAACATCAACCATAATAACAACTTTATTTCGCTCTTGTACTTAAAATTTTAGATATGCCATACACATACTTACTAAGAAAATACAAATGTTTGGCCTGGAGGCTTAACCGTAACTAGGAGGTTTATGTGTTAGCATCCAGGTACGTTAAGTTACTACAGAATAAATCGACGGGAACAGAACTAAAAGAAACAATAGCCGTTTTTATACCGAAGACGCATTATCCGTGTGGACGAACTTGGGCCACTCACTTGTAGTTCGTGTAGTTATGTGTCTCTAGTATAAAGACGGGCAAAAAGACGCATTATCCGTCTAGACGAACTATCTTTCGAAGTGTCGTTCAAGACGGATAACGAAGTATATAGTTCGTCTATACGGATAATGCGTCTTTTGCCCGTCTTTATACTTGAGACGCATAACCAGACTAACTCAAAAAAGTTGGCCCAAGTTCGTCCAGAAAAGAGATTTTAGGATAAGGTTTCAAGGGGTTCTTCTGAGAGCAAATAAAGTTTTAACTGGGGACATTTAGGTTTTTAAGTCTACTAAGGTATTATCTCACAGAACAGTTGCTGAAAAGTCAACTGTTTGTTTTCCAGAATTAGTCCAGAGTTAGTTCGCTGTTTAGCGAAGTAACTGACACATTTTTGGAGTAACGATCCACGAAAACAACAAAAGTATAAAAAAATAAAATAAATAACAAAATTGTTATATGGACTATTGCTCCTCCTGCATTGTCGCGCTATTTGAGGGGAAACTTCCGGATTAAAAAGGAAAACTTAATACCAGAACGTAGAGCAAGCAGAAAGCTGCGCCTTGTTTTTCTCCACTGAAGCACTTCTCCCGTGTTTTTGAAAATTCCCGTCTGCTGATGGAACGCGTGCTGATAAAACTTTTGCGCTTAACTATTTCGTTGACATTCAGGCAGTTCAAGTCAAGATTTCGAGTGTAATGTTACTGAGATAGAGGGTCAGAAGGGAAAATATTTGGCCTAGGCCAGGGTGCAGGGACCAAGCCAACTTTATACTGAGCTTGATTGGTTAGAAGTTATCAAAAACACATTAAGTGTAGCTCCTTTTAAATACAACTCAACTACAGCATTTTGCATTTTCATCCACAAGATTTGAGCTCCTTGTTTCGTAATTTCCATAGGAAAATTTCATGTTTTCATGAATTACAATGCGGGCGTATTCTTCTGGACTAGAGACCTTTATATCTGTCTTAAGATCCTGATAAAACTGTTATATAAGCGAACTTTGACGGCATCGTTCTTCTCTCGAAAGCCACTCGAAACTGAAAGTACAGTTGAAGTCCAGTTGACAGCTGTCTCGTTAGCCAATCAAATTAGTTGAACAATTTTAATAAGGATTGTGATTGGCTTATTTTAGCCGCATTACCAGAGAACAGAGAACTGCTGACGCCATTTCTACTCCTTTGGTAAAAAAGTTTGGTTTGAAAATTCAGCCGAATAATTTTGTGCTCTCCCGCTTCCAACAGAACAGAGCCGAACAGTCGAGGCTTCTTTATTTGTTAATTATTTTATTGATAGGACCCTGCGCACGCTCTCTTGGTCAAAAACCCATTTTTAAACAGAGTATAAAGCTCAGAAAATAGCGTGTTTTCTTGTTTTTCGCCACATAACCTCTAGTCAACAGTATTTGTTAGAGAGGGCGAAGAACATTTCATTTTAAGAATTTGTAATGGCGTTCTCTGCGAAGCAGGAGAAAATTTTTAAGACGAGGCTTGTCGATCTGTGTGCTGTGTTGTTTCTACTCGCGGCGTGCAAAATCTATAACATCCCTCGTGTTCTCACATGGCCGTCGCGTTTAATCACAGTGTTATATATAGCGTAGGTTTCTTTATTAGTTCAATAAAAGTAGTTATAATCAATTTGGTCTGTGCCAAAACATATTTCTGTTGTTTGCTATACTCGTAACTTTGCCCATAGTGGATTTTACCTATCAACCCTTGTTACTTTTTTAACTGAAACTAATGAACGTGCATGGCACCGGCAACGTCTGCTTCCGTCGTAAGAACCAATAGATAAATACTTTTTCCAAAACACCTGAATTGTCTCTGTTACACGTCTTGCAAGTTTTCTTGCTGTAAAATTAGAAATGCGCGCGTTTTTGGTACTTTTGTAATCGCGTAGAAGTATAAAACCTAAAAACTAACACACGTTTTGTATATAAAGAAAAAAACAATACTGAAATTGTTCGCTCTGTCAGCAAACTTTTTTTCTATCGGAAGGTCTCTTTATAAAAGACAAAGCTATAGCCAATGTTATAGGGTCATGTTTTCATGTCCATTATCACTGCTGCGTAAATTTACCACTTTGTTTTTCAACGAGACCAAATAAGTTGATCGTGAATGGTCCCATTAATGTTTGTTTTCTGAGTGAAAACGAGCAGCAAACGTCTTAGGAGACGGCCCAAAATGTTTGTTTGTTCAAATCAAGATGTATCGAGTTTGGGAGTTGTGGCATTGTACACAAGCAAACAACTGCAAAACAGGTGAGAGGAATTAGAGTGAAGGACTTAATCCTTTGACAAAAGACTACGATTTCTCCCACAGGTTGTCAAGGTTGGGTACTGACTTGAAACCAGTTTTTACAATAACGCGTATTATTCTTGACAAAACAGGTGTCCTGATGTTTTGTAACAAATGAAGTACTGCAGTTCGAATGAACAGTCTGAAACGTGAACTTTGGACAAAGACAATTTGTGTCTGTATTATATTTTTAATATATTTGCGACTGTACTATACCAAAAAATAACATCCTAAAACTAAGATAAACAGAATGAAAACTTTATTATCTTTTAATCCATCTTGGTGCCTTACGCTCCCTGTGCTTGTTAGTAGGATGCACGCTACACGAAAATACAAACAATGACATTCATTCGCAAATTTTCTTTGTGCCGGCGATAAACACTGTAATTTCTGAAAAGCTTCACCTTTTGTGCCTTTGCCACCTTTTAAGTAAATGCATGGCTTTTGTTTTTCAAGAGGCTTTAAATGAAAAACCGCCGTAAAAAGGAGTTAAATCTCTAGTCAAAGACTGCAAACTTGATTCCAATACAAGCTATTATTCTGGGAACTGGTGGGGAACACATTTGTTGTCGTCTAATTACGGTCACCATCTAATCGCCTTCAGAACAAAAACATGGCTCGGCTTCAATTCTTGTGACACAAAACTACAAAATCATAACTGGAATTTTTTCAGAGACAATGGCAGCCCGAGAAGAGATGACAACCACTTGACTACGAACAGGTCCTTTGGCGCTCACAAACCCTTAAATTATTGTAATATCACTCAGTTATGAACAAACGTTACAGTTTAGAGCAAAAGTGTTTTAACAATCGCTTCCTGTTTTGGGACAGTTTTTATACATATATTTTTCATAATTATATTTTGAACTTAATATGCAAGTAATTACCTCACTTTCTTTAAAAAGACAAAAAACAAAAGCAGAGCGTAAGCCGGACACAGCTCCAAGTTTAAACGGTTTTTTTCGAAACTAATTGTCACAATTTAGAACAAACGACTGCCTCCGCTTAAATGGGACAACTACGGTGATGTCTTGAGAAACTTGCAATGTATTTAAAGTTGGCGATATCTGAGTTACATGTAAGAACTTCATTGACGATAACAATCTGTGCCTTAATTGGTCACGTTCCATACAAACCCTTTACCACTGATTTACTTGGAGTTTCTGTGATAGGCTAACCGCCAGAGCAAATGAAGTGGTTTGATTTTTTTTTTTAACATTTCCTGGAAGGGATTAGGTATTTTGACACTGGGCTATTCTCATCGTACTCCACTGCGACCAGAAAAACTACGAGGTGGAATTGAATGAAATTTGTGTCTAATCATGGCGGTTGTAGAGGTTGTAGCGATAGTGATTACAATTAAAACAACATGGACCTCTGTTTACCCTACAAAGTGTTGGACCAAGCCCCATTTAATGCAACGACAGTTTTTTTTAAAACAGATATTGTTCAGCAGTCATTTACACAAGTACACTAGGTATCTTGGACTGAGATTCTCGATCTTTTTTTTCAAAACAACAAAATCGCGTAGAATTTGCATACATGACTTGAGTATGTTGGAAAACTAGTGGCAATTTTTTCTTCATCTATTTCATTCCCCTTCCAAATAATGCGTGTCTAAATGTATACACGCCTCTGTATGAGGAAAACAAGTGACAATAGTAAGTTGAAGTAAATATAAAGTTCTGTATCATTTTATGTTCTCCCACTTTAGGCAATTTTTCAAAACATGAATGACTATCATCTTTTCTTTTCCATCAAAATGAGTAGAATGCACGTTACCGGAAAAAGGACTGTTTCAAATGGTTATTTTTAATCTTCACGGGCAGGGGAGAGGAGAGAGGACGGACTCCAGTGTACCGAAGACTGGAGAGGACATAGGAAATCTGCCTCTTGAGTGAGACAACAACGCTTACATTATGCCACACTTGACAAAGTTAGCGCGTATAGTAAGTAAAAACTATTAGTAAGAGCACTTTAATTTCAGTTTCCTCTTGTCAAGACGCTTATTTCCTGGTTGCATTAATTCATAACACGAATTTAAGCTACACTTAAATATAACAATATCAGCCCCATAATATGATTAATATCTCCTTTTGGTTACCACCGAGAGCCATTATTTATCACTCGTATTATCAAAGCAATTCCCATATAATCCTTACCACACATCCAACGCAGCGAATATATGGATACGTAAATTACTTGCAGGAAGAAAAACCGGAAATCCTCTAAGTAAACGAAATGAAATTCGGAGAAAACATTCGTAATATCATCTTATGGTTATGAATTCCGTTCGGGCCTATTAGTATGCTGCTTTGTACTTTTCCCTTTTAGCTATTCTTAGCTTTCCCTCGAGTATAATGTTAGAGTTCCCCATGCAAAGGAAATGGATCAAAATAGAATGAAAGGCTTTAATTTGCATAGTTTTTAATCAGCTTTCCATTCTAGTAGCTTTAAATCGGAACTGAAAAGAAAGTCAAAAAGCACCTTTTATTATTTTTACCCCGAAGCAGCAAAATCTACATTAGATCTAACAGATCGAAACGATAAAATAGTTATTCATATTTGAAAAAATATACACATGTTTCCAAGGTCGTTGTCATCGCGTCAAGGGATCAGAAATAAACAAAAATGGAAAAAGCACTTGATTTTAAAAGAGGAAGAAAAAAAAAACCGTTATTAAATAAGAGAACCTTTTTAAGACAAAAAGCATCTTACCTACTCAAGGAAAGAAGTTTCCGCAGTGACGTTGTTTTAGAGATGTACAATCTCAATATATTTCATAAAATTTAAATTTCTTACGCTTAAAGAACAATCAATAAACATGTTCAATACCGACTTTAAAAAAAATGCTTCAAAAAACACACCAAATCGGTCGAATGATTCAATTGTGTTACTTGTTTCAGGACAACTCGAAGGAAGCTTAAAGGTACAACTTGCCTCAAAGAAGATCCCTACAGATTCGTCCACAATACGAAACTACCAGATGGAAGCCATGAAATATAGCCCAGCCACAGAATTTCCATCCGACCATTGATTTTGGCTCATTAAAGAAATTAAAGAAACAACGCAAGTCAATTTTGGGCGCACTTTCCCACAGAGGTTTCTTAGAGAGACCAGCTGCGCGTAGAAGCAAAAAATTGAGTATCGCCCACAACGCTAGATCTGAGTTAACCTTCGCATCTCTTGTTTTCTTGGCAAATAATTCATTGCGAGAATAGTTTATATACGATGGATAGTTTATTATGAAACTAGAAATATTGTATCAATCAATGAACAGTGCTGTTATCGTGCTAACAACTGAGTAAACATAGTTTGGGTAAGGAAAATATCAAAGCTATACCAACAGAAGGGGAACCAAACACAATAGAATATAGATAAACACCACTCTGACAGATCACGGAGTCCATATATTTTTGTAATTATCAAAAGCATGGATGCTAAAATATCTTGGCAGAAAAAAATTCTCGCCTTATCCACTTTGGAGGTTTTATTTGATTTTCTTATAACGCGAGGTCGCTAACAACGAATTATCATTTCGGAACCTGATAAGATGTATTTAGATAAATACAATTGCAGAATTACTGCCGTAGCTCTAGGGTAAACGAATTAAGATGTTTCTCTAATAGCATTGACGGACAAAATGGATTAGTTGTACATGGAATTTTAAAAAGACGCAATGAAGGCTTCATGAGATCTTTCCTTACTCACGATAACATCATTTCCAGCAATGCTTTTAGCGGAATAGGTCTTAATCAGAATCCATTGAAAGTACGGAAATGGTCACAGATCCAATCTTACCGGAAATCTTAATTACGCTTTAGGAAAAGACGCCATAAAGAGGTTTCGCGATGGAAGCTTAAGAAAGCAATATCGGTCACTTGTTCCTAACGATAAACGCACTCCAGGCGTTCATTGTAGTCATAACGTGAGAGGCGTACTCACAAATAACAATGAACTACTTACCTGGCTTTGATTCAAGAAAACCTATTGTGGCACATGTTACAGCTTACTCTTACAGCTTAGAATTGTAACTGGTGCTGTTTTCTAAGGAGGCTAAAAGGGACCAATGGATTTACAAATTTGGAAAGAAAACTCCTGAATAATTAACAAGATCCTCTTAGGACGGAATTATCAGTTTGCTTTCTAAATGGGGGAATTTTGTGTACACTTGAACCTGATTTGTGGCTCCAGGCAAAATTTAAAAGGTTATGGCATCGACAATATTTTTGCAAATTCTTAACAAGGAAAACCCTATTGATCTTGAAATGAGATTTGCGTGAAATGTTCGTGTTTGGCATAAGTAGTCACTCTAATTGGCCAATTGAACAATGACTTATGTTGTATACAGCCAGTGTTGTTGGTGGTTGATTGTCATTTAGTGTGAAGCAAATGCAAAATCAATATCGAAAATCAGCTTGTGACAGAAAAGTGAATTAAACATCTCACAAAGCGCGAGATGATCGTCATTTCGGGTCACGAAGCTGTTGGTATCAACATTTTTTAAAAGGAAAAAAAACGTTATAATGCATGTAATAAAAAAAAATACTACTGAAACGAATTGCTCATTATTGCCTACGGTAATCTCAAATTGGAGAGCTGAATCGGTAACAATCAACATTCAAGATACGAGAGAATCAAAGTTTGGATTGAAATAAATGTTGTTATGATCTTAAGTATGATCCGCAATACTCGGTAGGACCACGGTAATGCAAGAGACAAGCTTCAGAGAGAACTCAGATCACTTTCATTTTCTCTACTAAGATAGCACAAACAATGAAAATGACCCAGTCACATGCAACAATTATAATCAACACATGTGTTAAACCCACCAACAAGATTTGGCTTTTCTACTGTACATGTATCTTCCCTAATGAAGCTTTAAGCAAATGTCTTCAGAATGGGAATGAAAAGATTCAATAGTTTGACTTCAATGGAATTTTCTCTTGAGTAATCAAAAGCTCCCTTTTCGTGTAATAGAGCATTTTCAGATCTTGACGATTTTAGATTATAGCTATAACTAGCATGGCCAAAAATGACGAGAGAGTGAGGTTGGTAATATGTAACCTGCAAAGAGCCGCACTGACACGGAAATGAAGGAAAGATAGAGGCTGGGAGATCGGAAAACATCACTAAGGAAGTCAGGCTACAAAGAATAGCTTTAGGTAGAGAGCCGAAGCTGCGAGGACATCACCAATATCAGAATACAGTCGAGAATATATTCTTAACGTAAAGAAGTCTTAGTATTAAGACAGTTCCATATGATACACAGGAAGACATTTGTTTTGAAGTTGATGACATAATTTATCATTCCTGCTGAGCATTAGCACTAGTAAGGAAAGCAAGGTCTTTAGAGTTAAACGATCACAGAATAGAGTTTTCGTCATTCCACAGACATATCCTGTTGGTTTGGGTTGGCCAAGAGCCGTGAAATATGTGTAGCTGCATCTCCGGACATGGTATTAAATTATGTAGTTTTGGTGACTTAGCATTCTAATAATAATTTTCTATATTGTGCTTTTTTTACATCTCAATACTTTTCTATATCGCACTCGACATTATAGACGTTTATTAGTATAAATTCAGGGAACATAATTTAAAGATGAATGAGTCGAATGTTCATTTTGTATTTCTTCGCTTTGAGATAAATCGCTCCTGAAATTTAATTATTCTAATCGTTAGATTAGAATTAGAATTAGAAAGTAACCCTTAATGAACAAAGGAGGGTAGAGCAAACGGAATAGACTCTAGCCCGGATCCCTAAACGATGCAGAGCTCTGGGAAAATAACTTTGTAGAATGAAAACATTTATCACTGAAAACACATGAAAAACCTCAAAAAACTTATCTTCTTCAGATTGTTGTCAACTTAAGATAAAAAATCGTAAGTCTCGATAACATTTCATGGCAGTAGTGGACTAATAATATGTTTTTTAATAGTAGATATATTATATAATGGTATATAGTAAGAACTCATGCAATATATTTTTAAACCCACGGCTCATCGGAAGAGCACTATATAGTGTGAAAGTGATTCCAAGCTTAAACAAAGATTCTTCAATGTGTAGTAGTACTACACACAAACTAATAAAAATGATGATTTATTTTTTATTCTATAATTTAGCAGTAATAATATTTGTCGAAATTCAACAGACTTGCTTTCGAGTTTGGCCCATTTGAATGAAATAAAGAGCGGTAATGTATTTTTAGGGACTTGGAGACAGATTACTGCTTAATTTTTGAATAACACGACCGTTAGCGGAAAAGCTAAGATATGGGAAAATGCAGAGTTTGGTGTAAATGCCAACTCCATTCGACGGGACGTCTTGGTAAAAACAATCAATTTGGCAATATCTACGCTGATTACATAAATAAAATGCACCGAGGATAAAGTTGAGGTTCTCTGTGGTTTGGCGCAGAGAAACAACAAAAGAAAGTTCAGTTTACGGCAACACAACAAGAACACTGGCGTTTGATTAGATTTTGCTTTGATTGAAACTCTCCTTTAACAATTCTATCATATTTATATTTCGTGCACTATAAGTCGTCACAGCGATGCTCCTTTGTAGTCAGACATGAAAAATAAAACGGAATCCGAAGGGAAGAGTTATTAAAATGCTTATTTTCACGTGTCTTTTGTGTTAATTGAATATATATCGAGAAAACCTCCCAGAACTCCTAACCATCTTTAAAACTGAGAGCGGCTGCATTAAATTGTTGCAACGGGTTGGAAGGGCAGAATGGAATAGCCGTTAACTGTGGTGCAACAATGACATAGAAATTGTCTTCCTCAATATATTTCTCTCGTACTATATGGCTTTCGTGGGATGCTAGGCCAATGATCATCTCCAAGAATTATCTTCAAGTAAAGAGCTTGCTAACTCAGTAGCGCGTTCAGTATTAAAAAATATAAAAACTTATCAAGTTTATTATGAACGGGTGTTTCATATTTTATTCTGGAGCCTGAAACGCCCCGTGTAGTATATTACAAGAAAGGCTCACAATGTACGAATGAAGAAACCTCAAGTACATCAAATCACTTTGAACTGTCTCATATGCCACCGTTTATACTTCATAAGAGCTTTATTGCGGCCAAAATGTTTGTATAAATCAATTCGTGAAAAAAAAAAATAAAACCACAATCTCCTCTCGGAAATTCCTCCGATGAAAATCTCTTGAAAATCTCGAGAAAGATCCTGAAACTAAATGCGTACCGTAGTTGTAAAATAAACTGTTCATCAATGGACAGGATAACAAGGGAAAGGACAAATTTCAGTAAAAGTCGTGACCAATACGCGGAACCACCGACTGACAAGCTGACAAATAGAACAAAAACATCGCGGGAACTAAACCTAAACCACGATAAGAACGAAATGGAAAATGTAAACAATATCAAGGTGTTATCTCTTCCTTCGTAGAGTTTGCTTTTCCTCAGCAGGAATAACAGCCAAAAAACATGTGTGTCTTTTATAGGCAGCAAGTCAGAATTCCAGCACTGTTCCAATACGGTAAAAACGTAGCTCAGCGAAAAAATTTGGTCGCCAATTTGGCGGACACTTCGATCAACAATACAAATTAATGAGCTCCACATGGCAAAACAAACCTTCAAAAATGCGGGTGCCCATCTAGGAGGATTTCTTCACACTCCTTTATTTACAAAAATGGCCTTGCTAAATGCAAAGCGATTCGACGTTTTCCAATTGAAAAAAAACAAAACAAAACAAGAAAACATAGTGCATATTTCTGCTCAACGAATAGCCCAATAATTTATTGTCCTAAATGGTTTTAGTGAGCTAACCAGAATATTGGTCGCTCACTTGAGAAATTATGAGCATTCTACGTATTTCGTTATGAATACTTATCTCTTTCAGGAAACTTATCTCTTTCAGGAAACTTATCTCATTCAGGAAAACGTACTCAAAAAATATTTTAAACTAGACAGTTTCAAATCGCTGTAACAGTTGATGTTGAAAACCTAATCGCGACAAACGCCCATTGATGTCAAGGCCCTATGACAGCATAAGGTCTGACCCCACCTACATCTAGCGGAAGCTTTTTTTCAGTTACGGCAAACTTGGCTAAGTCAGAAAAACGCGCTGTACCAATATCAGCAAAACAGATATACGTTAGGCCCTCAACAAAAATGTAACCACTCGACGTAAAATATTTGCTAGTTTTCATTTTGTGTTTAGATTAATTTGAGGTTGTCAAATTGAACATCGAGCAACTAAGTAAACAACAATGGCGAGTCTTGTTTTCCCTAACAAGATTTCAAAAATTAGAAGTTTGGGATGCAATCATTATTAAAAATGAGCTAAAAGAAGGAAAATTTATGGAAAAACTATAGAGAACAGAACAAGATCCCAAACCACTGGATAAAGCTTCCAGATGTTGTGTCTTCAGAAAAGAAATTTATAAAACACAGAACTGAACAAATTCTAAATGTTTGTGATAAAAAAAGCAATCGATATCCAAGATAAGAAAGTACTTTGGATTCGCAGAAATTTGCGATTAACAACGGATAAAATTGGCCAATGTTCAGTTCTTTCCTTTTGAGAGCACGTTACCCATAAAAATTGCATGGCTTTGCTGTTCAGTTATTCTTACAGCGAAAAGAAAACATTGTGGAAATGGTAATACAATGGACAGGTTACGACGATAGTTTTCAAAACATTTTCTTTTCTTCAACTCAAAACAATACAACGGAATAACCTTTGATTAAAATAAGTAGGTCAGACCAAGAACATGATTTAAACTCGTGCTAAAGTATGGAGAAAAGGGTTTTCTGTCATGGTCGTGAAACCGTACGCAGTACCAATATATATCAGTTTAAATTTACAATGTTTGTAAATCATTTCTGACAAGACAGTAATATTGAAAAATTCAACTCCTCTTCTTAAAACATAATAAAGCTACAAGCCATATCTCTTAATTATTTCAAGGACTACCCGAGTAAACCTACTAAAAGCACTTGTAGAATATCAATTGGGGTACATACATTTCGAAAGAGTATTTTTATTTAAGAACCAGAGAGGTTATGGACAGAAAGCGTAGGCAGAATTCGGTACTCAGTTAGCACTTATCATAATTCTAAAAAGGCCGACGAAGGAAGAAAATAGAAATACTCAGGTAATCATACTTAAGATCGCATCCACTTACCTTTGAAAAGTTGGAACCACACTGCCACTTAATTTCTGTACTGAGCCATTGAACATAAAATGGTAACTGAAGACATTGGTTTATGCTGAGAACTGCTGAGTTTAGTCTAAACGCAAGCTCCAGTATTTTAATTGCATTTAAATTTAGCTGCAAAAGTTTTGAAAACATCCAATTTGGCAACATCTCCTTTGATTACACAAATGTTGTAAGTTAGTAGTAAACTTTTCGATGAAAACTAAACTATGATTGTTTTTACAGATTTCAGGTCGCTTATGGATGGCGCTTGGCGTAACTGAATCTAGGCTGGAATTTCAACTACACCATTATAGAAGATTGTAATGAATTGCGTTCAAAACCTCACGGCAAAAGAAATAAATTACTTACGATCAACTGCTTTGCCCTCAGCAATGATGTTTGATTTAGTAGTAAGTTTAGAAAAAAAACAAGTTTAAAAATACCATAATTGTACCTCCTAAGGAAAGGCAGAAACATAAACCCTTTCTGACGAGCCATGGATTTATTTAGATTTCATAATTTGTGAATTAAACAACCATAAAATTTGAAAGTTTTAAACATTTTTATCACTGGATACATGTAAAACAGATGCAGTGATGTGGTACAAGCGGGAAAACGCAAAGCGAGAAAATAGCTAAAAACACACTAGTTCAGTAACAGAAAATAAAAGTCTAATCCTGACGATAAACGGGCTCCTGAGAAGCAGACACCAGTAGACAAAAAGCAAATTAATATTGTATACACTGTGGAAAAACCACGAGATGGACCAAACAGGAAATATAAACAACAGACCAACTTTCGAATTGCACTTTGCTTTTCTCAGCGGGAAATACGTGAAAAGTAATAGTTCTCTCTGTTATTTGCGGTTTAAAAGTACAAACGTATTCATGAGACGACACAAAGTCGGGCTAAACGTTTTACCCCGATTCGGAAGGTGTAAGAGTTTTGCCCAAGAGCCTGGGAAGTTTGTTAACAAAGGCAACTAATAGACATCCACATGGAAAAGCACAGCTTGAAAAGAACAGGTACATTTCTATAGTTGCATAAAAAGCCGGCCGACTTAATAAGAGTTAGAATTTTCGATTTTGCAACAATCCAACCTAGAACTCAACAACATGTAATCTGATATGGAGTTACAACGAAAATCACCCTGAAAGAAGGCATTCGAACGGAATGAATACTTATTTGCTCTCATGGCAAACAAGTGTACGAAGAGACACAAATTAAACGTCGACTATTGTCCTCAGAAGAAGAAAAAAATCAATTTGAAAAGAATCCCCGCATCCGAGGTTAATTTTGTATTATGTTTACGTAAGTCAAGGGAAGATGCGGTGAAAGCATGTGAATATTGCATGAATGTTTGTACAAATAAAATACCTATAAACCGATATCAAATATTTCAAAAGTATAAATATTTAATCAACCTTGATTTAAGGAGGCAAAGTGCCTATTCATCTGTCATTTCTGTTTGCCTTCTCGCTGGTGAAGTACAAGCAAAAGGGACATCTCAGGTAAGTTTTCATCGTTAGAAGAAGGTATTTACTAAATTGTCCATGTTTGCTTGCAAGTTTAAGTTATTATTTGCCTGCAGTTTAAATTGTTTATTTTCTAAAAGTAAATAGAGTGAAGATATTTTCCAGTTGCGGATTCTATTTACTCCCATACATTGTAAAACAGTTTAATCTACCCTAGGCCCTAACAAGAAATATTTGAGAAAAACTCTCATTGTTATCAAACATTCTAATCCATCTGATGCTACAACTTTAACAGCGTATGAAACGTCCGTCGAGTTAATCTTGGAAAAGCGAAATCAATGATTTCATCCGATTATCCATTTTTACTGATACATGAGGACAAATAAAAGCATTATACCTTGAAGTTTAAACCGGTCGGCAACAAACAAGATAATCAAGAGGGAGACTTTGGGTATTGTGATCGCATTATCAAAATGAAAGTGAACAATTTGTAGCTGTAAATCAACGAGAAAATACGTTTCGTCGGCCGGTGGAGAACGCCTCTGATAGTAGACCGCGGTAAAAAATTATTTACTGAATGACGTATCTTGAAATCATAACAAACGTGATAATTCGCAAATCCATTGGCTTCGGGCAGATGTCTACCAGTCGCTTGGTTTTATGGATTTACTGTTCATGAGCCAATTAATGATTTACAAGGCACTTCACCTGGTAATAAGATATTGTTGTCAATTAAGGATGAAAAACGTGGCTGACATACTCTGAAGTTTGCGAGAATACGAACTAACAGGTAAAAAGAAAAAATGGTGCTTTGTTTCAAACAAATGCCAACACAAGTTTCCACGCCTTAAGATGTTAAAAAAATAACACAAAGTTAATGAATGGATGGCGGAGTAACAGTGACAAAACCACAAGATTCAGCGACAAAACAAGGGCGTAAAATTAGTTGAAAACGTAACGAAATGTTTTCGAAAGGACCAAGATTTCAGTTTGCGAGGAACTGTTCCATAATTTTAAGGAAAAGAGAACTTATAATGTTGATGATTCAGTGCTAGCATTGTTTGAATCAAGTGGTAAAACTGCAACCGCGCGACAAAACAAGGTTACCATAATTGTACCATAAACACTGGCGATTTCATTGCCCGTGGCAGCGCAACTGCCTCTGTAACAGCTGACTTCTAGACCATTAAAAGGAACCGAAAAACCTATAATTGAAAAGGAAGTTGCGTGTCCTGAAATGCTCTATGAACAATAGCTCCTCTATAGTAAATCACGCAGTCAAATAAAGCTCTTGCAAACCTAACGCACCTGTTAGGAAGCAAATCAGCTGCTTTCCTTATTAGCATGCTAGCTTTTGTAGCATTTCCGATTATAAGTTGGAACCAACGGATTATAATGGATAAGGACAAGCTGACGTTTGAAATTGAAGGTATTTAGAGTGCCACTTTGCGTTTTTGTTTCTTCAATAGCCGCAAACCGGCGGTCAAAACCTGACGGAGGAATGATCTACAGTTTAGTCAAGGTTTCTATTTGGCCTGCCAATTTTTCGTTTGGAATGAAAGAGGTCACTTTTCGTCATTTAATTAACCCCTTTTAGTAAGCAATGAATAGCTTATGGTGGAAAATGAAGTTAATTTAATTTAGCTTTTCAATTGTGTTCCATGTACCAGTTATATTGAAATTTTACCGTGGGAAATATTTGCACGACTCCGCTATTTCAGAACCACAATCGTGGAACGCCTCCATTGACACAATAGCCAATAACATGGACAAAACGCCTAGTCATGTCATGATCTGCAAGTCAAAAGCTGATTACAGGTTTCATTGTTAAAAAGAACACTTTGTGTTGATGAGTGACACTAATTTTAATCTCTTGTGCGATCGATGTAACAATTTTCATATCTCTGCTGAGAACGTGATAGAATTCCCATAGAGACTGGAATTTTATCAGAAGTTGTCAAAGGTGCACGTACATTGCTCACATATCTTGACCGGAACTTCCATGGGGCCCAGGCAATTCAACTGATTGCAAAATTGGTGGAAGTATTGGTTATTGTACGCAAAGCAGGCAAAGCAAGAATCTTTTAGTCTGTAAGCGATCCTCAGCGGCCTTTTTTAACCAATTTATTTTTCAAGGCAAACTGAACAACCTCGCGAGTACTTTGAATGCTACATTAACATTGTCCAGAAAACAGGAGGTCTATGACATGTTCCTGATTTTAGTTTGAAAGATATTTGAGGAGGGTGCAACCAAAATCTACGCCTCATTGCTATCGGAAAGCTATTCTCATCCAAGGAAAGGGAGATAAAAGGATAGATAATTCCCTCTTAGGTTTCAGAGCCGGACATGGCTTCAAATTGTAACTGAAGCCGGTAAATAAAAGCTCTGAATGAATGACTTTTTAAGGGCATACTACCTAGTGGTATTAAATATGGCACAATTCGTTTTCCATCATTTGGTAAAACATAACACAGAGTGCTATATTTGACCAGGTGAACTTGGACCTTCTTGGGAGTGAAATTTTGAGTTGATCCCACCACTGATCGATAAGATAAGTTTAATCTGAAACTAACAACACAGACAAAAATAGGAGCCAAAATAAACGACTATAAGATGTCTGCAATTGTTTGAAATGGCAGGCAGCCACTTCTAGATTACAATTATCAAACGTTTGAAGGGCATGTGTCAACGCCATGTCCAAAAATTGCCGAGTTACCGTTATTGTACAGGAAATGAATCGTTAAGTTACTGACCTTATGGGATGAATGTTCAATGAAAGGTTCGCATTTTCACTTGAAATTCCTGTTGACAAAATAAGCTCTCGCTGTATAAACAAACTGAAACTGCTGATAGCAGAGATCTACCTCTTATCAACAGAGATAATGTAAAGGAAATGAAACATTAGTCAAACCCTCATCACCTCGTTCTCACCTTGTTGGAGATAAGGTCACAAATCCTCTACACGGGAGAACGATAAAGCTATCACTCAAAGAAATTTGCCAAGGTTAGCAAAACAAGACGACATAACAAAAAACAGAAAACAGATAATTGCGTTAAACTGCGAAAAGTTTGCCCATATACAATGGATCACCCACATTGCTTGAGAGGGTTGGAATGTTAAACAAAGTCAATAGAAATCGAGTGGAACCATGTTTGGTTCCATGCCGAGTCATTGTCTCTGCCAAAATTTCAGTTTCGAGTAGTGTTTACCTAAAAACTTTAGAAACAGTGAAAGAACACTCGAGGTAGGTCAGAAAGATGAGGGAAAGTTGCTTTATTGAATTGCGTGATAGTATCACTGACCATTGAGACTTAGCAAAATGCTAGTAAAACAGCGTGCAATTGTAACAAAAGCCTGACCTAGACGCAGACTACTAAAAATAACATAAACTGTAATTGGTTGGGAGGGACTTGAGAGACTTAAAACCTTCTTGCTCCTGGTGGGGCCTTGATACAAACCGTGAGGCCATTGTCTTTTTTGTGACTGGAAGACACACTAGCAGGTCGGAAGTTCGCGCCTATAACAATGTGTAATCACATCTTCGATGGCACAGGCATTATTCATTGGCGGGTGTTTAATGACTAACTGTTAGGCGGAGAGACCTTGAACTTTGTCGGAGAAGAAGCCGTTTCGTTAATCAAGCAACTGTGAATAATTGATTGCTATCTAATGTTGGATTTATTGAATGAAACTATAGAGAAGCCAGTAATCTTTTCCCACGAGGCTCAAGTCTTGGATTTGGCATTCCAAAGGTGAGTGTGTACCGCTTTCGTCGATACCTGGCGAGATGAGGTACTCGGGGGCATTATCAGTAACGGAGCCAAATTCCCCAAACAGCATAAGTTCGATTTCCGGAAACTATCAATACGCTAAGTTCATCACTGAATTATCAGTTTCATATCTATTGTTTTACAAGTTTCGTCAGTACAGAAATCGCAAGTGAATCGGCACTGTTCACTGATCCGATTGCACCAACTCAAATGGAAACGGAACGACGCAACTATCTACTCATTTGTAGAATTTTCATTAGACAGACCCGCAAGGAACTTGTCGAGATTTGGAGAGTTCTCTGTATGAACAGTACATAGCTCTGGGCTGCCCAGAACTCAAAGCCGAGTTGAAAATCGAGGAAAAAAAAATCACTTAATGGTCTTCAGTTAGCAGCGCGAAAAATACTTTTGTTTTATGCGAATATGAAACGGGAATTTTAGCACAAACTATGGCGATTTTCTCTGTGCCTCTCTTTCGAGGTAGTAAATGGAGGTACTTAAATGCAGGAAATTCTGTTTGTAAACAAACTCTTTGTTTGGTCTTCAATTTACACGGGTTATTGACGATAGACTTAGAGTTTATCAAAACAATTTACAAGCGCTGTAGTCTTACTTGCTGAGATGCCCATTGGTTTACGTTAGACGGCGACCACCATTAATATTCAATTTGCAATTCATCGATATCCACCGGTTGATGGAGTATTATTCGTGTTTTCAATCGAAACAATAGATCACCACGGTCTACCTGATGTGTGTTTACTATGACCGTGGATTAATATTCAAAGACATAGAGATTTCGAAACGGCGTGACCCTCGAATAATTGACATAAATTTTTGACAAAAAAAATAAGAGAAAGCCTATAGTGTAGTTTATCTTTTTAGTATATTAGACAGTGTTCGCGAAGATTGAAGCACAATGCTGTACATGTAAATATGCCGGAACAAACACGTGGACATGCCAAATCTTTTCGAAAGAATTCTTCGAACAACTGGAACGTTAAAAAAACACAGCCAAAAAGGGTTGCTAAGATTTACGATGCTGTCTTCCCGAGATTTTGGATCAATGCACTGTGGTAAAGGGGCTCAATTTCATCAGATTCTAAGCAGGGGTCGTTCGTGATTGATGGGGTCGAAACAAGAGAAACTTCTCATTACACGGCCTCGGGGAATGCCAGAACGTTTTAAAAGCTCTACGAAACGGATGGAGTTTAACGGCGGCTGATAAGCGAATGTAGAGACAAAGTGACATGTTGACTGACACTATGATGATTTGCTTGTCTAAACAAACAAGCTTAACAGGCATTATTTTCAACAGTTTTGTCTACGAAATCCCTGCGTGTGAGCGAGTCCGTACTCGACAGACGAGATTAACTGACATTTAATTTGAACTTTCGAGAAACATAGATAACAGTGTCAACCGCAGTCCATCGTTTATTGGCGTCGATAGAAATGCTATTATTCGGCGACTATTTCCAGGTTTGCGCTCATTATTCGTTTAGCAAACACCTGATCTTTACCTTGGTGTTATTGAAATAATGAGGTCTTGCAAAGTCCATGGAATAATGTTTCTGAATCAAGCCCCTAAGTAACCATAACATTGGCAATTGAGGAACCAAAACAAAGGAAACGCATAAACATTTCACAAACTTCCTGTGATCAAACGAATCCGCCTAAAAGCCGAAAATAGCACTCAAGGTCTTATTCACCTCATAGAGAGCGATTTCTACCCCTAGATAATGATTCGGGAATTTTAAAAGCGAGCTAAGATTTCACGGAATCGTATTCAAGTCCCACGCTTGTCACTTAATTATCACGTTCCCGCCAAGGGCAAATCTGTCAACTCGGAGGGCTTGACAAACCATAAATGCAATAAACGTTGCGAATATATAATCACTGTCCTGTAGTGAAATTTAGATTAGTTCAGTAAACACAAACAGCAGGTTAAAAGATAAACTTCCGCGGAGTTCTGTCAACGCTTTTCAAGACCGGATTGTGGGGGAAAAAACCGGAGAAAATAAGTTCACAAGAAGTGCTCTTGTAAGCTTATACAGAGCGGCGATGCGTTGACTTATCCGACTTAGCACGCATTAATACACTAACTTCTACTTCAAGCATATTTCAATTAAGTCCCACGCGAGACAAGACAACTGTTGTTTCAGATGTAAATAATAGGGCAATAAATTGAAGCTCGGCCAATCAGAGTCTTCGTACTTGGAAACAATTATGTCTAGCGAGGACAGTAGGAATACAACCCGTGGAGAAAATATCAGAGCGACCCCAGTTACTTCTTCAAAAGCTTCCCGGTCCTTCTCAAGGTTAACTGACGGGATTAAATTGGTTTGAATCGCCTTAGCTTCGGGAAATTCTGCCGCACTGAGATAGGGCAAAATACTCTCCTAAGCTGAACGCTGACAGTCAAGAAAAAGGTAATAGAATCTTTGCCATATTTTTACGAAAAAACGTTATCGAGTTAACAATGAGCCAGTTTCCATCGAATTTCGCTCAATGCCTGGATATAACTTCCTTTGCTTGACTTAATGAGTTGTCGCATGATTTCTACGAGGAAGTTCGCGTGCTTTTTGTTAATGTCATTCACGAAAAAAAGACACAGCTGTTTTTGATGGCATTTTTTTTATTTTCTACAGAAGAAAACAAAGCCGGCTTTTGCCTCGCACTTTAGGTCAGATTTTAAATTTGTAAGACAGGATCGTATTTTGCTCGCACGATTACAAAGACAAACAATTTGCGCCGATCTGATAAGGCTCAGAGGAGATGAATCTGGTGTTGCAACACGAAATTGACCTTTGAATTCCATCTTTCTGCGATTAAACCAGAAATAGGAGAACCGCAGCTGCAGATTTCCGGTGAACAAGACCGTGGTATGTCTCCGAAACATTTACACAGCTTTGTGTGTCCTTACGCCAAATTTAGACGTCTTCTCGTTGTCGACTTCAATGAAAATGCCCCTTACAAACTGGAAATTGTTTGTTTACACTGAATTATAAATCTTTAACAACTCTTTTGAATAAACATTTGGAATGTACACAAACCTTAATAGTACCAGCAAATACTGTAATCAGCTTCCGAGAAGTTTCAGCAGCGAAGTATTTACTTTTGAGGGGGTTTCATGACGTTGCAGTCACTCTAAACTGTAATTAAAACCAAGGAAATAATAATATTAAGCTCATTCTTGACTGCGGGAAAATGAGTATTTGGGGCTTATCAACAAGCGCCGCTATCGCTTTAAACGAAACCCGTTGACTCAATTCAGAACATTTCTAATCAAGGTAGTTCTTTTGAGCGATAAGGAAGTCCGCTTGTCTCGCTTAATTTGGAAATGTTTCGCGCTTTCTTGTCAAACACGGCTCGATTGTCTGGCTCTTGGGCCGCGCACAGGTGGAGCGAAATAAGCGCTCCTGTCTTGTGTTTTTGTCCTGTTGTTTTCGCAGAAAGAGGAAAGCGCATTTGCATGGTACAGGACCCCAGCGTGGGGCAGCATTATCGCGTAAAAAGAGTCACAGCGGGAAGTTTGTAATAATAAAAAATAAAATCTACATCGTATAATTAAAGCTAAATAGCCTGCACTTGGGCCAGACAACATGTGAATTGCTTTGTGCCTTTCAATACCCTTCATCTGCCGATTGCTTCTTTCTGATTGGTATAGTCGCGAACCAGGTGTTAACTATGGGTGTGGGGAAGAGAGTTTCACTTTTCGCTCCTCCTTGATGATAACGGGAGAATATTTTCGCGCCTTGGGTGTAAATGTACAACAGGAGTCAAGGCAGTTTAAAAATTGTACACTCATGAGTGTTTGATAGAAAGGTAAACGAAATTTGGCATAGTTGGGGTAAATAATAAAAATGAATGGATAGAAACAATTAAGGGCCTAAACGGACAAGTAGCAGCTGCCAGAGTAGGTGGTCGCATTGCTACCAGACAAATAAATGAATCAATTGACGCTTTGTAAAGAGCATAATGATTGGTTCGATGGACAAAAGATAGCGTGATGTCAGGATATTTATAGAAAGTGATAGATAATGAATAGACGAGCCAATCAAATGTCATATCGACAAGACAAACACCAAACAGTCTTTAGAATTTCTAATTTATATATTATTGCCACAGAACAGCCTCCAACACTTCAGAATTAACTCTGTCAAACACAAGAAAAATGGCCTCGGCAAACCACGAGCAGCAGCTCAGCAGCTACGAACCGGAGCTGAAGAAGGAAGACGGTGGATCAAGTCCAATCGACAGCGAAAAAGCCGAAAGTAAGGAGGTCTCGTCGAAAGATCCCAATGTGAAGCCGCCGTACTCGTACGTCGCACTGATCGCGATGGCGATTCGAGAGTCTTCCGAAAAGCGGTTAACCCTCAATGGAATTTACCAGTACATTATCAGCAAGTTTCCGTTTTACGAGAAGAACAAAAAAGGATGGCAAAATTCCATACGGCACAATTTATCACTCAACGAGTGCTTCATTAAAGTGCCTCGGGAAGGCGGCGGTGAGAGAAAAGGTAACTACTGGACCTTAGATCCAGCCTGCGAGGACATGTTTGAGAAAGGAAACTACAGGCGCCGGCGCCGTATGAAGAGGCCCTACCGTCAGCCCACATTGCAACACACAAACGGAATGTTGACAGATCCGCGCGCTGCAGCGTACGGAAACTTCATCGCTCCAAAGTGGCCGGGATATAACCCAGTTCAGAGTGTACCTGCGGCAGGGGGAAACTGGCGAACTGCTCAACCTGCTGGCCCTCTTTCATACCCGTGCAACCCGCAATCGTCGAGAGTTCCACCAGGATATGCGGTTGCACCCTACATGAACATGGGATCAACCGTCGGAGTTCCCGTCAGCTCATACGCAGGTACGCAGTATTCTACACAAATCCAGAACCCTGTGAATAACCAGTGTGGGTACGGAGCCGTGGCAATGCCCAGTGTAGGCTGTCGCAGACAAACTGATCATACAGCCGCAGTCCACGGCCACCACTTTACTAATCCATACTGGAATCCGCCAGACAAGCATACCTTTGATGCTCAACCACGTTCGTAAAAGAACGTGAGCGAGAGATTAATGACTGCAAAACGTTTCTACGACCTAGAGATTTTATTTATATGAAGCCACGTAAGAATTACTCTTGGATCCGAGTGAAGGAAGAAAACAAAATACAAAAAAAAGAAAAGGGATTAACAAAGTTTAGATGTACACTCCAAATAGAGATTTCATGTAATATTTGAGTATTATATTTACTTTAATCATTAAATCAGAAGCCCCCTTGATATGGTATCTGGGCATTCCAGCCAGGGCAACAGTTGACCTACAGACAAATCGAATTGTTCCAAATCTTATATTATCTACAATACAGAAGAGAGAGAAAAAAGAGGACATGATTTTTTCTTCGATTTATACTTATTTCGCACGTTTTCGTATGATGAAAGTTCATACAGTTAGGTAACGAGCTAGTAAATGCATTAGTTACACTTCCACTGAGTTGTTATTAGCGTAGGCTTTCCATTTCAGTGTCAGGCGTCAAACGCCATCTCTTTACCGCAGAGAGAATTTCATTTCATATCTGCAATTTGCAGAACACTTCCAACTTAAAGGATTTTGTCGATCTACTCCTTCCATTTTAGAATTATGAGAGAGTACCTCTAGCGTTTGTTGACTTTAATTTTGAATAATTCTACGAACGGGCGATAACTTGTCAGTTGTACAGGAGCCGTTTCAAACGTTCAAGGAAATACGGAAGAAAATGAATTTTGTGACAATAATTTATTTGCTAAGGCGGCGGTGTCACTGTCTTTTCTATGCCTTCAATGCAAATAAACTCTTAACCAGGATATCTGGCTGTTTTGATTTCCTTGAGTAAATATGGGGATAACACCATCGAGTGTCTCTAGACGCTGAAGTTCTCGGCCCAAGTACTGAATAGAATCAATGAAGAAATATGGGTCACTAGGTCAGAAAGCCATAATTCGCTTCTCAATCAAGATGGTTTCGAATCTTTGAGGACCGTACGATTTATTGGAGATACGGATTTACGGTGATATTGAGGCCAGTGCTACACGGCACTTTCGTCACCTACTACTTGTCTAGAACTCGGCAGGCGATTTCACTACTGGACTGTGGTTTGAGCTGTCGACCTACACTGATTACATGGCCGTAACCTGAAAATTATTTGTCCGATCTTGTAGTATTTATCATTGGCTCCATTATTATCCTCCCACTATTTACTTTATCGTTGTTTCTGCTGTCTGTCACTCTGGTCTTGTAGCACAGTTTATTAATCCAAATCAGAACCGCCAATGGGCAGGCAAATACGACAGAAACTAAGGAACTGTTTGTTATTATGGGCCGTGTTTTCATTCGGAATATAAACCATCGCTAAAACTTTATGGTGTTTTGACATCGAATTAAGCTTTTTCCATCGCTTATTGTTAACCAAACTTTCTGTTAAATAGTCAGCGATTAAATTCGAGAACGTTGACAGGGTGAGGGTCTTTCGCACCCAGAAGTGACACGAAATTTGACACTGTTAACTTAATTTTAAATGTTGTTATTGCGAGGCTTTCGCTAGCTTTTTTCGCGTGATTTTTATGTCAAAAATTGTAAATTACCCGATGAAATTTACATTCCGGTACAGGGATTTGTACCGATAAACACAACACAGTTTTTATTCCACCGAAATAACAATGAGCAAAAAAAAACTTTCGACGTGCCGAAATTTCTCACACGCGTGGAAATCTAAGCAAAGCATGAAAGTCGCCGGCGAAGACTTCTTGTATTCAAATTAACCACATAACCCGAGGCATTTCGGCGAGATAAGAGAATCATCATTTATGGTCGCGCGGCCTTCTAAATCTCACAAAGGATCTCAAAGCACGACACGTGTGGAAAACACTTTACTTGTCGTGACTCAATTCGTTTCTTAAAAAGGTTAAGGTAAAAAAGAATTATTTGATCCTCATAGACTATCTGAAAAAAAAACTTTTTAAAAACGATAATTTTCTTTCTTAACAGGTGGATCATTATTTTGACTTGCTGTTTCCGCAAATTTCTTTCTTATATTAGATGCGTGACGGACAGTTAAAAAATATCTAGGGTGGGAAATTTTACCGATCCAAGCCTTTCCGAAACAGCTGTGATGAACTGCAACTCCGTTTGCAAGGAAATGGAGAGGAAATGTTTCTGATTGAAGAGATATATTACATTTCCATGGATGCGAGAGGGTGCGCTGCTATAGAGCAATCCCTGCGGGGTGTCCTCCCTCCTCTGCGTGAGGAGCGGCTTGAAACCGTCGTACGCTAAAATCTCTAAGAATTAAAGACATTAGCAGGAAAATTGAAGAAGAAATGACACTGACAAAAGGGAAATTCGATGTTTTTAATCGCTAAACGAGCCCCATGCGAAACTAACGCCCGGGTCAGCTGCAAACCTGTTTATAGTCCAGACCAAGTTTGAGCAAGGGGTTGGTTGTTTTCTGTTTCATCGGCGGCGCTCTGTCAAAGCTTTGTTTAAATCTATCAATATTTGAACAAAACTAAGCAAACTGCAAGGTTCGGCAAGGAGGAAAGGGCAGCATTAAGTTTATTTACCTTTTTCAAGGTTAACTGGCTTTAATGCTCTTTGCAATGCCTATGTTAGAGGACATAAGTGTTATATAACGCGACCGCGCAGGTTTTCTTTTCGAGTCATCCCCTTATCTGCCCAGGACATAAACAAACCAAAGATGCTCCGGCCTTCATGGCGAACTTCATTAACTTTGAACGCCAAACATTCGGTTTGGAATTGCGCTAGGAAAGGTGGCCATGACTTGACGTCGATGGCAAGGTCTCAACACCGCACTGTTGCACAGTTATAGATTACCAGTTTTACACGTAGTCTGTTTTAGAAGGTATCAGCGATAAGTTTAAAAGCACCTGTGAACTTGCAGGGAAGCTATTTTTCTGATTAGGGACAGCGCGCCGCTTTTAAACTTAAAGATCAAGCGTAGCTCTGTTCTCCATTTTTGTCACGATTCTACGATTTTCTGGGGTGATCTGAGGATGCACAAAAGGATAAAGATGTATTTTTTTTTCGGATCTTATGTGTGCCGGCCCTTTTTAATCCTCGCCGAAACTTTTGTAACGTTGTTTATAGTATAGCGGCTTCACAGAAGCTAGGTGGTCTCTACATTTAACACCCCTTTTCTTCTAAAAAGACTGATATTTTCAATCGCCGGGTTAGCCATCACCTCAAAGGAAACACTTGAGGAAATAACACAATTACAGTTTTTCATTAATTCTTGAAAGAAGAAATGATAAAACCCATTCAATCTTTTATAGAAAAAAAACTGAGGATATTAGCGCAAACAGGAAAAATTCTCATGATTTATTTTTTAGCTTTCTTAACAACATTGAGTGCACTTCTAAAAACATGGAAAAGATTCAAGTGTTTTTGTGTACACCCTTTGAATTGTCTGTTATGACGACCACCAGAAGTATACAATCTAGGCTTACCAATATTAATTTACGAGCTTTTTGCTTTTTTCCCCAATCTAAATATACCATAAAAATTCAACGAGAAAAACTGGCGGTAAAGGCAATATATTTTTATTTTCAATTAAAACAAAAGAGAAAGAATTTCTACGAAAGCTCTTTGGTGACGAATTAAGTAATGCGTTGGAAAATAGTTGGAATCAAATATTTAAAACAAAGCGTGTAAACCAATACGGAAGAAGACACATCTGTTTCAACTAGAGCAATATTCCTTTGAGCGATAAATTACATCTGTGTAAAGCTGGAAAGAAAAAATCTACCTCAGCTTAAATGATATCACTGTGCCAAATTAGCTAAGATCGATATCGCGTCGAACGCAATCTTCCAAAGCGCGAGTCAACAGTAATTACACTGATCTGGTTTCATTTGATCAGCAAGAAAGTCTACTAAGCTACTAGACGCTCTGCACCTTTTGAAATGATTTGCGAAGAATTTAAGCTAGAAAGGGGGTGCCTCTGAGAAAAGCCATTTAATGAATACGCCTTGGCACGCGAAGAAACGACGATCAGTGAACACTGAGAACAATCAATATTTCATTGAATTTAGAACATTCTTAACTGGTTTTCTCTGTCTTATCCTTTAGCACCGTCTGCTTATTAGGTGGAAATAAAAATATTCCGACAAAGTGAGGATTATCTCTGTTTAATAATGAAAATTGGGCACCTTATGGAGACTCACAGTTACTGAGTCATCGGTCATATTTCTCTCACAACTTTGATGGCAAGTCGTGTTCATCATTGCAAACAATGTAAATAATAGATTCCTTCCTTCGTTTTGATCTCAAACAACTTGAACAAAAGAAAAAACCCAAGACATTCCTGTCAATGATAGCTGAATGAGTCTGCCATTTCAAACTTAGAATGTTCACAGAAACGCAAATTGAAAATTGTACTTGCGAATGGCAAAGAACAGAGTTAAATTCTAACAACCGGGGTGTCACAGCGCCGCGCGAGATTGATCTCTCGGTCGGGTCTCTATTTTTCTTAACTTGCACACTTATCAAAGAAAACAATGAAGATATTTCTGAAAATAAAGACGACTGAAACGCTCACGTATAAGTTCTTGATAAAACTGATGCCCATCAAGTTAAATAAAATTGACCATTTGTTTTTAACGCGGTCGCATTCTGCTCTTGAAGTTATGCGGACATATTTTACGTATCTAGTTTATAGCCTAGTTACAAGGCAAAGCCACACGGAGTTAAGGTTTTTCATAGATAATACGAAAACATTTACAGGAAGATAACGAGCAATAAGCAAACTTCCCAGCGGGAATATTTCACGAGTGCTTAAATATAAAAACTACTACTTTAAAATAACTTCCTTGACATTAAAATGGCCTTCTTCTCTTACTTCTTCTTCGTCTTGTTTACACCATCTGTTCCCATTTCCTGCGTGGCCGCGTCGTCGTCTCGACGAACCTATTATTAGGAGGTTCTTTGAGAATTTTGTTTAATACCTGCCCGGATAACCGTAGATATTTTTCCTTGGCATTGCATTGCACTCATGCGAAACGAGTCGGCCAACTAAGGGTTTTCTTGAAACCACAAACGAACACATGGCGACCCCTTGCTAGCCATACACGATGGCGTCAACAAATTAGAATTACAAAACCGATAAGAAATTTGAATTTTACAATGACGGCGGTGCGGCTCGTCACAATCAGGCAAAGCGGAAAGCTCGTTTAATTTTTCGTTTTACACAGAATGCTACAAAGTTTGCTAGCTTGTTTGAAGCGAGGAAAGACAATCCTTTGTTGCCACATTGAAACGTCTCTTTAGTCATACCCGAATACATATATTTTACAAGTTCAGCAGGCCAAAGGTAAATATTACAAATATTCAGACCGGTATACTTTTTACTAAATTAACACAAGAGTTACTATTCTCTGTTCTGAAATCGTTGTCGGAGTCTCCTGAACCGCTTCACCCGGGCATGGCGTAGTCAAATATTGCTCACGGCCGCGGTCAAACAAATTATTGGTTTTGTATGCTGTCATGTTTACGTTAATCTAAGTCATCACACAAAATTAATTTTACCAAGCAGGTTCTCGTAATTCCGAATTTACAGATTGTTATTGACTTGAAGGACTTACAATGAATTCATTAGGCTTTGAGCTGTGGCTGAAGATTGGATTTAATTAGCAATCTTACCACGCTTTCTTGAACATGGCAATAGATAAACCATTGGGGACTCGAAGCTACACTGAACCTGAACCCCTTCAAACCCGCAATTAAGATGTTCAATGAAATTGAAGAGCATACAAAGCTTAAGAACTTACAACAGAAACTTCAAAATAATTTTTTTTTGTTCGATCGAGAAGATCAAGATACAGTTTCACTCACCGTGGACAATGCCGAAGCAAGGCGTTCTTACGCCAGTTATTTCAAATAAAGGTAAAAACAGGAAAGAAAACACAAATAAAGGTGAATACAATTAAACCCGCAAGCAACGAGGTGAGAAAAATAGCGCAAGCTTCAAGTCTGGTCTTCGTGACTGCTAATATCGCAAAGTGCTATAAAATTGAAATTGATTACTCAAGCACCCGGCTTTTCGAGATACATTATCGGTCGGTAACCAAATAGCAAATAACATTTGACAGTGAATATGTTACTATTCTGCAATGCCTACAAGATGAAGACAAATATTTATCCGTGACAGCTTTTTTGAGATCAAAATAAATATAAATACCGTATTTATTACAAGGGCCTGCTTTCTTCCGATCAGCAAATAAGGGGACTTAAATAAGAGATTCCCAAGATCAAGGACTTTGGTTCAAAAACCGCGGAATCAATATTGTTTACTACTCTTCTCGGCATTCCGCACAGTAAGTTAGGTAAACTGGTGGGGCGCGAAACACTGATAACGTAGTAGGTGAGACAATACAAGGGAAAACAACACCACTTTGAACACAGGGTAGACAACTTCACAAGCGATGGCGGGCGTCTGAGGAACTCAGTGTTAAGCTTCGAAAGTAGCACCTCGCATGAGTGATAACACCTTAATTTCCGAAAGAAATTGCATGATTAACCAGGGTATCGCCGCTTTGTTAGAAACTGTTAAAATCAAAGAAATCACAAAAGATGAAGCTTTGCTTTTGGTCTATTCTTATTATCGAGTTGATGTGACTGCGAGATAGCCACAATCGCTTGCAAATATCTTCCAGACTGTGAAATTTTATTTTGACTGCAACCTGATCGTCTTTAGTAAATTATTTTAATTCGAAATTACTATGGAATCTTTCAAAGTCTAATTGGATTTTATTACAACTCTTAAAGAAAGGTCCGCAACAGTTCGAACAAAATTGCAGTCGAATAACGCCGCAAAACGCAATGAATCTGTCTCTTAGAAATTGTCCTCATTATATGCAAGCGTCAATTTATTCTGATGAGCGAAGGAGTGAGATAATTTGGTAGAATCATGTTTCATTTATGTATAATTCCAAAAATCGGCACGTTGGCCTAGCAATCATTTAGATGATAAGAATTGACAAAAGCTCATATGCCTGAAACTATGCCGTGTTTATCCAGATCATCGCTGTCTTCAGAACTCAAATATCTTTCAAATAATTAATCTTTTTGTCGCACAGCGGGGGTTTTATGAACCCGTATTTTAATTCACATGCAGCGAAATGAATTTTTACCTCTGGTTCAAATGAACTACCCAAACAATAAAAAAAGATATCGAAAGCTTTTTTCGTAAAAATTTAACGCTTTTCTGAAAATTGCCCAAAAGATAATAATCGATATTTTGATCTGGTCTGAAAAATGATATCAGTATTTGAAAATCAGGCTGTTTACATTGTTTCTTAAGAAAATAAAGCCATGTTAAACATAGTTTGCCGATAGGTAAGCAAACAAACTTCAAACTTGAAAGCAATCGACATCGAAAAGGGCTCGTTACATCGGGAGCAAATATTTGGCCTTAGGAAGAACAAATCTTGATGTGGTATTTGCGGATTTTTCCGCGTAAAATTTTTTGAAAATTAAATCCTGTTTTCCATCATGAATATTTAAGCCGGATACTTCGGTTGATCACTCTTATTTCGTTTGAGCAATTTCCGCAATTTTAACGATATTTAATTAAGAAGATAGAATTCATCAAATCGAGATCATTCTTCAGTTTTAGAGTTCCGCATAAGAATGAGGTTATTTTTGCATTTGCCCTTATTGGAGATTACTGCTGCATAATCTTTTTCTAGTAATCAGAAGAACATCGACTATTTTTTCGAGGCTAATAATCAAAGAGTAACAGATAAAAAAAGGAATTATGGCAATAAAAAAACTGACAAACCCACAAAAACTATAGACAGTAAGAGGAGGAACCATATCTTAACGAAAAAAAATTCCAATTTTTAGTTCCATTAGATTTATTCCATTAGATTTATTGGAGCAAAAAAAATCAACCAGTATTATCCGAAATCTTATAGAAAATAATAAGCCAAGGTCGCGTAGAGTATCTCTGTAAACTCCGCTCTCATCATATGAAGGCGTGGTTGACTCACCGAGCTTAAAGTGATAATTTCCAGTAACTCCGCTCTATTTAATCAAAATGTACTGCACCCTGACGTGAAACTAAAGGCGAAGGGATGCCTGGCATGTACACTGAAATGTATCTCATTACTACCTGTCATTTAATGAAACGTGCCTTAAAGAGAAATAAGGAATAAAGTACCCAACGGTGAACATCATGTAACGTCTGACTTAACAGTTATGTTTAGGTTACAAAGGATTTCTTACGCGTTAGGGGGATAAACTGTTTTGAAACGTTTTTTTATATATCCAATACGAGCCCCTGCATGTATGTTCGTTTCTCTTCTACATGAGAAGTAACACGCTGTCGAACATAATTGATCTTAATGCACACAAGGTCTAAAGGCGATCTTTTCGGGTACAGAGGTAGACGCCAAAGTCATTCGAAATCACTGCTGGCGGAATAATAAAAACATCGCAAGCAAATAGGCACCGTTATCTCAAAGACACGCGAGCTTCATTTGGGAAAGGGTCGTATAAAGAGCCAAACATACGTTCTAGATTGTAAAGCATAGTGAGCCACGCGGTATTCAAGACACACTCATCCATCATTAAACAATAAAGAAGCTTGACGGAATGCCTTGATCATGCTGAGTGATGGGTTGAGTCCAAGCTTTTTTGAACAGCAGCATGCAACTACTCCAGGTGTGTGGTTGGTTATCATTATCATTTTTTGGCGTTACATACTAAGATACTTCATAGTCCCTCAGTTACTTAGCCAGAGCAAGGGTTCAGATGATTTTTAACGTCCATGGTTGGCGCAGAAGCCCGCAAAAGTAGAAAATGTCGACTGTTGACGATTGTCGATGGCGACAACACAGTGCACCGAAAAGGAAAGAAAGACAAGGTAAGGTTATGGTTAATAACAAATACTAAACACCGCTCCATTCATCATGACTTAACTGTGTACTTCTTCTTCTATTTGAATGCATTTATCCAGTTCAGCTTATGGAAGTTTACTGATCATACCAAGCCATGATATAACATAGTGCCGAAGTTCTAACACACCCTTTACCCATGACCGCATACGAAAAGTTTCAATGCACTCTTAGACTTTATTCTTAGGGAAAAGACATAGAACTGTCAAAGAACAGGTAACATGGCCCGGCCTTCGTGATTTTTGCCTGGCTCAATATTGGCGACACAAGTCGCTAAAGTTGATTAGCACGCCACAAGTGCAGCGTCGTCATAAATCACAGAACACTATTCATGTTGCCTATCCCTCAGGGCAAAGCATACAAACTTAATGCTTTAACTCTCAAGAAAATTGAGAAGCAAAGCTGTCCTCTTGTGGTTGCAAATATTGCGACAATTACACTGGAACAGACAGGTCGCCAAATGTGTCAACAGCGCAAAACTTGAAATAACTTCAATCTCAAGTTGAACAGTGCTTCTTTGGTGAAGCCAGTTTGTCTAGCAATATGCCCGATGTGTTTATAAAGGTGAGATCGGAGTTTCATTTCATACTTCTCGAAACTTGGTGTCGTTTAGTTCGTAGCCACTTTGAAAATCTAGATAACCAAAAAAATGTTTTACAGCGTCAAAAACGCACTGCTTGTACACGGTAAAGAAGTATTCCTCATCAAGCTTTCGAATTAGACTAGTGAAACATGACCTGTTTTATTGTATGTAACGTGCTTTTTGTAGCGAGGTAGAGATTTCGGTCGAACCGGTAAAAAAGTTAAATCACTTTGATAAAGAAGGCTACTAGCTCGAAATAATTTTGTTCGAGAAGTATGTTTGTGAGAAAAGAGAAAATGACGAGAAACATCGGGTCAGTCTTGCACGTGCAAACAAAATAAATAGTCCGTTCTCACGATGCCTTGGTGAGCACTAAGTTATATAACAGCTTCCACGGTTGACTTCGACCCATTGTTAAAGGCCGCCATGAAACTCTCTTTGTTGGCTTAAACACTCAATGTTGAATTCTATTTATACCTTTGTAGTGAGCTATGAATAGTCTTTCCTCTAAGGTTGACTGCCTCTTAAGCGCTCATGGTAAGGCAGAAGTATTCCACATAGCCAGATTTTCAATGGCAAACTATCGTTGTATTGAGGTAGTTACATTCTGTCCTCAAAGCATCCGGAAAACGGCCCAAAAAGTTATATTTTCGCCTGAAAGCATACGGATTGTGACAAAGAGTGGCTAAACAGAAAGGAATATTTTTGGAACAACACTCTGGGATGTACTCTATTTATAATCACGAAAACACGGCAATATTGGAACAGCTTGAAAGAAGTCACTGATCACAAATTTTTTGTTATTTTTAACAATAAAACTCGTGATGTTTTAAAATGTCATAAAGCGCCAAGGAAGGCTGCGCAAATTCGGGGAAAAAATAAAACACAAAAAAGGCACAACTGATGCTAAGGAACCGACTTGGAACCGAGTGCAAAGCGATAGGACTGCATTTTATTTTGAGCTAGAGAAAAAACTATTCACTAAAAAAGCCAAAACAGTGCTGCCTGACGGAGATGAAAGTTGCATGGAGACATCATTGAAATACATGTTTAGGAAAGTTAGGGGCGATTATCCACTTAAATCGATTCTTTCTCGAAGTGGAATACGTGTTATTTATTTGGTGTTTAGAAAGCTATACCCAAAGCATAATATATCCTTTGTTAAACTGAATTCATAAGTTATCCCGACTTCCTGTTTGTAGATTATCAGACTATTTATTACAAGGAGCCGCTTAAGTTTAACAAAACTACTCCACAACTTTGTAACACTCTCTTTAAGGAACCAAAATTAAATGTGTGTATGCATCCTGTCGTTATCTGTGTGGACAATGATTTAAAAAAAACTGCAAGACAGTTAAAAAGCGTTTTGTTATTATTTTTGTTGATACACCACTGTGACTTATTACGGTTTTAACCATCTCTGGACAAAATGTCTTCAGAATTACCCACTGCTTAAAGTGACAGGCTTATTTTCAAAGATTACAAAGAAAGCATTGCGAACAAGCATGGCCTTTTGAGCATATAAACAAACAATAGAGTACCTTCGGCTGTCGGTAGGGACATATTGTGCACATATTGCACACTTCTGAAGTTTATGAACAGGAATGTATACAGCGTACACAGACAATATTCTTCTTGACAAATTTGAAGAAAAATAAAATACTATTATATGACGACCTATGACAGAGTAAATGAGAAGAAATATATGATTCCTAGAGTACGCGGATAAGAGCAATGATCAAATTATGAAGACAGGTGGTTAGGTCAGGTTTCTAAAGAAATATGCCCACCGTTAAAAACTTTATTTAAATTAGTTTACTGGCAAACAACTTCTTCGCGATTTTTTTTGGTATATTCGGGAAAGATACGTTTTTAAGGAGGTTTAATTTAAATGCGTTCTGGATTCGAATAAGCACTATTATTAAAACTTGGAAAAATAAACAATTTTAAGAATTAAAATTTATTATAAAGAAAAAGAACGAGAGACAGAGACGCAAGGTGACGGGAACTCTCCCTTTTGCCTGAAGCAAGTGAAAGGTGTTAGAAAGTCTGCGTCACTTAGTAAACATTATCAAACTATGATAAATGCCGGGAATTCTTTTCACCCTAGAGAAGGAAAAAATATAACCTAGGTAACTAAAGACTCTCGTCCACTCGGATGTTAATGTCTGAAGAAGAGAGTTACTAGCGCTTGTAATAAGTAAGATATTGCTGTTTTACTTGGGCATTCGAGCTTGAATGACAGCGAACAAATAAAACAGCAAGAAAAGCTGCTTCCCACAGAATGCCATATGTTAGTCAGCGAGACATGCCTGGAGAAAATATGCGTGGCCACACACGTAAATTTTATTACGCAATAACCGGATGACTCGTAACTAAGTTTAGCTAAAGAGCACGCCAAGTGTCTCCTAGTTCAGACATCAGCTATGGATATGTCGTGTAAAAAAACAGCAGCTGATGCTTTACAAAAGTCCTTTGCTGATTTATAATTCTTGACTTAAGAACCTAAAATAACGCCAAAAAGCCTTCTCGCTGTACTTATATATGACAACTGAGTACGCTAGTTGAACCATTGTCACAAATCCAACAAATTCTGCCTTTAGCAATGGACAGTTCAGAGTCTTCTTGCTTAACGCAGATGCTAAGACTAAATATAGGAGTAGATGATGATACGCTGGGAGATTCCTCACAGAACTAGAGTAGCCTCGATGAAACAGCTTAAGTATTAAATTTAACAGAAACAGTAAGAAAAAAAAAAAGCGAACAGTACCTAAAATCGGTCACTTGCGGCTTTCCATCGAATCCTCTTTAGCAGATCTCCGTGCTAAATAGCAGTGGACATCTTACGTATTAAGCACTCTACTTTGCCCAAAACAAATAATATTGTTGAAAAAAGAAAACGCGAGTACCAGATATAAGTTATTTATTTGCTTTCGCTTTTGAAAATAGCGGCTTATTCTCAAGTGGTTGGATATGTTTAATGTATATGTGCGTTTTCTTTTCAACATGGAAATAGAAACCCGCCCAGTAGAAGCAGGGATGCGACATGGAAAGACTCAAATTTTCGGCACTGGGTAGATCTTAAGGTATTATAGCCTTACGTGTTACTGAAAAGCAGTTCTTCCGGCGGCACACCGGCAAAGTTAAAGCAATTCAACAGCCATAACTCGGAATACTCAAAGAGATCAAATAAAATTGTTTTCTAAACAGCCGCGAAGAGAAGTCGAGTCTTGGTACCAGAAGAATCAAGGAAGGGTCAGAAAATTGGCACGTTAAGCAAATTTCGTCAATATATCTCGCCAAAAAATTAAGCTTAATATGATTTGTTTCAGGATTTCGATCCAAAACGAAAATTATTATTTTTTTTTTTTTAAATCAACCTGAAATAGCAGGTGGTTTACATAATACGTTTGTCTGTCATACTCAGTGGGTAACGACCAAAGACTTAACAGGATCGCTCGCGACAGCATGCTTAGACAAACCACGTGTATATGGTGCTGGATTCAAATTCCTAAATTCAGCTTTCAAAAAAAAATATTATATTACGGACTTGTACACACTGAAGTGCGCGTTTGATCAAAGCTGTCCTATGAAGAAATCCCCAGGTTATCTTCCCTTATACTTGTTACACACTGTATGTATGGTGGTGAAAGCTGTTCGTTGACATACAACTGTATTTTTGCATCATTTTCTGCCTGTATTTTTAAGTTAAGAAATCCGCGTCATTCATAATTTGCTTTTCACCTCCCTGGATTGGACATCCTGCTGGACTATTCTGCCTTGAATATATTAAGTGTGTTATTTTTGGTCGTTAAAAGATTTCATAAACGCGTCCAGAAGTGCGTACGTACAGACACTAAATTGCTCACCCTTCCTCTAAAACCTCAAGGTAACCTCACTCAACACTTGACTACTTAAAGAAAAATTCCTCAATGCATTTACGAAACTCCACAAAGACAACTCAAGTGCTTTTATGAAGTTTCGCAAACGTATTGGAAAATGTGCAAGGAATGAAAGGCCAAGCAGCTCAGTGGCATCAACCTTAGAACTTTTTCAAATAATTGCCTCGACATTAGGCTGTTTGATAAAACCTGCTTGCCCGCAGTTCTCTGCTTTTCGACGTTAGGCATAAATTTTTATCGTATAACCGTCAAGTTGCATTTGTAGGTCGGATTCGGGCGTATTGCCGATAGCGTTCTTCGTTAGATGTCCTTTGGTTTGCTAACACTGAATATTTCCTGGGTTTGGCTGCGACAGATTTGAAGTTTAGCTACTGAGCGCCACCATAAAGCTTTTCATGGTCGATAGTCTTATTTTAAATCTAGTTTGTCGTATATTGTATATGAACGTAAAGAAAAATTAAAAATCTTTGTTTAAAATACGTTAAGAGGACGTAGAGAAAGTTGCTTATTTAGTTACTCTGGTAATTAATTGCTCTTCCCACTGGCAGTAAAATATCATTCAAACCCTTGTGGGAAATTCCTCAAACCTTGGATGTAATTCCCTTAAGCTATTATCTTAAGATATAACCTTAAACCAAACCAAAGTCTGTTTAAATTTTATATTTCCAAGGACAAAAATATGTAAACAAAAATGCTAAGGAACATTTCATTGTTTCGCAAAAATTTCTCGCGTCATATCTGTAAAGTAACTGGTGCAGTTTTTAAAAAATTAAACCATATAGCTTAGTGTAATTACGTGTTGTATTGTGTAGCATAAAACGAGACGAAATTGAGGAGGTTAAGCTTCTTCTCCAAACTCAGTTCTATCAAGGAGGGGAAAAGTCCTAGAGAAAATACACGTTTTGTGGGGGGAATGTCTATCTAGTTAATATGGGGAAAGGGGCAATTACTGAAGCTCCAGAGATATGTCCAGAATATCACATGGAAGGTGTTTTTTCCTAGATTCAAGTTAAACCAAGTAAATATTTTGAAATGTGGCAGTACTGTCGCCATTGTGAAAAGAGGAGAGGGAATACAAAACCACATGCAAAAGAGGAAGCATGGAAGAATGAGTAGCTGGTTAGAATTTAAATAAGTTAGGGAATGAAAGACTTGACAAAAGTAGCTTAAAAACCTTATAAAAATAATCTTGAACTAATCTCCTTGGTTTCCGACGTTTCAAATGACAAAACAGTAGAACGGCTTGAGGAAGTAGTCAAGTTTCTGCTAAGAGCTACGAGAGGTCGGTTTCTTCATGACGAGGATCCTCCGCAAAAGAAATCAGGCCAAGTTAGGGGGTTCTTCATAGCAAAGCAATTTCAGTAGAATAGGTTTTTATGACAAAGTTTTTTTTTTAATGTCCTTCAGAGGCAAAGCCAATACACACCACAACACTAAATTTTAGTTGTCAGGGGATAAATCAGGGGTGTGTCTCACTAGCATGTGCTCGACACAGTTTTTAGAACAGACTGTGTGTGTCTTGACAAGAGAATGTCAGCGAAGATACATTTGACAACATACAGTTCCTAACACAAGTGAGAGTTAATTCATAAATGAGCTCATTCCATGCAAATAATCCTGGGGTGGCGTTTAGTAACGTAAGACAGCAAGGAAGCTTCGACTCAATATTTTTATTATGTGGTATAAATAAAGGCCCTTGGTTAAGCAGGTTTATGTTACTATATGAACTGAACTTGATTTTGGATCACTGGTTTCGTTATCAGTATCAGGCCTTTAAAATTCAGGGTCCCATATATATTCAGAAGCCAATTTAAAAGGAGAGAGCAGGGACACCCTAAAATGAAAAAGCGAAACTCTGTCTAAAAGAAGCTGCTCGATAAATCTGAGAGTCAAACTACATCACATGCAATTTTAGTTCTCTAATGGAATCTTCGTGGAAATGGAAGCTTCTTAGAATTCAATCATTCATAAAATAAAATCATTCAGTCAGTAGACAACATCACTTCAGTCCATTCTACTGAAACAAAATATTTATTTCGTGTAGTTAAAAATAAGGATACTGCCAGCGTTCATTCTTTACACACTCTTGAATTGCTAATCTAAAGCCGTGCAAGACAGCATGACAAGGCTTTCAGTTATTCCACCTTAATTTGCGATGTATTGAGTACGATTACTTATCTACAAAATGCCGAGTTAGAGCTCATATTTATAACAACGATATTGTTAAGGATTGCATTATGTTACCTTACGACAAACGCGAAACATTGGCGAGAAACATGTAAACTAAGGTATTATATTAAGAGGTTATATGCTATGCTAATATGAAATGCTGGATGTTACTGAATGTTTTCCCGTGAGCAATCCTGTTGTATTGGATGCAATATTGTACCACTTTGGCAGAAAATTCTGCTTTATGAAGATGAGCTTAATCTTGTATTTGATTTTGGAACATTTACACTAAGTGTTATTATATTTCCTAGCCAGCGAATTATTTTTGTTTTGTTTTTTTTTACTAGGACACACGTGCACATTACAAAAGCTGCTTAAAGCCTTTGGTAATCCTTAGTTGTGACGAGCAGCATTACAAGGAACGAGGTTCCGATTTAAAACTGCCGTTTAACATTGTGTTGCGATGATATGCTGGTAACGATCGACACAAGAGGACAAGCTGCCGTTACCGTATGTCAACCAAGCGGAGAATACCTTTTATGAATAATTGAACTAAGTACTGAACGCTTAAGTTGGCCATTTCTGATAAAAACGGGCGAACCTTAATTTGGGAAGCGTCTTTACTGGTCCTATACGGAATGACTCCGATTGATAATACATTTTAAGGAATGGAGAAGTCACGATTCTCAATGTGTCAACATGTCGTTACATCTGAATATATTAAATATTTTGTTTGATTCTTGCGTTTGCTGTTATGCCCTGTTTATGTTCATTGTGTTATACTGTAAGATTCTTAAGTGTAATTATAGATCTTGCAATTGTGTCCAAAGAGACTCGCTTCATACAAAACAAGAGAAGCGACGCCATCTGGGGGCAAACCTTCGCGAAGTTCCTTGATTTGAAACACAATAATAACTAGCGTAGACGAATTTCTTGCTAAAACACCGCTCGTAGTTTCCTAGCTTGTCCCTTGGAAGTCAACCTCCATTTCTTCTTTAAATTTATTTTCACTGTATTATTGTCAAAACAATAATATTGTTTATTAAGTCTCGGTCTGATTGTCGCAGACATCTTACGCACCTAAGCGGCTTAAAATAGCAACTTTTGAAGTGGTAGCCTCTATTGCATATCGTTGAAAGCAAAATAAGGTGCTTCAAAATACGTTGAAAGCCGAAACAATCATGTCAAAACACTATTAATATTATCTGATTCAAAAATATGTGTGAATTGCCAATTTGTGTCAACACTTTGTTCAGCTACTTTCTCGCGTAAAATGCCCGTCATACATCAGCTTTCAATAGCAAATAAAATATATATCTTCAAAGAAAAAAAATAAGGGCCCTTCATCCGAATTGACCCTCGACGCATCAGCCACTGACGACAAAATCCCTTTACCAAGATACGAGTGTTTACTTAGGAAAATGTAAACAACCTAACTCGAGGCAAAATATTGTTATTTGCTCTTAGAAAAGAGAATGATTCCTTTATTGCAACAATTAACGTAATGGTTGTTTGTCGTGGTATGGTATATTACATACACTGTAGGTCAACAACGAACGCTTGAGTGGCAACTGACCGGTGCGCTGTGTAGCAAATGAATTTAACTCTGATCACTCAACTGATTGCGATCGTTTTTCATGCAACACGAAGAACATAGGTGTTTGGCTCACAGACGACTTAGTTCGTAAGCGAAGCTGAGCAAAAATATAATGACGTACAGAAAGCCGAGTGAGAATATGAGGATATGATCTGTATCATGGGTTTCCTTTACATGAATACAAACAGTTGCCTGTCCATGGCCAGTGTACATTTAAAACAATGGAAAACAAGACTACTACAATATCTGATGTAGTTTATTACTGCAGAAGTGACGATAAAAACTCTCGTTCAACCAAAGGAAAAAAAAAGCATTTTAAGTTTTATAATCCACCTGAGCGAAAATTCGAAATTAAAACAATTTCAAGTGACAGTCAAAGTCTTGAGCTTTATTTTTGAAACAAATGAATAAACGCGTTCAACAGAGTTTCGCTTTTGGATCTAAAAGCTAGGATCTTTCGCTAGGAATAAAGCAACGGTAATACTCCTTCATTGTTTTGCCACCCACGGTGAAAAGGCTTTTCCGAAGCGGACATTCAGACCACTAATTCATCGGCGAGCCAATATGTGCTACGTTGACGACCCATTTTAGCCGAAGGCAATATTCTCTAATTTTCTTTATCTAGTCTTTCTTTGAGAGTCGCGTTGTAGGGTGCCAGAAAAAAAAAATAGTAATTAAGTTGAAGGTTGAAATCAAGGGAAAAAGAAACAACCTTGGCAACTTCAATCCCGGATGAATTTGGCAATGTTTTCAATTTGGCGTTCTGGGCTACTTTCAAACTGTCACCGCAGGCAAGTCGCTTACAAATTGCAGTGTTTGAATTCATCTTTGTCTGCAAATTATTTAAATCTGACCCAACACAAGAGGAGTCCTAGGGTAAAGAATAGAGCCGCGCTTCTTTGCGGCTTCTTTAAACAGATTGTAGAAGATTCTGTCGACGATCAATTAAGAAATGAAAGAAATGTCGCTCGCTTTCCTTAATTTTTTGAAGAAAATAAAACGAGGAAAACAAACATTACATTGCAATGACCAGCGCTTGAAAAACATAAGGCGGCTTAATGGCTCTTCTCTAATATCGTTGTTTAAATATTTTAATTTGAGGTATGCCGCAAAGGGGACATACAGAGCAGCGACATAAGCAGAGATACAGAAAATGTTGTCAAGATAATGGCACAATCAAAGTAAGAAGAAACAAGACAGAGGCTTTGTCCTCCGATTTGTCGTTTCAAATGCTGTTTCGTCTATAAACCTTTACCTTGGGGTGTGAGAACACAAAACATCCCCAATGATCGTTGACAGTAAAGGCGTGTTATTGTGTAGGAAAACCTCTCCGCAAACACTCAAATGCAAACTCGAATTTAACAGTTCGAAAATTAATCTAGGAAAGAAAACAGAGTGGTTCTTTTTCCAATAGTTGAAGCGGAAGAAATCGGCTTTTGATAATAGCTTTAGAAAATTTGCATTTTAGCAAAATTAAATGAGTCTGGGAAAAGGATTGAGAACATTCATAATTAAAAAAGGCCAGTGTGCCGGAAACTTCTAAAGATCTTTTCCTAACCAGACGTAATAAATTTGAATGTGTCACAGTGACTGTCAATGCAGCTCAGTGGGGTTTCCCGGCCTGCACAAGGGCTCATCACGGGAGATTGAAGTCCCAAAATACAATACCTCTTCCCAGGGGGGACCGAGTCAACGTTAATAAATAATAGAACTACGAGAATGAATAGTAATCACTGCGAAGAAAGAACGAATCGAGTCATAGTTTCTCAGTGCAAGTTAAAAAGCGTATTTATGTGCAATCCTTTAAAGAGAGAGCCATTAGTTAGAGAAAGAACTCCTCCTTTGTTCTAAAAAAAACTGTTGTAACATAAGAATACACCTTTTCTTAAGGGTAGAAGGCCAAAAGAAACAGTAGGGGTTCAGGAATATTTTTTGCCCCGTACTAGCTTTGATCCATTATATCCCCTTAGCTAATGACAGTGTAACAATAGATTTAAGCGAGAATCGATAACGGCTATAGAGTCTTTCATGGATACTATTAAAATTCGCAACTGGAGCCTTCCCTGTTTTCCGCTCTTATCTGAACGAACAGAAATAGCTTTGCGTCACAGACTGCAACTTCAGGAGCCGCAGGCGAAGAAAATCACATCTTTACAATCGAAATAGAGCTAAGACGACCAGAGCATCACTTGCAACTGCAACATAACTATTTTGCTTGCGACAGTAAAACGAACTTTGATCCTGTACGACGTTTGCATAACTTTCTTATCGGCTCTAATGTTAAATCTAGTGCATCCTTCCCTGAAGAATTATTATTTGAAAAAATACCCAATTCTGAAATAAAATAGCTTCCGGACAATTTTAGTCAAACAATGTACCAGAGTCGGCCACTCGAGAAGGGGTATACAATAGCCACGATATCCCAGACAAAAATATAACTAAAATGTTGGTTTCGTGGAAAGAGGGTTGAAGGGGAGGACAAAACATAGAGAATTCCTTGTATCAAGGTTGACAATAAAAGTAAACCCTGAATGGTTAGCATACTTAAGTCCTAAAATTGAAGGCCAAACAACAAAGGTACAAGATAGCACCCAGATTGTACATGCAATCAACGTAGGCGAGGCCCCGAAGAAGGCAACGCTCCGGTCCTTAACTTAATT
>OMLO01000042.1_pt1 | contig 47817 bp, 26 predicted proteins | sample 1674811 | NCBI WGS metagenome assembly OMLO01 (sample SAMN06265003, study PRJEB25207) | coral metagenome | isolation source: Coral host | place: Mexico:La Bocana,Puerto Morelos, Mexico | collected 2008-11-13
TATAAACAAAAAATAGCACGGTTTCTTCGGGGTATTTGGGATAAATACCGGCTCGTGATATTTCAAAACTCCCCAAACATCACTCGCGGTATTTATCCCAAATACCCCTAGAAACCGTGCTATTTCCTATACAAATACTTGATAATCATGTAATTTGTGAAGTAGACGTGGTTCCCATGGCAAATTATTGCGTCCTCGCTGTGGGGGTGTTTCTAGGTTGGCAACTCTTGGTTTAGATATTTTTTGCAAACTTTTCCATAATAGTTGACATTTTTTCCATGATCCTACAGTGGAAAACAGTTGATAAACAACAAGTTTGTCACCTCGCATCCAACAAGGAATGGCAGATGTGGACATTTCAGTTAGATCTAAACGAAGTGATGGTAGGAAAAGGCGGGAAAATTTGACGCGGGTTGTTCATTTTGAGAAGCACATCTGGGATCCGAGCGAGACACAAGAGTTTTCTTCCAAAATATTCTTCGTACAATCACCTAGAGTTGTTTACATTCTAGAACAATATGTGACAAATACTTAGGAGAAGATACGAAGTAGTGGCGTTGCTGAATAATGTCCCTTGTTCAAGTCAAATGAAGGAAGAGTGTACTTGTTTACGTGGCTGTCATCAGATTGTGTTGCTCAGAATAGATCGAGTTCAAGACCCAATGGTAAGTGCTAGTTAAACTGTACTGAAACGATGACATGCCGGTTTTTTCAGGTTTAATTTTGGGGCTTCTGCTGTGAATTTTCGCTTTTGCTCTTGTTTCGTTTTAAACCTTTTTTGTTAGTTATGTAAAATTATGAAATTTGTGGCTTTTTGTGACTCTTTGCGGTAGAACTGAAGCTTTTAAAATACTGAATCTGCTGCTGTCAGCCATTTTAGTTTTCCGGAAAAACGTTCTTTTGAGGTTACTGAAAGATAAGAAAAGATGCATGGACGTTTAATCCGAAGAAAATTCATAAAAATTGGTTTGCCTTGTAAGTCGTCTACCACTACATTAAAATTACCCCCAACCAATACACCCTATAAACTTCTCATAAAAGAGCTGTTCTCCAAGAATGCCGTGACGTAACAAATTACTCAAAATCCTTGTTTGATTAGGCGTCTAAATTGGCGTCTATTGATTCTTCTGTCCATCCACAGTACACTGTTTGAACCTGTTTGATGGGGTGTCCGTTGCTCCCGAACGCTGGAAAGTGAATGGTATTGTGGGTAATTTGATAACAACCTCGTTCCAAGAGAAAAAAAGATCCTGGAAACGAAAATGACGAATGTCGTGAAACAGGTGATTTATGGGAGAGAGACCTACGGATCCATTTAGAGACTTCTGTGTTACACATGGTTCGGAATTAAGTTGTAAAAGAAAGTCCTTTGTACAAGTTTCTTCTATACGTCTTTCAAAATCAAAAGAAATTCTAGCCGGACATTCATTTCCGAACAATGAAACTCATTGATTTGCGTCTCATATGATGGGTCTCTCTATCGAGATTGATCGAAGTGACTTGGTACCAGAAAGTCGGTTTTGTACAAGAGAAGCAATTATCGGTCATCTTGTATGGTTGTATCCATAGTTATTTATTTCCGAGCTCCCTAGACCAGGGTTTAACTAGATTAATAAATGCGAAAGACATTGTAATGATTATTTTTCAGTAAGTCCCTCAAGAGGCTTAAAAACGTTCTAGCCATATTCACTCTATTTAGACACTAGTTACGTAGTACTCAGCTGAGTATTTATTATAACGTACAACGGTAGCAATGCTTTCAGAAATATCCCTCGTAGGTTGAGTACGTAGGTCATTTTGTTGAATTGACTCAATGTCTAACTCCAAAAGAAGTCATGATCAAAAGAGTTTTAGTAAAGCTCCCTCTGAAAATATCGCATCGTTGCGTTTAGGAGTCAATACTTGTTTTACTCGAGAGTAAGTAACATTTCAAAGATGTTAGATACATAGTTGGAGCTGCACTGAGAGCGGAAGCAATTGAACGTTTTTGGAAATCTATGGTTGCAGCAATTTAGAGAAATTTTAATTGACTCTTTAAACTCTGAGGTAAATAGTTTTGTCATTACTTATACGTTAATAGGTCGTTGAAAAAAATATATCTTTTTTGTTGAGATAGTTTGCATGATTCCATCTGTCGCGCAAAGCATGTGGTACGTTGAATTTCTCCGAGACTGGGCGTGTCTGAAGATAACGTTAAAAATAAGAAGCGTGTAGAGCCAAAAAGGATCTGAGAAGAGCATTTGAATCTTCTGTTTCCTCAGATTAACAAGAATAATGAAGTTCTCACTAGTTAGACGTTCCATGATAAGTTGATTAAGGACCAGTAGCTTTTGAACCAGTGTTAAAGCTACGCCTTTATGAAGTAACATTTTCAGTACGATTTAAATTATTGCTCAAAACATTAAATTTCGCAATCTTCAAATGATTACATTTAATGCAAAGAAGACAGATTTGTATTTGGCTAGAGCTGAAAGATATTGGTACCCCGCTGAAGTCTGGTCTTGTAGACAGTGACAGAAGTTTTTTCCAGCTGTGCCATGTTCTGTTGGTTAATTGCTTCACACAGCATTTGGTTCACGGTCTAACGGTATCGATTAGTAGGGGGCAAAGTTATACGTACATCTGTTTTAAACGTTTTTTAAGCCCTTCTTCTTTGTAAAACTTACATAAATTTAAAAAACGAAACTTTGGAGTTCATTGCCATCCTGAATGCAAAAGATTCTTTAATTTAGGAGATGAAAACCCAAACTCACTTCCAATATTAGTTCTGGATACATGCAATTTAATTATGTTTATGTTGTCGGATTTAACTTTGCGGCGATCTTCCTAACATTTGCAGCCATGTACTAAATGATTTTGCCATATTGTATTAGCCAAACATCATTCCTTGAAAGAAACAAATTGGCTGTTTTTAACGATTCATGAATTTAGCAGCATACTTTTTCTGTAATTGTAATAATAAAATAGCGTTGAACCTCGGTTAATAGACTTAAATGTGAAACATCTTTTTTTTTAAACAAAAATAGAATTATTCTTGACATAATTTGGAGTTGGAAGTTTAATTGCCCAGCGAGCACGCGAAGCAGAGAGTCAAATTCGTTTCTTAATTATCAAAATTAAAGAAAAGGGGTTGTCATGCTGCCGTTCAGTTCGACAGACTTCTGTCTGTTGTTAATTAGTACTCTGAAAATGTTTTCTGTTTACCCTTGTCCAAAGTTCAAAAAAGTTTGTTTCTTATATATCAGCTGCGTTTTCAGTAGGTTTTAGTGAAGATTGAAGACTAAAATATATTATGGATCACAGCTAAATCATGTGATGGACGGGTAGAAATATTGTCAGAAATATAATGTTGAACAGATATCCGAACCCACACAAAATAAGTTGTGTTTAGTGTTTTTACAGAAATGCACTTGCTAAACAGTTATCCGGCGTAGTAAATTATTCATCAAAACATTTAGAAAAAGAAAAATTAAATTTTGCTAATTTGTATTTATTAGCAGGTTCAGTAAAATCCGTCATGTAATATTCCGTCGATATAATGAGTGGTTCAATCTGAAACACTTCTGTCAGTGGGTGGAGTCTGCAAAGATATTTTGGTCGAAATATGAATGTGGCCTTCCAGCTGGCAATTAATAACAGTTACAGACTCATAACAAAGTCAAATATGCAGTGAAGTTCGCGCCAATGGTGCATGGCAAATTCCCTGATCGCAGGAAAGAAAAATTATCTGGTTTTATTTCTTTGAAGAAGCGCGCTATGGTTTTGGTTAACACACCGTTACGCCTTCATCATATTTCTACAATAACGCGAAATGAAACTCAATTTTGCACAAAAGACCGACACAGCTTGATGAAAAACAAAACAAAATGGTGTACATCGCTTAACGAAATATCTCATAAATTGACCTTCTAATCGAATGAAGTATGATTGTCAACCAGAAACAAAGGAAACTAGAAAACATGTGATGTAGTCGTTTTTATTGTATCCGTGAAGATTCAAACAAAACTACTTAGTTTCTTCCATCTTTATGGGTTTTTGACTTGAAACCTTTGTTTTAACGGTGTTTTGGAGTGTTATAAGAATACGCCAACTTGTGTATCTCTTTGTGTTGTTTTGCTAGCCGAGGTGTTTCGTTTTGCTAAAGCCACTTGCTAAGGGGCGTCACCGCCTTCTCGCCGACTGAAGATAACAAGTCTCGCCTTTGTCTTTCTGCTTGCGCAGGTGTTTTTCTGTGTGAATGAGTGAAAAAGAAACGTAAATAAACTGGAGGCGCTTAGAGCATGAGTCATTTATCTCTCGCCTTATTGTCTTTTCAAGTTTTGCAGCTCGAGAAGGTGTTTGTCAGTGAGAGGACCGAAGAGCTTCGATCGGAACACGGTGAATCTCTTCATGACAACCAACGGTGGACCGAACCAAGTTACAACGATCAGTTCAAAAATTGTTTATTGTTAAATACATCTGTTTTACGATCCATTACGAGAAGAAACAGTTGCAAGAGTCTAAAAGTAAGGATTAACAATAGAATTCTTGAAGCTTAATCAAAACCTACGGTGAGTATATAGTTCGATCGCGCAAACGTCTATTACACATGTCGTACAGTTGTCTTACAGTTCTCCAGATATTTAATAAGTTTTGTTCTAAACCGGCTGTAAACATCCTTCCTCAACACAAATTTCTGTGGGGAAAAGTATTAAGATAAACCATAGCACCATTAAAATGAAAAGAGGAAGTTTTATTCTAAGCAAATGTGAAACGTTTGTCCATGAAGCGCGTGAGTTAAGATGACTCGGAAAGCAGCTGAATTTTTGCGTAAAATTTCAGTCATTTCATTTAATTATATACTCGATGTTAGTACTGTAAACGTTCATGATTTATTTATGCTCACCTCATTCAAAACCAACTCTGATATTTGAAGTTCTATTCTCGATCAACGCTACTTAAACTAAGTGACACACTATATTTGATTTGATAAATAGGGATTTAAGGTTTTGCCGGACCTAACGGTCGACTCTTAAGACATTGTGATAAATATTTGCCACCACAAGATTTACAAGCATCCAGTCTTCCATTTTAATCATTTCAATAAGCAATACTATTTAGTTAAATTCTAGCTATTGCAAACGTAAGCTAAACAACTATTTGTAGCTGAGCAGATGAAAAAACTTTTGTTTATTTTCATAGAAACACTTTCCTGTAATTGGCCATAATTTAAAACATCACGACGCTTTTATTTTCCAATGAAAAAAGCACTTTATTACACATGTAACTGCACAATTAATCAGTCATTCTTCTCTCAAAATTACAGGATTACAACTTTTTTAGAAAGCTGTCTTGTTTTTCAGTTAAACTCGGGTACTTAATGTAATTACGCGTCGATAAAGAGATTCGATGACTTGTGTTGTCTGAAGCGAAATGAGAACTGTTTTTACAACAGAGACAACCCACCGCACATGTGGTCCACATTGTTAAAGAACTGTGAATTGTGTTGTATCATCGAATAGAAGTGCGGTTAAGAGTTATTAAATTTGAATTTATTTTAATTCCTTCTTAATTGAAAGCAAACAAAGGGTAATGGGAGCTGTTTGTTTCTGGTGCACATGTTAATCTAGACGGTTCTGTAAGGTAATTAAATTACTTTCGCTGGCTTTTATTAACTGACTTTGTTTTACTGTGTTTTCACTGTGTAAAAGTCGTAACTAGCACCTTCTCTCACCTTCGCAGTTTCTCTGTTTTGCTGCACACAATAGACTCCTTGTAAATAATTTATTCCATGCTTTGAGCTTAGAATTGGTTATTCGTAAAAACTGTAATTATATTTATAAAAACGTTTTGTTCAATATCTTCCTTACAATTTATCTTCAACGAATTTAACAATATTATTCGCTTTGTTTCGTTCTTTTCATCTCTTGTTTGTTCGATATTTCAAATAAGACAAAAATGGAATGTTTCAGTTTGATATCACGGTTCAGATACTGACTAAGAGAAATAAAAATTCAGTCCTATTCTGTGGATAAAATATCTGATGAAACAGGTTGCTACAGTGGATATCATGAAAAATGTCCTTGCAGTGGATATAAAATAAAAAGAACTTTTTTGAACTTTGGACAGCCTGGTTACAAGAGACAATGAGACAAGATATTACTATTATTCTTGTGTTTATATAGGTATTTGTTCTTGAGTTGGCCGTATACATAAGCCATGCTGTTCCTTGTAGAACAGTTTGAGGTGTTTTGTCCGTTTGTTGGCTCGCTCTCTCTCTTCCTCTCTCTGTAAAGTAAGGAACGCTTATTAAATGATACAAATATAAAAAACCGGTAGTATGTTATCGGCATTGTTGAGAAACTCTCGTATTTCGTTTCTTGTGGCAGAACACTTGTCTTTCACCTTGGCTACCCTTTTGAAATAAAACAAAAAGCTGCCAGAACGGATGTTCAGATGTTGATCAGTTTAAAATTACTTCAACGCCATCAAAGTCATGATAAGCAAGATAATCTGACATTGTGTCGCTGTAACCCTTTTTCTGAGAATATTCTTAGCCAAACATCGCCAGAAAAATAAGAATATTCAGCCCAAGCCGGAAAAACAACATTCTTACGTACATTAAAAAGAGTACTAGATGCTAGGGACAAACATCCCTATAAAGAGCCATGCGATAAAACTGACTCAAAATTCTGTTTCGAAAAATCCCTAACTTCATTTTGCAAAGAATTGATAAAGCAACACCACATGAAAGAATTGCTCTGCGACTTTCAACTTTCGACTTTAAAGCTAGCATATGAGAATGCATTTAGTACAGCGGCTTTCATTTGAATAGTTACACATAAGGGTTTTGTCCATGCATAGACTTGTTGGCACCACCTTGTTGAGCATAATAAACAGTACCACATGGATGAACTATTCTATAGCTACCATTTAGTCGGTTGTTCCTTAGGGTTTCATACGGACTTAAAAAGCTACGAACTATTTTGTACCGCTAATAAACAAGTTGGAGTGGCATGAACCGAGTAGAAGTTCAAGATCTCTGGGGCTTTCGGCGTTGAGAAAAGTGGTTTACTTGAAAGGACTGCGTTTCCGTCGTTGAGACTCTTTGTTCAAAGAACTAAGAACTAACTGCGATCATTAAAGCAGCTAGAGGAGAAGTCCGGCTGAGGCCTTGCGATATAAACAAGCTTTCTCACGGATTAAAACAATCTGTACAGTTCTAGGCAAACCGTTACATGAGGGCCGTCTTGCCCAGCTAGCACACCAGCTTTACTTGGAAATGGCAACAGCTGTCTCATCATCAGCTACTCTTCGCCTTATCGTAACGGTCTCTGCCGAGTCAATATAGCATAATTAGGAACCACTAGATAATTTAACCTCATTAGCGTGGCAATTACAAGCTGAACATGCTTGCTATCTCAAGAAATATCTGCAGAAACTCAATAAGATAAGAATGAGTAAGATAACTGTCTCCTTGGTTTGCAGATGTCGTTTTAAACTAAACCGCATATTTCAATTTTTATTGGCGAAATATAACGTTAGTTATACCCTGTAAGCTCTTGTTCTGTTGTTCAATTTAGGCACTTATGAAATTTCAAATTCTTGACAATTAAATTTTGGTATAGCAGAAGTCATACCGTATTTTTTGCTTCTTTATTTTTTGTCGACATCGATCGTTGTTTGAGTAATTGTTGTATTTTGACTGGGACAGCAGTTATTCGTGAACTTCAGCTGTGAATTCCGTAGCTCTCCTGATTAATTACAAGGTAAATAAAGTTACAGTAAAAGTACCCTTGAACTAATCTTTTGGATGGAATGAAAATTCAGAGTCTTCAGTGAGAATTTAACCTCCAAGTACAGTATTCGCTTAAAATCCCATTAATCCTGCTGTAAAAAGAACTTGATCCAGTCAACCTCCTCACGCTTCAAACATTTAGAAATCCGAACGCTCAACTGATTTAGGTAAGCTCATGTGTGATAAAACGACCCGAACGATAAAACATATTCTGTCATATTCGTCTCCGTCTTGGTTTGAAGTTATTTTGCGTGGTGATCCCAATTAATGGTGCCACTTGTAGTAGAAGAAGAACTGAAAGATCTGCATACTGGCTGGAGAGAGGTACTGTGAGAGTAAAGTGTCTTGCCCAAGAACAAAACGCAGTATATCCGGCCAGAGCTCGTAACCGGATCTTTCGACGTGGAGACGAGCGAAACTAACCCTGAGACCATTGCGCATCTCACGATGTTATTCATTGAGCTTTAGTAGGACTTATAAAACTGCTCATGTTTGCGCCAGTCACAGAGAAAACGTTCTTTTTGTTTACAATGTAATAAATGTACCCCCAGTGTAGTCCAATAACTTTAGTCGATTCAACTAGAGCAACATTTATATTTCAATATTAAAGTGAATTAAAAATTCGCAATGTTCATGTTTGATCTGAATCGGCTGCAACAGGGCAAGTGTCAGGTGATCATGGTGAACAGATGCATGAGAAAAGCTCACACACGATACAGTAAAAACCCATGTGTAAGAATCTACATTTTTTTAATTTTGACAGTAAAGGTTCTTATATTTTGGGATAGGCAATTTAGGCTGCGAAGTTCTTAATTAGGTTCTTTGAAGAAGATATAGTTGTTGAAAAAAAACATCTGGGTTTGGTCCTCCAATTTTTTCACCACTGTCTTATTTTATTATTTTCTTGTGATTAAAAATCAGGTAATATCAACGGTACTTGTTAAAAGTGTTTATCATTATTTAAGAACCTGCTTGAAAGTACCTGATTAAACAGATTCGTATATTTTGGGCCCTTAAAATGGTAATTTCTTCCAGCAGGTTCTTTTAATAACCACTTTTTTTTAAAACCACTAGGGTCTTACGCGCAGGGTTTTACTGTACCACAAACACGATGTCAAAATGATCAGGCACATGATGTAGTGACATTTAAACTCAGGCGTTTGTTTGTTAGCAAGGGCAACATGACATGTGCATTGAAGATAAGTTATCAGGCAAATTTAATTTGGGCCATATTGGCAGATAAGCTTAAGTCTGCGATGTCAGGGTATTTTGCTGACATGGTTTCTAAATGTTAACAATAAAAGTATTATCAAATAAACCGACTTGCATGACCTCGTTAAGGAAAGAGCGATACAAGGAAGGAAAGTTCGACTTACAGAACCTGTTCCACACTAAGCTTTCTTTTTGGCGTCCATGTCTGCCTAGCTATAATACGGGTCAGTTGACAAGGTTTATTCATGTATTATTAGATCAATAATTTAACTTTTTAAGTGCTGGTACTAAGATTAGAATTTAACATGAGGTGATACGAGCTAGCTTTGTTTTGAAGTTTTCACATAAATCACTAGACAATAGTAAGAGAACACAATCACATGTATGCATAACGGACCTACATCTGAGCCGGCACAGAGCATGACGTCATGGCGGCCGTAGTTTTACACTTATGGAAACATTTCAGGAAGGCCGGCCCTTCGTAAACTCTTACAATAAGTAATTTAGTTTTATAGAACACTGATGCACATTATATAACCTTTGCACCGGTATTGTCTTTGCAGGAGTATTTTTGGATATTTTTCAACAACTTTCTCTTTGTTAAGCCATGCTCATCACATACCTACCTTCAGACGAGGTATTTGGCTTCTCTGCCCTGAGCATAAATTTTTCATTTAAGTGACTGCGGTAGCAATCTGAATGCAAAGATAAAGTTATTTAGAAAACGAACCCAACAAAGACAAAACAAAAGTTCCTCTTGTTCATACTAATAGTGGGTCTTGAAACGTGTCAGAGCAAATATTCTTTTTTTTTTTTTGACGTCAAAAGAGACATAACTTCACATATTGTGACAGCTTTCTCCGCTCTTTCCTTCTAATCATTTGTCTCTCTGACAGCTCTTAGTAATTATTTTCTCTTCAAGTAACACTAAACTATTCTCATTTAAATATGAAACTAATAGAACTAATGTGCTAATGTTCGTCCGCCAGCCAAAAAAAATCTTAGGCTCTCTAGCAATTATTTCATTCTCTTCGATTTGTCCACTTTTTCTATGACTTCACTAATTTGCTGTTTACACAGAGTTTAGAACGTGTTTGCATTCTTCACACTATGAAAAGATATCAAAATAGCTTATATTTTCCAATGAAACTTACAGGTCGTTCGGTTTTTTACTGTATATATTGGGTCTATTAAAAATGTTTTCATGCAGCCGGCTCGGCAGACAGACATAGATTCAGCGACTTGCAACTCTTAATGTAAATTTTCCTGTCAACATGTTGTCGTATTAAATGTTGTTTTATTTTATTACATAATTCGTTGGGTTTTATACATTTAGTTGCTACCTACAACAGTGGAGTATCTACCAACTAGAAATAAAAGTATGTCTGCCTATATCTGTGTTTATTTTTAAATTAATCATTCCCATAGGCAGGCAAATTGAAATGTCACTCGGCCTTTCCCTGGGAGACGGTATTTCCCTGGGAGATATTATCTCCCCCACCCAGTCCCCGTTACAAAAGAAACTTGTTGGGGACCGCGTTAGAAGATTACTGTGTTGGAATGCGTTTCCTTACGTATAATGAAAACATATGAGACATTTTGCTCTAAAATTCTGTTCTCAGTTAGATTCGCTTGATATAAATAAGTAAGGCAACCTACTGCACTAGTCATGCAGTATTTCAGTGTCACTCACAATGCTAGATATCAACATGCAAAGGCATCCATTCATGACTTGTGTCAACCTTGTTAGCGAACTTTCCTTTGACTTGTGCCGATCAGAATCAATAAACTTCAAATCATTTTCACTTACAAAAATGTTCTTTTATTATTATTATTATTATTTTGGGGCGAGATATTGTTTCCTAGTTCAATATTTATCTACTTAATTTGGCGTATTGCTTAAAAGAGTATTAGATTAATATTTGAAATAAGTTGCCGGCCCCTGAGGCGCAACTGCACAACGTTGCCTAACTAAAAACAAATTAATTGACGACATTCAAAGTACAATTTGTTTGCTTAATGAGTGTGAATAAAAAAGAAAGACTTATGTACTTCACTTCTGTGTTCAGTGAAAGAAGTTTTTCACTTTTTCGCAGAGGAACGTATTATTGGTCGTTTTCAAAAGGTATTTTGTTAGCTGAATAACTGACCCCCTGGTGTCCAAGGTTTTGACAGAACGTAACTGCCAAAGATAACACTTAAGCGAACTATTGAACTGTTGAATAATAATAAAAAAACTTGATTTACCTACTGTATATTTCTGAAATTAAGTGAGAGTATTCTCATCGAAAAGCTATTTTACGAATCCAACTGAATTCTGAAAGCTCAATTTTCAATTAAGTGCTGTTTTTGGGAAAGCAATTAGCATAAGAGGCGGCCGATTTATTATCTAAGCCCTCCAGCGTTATGAATTTCATAGTCATCTCGAGTTGATAGATTCATGATGGATGAGTTTGATAAGCAAATTTACCTCGAGGACATCTATTATACCACCGTTTCTCACAAAACACATATCTTTTGTGGCGTGTTGTTCTGTTAATCAGAACCGGAAGCTCATAATTGCAAAGTAAAGAGTGACTGTTTACAAAATAGCACTAGTGTTTCGCCCCTCAAATGAACATTTAGCGTGTCCGGCGAGCTGAGTCAAGCAAACGGTTGTTCGCGCGGCGCAAAAGGCAGCGCAGAGACGGTTTACGCCCAATTAGTCAGCAAACTAGAAAAAGATAGCCCAAGAATTGCAACCAAGTCCTTAGCATTTCTGAGCTACGCTTGGTTAAGTTCGTGCATAGCTTGACGAATAGCATTTTCTAGAAAGGCAGTACTTTAAAACATGTGTTGTTAGAACAAATCGCGTGCAGACATGTGCTAGGTTTGTGGTATCGCCTCTAACGGTTCATATATCAACAACAAAAGACTTAGACGACATTAAACCACAAAACTATTTAACCATGCAAGCACTATATTTTTTTTGAAAGGAGACAGCTGTCCCTCTAAAGAATTTCATAAAAATGAAATACTCTTCTCACGTTTTTCTGAGGCAATGTGTACTGCAGAGTTACCCTGCAAATTTGCCACTAAATGTCTTAAAAGTGCTTTTGGAATGTTCTCTGGTATTTTAGTCGATATCTATAGCGTCATTTTAATGGCGTCTTCTTATAAGAGTTTGGTTTTGTCTCAAGTCTCGTGTACTTTATATGATTTTATCTGTAGCATTTGTTTTCAACCTGCGACTCTACAACACCAAGTCATAGTTATTTTAAAACAACTTGCATCCACTCTTAGCATCACTCACCTATCTGACGTACGCGATCTAATTCAATTTATTTTAATTTAATTGTTTAGATCAATATATTCTTTTAACTTACACCGCGAGCCAACAAGCTTCTATTTATATCTTTTGGTAAAATTTACTCCAAATTTCGCACCCAACTAAAATGAGAAGAGTTTAAGAGTTAACTTACATACGAATTGTCCATGAGTCAGGTATCTGTTTCCCTTTACTTGTTTCCCTTAATTTTGAGGTTTTAACCGTCGAGAAAGTTGCTAGACGAAACATTTTGACCAACAGTTATTAGTGTAGGAAAATATTTCTTTTCATTTCACCGTTAGCGAGTGACGTCATCGTTGTGACAGAAAAACAAAGAGTCACAAAAGACTCTTTAAGCTGGATCTTATTTTATTTCTTTTTGATTTACGATTTACACACAGCTAATATTAGACTTGATATTCATTGGTGCATCCTTAAAGCCGCGCTTGTTATTTATTGTCTTATTTTCTGGCAGGCATATTAAGAAAAAAATTATCGGATTGTGGAGAAATGTCACGAAAAAAGAACAGGAATGTAAACAAGAGGTGTGATCTTCTCAAAGAGCTTTTGTTCTTAGATACCCTTCCCGTGTTCCATGCAGTATTTGGACACCTGCACAGTGAAGTTTCCTTGTAGCAGTGTTTGACTCAATCGATCTTAACTGACGGGCGCATGCCCCGCGTCCACGGGGTTACCTCTCCTTTGTTCCTCGCATCATACCTAGCGACATTGACTAATCGGAGCGCTTCTCTCACACCAAACCAAATCGACGAAACAGCCAGATTAACTACAAGCAACGATACACTGACAGCCAAAATGAAAAGAAATGATGGAATATTCTAATAAACAACTTTGCATTGCACGCCGCCTCGCCTGTCCCCTTTTTTTTTGTAAGCGTGTAAAACTTTACCGACTCGTTCCATTTGGTTGAATTCTGGAGCCGCGTGTGGCCTCATGCTTCGCCATAAGGACATGAAATGCTTTCTTTGGAGCGAGTGCAAAGCCAAGGCCTGAACTCAAGCAAAGGTATCAATCTCCTTTGAACATTGTTACGGGCGCACTTTTTGTGTGAGGCGCTTGGTAAATCACTATTTCCTTTCTTTCGCTATCGGTTTTGTTCCTTTTGTGTGTGTGTGTTATTTAGATAAGATGTTATCAGATATTCACTTTATCCCAAAATGAATTCCAATTAATCAGACAGGTTTTAGGCAGTAGCTTTTGTCCCTTTGAGAGCCCTTAAATGACATAGTTGCTGTAGCTTGCTATAATAGTCTTCGATAGTTAAATACTTTTACTTCAGAGATAGATATATACATTTTGTTGCTGTTCTCGCTTTGGAGTACATGTTAGTATATTATTATGCCTCTCATGTTATATAAATTTGGTTCTCTTGCGCTGTTTGTACATTAAAGCGATAGATAATTGGGAAAATATTGAGGTGCATTTTGTTGAACAAAAAGTTCTGGATTTTGCCTCTGAAATGCTGGGGCGCTTTCCCGAAAAGATCGCTGGTAGCCATTACGAAACCCGTGGTTAAAAGGCACTGAAGGCGATTCATTAACTCCTTGCTTTCGAATTGACTCTTTCAGTTCTCTTTTCCATTTCATTCGTCGATTTTGAAACCATATTTTAATCTGTGTTTCGGTGAGTGCCAAATTAGATGCTATTTCGATGCGTCTTGTCCGTGTTAAGTATTTGCTAAAGTGGAACTCCTTCTCCAGTTCGACAATTTGTCGTTGAGTGAAGGTGAACCTTTTCTTCTGACTAACTGCAGTTTGACTTTTTATCTCCGGACTTGTTTCCTCCTTTTCTGAGACACTGGCAGCGCCTGCTGTAAAGAAACGAAAACCGTTGAAACAAAAATAACTGCTATTTTTGATACCCTAATAGCTATCTTCAAATCATGCCTTCAGGTTCCCGAAAGGTATCTTTTTGAAATCATCGATGCATCAAACCAAACCACAATCAGTTTGTTTCTATTAGGGGTTTTCGTCTTCATAACACTTCAATATTCACATGCCCTTTTAACAAAGTTAAGGAATATATCCTTGAATGTAGATCGGTTCCAAAGAGTAGCGTTCTCCCTCGTCCGCTTTACTTGTTTTATTTTCTGTTTGCTGTAATTATCGTAAGAAGGGGCAAGAACGTATGGCGAAGCTTTGCGGTGTTTTTGTTCAATGGGGTCACAATGTTTAAAGATGAATGTAAACTGTTTCGGATGTGGTTGATGGGCGACGAGATAACCTTTTTCTTCTTCGTTTGAGAAAATGATAAAAACTTTGAAAGACAAAGCATAGAGCTCACTTGATAATTTGTGGCCTGATTAAGAAGAAAGAGAAAAACCTACACTGAACTTTGATTGCCGACCTGTTAGTTTATTTAACATGGGTGCGTTCCTAAAGCTTTTAGAGTCTGGCATGCCTTCTCTCTGTGTTTATGAAAAGCACTCTATGAAAGCACTGCAAATATGGTTTCAGTTGAGACACTGATTTTCCCTTAGTTACACTGAGCCATCAATGAACATGTATTGAATTGAATGCTTCACTGAAAGATTAATGGAAGGAAGGTGGTTTCATTGTGTCGCTGCTCGATTCTGCGACAGGAAATCTTGCAAATGAATGAAACAAATTAAGTGTTAGTTTTAACGGCGATAATCGGATTTGGACGAATTAAAGTTGCATTTGAACTGATTCATTTCAATTCTGCAAAATTCGTATTGTTTGTTGTGCATCGTGTGTAAAGCATGCTTGCACTCGTCGTTAGAAATGAGGTATCTGTCACTCAGTGATTTAACTGATACTAGCGCTGTTGAGTGAATTCTTTAAAGCTTTCTAGCACACCTTAAGTGTAAATGCTACTAAACACTATTAAGTCTCTTTATATTGAATGGTTAAGAGAATCTGTTCACATTATTTTCGGCAGTTTATATTTAGCTGCTATCGAAGCAAGAATAGCTAAGAATACATGAAACAATATGGGTGTAACAGTCATGGAAGGCTTCTAATACAACGAGATTTTCGGAAGCTTTTGGTCAAATTGAACTACACCGATGAATGCATTTTGAGTTAAAGCACTAGTTTTCCACCGCTTTTACCGGCGATGGTTTGTAAGCTTCATCGGCGGCAAAAAGATAGGGATGTTTGCTTAGAATAGAGAAAAATTTCAATGAAGCCTTCGGGGCTGTTGATCTTGTTGACACGAGGCCCGTCCAAATGTTCCGAACTGTCTAGGATTGCCAAGTCTGTGCAAGATATATCAAGTGCAACGCGATTTAGCGAGTCTGTTTGAGAGCCTAGTTTACCAAAAACTCATGACTTTTCAAAACTTCAATTAGGACATTATTGAAGCCAAGGCAATTACAAAGAATTTCACAAGTGTCAGTCATACTCCTCAGAAAATAAATTACCAATTTACAGCTTTTAATCGAAATATTCGGGAAGGAGTTCCTGTATTTCTGTAAATAAACAACCAAACCGGGGCAGGTGATTCCAACAAACCAACTAAATCAAAGTAAATCAATTTTATTCTCTGCAGCTTATGCGTGAATTTTTTTGTGTTTGTATTCTTAGAGGCGGTAGTGAACTTTGCTCTGCTCCAAATCTCGAAGCATTGATCCCGCTCAGAATGATTAACTAGATGAACTGTGAAATCGAGTTCATTGCTTATTTTGATAAATACATTGTATTTTGACTTAGCTTTCGAATGAACGCATGTTGCACAAGATAGCCGGTCCTTCTTGAGGGAATCTTTGTGCTCCTCTTCAGTTTACCTAACCTAATAAAAGTCCCTCTTTGTCACTTGGTATTTTGTGAAATTGACCACCCTTAAAAATGCTACGTTTTTTGGAAACATTATCAATATCTGTGTCAGTGGATGATTCATGTTCAATATTTACCAATCGATTAATATACGCGTTTCAAAAAGAAATGCATTCCTTTTTGTCTATGGTATATTTAACGTTCAATGGTGCGTGGATCCTTAGAAAGATGTGTTTCATACTAAACGAAAAAACTTTTAATCTTCGAGCAGGTGATAAGTGTACCTTAAAAAGAAAAACATGGTTTCATTTCTCTGCTGCTACACCCAAAAATGCTACACAGATGCAAGAATTCAAAACAGCGGTCGCTATAAACTATTCAGTAATGGTTAAAATCTAAGGGAGTGAATTGGAGGCATCTAGATTTTATCTTGTATAATTTGCGAAGCGTTTTATGTGCACTCGAAAAATCGCACTCGATTGAAGCTAAAGATACAAACTAATATGTAATAATGTAAAGAAATATGGCGGTGAACCAGTTTGTTGACGTGTTTGTACACGATGTAACAGAAATAATCAGAAATCTAAATGTTGTAAGCATGTTCTTGTAGTGTTTGAGTTCGATCGATAGCAGGTTGCATCTGTTACCTTTTCTTTTAGTGAACATCCAGCGATAATTCGCCGTTTGCCATCGCTTCTTCTCCACGTTTTGAGCTCTTGCACTGCTTTCAGTAGTAGAAGCCTGTATTTGTGTTGGGGAAAATGAGGAAGAGGATGTCGAGATCGACAGCTCTCTGCTTGCCACAGGGATTGGCAGTGAATGACCTAGCGGATGTGAGAAAGGGAGGAAGGTTTGAGGCGAGGAGGTGATGTTAGGTTTTCCGTGTATTGTCGTTGGTGGATGCCGCAGAGGCATCGTTCTTCCAAAATCGAGCCCATGGTAATGTGGAATAGACGTCGCCAAGTGCGGAGTTGGTATCCCACGGCGCCACTCGTCCATCATGTCGTCGGATTTTTTAAGGAACGTTCCAACTGCTGCCGCAGGACTCGCTTGTAAATTGATGAATTTTGAAATGGATCGTTATGAGGGTAACTTATAGGCCTGGGTAGAATCTTATGTCTGTGGTCAAATTATGGTTTAGTCGAATCAGCGTCGAGCTTACTTTACTGCCACAACGTGAAAACCGTCCGCAGCACGGTACTGTAGTTCACTCTGACCAGCTATGTGGAAATCTCCCAGGGTTTCAATTAGAAACGAGTCTTTCTACTTATCTAGGAAGTGTCTGGTGAATTTGAAAATGTCACCCTGGGGTTTCCGAGCATACAATGCGACACACGCTTCATCAGTAATTAAAATTAAATCGTATTAACTTAATCAGCGGAGGGTGAACAATGGAGTCAGTTGAATCGTCTCTTTTTTCTTCAGATGGAGCGACAAAACGTTCCCACACATTTCAATTCTAGCCTCCGGCAAGTTTAGCTGTTATGTCAATTCTAACATAGTTAAGTTCTGCGGTTTTACGATTAAGTCTTCTTTTCTTCATATCGAAATGAAATACTCGCTTGTGATATTTTGTAACCGTTTCTGTGTTTGAATTATCTGGGCAGTCGTGATTATCTTTCCGTTATCTAAACTGTAAGAGAACACGGAAGACCTCCTGTGACTAAGGAGCCATTTTTCCATTGCACTTTTGTAAGAATAGCAAAAAACATAGTCAGTTATTGCTCAAGGTACAGCAGGTACTCTTCTATATTCATCACTTTCCAGTTCAAAATATTGCAAACATTTATAAATTTTTTTCACTTGCGTTCTTTTTTTATTATTATTAAACTTGATCTTGAGTGATATTTTAGTAGGAAACTACAGCTCAGGATAATTTATGAACCATTTTAATTTATTTTATTACTTTTTAAAAATGCTTTATCTTCTTTTTAAAAACATCCTTGGTGTTCATTTTCTCACCGAGCGCAGTTATGCTTGTGTACAAACCTACCCGAGTCAACCAGAAACTGCGTCTTTCTTTGCCACTAACCTCGCTTTACCACAATTTAGTCAGTGTGGTCAAGATCATATCAAGCACCGTGTTGAAGGCGAAGCCGTACTGAATCGTAAATATAAAATTTGAATAGATTTCAATTTTAATAAGAACCAACGTCCTGCTGAGAAACACAATAAAAGCTTCTACTCATCCAGAGACTCATATCAAACCTAACAATTTTCAATGCGCTCTCAGAGAATAGACGCGGTACACGTCTGCTATGCAAAGCTTTATTTTTATTTCGTTAATACACTAGAGTGATCCTCAAGAGCCTTTTATATTCCTGGGCTCGGATTCCACCTGAGAGTTCTCTTAAATTAGACCGTCGCTCTGTTATATTTAGCGCGCGCTGAGTTGCGTGGTAGGATTGCCCTCCCAACACCTCAACAAGAAATGTGCGCTTCGAAAAAATCAGTTGAAACAAATGATTATGAAGGAGGTTTTTTTTTATTCCTGGATTGTTTTGTATGCTTTGCTTACTTTTACCCAACAATAATTAAGAACAAGCAGGAACCTGCCTTAGTAGAAGTCATCTAGCCACTGAGTAACTTAACCTTGGCCGTCGTCCTGGTTGGAGTTTAAAATATACTGAAAGCATACCTTGCATTGCACATGCCTAATTTGATTTTGTCGTGCAGCCCCGTTCCTCGTGGTTAACCTTGGTCTAGTTCATTTCAGAATCGAAAAAAGCGCGAAAACTTTTATACACGTCCCCGCCAAACTCATTGTCAAGATTTTTAAAAGAGTGTGGGTCAAATGTTGCCACGGCTGAGTCGATCTTATATGATGTGCGGTTCGTTCTCTATTGTGCTTGTTCATGAGGTGCCATTGTGAAAACATTTGACGGCAGGTGCAGATTATGAACTAACACACGAAAGCACAACCCTTTTTTCAAACTTCGGCATTTTGATCTAAAGTTTTAGTCTATTTTTTCTTTTCGCGACAATAGCGTGGTCATATCAAATCTGCACAAACCCGTATCATTCATCGCTCAAAGAGAGGATTTTAATTCTACCAAAACTGTTCGATACTGAAAAGTCACTTAAAATGTCACCCGCCTTGTGCGCGCGTTATTCTTTATGCCTCTTTTAGGTTCCTTCCTCTGGATATATTTGGTTTTGCCGACGTTAAAAGCGACACCACATATGAACTGCATGCTGAGATTACATCATAACGCAGTATCTATAGTGCACATTCAAATATGTCATATTGGGGCTCGAACAAAGACCCCTTGATTTATCCTTACAGGTGCGTCCGGACTTGAACGTTTCCCGCTAGGTCGAACTAAGAGGTCTAAATCGCTGATTTTGAAGCAGTGATAGTCCAAGATAATGTTCAAATTGTGTATAATCAAGGAAGGTGGAGCATGAAAGCTTGGCAAATTCTACAAGCTTAATATTTGTCACAATGCTGTCAATTTGTATCCCAGTAACCAACAGACGTGAGCTATTTATTCTATACCATTACACTTGCCTCAAGGCGTAAGAAACAAAAGCAATAGAAAAACTGAATTGTTTGACAGAGAGTTCTCAAGATAACTGAACTGAAACAAAACTTAACAGATCGAGTGCTCTGAACGCAAAATTGATTATTCAATATAAGCTATAAAGATGTTCGCTTCTGGTGTAAAAGGAAAAAATAAATTCATAAGCTGTACTATGTATTCGTGAGCTCGTGTGTAAATTCTTGTACCGAGATATTCTCTCCCGCTGTGATATAGAACAATATGTCTACTTTCCATGTAGTATGACAATTTAAGAGAAACTTTCATCACTTAGCTGAATCTTAGCTTAACCCACGAGTGTCAGTGAGTGCAAATAGGGTTTGCCGATGCCCATATTATCAATAAAAGGAACCAGAAACGTAGCTACTACGGTTCCAGCACTATATGGAACTGTTCGAGTGCAAACGAAAGCCACCCTTTACGACTCCGCTTTTCACTTCTGTATAATTGCATGAGTAAATAAATCAAGTTCATGTAAATTGCTCGAAATGACACTATAATCAGGTTTCAAGGATCCAGTACAACTGGTTACACCAGTCAGCACTCTGCGCACGTCACACTGAGTTTTTGGAAGTCACTTTAAAGGTCAATTTTGAATAACAAAAACCGTGGAACCACGCATGCTCTTCAAATGAATATTGATTACGAGCCAGTGGTCTCGTGACTAGTTGTGAGCAGGATATACACAGATAGAAAGCTATTATCTTGCTCACTTTTTTGTCAGAAAAAAAATTGGGAGACGAAGATGCTGACTATTCTGTATCAGCACAATTCAGTTTAAAAGAAGTAGGAAGGAAAGGTCAGTGCAAAGACTAACAATGCAGATATACATAATCCTCTTCGTGCTTGAGTGGCACATAAGGCCGTCGTTAATAACATTTAAGAATACTTGCAATCTAATATCAATAATACCCGGAACAAATAGCCCTCCAAGGCCCATTGCTAAGTAGAATTCGTTTTTATGGGATTACATAGCTTCAGTGGGATAAAACTACAAAACTGCTGGCTTTCGAGTAGCGCACTTCATACAAAGTTCTAAAAGGACTTAATACTGACAAATACTCTGTAACCCAAAATAAAAACTGAAAATGACAACACGCAATATTCCTACAAACCTTTATAACCGTAAAATCATCAAGCTACCTTTGTACAGTTAATATCTTTAACCAGCAGTTTATGAGAGCGGGTACTTCCCCTAAGCACACGCGACATATTTCAAATTTTACAATCCGATTTCTCTCTTAGTAAGTGTCGTCATGCATAAGACCAAGCAAGTTATTTTGTTACTGAGCTGAGCAATTTCATAATGTATCACCGCTTTTCTATTGCGAATAAAGTACGAACAGCTGACGCGTGATTGAAAACTCGTCAGTCTGCTATTCAATCGAAACAACGAAAACGTGCGATAATTTTTTAACATTAAAAGCCTTTTGATTCGGAAAAAAGTAAAACAATTTTTTCTAAGGCGAAGATTTAAAAGTACCGCAGAGTTAGGAGATAAAATTCTAAAGGAATACAAAAAGCAAACGCATTGAAATCTGCTTTAAAAAAAATTGACGATGTTTTCATGATCACCACACCCGATATCTTCCCCCCTTGTGAGAGGACCGGAAATTCGTTGTTACGCCTTGCTGAACTTATTTTCGACAGACATGCTTACTAGACCTTGCTTATATAACTATCTGAAATTAAATACCCTTTCTTTACTTCCTCATGGTGAGTTTAATGACATCATCAAGCGGTGGCACGGTTAGCTGACGTGTCCTCTGTCTAAGATGACGAGACATTTTGTCGACGTGTTCAGTGACGTACATTGAATGCTCAAGTGCAAGTCGCAGGACAGAACTCTGCATTTACGTCGAGTTTACTTTCAACTGAGAGGCTGTGTCGCAGCGAATTTTGTCTGAACGCTTCTCTTGAATCGCCGTTAGAGGAAAAAATGTGCATCTTGTGTTGAGGACCAATTGAAGATCTTTGCTGCAGATGTGGGCTTGTACACAACGGTCAGTTTTTTGTTACAACAGTAGAAATGAAGCGCAGAATAGAGCTGAGAGTGTGAAAATTTTATAAACCCTTGTACTGGAGCTGATGGCCAGAGATGCAGCGCCGTTGCCGAGGTTTCGGTTGTCGACCGCACATAGCTGCACAGCAGTTAAGATTTTTCCGTGAAAGAATGTTCAGGTGGTTTTAAAGTTATTCACTTCGCATTCAAGGGGCAGCGAATGTCTTCGTAGCCTGATTCGTAGCGTAGATGCTTGGGAAGGGAGTCATGAAACGTCGTCACACTATTGCATGTAATTGTATTTCCATTCGGAGTCACAAGGTCTGCCGATTGAATACCGAGTGGATTACCTACATTATCATGTGCGGCTCATCGTAACTTTTACAGTGAACACGTGATAAAACATACTTAGATAGCTACTCAAATGTATGGAGGTTTTTCTTGTAACGGCGAAACGTTTCACTTTTTAATTACTGCTATACATTGCTGGAGACCAGCGAAACAAGCATGCACTCCTTTGTCGCTTGAACATTGGTTTAGTCAAGAGACCTCTTTTTCTCTTGCACGGTTTTGTTCATCAGCTAAATTCGTTCAAGCTCTTGAAAACAAACATCCTAGTGGTCTGCAAGAAGACATGGTCGTACTACAGAAAGCAGGATTTAACTCAAACCATGTATAACCTCTCTGCAATCCAAATTATCATATTGTTTTTGACTTTCGGCTGTTCTGTGAAAACACTCTCCTCAGAGTATTCGACCGTGACGTAAACAACTGGTGGTAATGAAAACTTTATATTCCTCGTTTTATTTTGTCTAAAATCCCCATCATGCTTCCCAGATGTACTTTGAAAGTACATCTGGGAAGCATCTTCAATTCTTTAACAGTGTTTGGGGTCTTTTGCAAGAAATATAGTTTGTTTCGTTTGACAAAGATTGCAAGAAATTGCTGTGCTCCATGGCTAACCCCACCCGAATTTAACCCCCTCCTCGCGAGAACCGGAAATACCTCGCTACGCATTATTTGCCTTGATTCAACACAACTTGTTTGTGAAAAACATGTTTTCGACGGGAAAATTTCATACAAGCAACGAAATTCTCCCAAAAGCCCTCCAAGAAAGCAGATCATTGCTCAAAATGAACAATCTTCTGAAAAATAGATGCTTTGATTAAGACGATCGCTAAATTTCGCGACTTACTAATCTTTTCTTCCCTGTGTTAGCAGAACAGGCAGCGTAATTAGGCTCTGTCTAATATTTATAATCCTTCGAGGATAGTTCATATTTGCTACGAAGACCACAATGTTATCTCGAACAATGATTCACACCCACAACGGTCTTAGTTCAAATTTGATCCAACTCTTTATTGTTTAAGGCGGGGGTATACCTGAAGGCCCTATTTTGGTTGGGTATTGCGGTTTTAACGCAAATATCTCGTTCACGTTTCAAGCGGTCAAAAATCTATATGCTCATATAACATATCTACGTTTCTGACTTTTTTGTAAATCTTTTCGCGAGTTTTGGATATATTTAGGGATAAATAGTTTTTCTCAAAGGATAAGGGAAATTTATGGAAATGCGAAATTTTGAAGATTTGACGTTGTTTTAAAATGAAAAATTTGTAGACGAACACCAAACAGTTGCCCACCAACCTGGGGTGCCCTTTCGGGGAGTTCAACTGTCTGGTGGTGTTCCAAAACCTTTTTTTTCGTTTTATCCTTCCTTAAACTTCGTTAAATTCACATGTACCCCCGTCGTAGGGGAGATATTTTATTTGATTTTGTGACCTACAAACTAGACGATCTAAATATCAAAGAAGGCTTTTTCGGTGAATAACGAACAAAAAAAAAAACAGAAGGGAAGTACTTACAAGGATTTCATCGGTTGAGGACAACACAAAGTGAGTTTAAGAAACCAGGACGTGAAGCCCAGGAAAACGTCGATAAAAAAATATATATTTTACCTACGTATCCGGCTCGTGATACTCTAAATAATTTTCTGTTGTTTCTCAGTTTCAAAAAAAATCACCAATCTGGGACAGGACGAAATATTTGAAATAAAAATAAAAAATTATCCGTCGTGGTTAACGTTTTCTGGAAAACGCAGAATTCATGTCACTTTGTTGTTTTGTAGGAGACGGCAACGAAATATACTACTAATTATAACGCACGTGCTTTGATTAGCGACGTTGCCGTTGGCTTCGTTGTTTTCTAGAGAGTTTTAGCAAACCACGATAGCTACGGCAAGAGACCGAAACCAAAAAGGGTTTTAAAAGCAGAAAAATTGGTTCTGCACGTGCGTTTTGTATCTTTGCATATTTCTTTGCCGTCCTCTTGATCTGCAAAACAAAAACGTGAAATGACAAAGTCCTTCGTATTTTGGAGAACGTGTACCTCAATGGTTCATTTTTCGTGTCTTCATTTTGAATAGGCCACTTTCGATATATTTAATTAAAATTTAGTTTGGTAGCGATGCCTAGAGGACAAAAACAACAGAAATGAATAAACATAGACATTCAATATAAAATTTGTGTCTTCTAAGCCTCGCTACCAAGCTGAATTTTAACATATCGAAAGTGGTCTATTGAACGCTGTCGTTACATACTTAGCCTGAGAAAGTTTTTAAACCGATATGCGTACTATTAAACAGATCTACAAAGTTGCGACATTCGAGGGTAAAATATAATTTTACAAGGCGTCGTCCTTGGCGTCGCCATCGTCATTGCTTCTCCCTTCTTAAACTCTCTAATGACTATTTTTAAGAGCGTTTATTGGCATTTCAGAGGTTCTCCAGTTGGTTATTGACGAATTGACGAATACCATTTTTAAATCACTTGAAAGTTTGGCAGTCAATTTTAACAAGCTTAAAATCACCAGGGCTTCTCCTTTTAGTGTTTTGCTCTGTCTCCATTTCAGCTTTACTTTTTCACAGCTCTTGCACTGTTTCTCTTCTCTGAACAGTCCGCCTCCACTTCCTCTGACACCACTATTTACAACTCGTTTTGGACTGGCTTGCGAGACCACCCTTTTGGAATGTTATAGTTTAACTCATACGTTACTAACGGCTACACAAGTACACGGTAGTTTTATTAAATTAAAGAAAACAAGCATAGCACAAAACACGAGTCAGTGACTGAGCATTCGTTGTTCAACAGTTTACTAACGCTCAGGGCTTCAAACATTTCACTTTTCCATTATCTCCCTCTGCTGCAGGAAAAGAATGAAAATTTGAAAATTCGATTACACGCTTCAAGCAAAGCAGGGTTCATCCTTCAAGATTTGATCACTAACAAAAATCTACGTCAAGTGTCTAAAGCAAAATTCGCAGGCTTTTTAATCAGCAGAAATCAACTGATTTACGGAAATGATTTGACAGCTAAAACTAAGTATTTCTGTCTTAGCAGTTAATTTTCACCTTCATATTCCTTTTTACTGATTCAAAACTCAGCTCTGAAGAAGGACCAGTTCTTTAACGCCGGCTTATAATTTGAAATTTTGTTGCATTCGTATTAACAGGGTTCAATTTGAACTATCGCCGGCTATGCCACACAGCCCACGGATCCAATTGGAACACCAATCTTTGATTTATATTGTTTCCAAATTACGGCATTTTAAGTGATTCTGTTCACGCAAACTGGTCATAAGGATGACTAACAGCTCTTAATAAGCCGTTTGCGCTTTAGATCGCTATACCAATCACAAGAGGAAGGAATGCGTATTATGATATTTCTGTCAGCGATTTGTTGGTCTACCTTTTGCAATTGCAGCCACGGTTTAACGCAAGGAAACCTCGAATATTTTAATTAATGTTCGCAACTCTTAACAAGGTCTATAACGTCTTCTATGTAACCAGTAGAACCTAACTTGTTGAGGTTTACCATCTGTATTAGTTAAGTAGTAGATATTTCGATTAAAAGTTCTTCTTCTTTTTGCCAGTTTGAAATGAGAATCACCTTTTTACCAGAAGCTACTTGAAAAATCCAACTTTGAACATAAAAAAATGGGAACGAAACGTCCTTCCCGAATGTATAGTAGAGAGCTGAGTGTTTGAGAAAACAACCAATGTCAGGCCTCAAACTATCAACACTCCCTCAGTTTTTACTTAGCTGTTCGCCGATTGTTGGTATCAGTTTCTGAGGTCTAAGAAAGGGGAATTTTTTCGCTTTTCAGTTATCGTTTCACGGTGTCGCTTTGTCAAAGAAAAAAAGGTAACAGAAGAAAACGAATATAAATTTGCCAGCTAATTTGTCGATCGTCAGGTGTACATAACAATCATGGAGTTCGTAGTTAGGAAAAATAGAGATTTCCGTACAAAAATAACGAACGACTAGCGCGCCGAATTGCTGTCTGTCTTTCAATGTTCCTTTTGTTGAATACGTAAAAACTGGGAAGTTTAAAAGACTATCTGCGCGAGAAAGCTTATTTCATAAAATTAATCAAAGATTATTCGCTAAGTTATTACGTGTCAACATTTCTTGCAATTATAATCATCCATCCAAAATTAAAACGAAATAAATCAGAATTTTTGCTCAGATTGTTCAGTAATCATCCTGGTTTTGAACTAATTTCCGATTTCATTTCAACGAGGGTTAGTAATCATGTTAGGAAGAATATTGAAAATAACTTTGGGCATAGGCAACCGGCACGAAAAGATGTTTAATTTCATCAATCAGACGGTTTAAATTCAGAATATTATAAGACCATAAATCATGACCTTTTCACAACTGATCTTGCCTACATGTATGTGAGAGTATTGCCTCAACTAATGATCTTCGATGACAACTTATAGCTGTCTTTTACCGGTAATTTGCGGCTTAAGCAAACACGCGCTGGTCTTTAAGCCAGACTCAATGGCGCTAATGGGAGATCATTACCTATCTAAACCACCACTAGGCATGCGTAATATCTCTTAAATAGCTCTAGCGCGTAAAGCAGCAGCAGTTTATTACACATTTCACGAATTATCATGTTTTAATTACTCGTAAACTACATCACAACATGGCAAACTTCATGAAAGGCGCGTCTGCTGTTAGCGGCAATTTCCTTTTCTCTTTCGAGCATGTTGTAAATTCCCTCTGCTGGAAATGAGGCCTGTATTCTGCCAAAATGCATTTTGAACATTGATCAGTGTTCCAAAGGGTCGTAATGGGATCTCGATTCTCATTTCCAAAAAAGCAGCGAAAGGTACACTTACCACTTAGCTGTAAATCATTGCTTTCTCAAAGACTTTACCCCGGGGTCTTTGCCAGCTTAACAGATCATAAAGACTTCAGTCCGGTCTGCCATAGTTTTAGACCAGTATTTGACCAACTGCTTTTTTTGAGTCGTGGAGGAAAGGATCCTCGTAAAGGAAATGTGACCTTGATTAATCAAAGCATTATTTTATAAAGCACATGCAAGACACAGATTTGAGTCCTTGATGCATTATCGAGCAAATTCTTAATATATTTCCGGGCATGCTCGCCCTCATAACAATCTTTAGTAGGTTTTAAATTTGAAATCGGAAAATATTCCTTGTTAATAAATTTTATATGTTTTGTAATAATTCATTAAGCGGGGTTAAGATTTCAGTAAACTTTTGATTTGGCATTTGATGTTAATTCTCCATCCAAAAAATTAATCCCAACAAAGCGGTGCTCCTCGTTCTTATAGCCCTTCTTATGGCAAAATTTGATTAAAAACAAGTTTAACTTAACTCGCTTCGTGTGTGATCGCGTATAAAGGTACGAGACGTGCACAGACATTTTAATTAATTTGAATGATATGACATTTTTTTTTCCTTTCGAAGCCCGAATATATGGGAGCGTCCACACAACGTCGGAAAATTTTGAAAACGCAGCTTATTTCGTCTGTTAAGGCGCCCTTCAGCCCATGCTAATCCGTCAAGACGAACGGAACTTTTCGAAAAAGCTCATCAAACCAGAGGAATTTCAAAACGTCGGGTTTTCGTTTTTTGTGACGGTGGACGAAAAACTATGGCTTCATGATAATCATGTGATTTCCCTGACCGAGTTTTCCTCAAACGCAAATCGAAAGTGATCGGTGATTGTTGCGTCCTCCGGCACAAAACATTTGATGCGCAGTTCGAGAGTGAAACCTCCGTTTTAAATTCCTCCGACATACTGTATACAGGGCCATAGACCAAGGCTTTTTGCTTGCCATTCACGTTTCCTTTAAAAGGCAGCAGATTTTGGCAGCATTGCACATTTATTCGTGATCTAATGGAGTAGTTGTTCTGTTTTCCCGCGCTTTGTAAACGATTGTACGTTTTAACTGGGAGTTCCGATAGGCTTATGACGCTAATTAATTTATGCACATTGCGATTGACGGGAAGTGTTTGAATTAATTTTGTTTTTTTTGCGCAGTTTTAGGAACGCTGTTCCTTCTCCTTACTTTATCATTCTTCGTCACCCTTTCAGGAAAGGGAAATCTCTTGATTATAGCTACTAAGGGAAGCAGCCAAGAGAAGTTATGGTAAAACCAAAAGTGTAAAAGTTTCGCTTAAGAATAGGAAAGATTGACACTGATTAAAGCCAGCTTGAAAAGTTCAGGCTGAGTATTTTAAAATGGGGCACCTTTGTCGTAAGCTCGTGTTATCCTCAAGATAACTATAAAGTTTTTTCCTTAATTGTGTTGGAACGTCTAGTGATCATAAGTTATGCATATTTTAACGAAAAAAAATGGTTTAGTGCCAGATTAAGAGGTCCATCTTATTTTAATTTATAAGTTCTTACGTCTTTATGTTTCCATTACGACCTCCTGCTTTTAAAGCTTAAGAAGGTACCGAAAAACATAATTGCCACAAAGGATTAAAAAGAAAGTTTTTTTCTAATTGTTGGCATCATCTGATTGAAAGTTCCTTGAATCTTTTTTTTTTCTTCTTTGTTGTTTTCAATAAAGAAATTCAGTTCTTCCACTCCTTAGAACACAAATAACTTTTTTGTCTAAACGCGGATGTTAACGGCAAGATTGTTTCATATATTATTATCCCATCCCATTTAAAATATCTCTTGATTTACGAAAAACACGTTTCACTTAAGTTGCCAATCTTTGTTAGTCTAACCAGAAAAGAAGTCTTGACAAATCATGTTTTGTCATCATCACAAGAATTGCTTCCATTCACATGCTTCCATGACCAACCCATCTGACCGAGTCAAGGTACTGTTACTGATCAGACAATTTGTCTTTACAAACTTGTCTGACAATTTTGTTGAAATGTGACATCAAGTTGCGCGAAGCGTTTTGTAGTGTAACACCTTCCCCCCTGAAATGAACATATCTCAACGTTGTTGTTACAGTAAGTGTTGCCACACTTAAAACTAGATTCTACTTTATGCAAGGCTTACTGGAGCAAGTGTGAGAAGTGTTCATGTCAAGGAGTTTTTATTGACTTTTCTTTGAAACGAAATGGCGAGAAAATTTGCACTGTGAAGAAAAAATCCCTGGTACAAGAAAAACATTATTACTTGGAGTTGGAGTATTTAAAATAGATAATTTTTACTCTTACTGTTTACTCAAACATTTCAATGTCAATGAAATCAACTAGGAAACATTTCTCAATATTTAATTCTATAACATCCATAACAACACCAACTATTAAAAACCTTTATATGTAACTGACTGTAGGAAAGTAATCAACTATTTCATTTTGATTTTCTACTTATTTGCGAGTGACAGAAAATACAGTGTGTCTTAGGTAAGGATACCTAAGGTGTAAAATTACCAGTCAAGTGGTTTCCTAGAAATTGCAGTTTGCTTTGGAAAGAGACGTGTAAATGCGAAAAAAGCTTCTTTGTTCATCATTTATATGAAGCTGGGGTTATATCACAGAATAAATATTTCATTGATATTTTTATGATGTTTGGTGAACTTGTAACGAGCTAAAGTGCCAAACAAGCACGACCTAGTACAAGCTCTTATTATGTCAGTACTAACTCCTGAATATCACAATTCAGCAAATCTGAAGTTTAGACTTTTCTCGTTATACTGAAAAATTTTTGGCAGAAAATATTTGTTTGTTGTCTACTCGCTGCTTTTCCAGACGTGGGAACAGTTTGCCTGTGTAGTTGGTGGCCGATATCCGGATCCTGTACTAGTGCTGGCCGATGGTACAGAGAACGGATGGTAATGTGGGTCGCAGTGTAAGAAATGAACTCCGTGTGGCCATAAGGGGCCGTTCACAGGTGAATATGGCGACCAAGGAACGTAATGAAGACCGTTATACAGATGTCCCGAACTGAAATGTCCATCAGAGGGCAAGTGCCTCGTGGGACAAAAGGCTTGGACAGGTTTCAGCCCTAAGGCCATGCGTCTCCTTTTGGATTTCATGCGCCGGTTTTGGAACCATATTTTTATGGTTGTCTCGGACAGGTTGAGAGTTGTCGCAAGCTCGCTTCGGCGAGTGCGAGATACGTAGTTTTCTCGTAAGAATTCTTTCTCCAGCCTACTCAGCTGCTCACGGGTAAACGCTGTCCTGTAGCGGCGAGTTCTGGTCGAGTCGTCGTGGCGTTGCACATCTGTGAATCAGAAAGACAAATTGGGAGTTTTAACAGGAATCAATCAAAAGAATAATAACGGAAGTGCTTTGTTACGTCAGTGTGGGTCCACAGGGTCACGCACGTTGCTTGGCAACACCTCTGACTTGGCAAGTAAAGAGGACTCAACCAACTTTCAAAGATAAAGTTTTTGTAAAAATTTCGTTTTTTATGGTTTCTTACAAGATCGTAATTTTTTTGACAAAAGAGAAGAAAATTAGGTGTTTACATTAAAGGTGTGCGACTTAATAATCGTCGTGAAATTGAATACGTTTTGTTTTTTCTATTAGCATTAAGTATATTGTATTAATGTCAGCTTTCAAAAAAGGGCAACCAATGAAATGAACCATTTGACGCTATGTTCTCAATTTATTGTTCACCTGTTGTTCAGTGAGGAATCTTTTGTTGTCTTGAAACATCTAAAATATCAAGCTATTCCCACAAAAATCTAAGCTAGCAAGTTTTTGGCACCACGTTGAATTTTTTCGCCTATTTTACAAAGTTATATTCTGAGCGCGGTAAAAACGAGCAAATCCATCTTATTGTGTCGTTAATTTTTTGGCACGAGGATGGATGAGCCCCTTAGAGGAATCCACCTTTCCGTTTTGAAAAAATAACACCTAGCCGGAAAAAATAAGGACTGAATTTTAGAACTGTCGAAAAAGTTCACACTCGACAGCCATCACGCCCTTGATTAGTCAGATTTATCGCGATGAGTCGTTTGTGACTTATTTTAGGCATTTGCCTACCTACAAATGGTCAAAATGGCAGGAAGACAAATCAAGCAAGCAAGTTCCTGTCGACATGGATCTTCCTAGCTGCAGCTTTCTTTTCAAGAAAGAGAAAAACAGTTCGTGAACACTGTTTAATTGACAAATTTTGATTAGCGCAGGAATTGTACTAAGTTGCACAACCAAATGAAAAGAAAATATCACCTTTTTATCCGAAAGTAATTTGCAAAAATTGTTGAAATTTTAAAATTAACTTCTTGTTGAGGATAGCATGAAATGCTTAATCGACAGGCAACACAATTTGTACTAAGGAAGTTAATTCGTTTATTCAGCAAAGTGATCATTTTTTAGATTGTTTTCAAATTCTTTTTAGGTAAAGCAACTTTTGCTAGCATTCATTAACGCGCATGTAAGGCCTCTGTTAGAATTTTGGAAGAGATAAACATTCACAAGAAACAAAAGAACAGCACAATAACAAAACTTTGTACCTGCATGATGCTCTGTGTTTCGCTGAATAGCAAAGGCTCTTCCATTAGAAAGAGGAAGCTGGGAAGTTTGCGAGAATGCGCTTGCATGACCGGAGCCAACTCCTTCGAGAGTTAATGGTCGTGGTATACTTATGGTTGTGCTGAAGCTAGGCGAGGTCCTTGTTATCTCCTGCCCCGTTGAAGGGCACCTTGGTAGTGATATACACGCATGTGTCCCATCCATTCTGGGCTCGGCGAAGCTTTCCTTGGAAATAAGCGATTCTACAGAAAACGAAGATGTCTTTGCCCCTTGCATCGCGGTGTGCGGCCGTCTTGAAGTAAATGATTCCAAATGGGAGAGCGCTTCTGTCTTAAAAGATGCCCACATATGATCACGTGAATTTTACTGTTAAATTGTTTTGATGACGATTATCAATGGCCGGATTAAAATAATTAATTGGCGCGGGGAACGACCCCTGTGGGAGGAAATGATGCTTTACTTACATTAGATTTCTATACCCTTTCTTTCTGCAAGCAATCGTGGGGGATTTTGAGGATAAACAAAGCCATAATGTCGTTTATTTGCCAATAGCTAAATATGCGGCGTACGTAAAGTGCTCGGAAGTAATTCTGCAAACATTTTTTCCTCGGTGAAAATTAGCATGTTAATAGGCCAACAGAAAAGTAAAAATTTGTTGGCCCACTCCAGCCAATGCAGGTATTATTGGCAAAATTAATTTATAGGCTTGTCAGAGGGAATTAGCTCGTGACCTGAGTTTAAACTATTAATCAAGTCCATTTGCGATTTTCTTCAAGTGTGAAGTAAATCAATTTCTGCTTTCATAAGGAATATGAACAACAAAAAACTTCAAACAGTTCGTGAAATGTCCCAATTAATCCTTTTTCAACTCGTTTGATTAACAGGTTACTTCAGATTAAGTAAATGTATTTCTCTGTTGTCGGTGTCTAGTCTAGGCTCAGCTATTTTTCTAACTTAAGGTTTTGTGGAATATAAGAAAAAAAGAGAATTAGCCTCTTTTTCTCGAGTTTTGCTTAATCAATTACTTCATTGAAACCCTTGTTTGGCAAGGGATTAAATTACCGTGTAGATTGTACAAAATATGTTCTGTTCACAAAAAAAGGTTTCGAGTTAATTAAGGCAGAGAATTGTGCCTTTTATCTCTACGGGTAAAAGATTAACTTGCTAAGAACCATGACTGGGTCTTTTCGGGTTTGGCAAATTTAGCACTGGATTTGAAACTAAACTGCTTTCTGCTTGTACAATGGCAAGCCATCATTATGTTAGCACTAAAACATGTCACAAGAAGAAGTCATGGTTAATAGGCCGCCCCGAATGCTATCGCCAGCTGAATTTTACTAAGCTCAAAGGATGAGTTAAGTACGTGTTTCAGCTAGAGCTGATTCAAAATTACCTACTCGTTGTTATAACACCTGTACCGATTGAATGAATGAGTGTAAACATTCTCTCTGTTATTAATCTCGCCATGCAAATAATACATAGTGGTTAAGTCAACGCCATAGTTTTAAATGTCGCTCCTCGACAATCTTCTGACAAATAAGCTGCATATATTAATAAGCTTGCTAAATTATCTTCACAGCAGTTTGAGGAGAACGTGTCATTTGATTTCTCTATCAAACGGGACATTTATAGCTCACTATTTTGTATACATGTACCGTTTGTATTAGGAACATAAAGGCCTTGCTTTCACAGTCTCTAAACACCGCCTTTTCTTTCCTGTTTTGTGAGTCTGAAATGCCAAACCGTGAAGCAGCCTTTAGGCATAATTAATAGTTTAGACTTCCGGGATGATGTTCAACCGATGTCATGATATAGAGTTTGACAACAGGAAAAACATAATTAACAATTTACTTTAAAGAAGCTATATTCTCATTCTCTGCTTGTTTTCTTTTCGCTGAATAAAGAGTTTAACCTTATTATATTATCATTATAAACAGAACAAAAATGCGATCAATTTTTTTTGTGTAAATAACCCAGCATGTGGGGCAAAAATATTAAAACATTGCCCTTTTTATCGCCGAAACTACATCGCATTCCTTGTCGATTCTCCTAGTTTGTCATATTAAAAGGAGTTCTTTACAACAAAAATATCGCGAAAGTGCTAAATTGAGTGTAAATGGGGGCGGCAATATAGGTAAGATTCCCAATAGTTTCAAAACACAGATGAATTAAATAAATCGAGACAATTTTCTCGCACAAAATGATTGTTGGTGTGCTTCTGGGTTCCAAAGGGTTCGACAAAACCAAACGCAGCCATGTCAAAATTTCCATAAATTTTAGCCAAACAACGTGCTTACCCAACCGCGGTGGTGTATTAACAGTTGCTGTCGATTTTTTCCGTAAAGGTCGCCATATTTTATACATTTACGAAAATTTCTCGAAGTGTAACGCTGACGCCTTCCCGTTTCTTACCGAAAAGCTACGGCTGGCCTGAAAGTTGCCACATGATATTTTGATGTTCACTCACTTCCCACAACAAGTCTACTAGCCTTGGGTTTTCTTCCCTCCAAAAACCGTAGTTTATTTTACTCAAGGCAAAACTGAACAATATGAGCCCTTCTTGTATTTGATAACTTCGGGAAAAGACACGGGCCGCGTAAAATTTCATTAAAGTTTCGAACAAAGCTCTCCGCAGCAAATCTTGATGTGGTTTTCTTCCCTGGGAAAAAGAACATCTGGAATAGTAGAAGAGTAAAAAGGGGGTGTGGATTGCTCAGCCATAAAGAGACCGTACCATAAACTACCATTTTCAGGTGTCCACTATGTTCAACAGCAGAGGACCCGATAAATTTAAAATAATTCAAAACCTAATTGAAATAAAAAGACGGTCTACAACTATAAACAAAATAGCATCTAATTGAACGCGTTTTCTCGCAGTGTGAGACACAGCGCCAACACATTATCTCAAGCGAAGTTTAACACTCTAGAGGTGTGAAATTGAGTATCATTTAATTGAAATTCAAACCGCTGGAAGAAATATTAAGTTTTCAGGTTTAATTCAATAGACATTAAACAGCGACCACCTTTATGTGATCGATAAAGAGAAGGCTGCAGTGGGCCCTTATGACAAGGTTTAAACAAAGGCGTCCCCGAAGGTTGTTTTGTTCTCAGGCAGAGCAAGTCACGCTTGGTTTCAAAGGAGGAGTAACTATAGGTTTTTAATAACTGACATTTTACATGTTATCTGATGAAAGCTGAGTCTATTCATAGATTTTATCCATCAGTTGGAATTGTTTTTTCCATAAACCCCGCTATATAGCTAATCGAATTACCACTGGTATACAGTAAATAAAGTACGCCTTGCATTCATTATACTCATGCAATGTCTCCTGTTTGAAACCCTGCCAAACGAAAACTTACTACAGCTCTCAGACCTATTTAATAAGAAATTTTTAAATGGAACTTAAAGCAAAAATATGCACGTTTAAAAACCCTTCTCATTTCAATATAATTGGGCAGTTTTAAGACTTGCTGGGCAATAAGGCTCAACAGGATTATCGTCTGAATGTGGTTTCAAATTCTAATTTCCTTGACGTTATTTGTGGAACATCTCACGCACCTGCAAAATGTTGAACGTAAAATAAAATGCAAAGAATTTGAAGTAGACGAAAGGCGACCACGGGCTACCGTTACGAAATCTAAGACAAACATAAGAAGACAGTTTTCTTGCCGGCTCCGCCGAAATGACAATCGTCCACCATTTTTGTGGTTTTGTTTTTGTGGAGTTTCGGTCTTTTCAGCCCTAACTGGTATCACTTGCTAGAAATGAAGTGTTTACGCAACACAAATTTATCGTACGAGATAAAGAAGGCGAAATTCTGCTCTGTTAATTACGGCGTAACTATGGACTGAACCGTATTTCAGATGCAACTCAAGGATTTATCTTTGCCCTTGATGAATACCTTCAAGTTGTCAATCGTCCCTGAATCATGTCCACGCACAGTTTCCATAAGGAATTCCCACGACCTACCCTGGTATAGGTTTATTTGTCGTTGCTTTGCCATGTTATGAAAACATCAGAATGTTTGCCTTGAATTCAGAACGACACTGTCGCGAATACTTGAGACGTCGCCTTCAATTGGTCACATGAATTTTTTGCTAATAAATAAGAATTAACACGAAAGGCAAGAGCCTCTAAATTAATTGCATGGATATTAACCAAAGTCTAACCCTGTTTTTTTTGTTTTAAGCTAGAAATACAATTATAGACTTTTTTATTGAACGAATCTAGTTAGTTTGTTACAGATAGAACAAGCGATTTCATCAATAACCCAAAACAGTGTTGTGCCTGTAATATTTTGACAAGGGAGTCACCAAGAACTCTTCACAATCGAAACTCAGCTACTATTTGCATTTTATACTGAAAGAACAGAAATAAACAAAAAGAATTTAGAATTGAGGCTATGGCTGTTACTCCAGAAATACTCCAGAAATATTTACCAAACGGACTGCGCGGTCTGATAACTCTGAGATTTTCTCCCGCACTGAACACTATTACTGATGAAAAGGGGGCCAAGATTGCTTGGTATTGCAGACAAACAGTGCCAATAAAGCAATTACAACAGTTACAAATCAAGTGTTTTGAGACTCGGTTATGCAGGTTAATATAGGATGATGCGTTTGCTGAGTTGAGTCACCTTTTCAAAGGTCTTATCTGAAGAAGACATTCACTTTCTGAAGGGATAACACCGCGCTAACGGTTCCGTAGAAACTATAATTGTGCATGGAGGAAAATATTATCTTCTTTACATGGTAAATACTTCTTAAACGTTAATCCATGGAAGGATAAAATGCTGATGTTTGCTTTTGTATTTTATTTACAGCAACATGATAATACAGAAATAATTTTTCTTTGAAATTTGCCAATAAACTAACACGACCTTTATGTGTAGTCTACTTCCGGTTCTCTAAGATGCAGTGTTCCTTTTTGTCTTTGCTGAGTTTTTGATAAACTTCTAGTAAAGACGATAGTGGCAAATATTTTTTATGACAATACACGTTAGGATTATGGGTTTTAGGCTTACTCGTGATATTCTAGTCACCAGGAAACCTGTAAAAGAAAAATCTTTGAAGGTATAATTTTGAGTCTTGGAAATGTGAAGCTTTTCAGTCAATATTTGGTGTAGCTTGTGCAACTCCTTCAAAGCAGATTTCAAACAAACCTCCAGGCTGAAAGACGTTTTGAACTTTAATTCAAAAAAAGATAATAAAATACTAAAAAATTACAAACTTTAAGTTTCCTTTTAAATATACCGTGTCCTATTTTCACATGTCGTCATGTTTGTTTAGCTTAGCTTTGCGTTTTTTTGTTTTTGCTTTGCGGCTTTTCTGAGTCGAAGAACGTTTCGCCACGCTCGTGATGGATCATTTCTACTTTATTCGCGTTTTCTTGGTAAAAATAGTGACAGTCAACAAAATAGCCGCTAATAAAACATCTTAAATTAAAATTGTTGCCTAATACCAGCTATACAGATCCAAATATTAAAATTCTGCTACCTAAATCATATACAGCTTTATGATGCGTACCTCCTAAAATAGTTGCATGGCTCAGATTCATTAACAACTGGCGTACATTTATGCTTTTTAGACTTTTAAGAACAAAAACTGTCCTTTATTTCAATTTTTGAGCCCGCTTAACTTGGAGTACTATCATAGAATGATTGTTTCCTAAATGCGAGCAACAAGTTGTTTAGTCGACAGTGATCGATTCATTGACTTTGACGAAAGATTTCTATCGATGTTTCGCCCACAAACGTTCTTTTCATCAATCTTTAAATATAACGTTAACATCATTTGGGACTGAATAAAAAGAATTGAATAAACTGCATACCGTACGTTTCCATCACTGTTCTGTAGTTGTATAAAATCCAGTGAACGCGGACTGACATCGTATTCCAAATTCAACTAAACTAACACGACGTTTTCTCAATAGGGTATGCAGGACAGCTCTTCAAACTCATAAATACAGACCAGCAACTGAGCTCTCAATGAAACCCATTATATTTATAAGAAAACATGATATACAGGCGATATCCTTGCATAGATTCGGAACACCTGAGGTCAGGGATTCTACAAAAAGATTCAAGTCATAACACTTCCCCTATGATGTATTATCGTCTAGTTTTATGATGGGAATCTTCAAGGTGTGGAATCAATCCTGGTTTAGCTTATTTGCAAATATTATGTTGCCCTTATCTCTAGCTGCGACTAACAAATGATTTTCTTTGTCTACCTAACCTCATCGACTGGAAAATTGCCTAATTGAGCGATCGTTTTTGTTAGTAACAAGAGATGAAAAAGAAAGACTCGCACTACTGAGTTAGTTTGGTACAGCGAGGAGAATCATACGAAAAGGCAAGTACGTAAGAATTTCTCAGTTTCTTACGCGAAGGGGGTTCAATTTTTAAATCACTGATCTCGAGCTTTCGGAACGGTGGAAAAAGGTTAAAATAATCATCCAAATTTTAATGATAAAGGCTACCTGGGGCTTTTAGTGGAATCTGAAAAACCGGGCTTGCAAATTTTTTACGAAAAGGTCAGACATATCACTTCTATTTTAACTGTAACATTCTTAGTATGTTCAATATCTCAAATTTGCTGTTTATTTGTTAATTTTTCAGTGGACTATAAAGGGAATTCAAATTAGAGGTTTCGTTTCTGTCCGAAAAACCTCCTTAGAAAAATACGGAAACTAAGTTTGCGTAATGTACTGAGCAGTAAGAGTCACAGATATTGTTTGCAAAACTGTATACAAATCTCCAACTATAATTTTCGATTAGTGGATCTTTTTGAAAGCACTATGGTCATCCTTGCTTACATCTAACAAAAAAAATCCAAGTTTATTTTAGTTACAACCTGCAGTTTCTGTGAATAACCAGTTGCTCCAGAAACTTGAGTTACACTGTTAAACTGTTCTCTGCGGTTCACCTATACAACCTTAAATTGAGTTCGTATAGGAGGGAGGTATAAATTATCCAAAGAGCTTTGCTTGGTAATTTCCTCCTTGGTCGCTTAAGTGGTGGAACAAATGGAATTTCTAACGCCACCTTCTACCCTCAACAGACAAAAATTTTCTAATTGTGTTTTTCCTCGCTGAAGTATTATATTTACTACGTGAACTTTCATACGCAAAAAGATCTAAACGAAAATGGAAGATTGATCAAAAAAGAAAAAATTCTTAGAATCCTCTTGCAGCCATTTTATAACCTTTAACTTGACATAGGCTTTATACGTAAACGGCAACCTTACAAACCTAGATTCCTTTTCTCGGTATAATAATTCCATCTTTTTTATATATATATATTCTTAAAAAGCTTTCTGGTGCCTCTCTGTTGTCAAACGTATGAATAAGGAAAAGTGATAAAGTGATCAATGCAGTTTTTCTTATCTGTTGTTTTCTTATCTGTTGTCATCTGTACCATATTCATTTATTTACTAGTATTCTCTCAATTATCAAGTTTTATTTCAACTTGAAGCAAATTAAATGCTCTTAGCAGCTTTGCTACGCAATCGTGAACGCCATTTTAGAAAAAGCGAACCTTTTTCTGCAGACGAAATTTTTATAAACGTCCTCTCATGGTTGATAAGTATCGTGATGTTTAAGCAGCCAAAAAGTATTTGCTTACACAAAAGAATCAGGGTCTCTTGGCTTATATCATGTTGTGAGATGGGCAGTAAAGCCTTATTCTTTTTTGTGGAACCGAATAGTTGCTGAAAACCTGAAATTACTTTGTTACGAGATCGCAAATTGAACCAGAGCCTCATGTAACCATTTTCTTATTCCCGGGTCGTTAGTTATACCGTTTGAATATATTATTGTGATAATGCGCGACGTTATGTCAATAGAAACCGGTGTTGCCTTTTGATACACTGCACTTAAAATATCAAAAGCTCGGCATCAAACCAAACCGCGCTTTGAGTTTATTGTCAGAAAATTTTCAGATTGCTTGGAACTCTGTTCGGCCACATCGAAAACTCCTGTGGAATTCGTCACGTACATCTAAGAGATTACTGACTTACCTCTCAGGAGCTTCACAGCTTCTTAGAAAAAAACGCAGTGCGAGAGTTACAAGTATTGCACGTCAGATAAAGCCCGTATTTCAACCGCTTTGGACGAAATTACTTAAGTGACGAATATATATGTTCTGTTTGCCTTTTACTAGTGCACAGCAAACAAGATATATTGATTAAACCGAGGGCGTGTTAAGGCGGTTTTGGGATGAACAAAAAGTGCGTGGCACAGCTTCAATAGAGTTTGATTATTAGTTGACTCAAGCACATTCACCTCACATACAGAAACGAGCCATTAAACCTCACTGGGAGAGGAAAGACTTTGCTTTCAGCCTCCACCGATTTCACAACGCCTCCAACTTGTCAATAATTAAACGGTAATTTTGTTAACTGTCGTGTGATGTCTTAGTGTTCAGAGTTTACGATGGGTTTTCTGAACTTACATCCCTCAAACTACTGCTTTTTCGAAGTTTAAGCCACCTACATTATCCGGCCATAAAAGTATGAACGTGTTACCGAAAGAAACTTTTTGACATGGAAACCCTTGCGAGTTATTTTATTCAGGAGGTGTTCCTGCTGACTTTTTTCTCAGATTTCATTTTTTACATGTCGATCTAGGTAGCCCGAAACAGTTTATCGAAGGACGTGAAATTCTTAAGTGACCGTATCATTATAAACAAAGGATAGCAAATTATGAAGTGTTATTACACTAAAGAAACATAAGAAATTTACTAAAAGAAACAAGTGTTTTCCCCAAACATCACTTGTCAATTCCACATCATCACACTCCAAAAAAAAAAACACAAATCACTTAACACACTCGGAACACCGAAAAATTTAGGGAGCTCACGGAAAGTGAGTAATTACTTTGCATGGCCGAGACTGGATGCACTACGATATGTTTTCATGATCAAAAATTATTTATGCAAAAATTGAGAGCAGTGCTATAATGTACTTTTTGGACGAGAAAACGTGCTGTTTTTCACTTGTATTTGAATGGAAAGGGAGCCTTTTTTTCTGGTGATATCATTTCCCTTCTCCGTCAGTAAGATTATACACGTGTATTTACACGTTTTCTTTTATGTTATATAACAATTGTTTTATAACCTTGAGATATACGTAGGAGAAAAACGTGATTTTCTGAGAGTACTCCGTTTTGCTTAAGAAATTTAGGGATTTTTTTATTTTTAAAAGCGATTCTGAATTGACCACATGACAAAATCTGAAATTAAAATTGACGACTTCTTTAAAGAAGAGGAATTACCCGTGTTTATGGCGTGGATCATTCGGGCCTTAGGGAGATTCAGTAGAAGTGAAAGTCACGTCGAACGGACACGTGAATCAAATTCACGCGCGACTTGATCCTCCCACGCGCGGACCCGGAAGAACTTTAACGTTTCGAAGTAACGAGTGAAAAAAAGTAACTTTGAAAACGAAACAGAGTAACATGAGGGAAGGCAAGGCTAAGTAAGAAATGTCTGTATACCTCTATTATTTTAAACAAAAGTCTCACCGATCGGATCAGAGACCACCCGAGGAATAAGCATAGCATTGAACCAGATAACATCATGCGAAGTTTTAAAATTCTGAGAAAAAAACTGAATCGCCTCATCTTTGAAATGCTTTTTTATTAAGGAACCGAAAACAACGCCTAACAAACAGCGTAACTCGATTTGTGCAACGCTATCTGTTTGAATAATTATGCATGTTAACATGCTTTAAGGTTTTACATTCCCATTTACTTTTTAGACTTTTATGTTTGTACGCTATTTTATATTCTTACTTGAACTTAAAAATGACCTCGGAGAGGTCCAAACGTCGTTTTTTTCATCGCTGATTTTGATTACCAAAAATCTCACCCTTTACTATAATATATATATTCATTATGTCGATGTTTTGTCCTTTAAGGAGGCGTATCTTGCAGGAGTAATTGTAAAAAAAAGAATTAATTTTAATTTGGAAAGTATATTCTTCCTTTTTGGGCACTTAGAGACAAGGAAATTTGGATGGAAACGCCCACAACTGGTAAAACTAAATTTGTTTTTAACACGTGAATCAGAAAGAGCCGCGTGATATACAGACTGTTTTAATGTTTAGTTCCATTCAAACTCATGCCCAGGCCCTTTGGGGAGAAATCCGAAAAGGAGCGAGGTATAAGGTGAGATGTGATTGGTGAAAGGTTGGAAGGCATGTCTGGAGGGCTTTGACAGATTGCTGAAAATTGCCGGTCAAAATTTTAACTGCCAGCAGAGAAATGACCGGCTGAATTTTTTTTTTTTGTGAGAACAGAAATCTTCAATATTTACTGATAGCAAATAAATTGGCTGAAAATCTTTGACTTACAGCCGAGAAATCGCTGAAAAATAAACTGATAATTGAGATTCAGCACCCTCTTCTAGAGCGTCTTCGTGATTTCGAAATTGCGTTCAGCCCAAGGCATTCTCCATGATAGCCTAGCTTTGGAGTACACTAACACAAGTTATTTACATGGCATGAATCTTCACACTTAATTTTTCGAACCCCCGATTTTTTTGCATCAATTTTTGTTTCTCTTAGGTGGTTCAGAAAAAAAATCATGACTTAACTGTATATATTTAGGTGTGACACCTGTTCAAGTGTTTTATTGCTTTCTGAGTAAATAAGAGTTTCGCATATCAAAATGTTTTCCTCTAACTGATTAGTTCATTGTGCGGTTAACAGAAAGTGGTCCAACCGGAGGTCTTTAACTCTAGGTTAGGGCTATTTTCTAAAAATTCTTCTATCAAATAATTGAATAGTTTCTGCCTTTGACCGCCATCACCGGAAAATCTTGAAGTCCTTACTTTGCTTAACGAGCGGAACGTATTAATTTTGTATCAAATAAGTCCTTTGCTACGCCAACGATGTCAACATCTTAAGCATTCACGTTTAGATTCTTGGCAGCTAGACACTATAATCATGTGTCAACAAATTTTTTTTCGTGTGCAGACTTTCACCAGCAAAGTAAAAGGGCTGATGCACGGTGGGGTATTTCACTAAAGCGAAATGTCACGTTTTTACTCATAACTAAAGCGTTTTGGCACAAGACAGGCTTTTGTCTCTAGCCGAGATAAATTGATTTTTTTGCTATTGATACATAATGGCGCCCTCAGGGAACGGATCCATACAGGCATTGAACAAGCTCACGTATTTTCTAGTGGCTTTTGTTGTCCCTCTTAACGCGGGTTTGCTACCGATATTACGTGACCCAACTTCAAGGGTGTCATTTAATAATTGTGTTAGTATTAACTGGGCTCCACAGCTAGAATGTGTCTTTGTTTCGATGCTTCGTTACAAAAAAAAAGTTAGAGATTAAAACTCTAAGGACAGGTTTGAAAATTAGTTAGAAGAGATTATAAACCAAGGTTTCGTGTTCTTTACAGTATTCGGTCGAATGAAGTAATTCTTCTCCTACACCCCCCCGCCCCCCCCTCCACCTCTTCCAATGCAGGTGCCAGATCTACTGCAAACAAGCTTTCCAAAGTACGAGGGAGTGGGCACTCAAAGTGAAGGGGCTTTAGGTACCTAACTGAAGAGGGTGTGGGCATATTGAGCTTATGGGGGTACAAACTCCACATATACACAAAAACAATAAGCTCCTTTGCGTTATACCTTGAACAATATTGACGTTTCATATGTCATACTTACCTTGTAAAAATAAAACATAAGAGTTGAGTTAAAGTTTAGGTCTATCATTGTTTTTGTTTATTTTCAAATACAAAGTGTATCAAGTCTCTCCGTGGACGCGTACGCAGGTAGACCAGTACGACATGTTTACATACCTCACAAACAAACAAATTTTGAAGGATGATACACTCACTTGAGACAGATTGTAATCAGTGATATGTTAAGGCATATGACAGCTGTGTTAATGTTTCCCAAAGCTTGCGACAGGAAGCTAAATTATGAACAAGTAGAGGAGTAAAGCTTTGTTTTTATATTCAATGGCTTAAAAAAAACTGTGATGTTAAAAAACGAAACGAGCTTGTAAACTATTTTCTTCTCAAAGTATGTAAATTATGGAACTCTGCATGTAAATATTAAGTCCCGCTATAGTAGTTTTATCCGAGTTTTACAGAATAAGCACAGCGGAATCATTATCCGATTCGTTATCTTAAAGAATAGCACATAGCTGGAAATTTTGTGATGGGGGAATAAGTTGATGGTGAAGCAAATCAGATCAACTGTTTGCGATCATATTCAACAATTTAGTGCAATTCTCGTACCAAACATTTATCATGAACCTGTGGAGTTTCGATCACGTTCATGGGCTGGGTAAAGATTTCTAGAAGTTTAGATCAGAGGTAAGGACAGCGATTAACGCCTGTTCTATCATTGACAATGTTTCTGGCCTGAGACTCTGGTATTTGAATAACGAAAAGACTGGATGGGCGCTGGTCTATTATAAGAGATTACCGTGAAAATGTTTTGCAGCTAGGGTGCTCGAAAAGTTTCACTGTTGCCTATTTCCTAGTATATTCATAGACGGTAGAGAGAGTCGCTGACCAGCATTCAGCACGACAGCATAGGTCATGGACTCATTTTCATCAGGCACCGTTATTTTTATCTAAAATATCGCTATTCCTTTTTTTTTACTTTACACCGATAAATTTTCTCAGTTGTTCAACTCCAGCTTCTGAAGCCAGTCTTGTCTTTTTGCATTGAACTACACGCCAACATATTTTTTTAATTCCTTCAAGTTCTTTTAACTGGTAGCTAAGAAAAATTAAATTATGTTTTTGCGTGTAATTTTCCTATTTCTAACTTGTTTCAGATTTAGCCACTTTTAAATCCTAGGGCATTGCCTGTTGGTTTATATTCCTTGATGGTTGGTGTCTCCGTGCTTTGTAGGTTCTGAATAATCGATAAATGCAGTTGCATAAATAAACTTGTACTATGCATGAGCATAATTGATAAAAGGGAATGTGGTTATAAACCTCAGAAACATCAAAGGAGCAAACACAAATAGCCTGAGATTTATGTTGGAAGATACACGACCGCGCACAATCTTTTGTCTTACGGTCGTACAAAATAAATAAATTACGCTACCAAAACGTTTCTGTTGCTTAGTTGCGCAGTCAAAAATAAAAAGAAGCTCATTTGGTTTGTGCATGGCCAAGGCCGAAAAAGGTGAGCAAGAATATACAACATAGAACTTTGTTGGGCTTCAAAACCACTTTCCTCTATTAACTATGGCATGACAGCCGACGCGACGCTAGGAGCCAATTTAGGCTATTTTCGCTGATTCATTTATTTATCATAAAATGCTTCAGTACCTGCGGTGAAGATGCTTTAGTTGTGACTAGTTTTGCGAGGAGAAAATATATTTGATTCGGGTTTATTAGTGTGTAATCTTCCTTGCTGAGGTGGGAATTTTTTCCTAGGCAATAAAAGGAAAAATTTGAAAAAAAAAAAGTGTTTTCTTTTCAATGATGTCTACTATATTGTTGCATTCTCCGATCCTAGCTCCCACCTTCTCTTTTCTGGTCGGTAACGTATCAGACACTCCGGCAGTTTCGAACAAAAACGACACAGTTCTTTCTAAATAGTTGAACATGAATTAAGCTATGACAGGGAATGAGTGTGTAAGGTACTCGATCTGCAAGGGCCAGCATAACTAATATTAGGTCTAGTTGTGTTAAAGGTCTATCAGTTCAGTCTTTTGTATACAAAACAGGATTCCAAAAGATTTCCAAAACAACAGGTAAATAATGATTGAGGTTGCAGAAAAACCGGTTAGAAGTTTTAAAATTGCAGCTCAAAAGAGCCTCGGAGTTTTACATTTACATTAGTCATGCTTTCGTACAGTGAAGCTCAATAGTCTTTTTTCAGTTCTGCCGATTATTCTTAGATTATAGCGTATGACTTTTTTGCTTGGGTGTCTGAATGATGCTAAAGTAATTTCAGTTGGAGCTACCCTGCAGTCATCAAAGCCTGGTATGACACACATAGCTTGCAGAAATGTTATTAGCATCAAACAAATGGCTGCTGGTGTTGTTTTTTGTCTCTTTAAATTGGCTGTTTTGCCGCTTAAAGAAAGAAAAATTATTTTTCTACGGTTTAGTTAAAAACATAGAATTACGTTTTACGCTGACAAATCAATTTGAGCACAAAATTATATTCTCTTCAAAATTTCAGCCTCTGGTTTACTTTTACATTTCGTCTTCGATATTCTTGTAAAATAACAATAGTGTATGAGCACCTTAATTGATATCGCGACGAGCGCCTTTTGTCGTTAGTTTATCAATTTATCGTTGACACCACCACTGAGAATGGCATATATAAAAAACCATCGAGGAAAACATTAAGAAATTCACTAAAAATTCCATTTATTGTGTCTTGTGTACGATGTAGTAACCGAACGTGAAAAGTGTCGCTCAGGGAATGAAAATTTAAATCCTGCCTTCATTATCATAGTCGAGCAAATGTTTCATGGTCTCTAAACTTCTATAGCTTTCCTAAACTATGCTAGATAATTTAATGTTCACTGAATATAGTCGGGGGTGAAATAAAAAATGATAAATAGGAATGAAAATGTATCAGTCTCGCTGTGCGCCTGGTCTTCGTATTGACGTCCTATTTCATGTTCGTTATCAACCAGTCAGGAGTCTTGTCTACGGGTAGTTCCGCTAGCTCGGCGGTCGCGGCCATCCAAACTAGTCGAAAACTTATTCCATTTGCTACAATTCCTAGCACGAAATATAACGACATTTCCCTCCTTTTTTGATTTTTATTTTTTGTCTCCCTTAAATTAAACTGTAAGTTCTCACTTCATCTCTCCAGTTCATTAGACATGACAAGGTGAAGGCTAACTCGAACTATAGCATTATCTGTGGCACGCTACTCATAATAAATTAAATATACCACAAATGTCGAGTATTCATACTTGCATTGAGAAAATAAAAACGTTGTGGATGTTGCCAGTGAAGACTCGACATTTTTTTCAACAAGGAAACATTATTCTAATATCGCTCAGAGCAGGAAGAAAAACAAGAAATTAGTGCTTTGTGAGAACTTGACGCGCCGATGTTGGTCAAAAACTTTCTCTCGTCGCACAAATTTATGTTTTTGTATTATTTGCACTACAAAATTAAGCCTTTTTGCATTTTGTGGTTAAATTTCTACATCAAATGAAGTAAAACTTAGTAATTCCCATTACGGGAGCTTTTTTATTTATTTATTTTTTTATCACTTGCAAATACATCGTTACAATTGCTCTTTTACAATAACCTACAAACTACACGTGGCCTATTTTCATTAATTACAATTACAATACACACTTTGATTTAATAATCAGTTACCAATTATCAAAGCATACCTTAATGACAATTACAACAAAAACTCCACTCTGAGAAATATTTACAATTCTGTGATTCAAAGGGGGGGGAGGGACATGAATGAAAAGCGGGAATCATCTAACCGCTAATGTTCACAAAATTCTTAAAAAAATATCCTTAGAGCGATTCTCAGTCATAAAGGTTTTGACTCCATGTACTTTAAGAACGATGCACTGATCGCATGCAAATGAATATACGAAAAATCATGATCATATATTTGAACTACGGAGAAACATTTGAAGACATGATTACTCATCGCACTTACGCACACAACATAAGCAGTTGTGAAATTAGAGCCTGAAAAAAATTTAGGCATGAACTAATTTATCAAACAGTGAAAGGCCCTATCTTGAAGTTCTCCAGGACACAGTCTCGGAACTTCTAATAGTCTATCTCATCATGCGTTGAATCAAGACATTGTTCTCAAAATTCTTAAAAACTCTACTTTTAGCGATGCACATTCCTGTAGGTTTCCGCTAAATACAGTTTCAGAGATAGAAAATCGAATATTCCTCTCACTATGCACATTCCTGTAGGTTTTCGCTGAATACAGTTTCAGAGATAGAAAATCGAATATGCGTCTCACTATGTTGCTAGAAGCAAAAAGGGCATGTCATTCCCATACCGGGAGTCAAACCCGGGCCGCCTGGGTGAAAACCAGGAATCCTAACCGCTAGACCATATGGGAATTTTAAACTGACCAAAGTTCGCTATCGATAACCATTTATGGAAAAGTCGTTGAACCCAAACTGCGAATATACCTTGACCTATCTGTTTTTATTATGACGACACGAGTGTTTTCCTGCAAAATACGCCGCTCGTAAAATTTCGATAAAAGCAAATCCGGGACTCGGGTTGCGTATTTTCCAAATCTTTACCAGTGAAATCACTTATCTTGAAGCAGTCTTCAGGACACAGAATCGGAACTTCTAATAGTTTATTTCATCACTGCGTTGAATCAAGACATTGTTCTCAGAAATCTTAAAAGCTCTACTTTTAGCGATGAACATCCCTGTAGGTTTTCGCTGAATACAGTTTCATAGATAGAAAATCGAATATGCGTCTCACTATGCACATTCCTGTAGGTT